>Ga0265313_10004003_pt1 | contig 11534 bp, 6 predicted proteins | sample 4123metaG_FD_203122 | JGI IMG/M metagenome (GOLD analysis project Ga0265313, IMG submission 203122) | Rhizosphere microbial communities from Carex aquatilis grown in University of Washington, Seatle, WA, United States - 4-1-23 metaG | ecosystem: Host-associated > Plants > Roots > Rhizosphere >...
CAGGTCGACTTCATTTCGCTGCACACCTATTTCCGCAACGATGCCGACGACATCCAGGAATATTTCGGCGTCATCGAATTGATGGATGCGTTCATGAAAGAGGTGGTGGCGATCTGCGATGCCGTCGCCGCCAAGCGTCGCTCCTACAAGAAGATCATGCTGTCCTTCGACGAATGGAACGTCTGGTACCGCACCCACAATATCGAGCATCTCCGCAAGCCGGGTTGGCCCCATGCGCCGCGCCTGATCGAGGAGGTGTACAACGCCGAGGACGCGCTGATCGTCGGCGGCGCGCTGATCGCCATGATGAACAATGCCGACCGGTTGAAGGCGGCCAGCCTGGCCCAGCTCGTCAACGTGATCGGCCCGATCATGACCGAGCCGGGCGGCGGCGCGTGGCGGCAGACCATATTCCACCCGTTCGCGCTGGCCTCGAAGCACGGCCATGGCCGTGTGTTGCAGGCCAAGGTGGATTGCCCGTCCTATGCTGCCAAGTCGTTCCCCGAGATTCCCTATCTCTACACCTCGGTGGTCGACAATCCCGCGAACGGCACCACCACCATCTTCGCGCTCAATCGGCATCTCACCGAGTCGCTCGACCTCAACGCCGAATTGCGGGGACTTGGGGCCGATCGCAAGCTGGTTTCGGCGACCGAGATCCACCACGCCAATCTCAAGGCGGTCAACACCGAGTCGGCGCCCAACACGGTGGCGCCGCACACCAACAGCGACGTGACCGTGACCGGCGAGGCGATCAAGGCGAAGCTGAAACCGGCCTCGTGGAACGTGATCGTCACGCAGGCCAAGCCGAGGGCAGTCTGACGGTCCGCATCGCGGTCGAAGCCGACCGCGCGCTGGGTCCGCTGTCGCGTCTGTGGTCGTGGTTCGGCTATGACGAGCCGAACTACACCACGGCGCCGCACGGGCGGAAGCTGCTGCGCGATCTGGCTGCCCTGTCGAAGGGCCCGGCCTATGTCCGTGCCCATAATCTGCTCACTTCGGGCGATGGCACGGCGGCGCTGAAATGGGGCTCAACCGGTGTCTATGACGAAGACGCCTCCGGCGCGCCGGTCTATTCCTTCGCCATCCTCGATGGCATCTTCGATGCCTATGTCGAGGCCGGCGTGGTGCCGTTCGTGCAACTCGGCTTCATGCCCAAGGCCCTGTCGATCGGGCCGGAGCCCTACCGGCACGATTTCCCGCGCACCAAGATCACCACGGGCTGGGCTTATCCGCCGCGGGATTTCGACCGCTGGGGCGCGCTGATCGAGGCTGTGGCCACCCATTTCGCGCAACGCTACGGAAGAGCGCGGGTCGAATCCTGGCCGTGGGAATTGTGGAACGAACCCGACGGGCTTTACTGGCGCGGTACGGTCGAGGAATTCTGCTGGCTCTACGACGTGACATCGGCAGCCGTCAAAAAAATCCTGCCCAATATACGCATCGGCGGGCCGCATACCTGCGGTCCGCACTCGACCAAGGGCGGCGCGCCGTTCCTGCGCAGTTTTCTTGAGCACGTTGTACGCGGTCGCGCCGAAGGCGGCACTCCGGCGCTCGATTTCATCGCCTATCACGCCAAGGGCCGCCCCACATTGGTCGACGGCCGCGTGCGCATGGGCCTGTCCACCCAGTTGCGCGATATATCGGATGGTATCGACATCGTTCGCGCGTTTCCGTCCCTGGCGGGCCTGCCGATCATTCTCGGCGAATCCGATCCCGAGGGTTGCGCCGCTTGTCCCGCAACCACGCATCCCGAGAATGCCTATCGCGACGGGCCGCTCTATGCCGCCTATACCGCCGAGGCGCTGTTCCGCACCATCGAAATCGCCGCGCGTGGCGGCGTCACCATCGAAGGCGCGGTCACCTGGGCCTTCGAGTTCGAGGGTGAGCCCTTCTTCGCCGGTTATCGCGAACTCGCCACCAACGGCATCGCCAAGCCGGTGCTGAATCTGTTCCGCATGTTGGGCCGGATGGGCGCCACGCGTCTCGCCGCCTCAAGCAGCGGCGCGTTGCCGCTCGATTCCGTGTTGGCCGATGGCGTGCGTGCCGCGCCCGATGTCAACGTGTTGGCTGCGTCGGGCGAGCGTGGCGAGGTCTCGGCGCTGATCTGGCACTATCACGATGATGATCTTCCCGATGCCGTCGCGGTGCCGGTCGAGCTGTCGGTTACGGGGCTCGCCGCGAGTTCAGCCGCGTATGAAGCGGAGCACTATCGCATCGACGCGACGCACTCGAATGCCCACACGCCTTGGCTTGCGATGGGCGGGCCGCAAACGCCAACGGCGGACCAATATGCGGCGCTGGAACGAGCCAGCCAATTGCAGCGACTCGAACCGGCACGCCGGCTCGTCGCCAACGGCGGTGCGATCAAACTCTCGTTCGATCTGCCGCGCCAGGCGCTGTCGCTGGTGCGGTTGCGCCCTGCGTCATGAGCGCCATTATCCGCCCCTGATCCACACCAGCATCTCGCCGGCATCGCGATTGTCCCAGGCGAAATAGGGAATCGCCTTGATCGCGGCAGGCGCCCGGTTGGGCGGCGCATTACGATAGAGCGCGCCCTCCCATCCCTCGCTAGTCTCGGCCGAAGCTGCGGCGGACAGCGTCACCATGCCGCCCAGCAATGCATCGTCGAACGCTGGCGTGATGGTCGTGCGGTCCGCCAGCGTCAGACGGTTCAGCGGCACCGCATTATCGACGCCCTCGAGGCAATAGACCAAGGGTCCGCGCCGCAGCGCCACGCGGCCGGCATCGTCGGCGACTTCCGGGTTCGCGCGCAGCCGCTCGACCGGCATCGGCATTACCAATTCGACACGGTCGCGCACCGACCAGCGCCGGCGGATGCGGGCATATCCCGCGTCGATTACCATGTCGCCGCGCATCAACTGCGCGCCGTTCAAGCGCAGGATCGCGTTGGGGCACCAGCCGGGAATGCGCACCGCCAGTTCGAATTCCACGGGATGCTCAGGCTCGATAGTGATCGAGACTGAACCCTCCCACGGGTAATGCGTGCGCTGCGTAACGCGCACCGCCGTGTTCGCCACGGTCAGCTTCGCGTCGCTGCCGATGAACAGATGCACGGCGATGGCATCGGCGCTGACGCCATAGACATAGCGGCCAAGCGAGGCGATCAGCCGGCCGATATTGGGCGGGCAGCAGGGGCAGCGATGCCATTTCCAGCGGCGGTGATCGCCGCGGCTTTCCAGCGGATTCTCGTAGAAGAACAGCGTGCCGTCGAGCGATAGACCGCTGAGCGCGCCGTTGTAGAGCGCCAGTTCCATCATGTCGGCATAGCGCCGGTCGGGGCCCATGCGCAGCATCCGGCTGGCCCAGAACACCAGCCCCACCGCCGCGCAGGTCTCGGCATAGGCGGTACGGTTGGGCAGATCGTAGTCGGCGGTGAAGCCCTCATTGGTCGCCGATGGGCCCATCCCGCCGGTGACATAGAGCCGCTTGCTCACGAGGTCCCGCCACAGACGTTCGCCGGCTGCCTTCAGCGAAGCGTCACCGGTTTCGGCGGCGATCTCAGCCATGCCCGAATAGAGATACATCGCGCGCACCGCGTGGCCGACCACTTTGGTCTGCTCGCGCACCGGCAGGTGCGCCTGGCAGTATTCATAGCTGCCGAAATGCCACGCGGCCGGATCGGCGCCGCGTGCGCGGGCCTCGGCATCGTAATAGTGGGGTTGGCGTCCGCGCTCTTCGATGAAATAGCGGGCGAGATCGAGATAGCGTTTCTCGCCGGTGGCGCGCGCGAGTTCGACCAGCGCCAGCTCGATCTCGGGATGGCCGCAATAGCCGCGTTTCTGTCCCGGTCCGGCGCCGAAGGTCGCGGCTATCAGATCGGCATAACGGCACATGATATCGAGCAGCGCGCGTTTGCCGGTGGCCTGGAAATAGGCGATCGCGCCTTCGATCAGATGCCCGGCGCAATAGAGTTCGTGGTCGTCGCGCAGATTGGTCCAGCGCTTGCCCGGCTCCTGATAGATGAACCAGGAATTGAGATAGCCGTCGGGCTGCTGCATGCGGTCGAGTCTGTCGATCAACGCGTCGATGCGCGCTTCGAGTTCGGCGTCGCGGCCGAGCAGCAGCACATAGCCGGCCATCTCGATCAGTTTGCCGATGTCGCTGTCCCAGAAGCGTTGGGTCGAAAAGCCGTGGATGCCGGCCAGATCGCGCTGCGGTTTATCCGCGATGTCGGGATCGATGTGGTCGAGAATGCCGGCTTCTCGGCAACGCTCATAGAATACGGGGACGGTTCCGCTCCGCACCGATGCCACGCGCGGCGACCAGAACGGATCGTCGACGCGCACCATGGCCGCCGTCGGCGCCTGGAAAATCGAACCGGACACTGTGTTTCCTCGTTCCCGATTGTCGCGCGAGGCTTGCGCCCATGGGTACCCCGACACTACCCTCCTGAAAACCGTTTGGGTAGGGAGCCAATCCATGAAAGTCCGCGCCGCCATCGCCACCGAAGCGGGCAAGCCGCTCACGATCGAAACGGTCGATCTCGAAGGCCCCAGGGCCGGCGAGGTGCTGGTCGAGATCAAGGCAACCGGCATCTGCCACACCGACGAATTCACCCGCTCCGGCAGCGATCCCGAGGGATTGTTCCCGGCCATTCTCGGCCATGAGGGCGCGGGCATCGTGGTCGATTGCGGCGCGGGCGTGACCACGCTGAAAAAAGGCGACCATGTCATCCCGCTCTATATCCCGGAGTGCCGGGTCTGCCCGTCGTGCCTCTCGCGCAAGACCAATCTCTGCACCTCGATCCGCACCACCCAGGGCCAGGGCGTGATGCCCGACGGGTCGAGCCGCTTCTCGCTCGGCGGCAAGAAGCTGCACCACTATATGGGCACCTCCACCTTCGCCAATTTCACCGTGGTGCCCGAGATCGCGCTGGCGAAAATCCGCGAGGACGCGCCCTTCGACAAGGTCTGCTATATCGGCTGCGGCGTCACCACCGGCATCGGCGCGGTGATCAATACCGCCAAGGTCGAGCCCGGCGCGCGCGTCGTCGTGTTCGGCCTGGGCGGCATCGGCTTGAACGTGGTTCAGGGCGCGCGGATCGCCGGGGCCGATATGATCGTCGGTGTCGATCTCAATCCCAGGCGCAAGGCGCTGGCCGAGCAGTTCGGCATGACGCATTTCGTCAATCCCAAGGAGGTCGAGGGCGATCTGGTGCCTTATCTCGTCAATCTCACCAAGGGTGGCGCGGATTACAGCTTCGAATGCATCGGCAATGTGAAGACGATGCGCCAGGCCCTGGAATGCAGCCATCGCGGTTGGGGTGTCAGCGTCATCATCGGCGTGGCCGGCGCGGGCCAGGAGATTTCGACGCGGCCGTTCCAGCTCGTCACGGGGCGCGTCTGGAAGGGCACGGCCTTCGGCGGCGCGCGCGGCCGCACCGATGTGCCGCGCATCGTCGATTGGTACATGGACGGCAAGATCGATATCGACAGTCTGATCACGCATAAGCTGCCGCTTGATCAAATCAACAAGGGGTTCGACCTGATGCATTCCGGCGAATCGATCCGCTCGGTGGTGGAGTTTTAGCGCCATGGCCACAATCGGATTTGTCGGCTTGGGCAATATGGGTGGGCCGATGGCCGCCAATCTGGTCAAGGCCGGGCACAAACTGCGCGGCTTCGATCTAGTCTCAGCGCTTCTCGATGCTGCGGTCCGCGCCGGTGTCGAACCCGCAGGCTCCGCCGCTGAAGCCGCGCGTGGTGCCGAAGCGGTCATCACCATGCTCCCGGCCGGAAAACATGTCACATCGGTCTATCGCGACCACCTGGTCAAAGCGGCCCGGCCCGGCACGCTGTTCGTGGATTGCTCGACCATCGATGTCGCTTCGGCCCGCGAAGCGCACAGTCTCGCTGGCGCCGGCGGCATGATGTCGATCGACGCGCCAGTCTCGGGCGGAGTCGGCGGCGCGGTGGCGGGAACGCTCACCTTCATGGTCGGCGGCGAGGATGCGGCCTTTGCGCGCGCCAAACCGATCCTCGAAGCGATGGGCCGAAAGGTGGTGCATTGCGGCGCGGCCGGCAACGGCCAGGCTGCCAAAATCTGCAATAACATGATCCTCGGCATCTCGATGATCGCGGTCAGCGAGGCCTTCGTGCTGGGCGAAAAACTGGGCCTCACCCATCAGGCGCTGTTCGATGTGGCGTCCACCGCCTCGGGCCAGTGCTGGTCGCTGACCAGCTATTGCCCGGTGCCCGGCCCGGTGCCGGCCAGCCCCGCCAACAGGGATTACAGGCCCGGCTTCGCCGCCGCGCTGATGCTCAAGGACCTCAATCTTGCCAAGGATGCCGCCGACGCGTCGGGCGCCCACACGGCATTGGGCCGCCATGCCGCTGAGATTTACGCGGATTTCGAGCGCGCCGGTCATGCCGGCCTCGATTTCTCCGCCATCGTTCAGGCGGTGCGGGAACGGTCGGGAGCGGCCTAGCCGCCGGTCCCTGACGATTTCACGATTGAGCGTTGGACGAATCGGCGGTCATGTCCGGCGCGTTGGCGTCGATGCCCGATTCCGGCCGGAACCAGCGCCAGGTGTTGCGACCGGCATGCTTGGCTTCGTAGAGCGCGAGATCGGCCGATTTGTACAACTCGGCCTGGGTCGCGCCGTGTTGCGGAAACATCGCCACCCCGACACTGGCGCTGGTCTGCATCTCGATCTGGCCGTAACGGATCGGGGGAATGAAACTCTCGACGATACGCTGGCAGACCAGGTCGATGGCGGCGGTGCTTTTCGCTTCGCCCAACACGATGCCGAATTCGTCGCCGCCCAGTCGCGCCACGCTGTCGGCCTGGCGGACCGACGCGCTCAAGCGCCGCGCGGCCTCCTGCAACAGAGCGTCGCCGGCATCGTGGCCATAGCGGTCGTTGATCTCCTTGAAGCGATCGAGATCGACCATGGCGAGCGCGAATTTCTCGCGCTTGCGTCGAACCATGGCCGCGATCACCTCGAAACGGTCCTCGAACATGCGCCGGTTGCCCAGCCCCGTCAGCGTGTCGAAGAAGGCCATCTGCTCGAGCTTGCGCCGGCTTTCCACCAGTTCGGCGGTGCGGACATCGACTCGGTTTTCAAGGTCCATATTGACCCGCAACAACGCGTCCTTGGCCAGCTTTTGCTCATTCAACGCGGCGCCGAGCATCAGCACCGCGGCGCTGAAGCCGACCGCCATCTCGGAGAAGGTCACGATCGCCCGCTGCTTGTCTGCGTCGATCAGCGGTCCATGCCCGGCCAGGGTCGCGACGATCGACAGGCAGAGGACGCCGACCATCAACGCATAGGCATAGGGCAACGGGAAGCGCGCCGCGCTCCATAGCAGCGGCAATAGCACAAGGAAAGTCGCGCCGGCGTCGAGCATGGCGACGTTGGACACCCCGTAGGTCAGATAGATCGTGCCGGCCAATGCCGCCACGAGGCAGCCGAGCCATTCGACGGCGCGGACCCGCAGTGCGCCGAAGGTCGAGCCAAAGTCGCGCCACATCATCAGCAGCGGTGTCACCAACAGCGTGCCGCCGCCATCCGACACGGCCCAGCGCAGCCAGATCATCGGTATACGGGCCATGGGAATCCCCGACGCCGCCATCAGCGCGAGCGATCCGCCGGTCGCCGCCAACGCGCCATGGACGAACACGCCGACCGCAAGGAAATAGTAGGCCTTGGGCGTCGACGAGAACGGACCGTCCGGATTCGCGCGCAGCCGGTAGAGCGCGGCGGCCAGCAGCGGCGCGATCGTGTTGCTGCACGAGATCAGGAAGGGCTGCAGATAGGAGTGGCTGTCGAATACGATGAACTCGGCGAACACCGAGCCAAGGAAGATTCCCGGCATGACGCGCTGGCCGAGCGACAATGCCGCGAACAGCGCGACACCGGCCGGCAACCAGAAAGGCGACGGCAGCAGGCCGTAGCGGGAAAAGTACAGTTTGACCAACAGAGCGGCGAAGGAATAGGCGACGAAGGTCGCCACATTGCCGAACGCAAGGCCGGCCGTGATCCGGTCTCCGGTCGAAGAGCGACGCGCAAACGGTGGCCACCCGATTTCCAAACCTCTACGCCCCTGATTGGTAAGACGAATATCGGATGCGATTAGTGCCACGAATTCAGCCGCATCGGCAATGACCAATGCCACTGCCGCCCCATCCGGCCGATATTAGCGCGCTTCGGCTATTCGTCCTCGATCGCCATCAGCGAGGCATTGCCGCCGGCCGAGGTGGTGTCGATCGAAACGACCCGCTCGGTCGCGAAGCGGCGCACATAGTTGGGCCCGCCCGCCTTGGGGCCGGTGCCGGACAATCCCTCGCCGCCGAAGGGCTGGGCGCCCACCACCGCGCCGATCATCGACCGGTTGACATAGAGGTTGCCGACGCGAGCCCGGCCGCGCACGAGGTCGATCGTATCGCCGATGCGGCTATGCAGGCCGAGCGTCAGGCCGAATCCCGTGGCGTTGATGGCATCGACGACCCGGTCGAGATGCCCAGCTTGCCAGCGCAGCACATGCAGGATCGGGCCGAACACTTCGCCGGGCAGATCGCTGGGGCTGTCGATCCGCACCACCGCCGGGCCGACGAACCAGCCGCCCTTGGGCGCGGCCAGGCGATGCGCGACCCGCCGGTCCATATTCGCGAGATGCGTTTCAAGGCGCTTGGCCGCCGCCTCGTCGATGACCGGGCCGATATCGATGGCGATCCGGCCGGGATCGCCGATCCGCAGCTCATCCATCGCCCCCGCCAGCATGTCGATCACCCGGTCGGACACGTCATCTTGCAGGTAAAGCAGCCGCGCCGCCGAGCAGCGCTGCCCCGCGCTCTGGAAGGCCGAAGTTAGGAGATCGGCCACCACCTGCTCGGGCAGCGCCGAGGAATCGACGATCATGGCATTCTGGCCGCCGGTCTCAGCGATCAATGGCACGATCGGCCCATCGCCCGCCGCCAGGGCGCGCGCGATCGATCTGGCCGTGGCGGTCGATCCGGTGAAGGCCACACCGGCGATGGCAGGGTGCGCCACCAGCCGCCCGCCGATCTCACCGCCGCCGATCACCAGATTGAGCGCGCCCGCCGGCACGCCCGCCTCGTGTAGCAGCTTGACCATCGCGCTGCTCATGATCGGCGTCTGCGGCGCGGGCTTGGCGACCACCGCATTGCCCGCTGCCAGCGCGGCGGCGATCTGCCCGGTGAAGATCGCCAGCGGGAAATTCCACGGGCTGATGCAGGCGAACACCCCACGCCCGGCCAGTTGCAGCCGGTTTTCCTCGCCGGTGGGTCCATCGAGTGTCACCGGAACGAAGTCCGCCTCGGCGCGCATCGCGTAGTAGCGCAAGAAATCGGCGGCCTCGCGGATTTCGGCCAGCGCATCGGGAATGGTCTTGCCGGCCTCGCGCACCGCAAACCCCATGAAGCGGATGCGATCCTGCTCCAGCTTATCGGCGGCGCGGCGCAGGCAATCGGCGCGATGGGCGGCGCCGGCTGTGTCCCAGCCCGGCTGCGCCTCCGTTGCCAGGGTCACCGCCCGATCGACTTCGGCATTCGAAGCAGCGCGCACATGGCCGATTGTGCGCGCCAGATTCGATGGATCGACAACTGGCTTCGCCGCGCCGCCGCCCTCGACGCCGCCGATGATCGACGCGGCCATCCAGGGCGTCTTCGGCTGTGCGGCGAATTCCGCCTCGAGCGATGCAATCGTCGCGCGGTCGCTGAGATCGATGCCGCCGGAATTGCGCCGCGCCGGTCCATATAAGTGAACCGGCAGGGGGATGCGCGGATGCGGCGACGACTTGACCGCTTCGACTGCCTCGACGGGATCGCCAATCAGATCGTCGAGCGCCACGCCGCGATCCTGGATGCGATTGACGAAGGAGCTGTTGGCGCCGTTCTCCAGCAGCCGCCGCACCAGATAGGCGAGCAGGTCGTCGTGGCTGCCGACCGGCGCATAGGTGCGGCAGGCATAGGCGGCGTCGCGCTGATGCAGTGACTCGTAGAGTCCGTCGCCCATGCCGTGCAGGCGCTGGAACTCGAAATCGTGGCCATTCTTATTTCCAGATTGGCCCGCCCATTCGAGCAGGGTGGCCACGGTCAGTGCATTGTGGGTGGCGAAGGCGGGATAGATGTTCCTGGCCGCCAGCATGGCGCGCGCGCAGGCCAAATAAGATACGTCTGTCGCCGATTTGCGCGTGAACACGGGATAGTCGGTCATGCCGCGCTCTTGCGCGCGCTTGATCTCGGTATCCCAATAGGCGCCTTTGACCAGCCGCACCGCGATCCGCCTTCCGGCGCGCGCGCCGAGTTCGTCGATCCAGTCGATGACCGCCGCCGCCCGCTTCTGATAGGCCTGCACGGCCAGGCCGAGCCCGTCCCAACCCCTAAGCGAGGGCGCAATGGCGATCCGCTCGATCAATTCGAGCGACAGTTCCAGCCGCTCGGCCTCTTCCGCGTCGATGGTCATGCCGATGCCGGCCGTGCGGGCCTTTTCGGCCAAGCCGATCACGACCGGCGTCAATTCGGCCAGCACGCGCTCGCGTTGCGCTGCTTCGTAGCGCGGATGAAGCGCCGAGAGCTTGACCGAGATGCCGGGCGCCTCGAACACGCCCTTCTTGCCCGCCGCTTTACCCAGCGCCGCGACAGCGTGTTCATAGGCCGCGAGATAGCGGCGCGCATCGGGCATGGTGCGCGCACCTTCGCCCAGCATATCGAAGGAATGGCGGAAGCCCGCGGCCTCCAGTTTCTTCGAGCGTTCCAGCGCGGCCTCGATGGTGTGGCCCAGGATGAACTGGTCGCCCATGAAATGCATGGCGGCGCGCACCGCCTGGCGCAGCACCGGCTCGCCGATGCGCGAGACCAGGCGTGAGAGCATAGTGTCGGCCTCGTCCATCGAGACCAGTTTTCCCGTCGCCACCAACATGAACGACGAGATGTTGACCAGGAACGAGGGCGACTTGCCGATATGCGAGCGCCAATCCGCGCCCCCCAGCTTGTCCTTGATCAACGCATCGGCCGTCGTCGCGTCGGGAATGCGCAGGAAGGCTTCGGCCAGGCAGAGCAGCACCACGCCCTCGGCGCTCGTGATGCGATATTCCTGCAGGAACTGTTCGATGCCGCCGCCCGCCTGGGCCGCTGCCTGCATCGCGCCGATTAGCTCGCGCGCGGTGGCGGCGACTCGGCTGCGCTGATCCGGCGCCAACCGCGCCCGGTCCATCAGCGGCGGTAGCGCCTGGGGCTCAGGGGTCCGGTAGAATTCGTTGATCGCCACTAGGCTTGTTTCCCCGCTCTGAACCGTCATTGCGAGGAGCGGAGCGACGAAGCAATCCAGTGGCCAAAGACTGGATTGCTTCGCTTCGCTCGCAATGACGCATCAATTTGGTAACCGCTCGCGATTTGCTTTTGCTCACATCACCGTGAAGCCTTTCACGAAGGGATCGCGGTCGTCGAGGAAGATCGTGTTGTAGCCGGTGATCCAGGCCTGGCCCGATATGCTGGGCACGATGCCGGCGTATTTTCCAACCTGCGCGGCGGCCTCGACCTTGCCGTGA
>Ga0265313_10004005_pt1 | contig 11530 bp, 12 predicted proteins | sample 4123metaG_FD_203122 | JGI IMG/M metagenome (GOLD analysis project Ga0265313, IMG submission 203122) | Rhizosphere microbial communities from Carex aquatilis grown in University of Washington, Seatle, WA, United States - 4-1-23 metaG | ecosystem: Host-associated > Plants > Roots > Rhizosphere >...
GCCCGGACCGGGGGGAGATGGCCGCTCTCGACGAAACTCAGGTCGGGGCGGAAGCGCTCGAGCCGCGTGATCCGCGCCTCGCGCAGGACGACGAAGGTGCCGTCCTGGAGCTCCCGCATCCGCAGCCGGATGCCGGCGTAGCGCTCGACGACGCCGAGCGCCTGCTTCGTCGAGGCGAAGAAGAGCTCGTGCCGGCCGGCGCCGAGCCAGATCGGGCGACCCATGCCGCGTGCCGCGAAGACCGTGCCGGGCTCGCGCTCGTCCAGCCAGGCCGCGGCCATCGAGCCGACGAGCGCCTCCAGCGCGTGCGGGTCGTTGTGCGAGTGCGCGGCCAGGGCGAAGATCGCCTCCGAGTCGACGGTCATCCGGGGCTCCGCCCGGGCGCAGCTGTACGGCGCAAGCAGCTCGTCGTCGTTGACGATGATCCCGTTGTGGATGCCGACGATCGGCCCGTGCCGGACAGGGTGGTTGTTGGCGGCGATCGAGGGGTGGCCCTTGGTGTAGTCCCGCACGTGCACGAGCAGCTCGCTGGCGCTCTGGGGCACGTCGATCCGCTCGAGCAGCATGCTCGCAGGGGTGCGCTGCTTCGTTACGGACGGGTAGCTCTCGCCCGGGCTGCGGTGGGCGTAGCCGACCGCGTCGGCGCCGCGCTCGGCAATACCGGCGAGCAGCGACTGGGCGGCGAGCGTCCGATCGACGCGGCTACGAGACGACAGGCTGTATCCAGCGATTCCGCACATGTGGAGATCCTCGGAGAGACCCCGGACGGCGCGACTGCGGCGTCCTGGTCCTACCGACGACCCTCCCTCGTCGAAGTTTGTCAAGAGAGTGTTCGGCATTCTTCTTCGGCAGTTGAGGGCTCGTCCCTCGTCCGGGTACCGACGAAGGGCTCAAGACTCATCTGAGGGACGCCGATATCGCTATCAATGGGTGAGCGGCCGCTGCTAGAGCCCGTACTGTCGGACGCCGCCGATGGAGTCGAGGCTCGGCTCGAACTCGTGCCTGCGCTCGACGACACGGAGACCGCCGAGGAGGCAGAGGTCGAGGACGTCGAGGCCGCCGCGGAGGAGCTCGAGGCGCTCGAAGGCGCTCTCCAGGTCCAGGATCCCCTGAAGCTCTACGTGCGCTCGATCGGCGGCGGCCCGCTCCTGACCCGCTCCGAGGAGCGCGAGCTCGCCCGGCGGAAGGACGCCGGCGACGAGGTCGCGAAGCGGCAGCTGATCGAGGCGAACCTGCGCCTCGTGATGTCGATCACGCGGAACTACACGAAGACGGGTGTGCCGCTGCTCGACCTGATCCAGGAGGGCAACCTCGGGTTGATCCGCGCGGTCGAGAAATTCGACTACCGCATGGGCTACAAGCTCTCGACGTACGCCACCTGGTGGATCCGCCAGTCGGTGACGCGCGCGCTCGCCGACCAGGGGCGGACGATCCGCCTGCCCGTCCACGTCGCCGAGCAGGTGCGGCGCCTGCTGCGCTCGCGCCGCCAGCTGGCACAGAAGCTCAACCGCGAGCCGACGCTGCCGGAGCTCTCTCGCGACAGTGGACTGCCGTTGCAGCGGGTGCAGGACCTGCTCGAGCTCGTCGAGGATCCCGTCAGCCTCGACACGCCGGTCGGGGACGGCGAAAGCCTCTACGGGGACATGATCGAGGACGTCCATTCCGATCAGCCGGACGAGCGCACCGCGGTGCGGCAGCGCTCGAAGGAGATCGCCCACGCCCTTTCGCACCTGAACCCGCGCATGCAGCGGGTGCTGGCCCTCCGCTTCGGCCTGGACGGCGAGCCGCCGCGAACGCTCGAGGAGGTCGGCGTCGGGCTCGGCATCACGCGCGAGCGTGTCCGGCAGCTGGAGTCGCGCGCCCTGCGCGAGCTTCGCATCGCCGCGCCGGATCTCGAGCTGTACCTGCGCCCCTAACCGGACGCGACGACCTGCATCTCGCTCAGGCCGGCCAGCCGGCGGAGCGACTCGAGCTCGATCTGGCGCACGCGCTCGCGCGTGAGCCCGAGGCGGCGGCCGATCTCCTCGAGCGTCTTCGGCTCCTGGTCGACGAGGCCGTAGCGGAGCACGAGCACATGCCGTTCCCGCTCGGGGAGCGCCTGGAGCGCGTTGAGCAGGGCCCGGCTGCGCAGCGACGACTCCACCCGTTCCTCGGGCAGCGGGTCGGTGCCGGCCACGAAGTCGCCGAAGACCGCGTCCTCCTGGTCGCCGACCGGCTGGTCGAGCGACGCCGACGCCCGCGCCGCCGAGCGCACCTCGCGCGCCTGCTCGACGGGCAGCGACGCCTCGCCCGCGATCTCCTCGAGCGTCGGCTCGCGGCCGAGCTCCATCCAGAGCGTCCGCTCCGCCCGGTTCATCTTCTGCATCCGCTCGACGATGTGGACGGGCATGCGGATCGTCCGCGCCTTGTCGGCGAGCGCCCGCGCGACCGCCTGGCGGATCCACCAGGTCGCGTACGTCGAGAACTTGTAGCCGCGCCGCCAGTCGAACTTCTCGACCGCGCGGATCAGCCCGAGCGTGCCCTCCTGGATCAGGTCGAGGAAGGGCAGACCCTGGTTGCGGTAGTTCTTCGCGATCGAGACGACGAGGCGCAGGTTGGCCTGGATCATCCGCTGCTTGGCCTCTCTGTCGCCGCGCTCGATCAGCTTCGCGAGCTCGACCTCCTGCGGCGCCGTGAGCAGCGCGTGCCGGCCGGCCTCGCGGAGGAAGAGCTGGAGCGCGTCCGTCGTCGTCTCCGCCGGCTGGGCCGGGGGTGGGGGAGCAGCGGCCTCACGCTCGGGCTCCTCGATCAGCTCGATCCCCCGCCGGTCGAGCTCGATGTACACGGCGTCGGTCTCGAGCGGATCGAGATCAAGCGGCTCGAGCACTTCCTGGAGCTCTGCGTAGCGCACCTGACTGCTGGCCTCGGCGCTTTCCAGGAGCGCCGCGAGCTCCTCGTTGCCGAGTATCGCCTCGATCTCGACGCTCAGCGTGGCCTCCTCGATTCCGGCGTTGCCTCAGGGCGGCGGACAAGCACCGTCTCCACAGACAACCACGTCGGCCGGGGTGAGCGCAAGTGCGGGTAGCCCACGCACGAGAACGTGCGTTATGTCAAGTTGGAACAAAGAGGTGCTCGACGGCTATCGTCCCGGACGTGGTGCGCGTCGCGCTCGGGGCTGTGCTGGCCTCCGCCCTGCTTCTGCCGGGGATCGCGCACGCCGAGTTCCTGCCGGGATCGCAGGGCGCACACGATGCACTGCTCGCGGTCGCTCCGGACGGCTCGCCGCGCGTCGCCTTCGTGGCGGCGGACGGCTCCCTCCAGGTCGCCGCACGGGCCGCCGACGGCACGTGGAGCGCCCAGGCGCTCGCCGGACTGCCCGGCAGCAGCGTCCTCGTCGTCGGCCTCAGCGTGGCTCCCAGCGGCTCGGCGAGCCTGCTCGCCGAGGACCCGGCCGGCGGCTGGCTGGCCCTCGCGGAGCAGCAGGGCGCCTCCTGGCGCGTCCGTGTCGTCGCCCGTGCCCCGAGCGGCGGCAAGCTGGGCTTCGGCGGACTCGCGCTCGACGCCTCCGGACGCCCGCTCGTCGCCTACGCGTACGCGCTCGCTTCCCAGCAGTCGTGGCTCCGCCTTGTCCACGAGGATGCGCGCGGCCGCCTGGTCGGCGAGCGCGTAACGCGGGACGGCTTCCCGTCGAGCGAGGCGCTGCCGGCGGCGGCGCCGGTCGTCCTCCCAGGCGGCGGTGTGCGCGTGCTCGAGACGTACGACTTCGCGACGATCGAATGGGCACGTACGAAGAGTCACAAGGACTGGGTCGGCCAGTTCGTCTACGGGTCGGAGCTGGGCTCGCCCGCCGGCGTCGTGCAGGCACGGGCGGTGACGGGAGCCGTCTGGAGCGCCTGGACGGAGCTCTTCCCCTCCTTCGGCGAGAGCCAGCTGCTCCTGACCGTTCACGGACACGGCGAGAGCACCGTGATCCTCAGCCACCACGCGTTCCTCGTCTCGCTCGCGCTTACGGCGACCGGCCCCGAGGTGGCGGGCGACGACTACGTCGACCTCGCCGGGCAGCGCACCGCCTTCGCCGGCATCGTCGTGAACACCGCCGGCGCGGCCGTCGAGCTCGCCGGCGACCTCTACGGGTATGTCGTGGACGCGACCGGCGGCCGCCAGTACCTGCTGCTCGACCAGAACGGCCTCGGCTGGTACCGGGCGGCGACCGCGCCGGCGGCGAAGGTCGAGCTCGGGGTGACCGTGGACGGCGCCTCGTTCGGCCTCTCCGGCCGCGTCGACGGCGTCTCCTCCGGGAGCGTCGAGGTCTGGCGCGAGACGGCCGCGGGCCCGGAGCTCCTCACCTCCCTCCCACTCGCGGCCGACGGCTCCTTCACGCTCACCGACCTGCCGTCGGTGCGGCCGCTCACGTACCGCGTCGTCTATCGCGACCCGGTCAGCGGACTGCCGCTCGCAGCGCTCTACCGCGCGTTGCTCGGCGCCTGAAGGTTGCGCACAGGCTTTTCCACAGACTGCACGGATCGCTGTGGAAATGTTGATTATTCAAAATCCGCAAAATGCGACATTTTCGTGTCAGCGACCCCTTGCACCACCCTTGCCGACCCCCTAGATTGACGAGTGCGCCGAGCGCGGCGCGGGAGTAGGTCGAAGCAAGGCCGATAGGCACTACGGGGAAGCCCGCAAGGGCTGAGACGGAAGGTCGAGCGGCTTTGTGGACGAAACCGCGGCGAGCTCGGCGAATCTCTTTAATTCCTTTTCAGCACACCGCGGGGGCCAGACTTCAGTCTGGCACCGGCCGTAGCCCTCGGCCTCTAAGATCACACGATGCGCTTCCCGAGCATCGACAACGGCGTGACCGCCTTCATCTGGGGCATCGGCCTCGGCGCGTACGTCTACTTCGGCCTGCTCGCCGTCGGCTCGTCGGGCGCGTTCGCGATCGTGATCGCGATGGTCGCCGCTGCGGGGATCTGGCTCTTCGTCCGCCTACGCGGCGAAGACAGCCCAGGCGCGTAGATCGCTCTCGCGGTACTCGCGCGACGTGTGCGACGAGAGCGCGTAGACGAGCTTGCGGGCGAGCTCGGGCCCGAGCGCATCGTCCAGCCGCTCGCGGGCGGTCGGCGCATCCGGGTCGAGGGCGGCGCAATGAGCGGCCAGAAGATCCAGTCCTGCGAGCACTTGCGCCTGCTGCAGTTGTGCACTCATCCCGCACGTTCTATCGACCCTGGCGCCTCGCCCGCATGATCCCTCCCGGCAGGGATTGCTTCCCGGAAGGGCTTGGAAAGCGGGATCAGTAGACGATCAGCGAGAACATGTCGTAGTCGGTGAGCCGCTTGCGCCCGTTCAGGAACGAGAGCTCGAGCACGAAGTTGACGCCGACCACCTGGCCGCCGAGCCGCTCGACGAGCCCACCGATCGCCTCCACCGTGCCGCCGGTCGCGAGCACGTCGTCGTGGATGACGACGCGCGCGCCCTGCCGGATCGCATCCGCGTTCACCTCGAGGGCGTTCTCGCCGTACTCGAGCAGGTAGCGCGCCGTGACCGTCTCGGGCGGCAGCTTGCCGGGCCGGCGGGCCGGCACGAAACCGCAGCCGACCTCACAGGCGATCGCGGCGCCGAGCAGGAAGCCGCGGGCCTCCGCGCCGAGCACGAGATCCGGCTCACGCTCCGCCGTCCAGTCTGCAAGCCCCTGGACGGCCTGCTTCAGCGCCGCCGAGTCGAGCAGGAGCGGCGAGATGTCCTTGAAGCCGATGCCCGGCTCCGGGAAGTCCTCGACTTCCCGGACGAGCGAGCGCAGGTCGATGGCGGTCACTGCCCTGCGAGTCTACGGACGTTGCGGGTGAACAGGAGCTGGGACAGTTCGTGCGCCGCCTCGGCGAGCGCCTGCAGGTCCTCGATCCCGGCACGGCGGCGCTCGGGGTTGCGCGAGCGCAGCGCCGGCGCGACCAGCGCCTCGAGCAGGCCTGTCTCACGGTCCGCGGCCGTCCGGAAGGCGCGCAGGTGACGCGGTGCGATTCCGTAGCGCGCGAGCGTCTCGCAGGCGGCGGCGACGTCGACGTCCATCTCCGAGTAGCGCCGCTGGCCCGACTCGACGTGCGGTTCGAGCAGTCCGAACTCCTCGAGCTCCCGCGCCCTCGTCGGCTGGATCCCCGCGCGGTCGCAGAGGGCGTCGAGATCGAACGCCTCCTCCTGGTCGCCCAGCGCGCCCGTGCGCTTGCGCCGGCGCTCCTTCGAGGCGCCGGCGGCGAGCTCTTCGCGGATCACGCGCAGCGGCAGGAACTCGTCGCGCTGCATGCGCAGGATCGTCTCGAGCCGTTCGACGTCGTCCTCGGCGAAGAGGCGGTAGCCGCCCTGCGTCCGCTTCGGGGTGAGCAGGCCCTGGTCCTCGAGGTAGCGGATCTTCGAGATCGACACGTCCGGGAACTCCGGCTTCAGCCGCCGGCAGACGGTGCCGATCGTGAGCAGGCGCTCGCGCGCCGGGGCCTGTGCAGTCGACATCAGCGCTGGAGGTAGGTCAGCCGGTACTTGCCGATCTGGAGCTCGTCGCCGTCCGAGAGCTCGGCAGACTCGACGCGCCGGCGGTTGACGAAGGTGCCGTTGAGGCTTCCCTGGTCCTCGATGAACCAGTGTCCGTCGCGCTCGGCGAGCACCGCGTGCTTCCGCGACACGGTGACGTCGTCGAGGAAGATCGGGCAGTCGGGCGAGCGGCCGATGGTCGTTCGCTCGGCCTGCGGCACGAACGTCTCGCCCGAGCGGCCGCCGCCGGAGCGAACGACGAGGGCCGGCCCCTGCAGGCCGAGGTCGTCGAGCGTGTCGAAGAGGTCTTCGCCCTCCTCGGCGCTGGAGAAGGTCTCCGTCATCTCTCCGCTTTCGGCGACGTGCAGGAGCGCACCGCATTTCGAGCAGTAGCTCGCGGCTTCCGGGTTCTGGAAGCCGCATTCGGGGCAGTAGACGTGACTCATGCCGCTGGGGCTCAGCTCGGAGGTGACGCCTTGCCGGCGAGGATCTCCGTCAGCGCCTCGACGTTCACCTGGTCGAGCACGCTGCGGCCCTGCGTCTTCTGGAGCCGCGCGACGAGCTCTGCGCGGAGGATGTCGATCTTTCCGTGCAGGAGCCGCCGGCGGTACGAGACCTCCTGCTCCTCCTGCGTGTACTCGTCGATCAGGCGCTTCAGATCCTCGTCGGACAGGATTGCGAGATCGGGCAGCGGTTCCATCGAAGCCTTTCGTCGTGGCGAAGGGTCAAGTTGAAGTTTAGCCTTCGCCGGGCTCCCGTCTAGGTTCGGGCTGTTTCGGCCTCGCCCTGCACGATCTGCTCGACGAGTTCCGCCAGCCCGGCGGCCAGCTCCTCGGAGGCTTCACGGCTCTCCCCCTCGGCGTAGAGGTGCAGAAGCGGCTCGTCCGGGTCGGGCAGCACCTGCGTCCAGCCGCGCTCGTTGAAGACCTTGATCCCGTCCGTCAGGTCGAGCGCGTGGTCGGCGAGGCGCTCGTTCAGCACCCGCATGACGAGGCCCTTCGCCGCCCACGCGCACGGCAGGTCGTGCTCGACGAGGGTCGGGCTCGGCAGCTCGCCGACGAGCTCGGAGAGCGGCCGCTTCACGATCGCCAGCAGCTCGAGCAGGTTGGCCAGGCTGGCGATGGCGTCGTAGCCGGGAAGGAAGGCCGGGAAGACGTAGCCGCCGCTGACGGCGCCGCCGAAGAGCACGCCCTCCTGCTCCGCCGCCACCCGAGTCAGCTCCTGGAGGGAAGCCGGCGTGCGCACGATCTCGAGCGGCGTACCTTCGACCAGCCGGTCGACCTGGCTCGTGACGGTGACGGGGAAGGCGAGCTTGCCCTGGCGGCCGGTCGCCGCGAGCAGCCGGACGTAGAGGAGCAGCGCCTGCTCGACCGGCACCTCCTGGGCCAGCTCGTCGACGAGATAGAGGCGCTCGCCCGCGCGGTCGAACACCGCACCGAGGGCGGCGCCGACCGCCGGCACGAGCCGCTTCGCCTGCGCGACCGAGGCGGCAAGGGTGCCCGTGGCGCCGTCGCTCTCGCTCGGGAAGGCGTTTGCGGCGACGACCTCGACGCCGAGCGGCCCGAGCACGAGCGGCAGCACGTAGGACGCGGCGGAGTAGCCGTAGTCGACGACGACACGGAAGTTGCGGGCGCGCACCGCGTTCAGGTCAAGCGAGGCAAGCAAGTCGCTGGCGTACGTCTCCCTGACGCGGGCCGGGTAGGAGATCGTGCCGACCTCGTCGGCGGCGACGCGGCGGAGCTCACCGCGGGTGAAGTGCTTCTCGACCTCCTTCTGCATCGCCTGGGTCATCTCGATCCCGGGCTGCTCGAAGAACTGGATCCGCACCTGCTCGGGGTCGGTCGGGCTGAGACCGACGTGGAAGCCGGCGGAGTAGCCCTCCGAGCGCAGGAGGTGCCGCGCGACGGCGGCCGGGATCACGCGCAGGTCGGCGACGTCCACGCCGGTGGACGAGAACCCGGAGATCATCGCCCGCTTGATCATCCGGCAGGCGGGCACGCCCTCGCGCGACGCGACGACGCGGGCGCCGCGCTTGAGCGCGGTGCCGAAGGCGGTGGCGAGGCGCACGGCGACGTCGGGCGTCAGGTCGACGTTGACGAGGCCGGCGACGCCGTTCTTGCCGAAGATGTGCGTCGTTCCGCGCGACTCCCAGATGAGGCTCTCGAACAGTTGCGAGCCGCTCTCGACCTCCTTGAAGGGGTAGATCCGGACGCCGGGCATGACAACGCTCTCGGCGCCGACGGTCACCTCGTCTCCGATCGCGACGCCCTCGTGGATGCGCACGTGCGGGCGGAGATCGCAGGAGCGGCCGAGCACCGCACCCTCGACCACGACGCTGCGCCCGATGTACGTCGAGGCGTCGACGATCGAGCGCGAGACGCGCGCGCGCTCACGCAGCGTGACGCTCGTCGACAGCACCGAGTACGGCCCGACCGACGCGTCGGCGGCGATGCGGCAGTAGTTGCCGATGTAGACGGGGCCTTCGAGCGTCTCGAGGTCGTGCAGGTCGACTCCCTCGCCGAGCCACACGTTGCCGCGGATCCGGATGCCGGGGATGTTCAGCTGCACGCGTTCGTCGAGCGCGTCGAAGTTCGCCTGCCGGAACTGGTCGAGGTTGCCGATGTCCTGCCAGTAGCCGTCGAGCACGCAGCCGTAGATCGGCCGGCCCATCTCGAGCAGCAGTGGGAACAGCTCCTTCGAGAAGTCGTACGGGCGGTCGGTCGGCACGTGCTTCAGCACCTCGGGCTCGAGCACGTAGATGCCGGTGTTGATCGTGTCGGAGAAGACCTGGCCCCAGGACGGCTTCTCGAGGAAGCGCTCGACGCGGCCCTCCTCGTCGGTGACGACGATCCCGAACTCGAGCGGGTTGTCGACGGATTTCAATCCGATGGTCACGGACGCCTTCTTCTCGCGGTGGAACTCCACCAGCCGGCCGAGGTCGACGTCGCACAGGGCGTCGCCGGAGATGACGAGGAACGTGTCGTCGAGCCGTCCGGCCGCGAGCCGGACCGAGCCGGCGGTGCCGAGCGGGGATTCCTCGACCGAGTAGCCGACGTTCATGCCGAGCGTCTCGCCGCTGCCGAAGTACGAGCGGATCGCCTGCGGCAGGAACGCCACCGTGACGATCACGTCCTCGAAGCCGTGGTGGCGCAGCAGCTCGAGGATGTGCTCCATGCACGGCTTGCCGACGATCGGCACCATCGGCTTCGGCTGGTTCGACGTGAGCGGGCGCAGGCGCGTGCCCTCCCCGCCGGCCATCACGACGGCCTTCATTGCCGCAGCACCTTCAGGGCGTCGCGCATGTAGAGGAGAGTCGCGGCGAGGGCAGCGCCGAGGCCGGTCCAGAACATCCAGAGCGGCCACGTCGTCGCGTCGTGCGTGACGATCCGGCAGCCGATGGACGCGTAGAGCACCCAGGTCGCGCCCTTGCCGAGCAGGTTGACGTCGAGGTCGACCCCGCGCGGCGCGAGCATGCGCCAGCCGGCGAGCAGCAGCAGGTCGCGGGCGGCGATGACGGCGAGGCCCGCCCACGGGAGGCGGCCGTAGACGACGAGCAGGATCACCGCGGCATCGATCATGAGGCGGTCGGCCAGCGGGTCGGCGATCTTGCCGAAGCGCGACTCCACGTGCCAGCGCCGGGCGAGGAAGCCGTCGACCTGGTCGGTCGCGCCTGCGACGCCGAACACGATGCCGGCCGGCCAGGTGTGCGCGTCGCCGGCGCGGATCATCAGCGCGACGAAGACGGGGATCAGGACGAGCCGGCCGAGCGTGAGGGTGTTCGGCAGCTGAGCAAGCGGAGCCGGGACTGCGCGCGTCGCCATTCCCAGAGTGTACGGGGAGCTATCCGAGCGAATGAAAGCGGCCGGCCCAGTACGCGGTACGCGTCAGGTACGCCGTCTGCGCCGCCGTGCCGACGAGCCCCCAGGCTCCGTCATAGGAGACGTAGCCGCGGTGCTGCGCCGCCGGCTCGATCTGGGTGCCCTCCCCCCACTCGTTGAAGCTCGTGATCGTGATGAAGTCGGGACGGGCGGCGAGGGCTGCGGTCCAGAGGTTGTCGTACGTTGCACCGTTGCGCCGCGGGCGCACGACGGGCGGCTCGCCGGCGCGCACGCCGTCGTAGCCTGGGCCGACGCTAGGGCCGCAGAGGAGGTGCACCGCGTGCGCCTGGGCGCAGAGGCGGGCGAACTTGCTTCCGCCGTAGTCGACGAAGTCGTACGTGTAGAAGCCGTCGAAGCGCCCCGCGGCGGCGAAGCCCACGAGCTCGGTGCCGGCGAAGAGGCGCATCGAGGCGGGAGCGGCCGTTCGCAGCGTCGCCCAGTCGGCCGCCGCGAAGTCGCGTGGGTGGTAGACGTAGACGTCGCGGATCCCGAGCGAGGCGAGATACGGCAGGTCCTGCGCGATCGTCGCGAGCGAGCGGCCCTCGTACGGCTCGAGATGGATCGCAGTCTGAAGCTTGTGGCGGCGGGCGTACGTGAGCACGAGCGGGAGCCGTGCGTCCTCCTGCGAGCCCCGCCCCCACCAGGAGATGACGACCTCGTCGATGCCCGCCGCCGCGATCTCCGCCATCTGCTGGTCGACGACGGCCGGGTCGGCGCTCGAATAGGCGCCTGCGGCCGGGTAGTAGCGCGAGTAGACGTCGCCCGGCGGTTTGTGGCTGTTCTGGTTCCAGTGCTCCCAGCCGCCGTCCCGGGCCGGCGTCCCGTACCACGGGTAATAGAAGATCGCAACGGTTGCGGCATGGGCGGCGGGCACGCCCAGGAACGCCGAAACCAACCCGATCAGGAGAAACCGCCGCAGCACGGCGCCTATCCTCTCTTGCCAGAGGGACGTTTTCCAGATCGAGATCGACGGGTTCGTCAGCGCGCACGATCACTCGTTTCAGCGCGCTTCGGGCCGGCGGCCGGCTCGTGGAAGAAGGCACGGCCGCCGCTACTCGCGACAGCGGGCATCGATCTAGTCGGGGCGCCGAGATTTGAACTCGGGACCTCCAGTCCCCCAGACTGGCGCGCTAACCAGGCTGCGCTACGCCCCGCGT
>Ga0265313_10004008_pt1 | contig 11528 bp, 9 predicted proteins | sample 4123metaG_FD_203122 | JGI IMG/M metagenome (GOLD analysis project Ga0265313, IMG submission 203122) | Rhizosphere microbial communities from Carex aquatilis grown in University of Washington, Seatle, WA, United States - 4-1-23 metaG | ecosystem: Host-associated > Plants > Roots > Rhizosphere >...
TCCGTCGCTTGGTCGTGCGCTACGACCGCTCGCTCACGATCTATGGGGCCTTCTTTCATATCGCTTGCTTCATGATCGTCTTGCGGAGGGTTGTGCAATAGCTTCTACACAAAGTGCAGACAAAGAGGAGATGACAGATGCTGAAAACCACCAATCAAAAAAACCGTCGAGAATTTTTCAAGCGCCTAACGATACAAATGGCGACAGCGCTCATCCTGAGCTTGCTTGCCGCACATGGCGCGTTTGCCCAGAAGGTCACGATGGAATTCGACCAGGCCGCCGATTTCAGCAAGTACAAGACGTTCGCCATTCGTGAACGGAACTTGAACAGCAAGAGTCCCGCGCTGAATAGCGACCTGGTCAAGAAGAAGATCGACGCCGACATCGAAAAATATCTGACGGCTAAAGGACTGACGGAAGTGTCCGGGCCGTCTGACCTCAACGTGCGATACACGTTCGGGTCGGCCCGCAAAACGGAGGTCGAGGGCTATCCTGCCGGATGGTACGGCATGGGCACGCGTTACGTGAGGGTTCCCTACGCCGAGGGCACGCTGGTGATCGATCTGCGCGATCCCACCACGCGTTCGCTGGTCTGGCGCGCCATCGCCAACGAGGAAAAGAGCGACCCCACCAAGATCGAAGGCAAGCTGGACGACATGGTTAAAAAGTCCATTTCCAAATATCCGCCCAAAAAGTAGCACCCGCGTGCAACATGCCGATCGAAAAAACACCAGTCGATGTTCAACAGGGCTTGCAAACTGTAACGAGCGCGCTAATATTCATGTCATAGATTTATTGAAGCAGACGAGTCATGTCCGAATGTTTCATAGCGCGACGCGAGCGGGGCGAGGAAGATCAATGGGTCTCCTGTCAAAGCTGTTTGGGTCACGGAAAAAGGAACAAAAAGGCCCTCCGCAACACGAGGTCGTAGTCCATTTTTCGTATGGTTCCAGGAATTTTCAGCATGTATTCGCTCTCGAGGATTCGCTCCGCGCGGCGATTGCAGAGGCCCGGGCCGGAACGTATGACAGCCACTATATCGAGGAGGACGGAAGCGAGGGTTTTTACTACATGTATGGACCCGATGCTGAAGTTCTATTCGGTGCGATTGCCCCGGTATTGGAGGCGTCCTCCTTTATGCATGGCTCGACCGTTACGTTGCACTTCGGGCCGCAAAAAAGAGGAACACCCAAACGAGTGATCGAGCTTCCGTAACACCCCTACCCTGTAGCGCATGCCCTGAAAATAAATTAGTCCCCAGCGGTCACCGGCGAAAGCGCTTGTTCCTGCGTGCCCAGGCGGACCAAACTTTCCTGTCGTGAACGCATCATACGGTCGAACCATTCCAGCCCTGGCAACTTCCCGATGGTGGCGTCGATCCGCGCCGCAACCTGCTCTCCGCGCGCGTCGCCTAGAATATAGCGGTTCATCCAATCGACTTCCGAATCCGGCTTGACGCCGCCGCCCACCGGCATCCAGAAATATTTTATGACCGCGGTGGTAAGTTTCTGTGCCGGTCGCGGCATCAAATGCTCGCGAGCCATGTTGTAATAGAACGAAAAATGCTTGCGCTCATCTTTCGCCAACCGCCGCAACAGATCGGCAAGGATCGGATTCCGCGACCGTTCCGCAAGAATCCCGTAGCCCTCCAGCGTGGTCAGTTCAGAGATCGCTCCCCAGGTGAGATAAACGGCATGAAAATGCCGTGACACCTGGCAGATCAGCGACGAGCCGATACTTTCGATCCATTCCCGCCACGATACCTGCTTCTGCACTTCGGCCATGCGCATGGGAGAAAACCTGGCGCCGGCGGCCTCAAGGAATTGCCGCAGCGTGCGGCCGTGGAAGAATTCTTCGTAGGCCCAGCAGCTCAGGAACGACGTAGTGCGCGGATCGCGTACAGCACACGTCGAGAGAATCCCCTTCAGATAGACAATCGTGTGCGCCTCGATATCCATCATGTACGTGAGGCAGCGGATTTCGTCAGGCGAAATCGGATAACGCGCTGCTTCGGTAAAATCCAGGTCGCTGACGTCCACCTTCTTCGAGTGTTCGAGGTAGCTTTCCAGGTTGAATTCGATCATTGCGAACGCATCCCCTTCAAGGTGTGGTGCTTGCGTCGTATTATACGGATTTTCGGAAAAATTGGATGATCGTTGTTTCCTTTCCGGGCTAGAAAAACTTTGAATGCCGGCGAATAACAGGGGAGGGAAACTGGATCCCGACGGATGGGGTTTTATCCCCCTCGCGTGTGCATTTCCAGGTGCGGGTCCTGGCGAAGTTGCTCAATGCCAACGAGGACGCCGCGATGCCCCGTGGCCGCGCGCAATTCCGCGCCACGGTCAGTGCGTCTGCGCCAGATCGACGCGATTTGCGCGGCGAGTTGTTCGGCGGATGCCCCTTCGCGCAGCAGTTTGCGCAGGTCGATGCCGGATTGCGCATATAGGCACAGGAACCAAAGTCCATCCGCCGTCAGCCGGCTGCGGTCGCAGGTCCGGCAGAAGGGCGTAGTGGTCGAAGCAATGATCCCGAAGACCGTACCGTCGGGGAGCCGGAAACGTTCAGCCGGAGCGGACGAATTTTCGTTCAGCGGTGTAATCGGGCCATAGCGTTTGCCAAGCCGCTCCAGCATTTCCGCGCGCGTAAAAACCTTGTCGAGCGACCATTCCGTGGCGCCGCCCACATCCATGTACTCGATGAACCGCACTTCGGCCCCGGCTTCGCGGCCAAATTCGATCAAGTCGGCCAGCTCGTCGTCATTGACGCCGCGCAGTACAACCGTATCGATCTTGCTGTTCGTAAAGCCAGTGAGCCGCGCGGCGGCTATCCCCTCAAGCACCTGAGCGTGCGTGTCGCGGCCGGTGAGCGCAAGGAATCGCTCCGGGCAGAGCGTGTCCAGGCTCAACGTAACCCGGTGCAGCCCAGCCGCCCACAACGCTTCGGCCTGCTCGGCAAACAGGATGCCGTTGGTGGTCAGTGCGAGATCGCGAATGCGCGAATTAGCGGCCAACATTTCCACCAGCCGTGGCAGATCGCGCCGCAGCAGCGGCTCGCCCCCGGTCAGGCGAACATCCGTAACTCCCAGCGATGTAAACACTTCCACCAGACGCGCAATTTCCTCGAACGTCAGCAATTCCTGCCGCGGCAGCCAGACGTAATTCTCCTCCGGCATGCAGTAGTTACAGCGCAGGTTACATCGGTCGGTGACCGAAACGCGCAGGCTGCGCAGAGGACGGCCTAGCTGGTCGGAAGGCGCATCGCCCGGAGACACCTCAGACGGGGTCTGTGCATCGGGAAGCATAGGTACATGGTAAGTGCGGTATACCGGGGAGTCAACCTGTGTGCCCCCCTCAGAGAATCAGGCGAAAGTGATGGCCGCTGATCGTCAACCCCTCGCGAAAGTAAAAACGATGGGCCTGCTCCCGCTGCACGCCTGAATCGAGGTGAAGTTCCACACAACCTTGAGCCAGTCCATTAGGACTTTGCCATAGCCTTTCGATCGAAACCGGTCATCGGTAATCAAATCATCGGCATATAGGATCTTGCCGCAATAAAGCATCTCCATTACACGGTACCCCGCGACGGCACGCACATTATCTTCCTCGTACAATGCGGCCAATCGATACCCGTCTGATTTCATCATTCGCGTACCGGTCTGGAGATAATCATCCAAAGGCACATTGGGCCGAAGCTGGCGCATGACCTCGCGAGTCGCCAGTATTTGTTCATCTGATGAGATTTTAACAACCATTCCTATCCCTCATCCTTGTACTGGCTCTTAAGCTTGGCGATCACGGTGGGATCGGCAAGCGTCGTGGTATCGCCCAGCACCCGCCCCTCAGCAATATCCCGCAGCAAACGCCGCATAATTTTCGCGCTGCGCGTCTTGGGCAATTCCGCCGCAAAGAAAATATCGTCCGGCTTGGCAATCGAACCGATTTTCGTGGCCACATGCGCCATCAATTCTGCCTTAAGCGCGTCGCTGGCCTGAATGCCTTCCTTCAGCGTGACGAATGCGGAAATTCCCTGGCCCTTGATCTCGTGCGTCTTGCCGATTACCGCAGCTTCGGCCACAGAGGTGTGATCCACCAGCGCGCTTTCCACTTCGAAGGTCGATATACGATGCCCGGAGACGTTCATCACATCATCGACGCGACCGAGCAGCCACAGGTAGCCGTCCTCGTCCAGCTTGCAGCCGTCGCCAGTGAAATATTTTCCGGGATAGCGCTCCCAGTAATTTTGCACGTAGCGTTCGGGATCGCCGTAAATCGTGCGCAGCATCGAGGGCCACGGCTTGCTCAATATCAAGTAGCCGCCCCCGCCGGGGCCCACCGGATTGCCTTCGAGGTCCACCACTTCAGCGGCGATGCCGGGCAGCGGGTGCGTGGCCGAACCGGGCTTTGTGGCCGTAATTCCCGGCAGGGGAGCGATCATGATGCTGCCGGTTTCGGTCTGCCACCAGGTGTCCACGATGGGGCAGCGCCCGTGGCCGATGGTTTCGTGATACCACATCCACGCCTCGGGATTGATTGGCTCGCCAACCGTGCCGATCAGCCGTAACGACGACAATTTGTATTTCTCGGGCCACTCCTTGCCCCAGCGCATGAACGTGCGAATCGCCGTGGGCGCGGTGTAAAGAATGTTCGCGCCGTACTTGTCGATAATCGACCAGAATCGCCCGCGGTCGGGAAAATCCGGCGTGCCCTCGTACATCACCGTCGTTGTGCCGTTGGCCAGTGGGCCGTACACGATGTACGAGTGCCCCGTCACCCAGCCGATATCGGCGGTGCACCAATAAACGTCGTCTTCCTTGATGTCGAACACGTACCGATGCGTGACGCTTGCGCCCAGTAGATAACCGGCGGTGGTGTGCACCACGCCCTTCGGTTTCCCCGTCGTGCCGCTGGTGTAGAGGATGAACAGCATGTCCTCGGCGTCCATGTGCTCGGGCGCGCATTCGTCGGAGGCGTTGGCGATTACGTCGTGCCACCACAGGTCGCGGCCGGGCTGCATCGAAATCTGCGCGGCTTTTCCGACGCGTTCGAAAACGACCACTTTTTCAATGGTCGGAGTGCCATTCAGCGCGTCATCCACACTGGTCTTGAGCGGCACCACGGTGCCGCGCCGCCACGCGCCGTCGGCGGTGATCACCACTTTGGCTTTGGCGTCGTTGATGCGTTCGCGCAGCGCCTCCGCCGAAAATCCACCGAAGACCACCGAATGCGCCGCACCGATCTTCGCGCAGGCCAGCATTGCGATGGCCAGCTCGGGCACCATGCCCATGTAGATAGCGATGCGGTCGCCCTTCACCACGCCCAGCGATTTCAGCGCGTTGGCAAAGCGATTCACCTCGCGCTCGAGCATGCCGAACGTCAGCACGCGCGTATCGCCCGGCTCGCCCTCCCAGATGATCGCGGCCTTGTTGCGACGGGCCGAGTGCGCGTGCCGGTCCACGCAGTTGTAGGTGACGTTAAGGCTCCCGCCGACGAACCACTTCGCCCACGGCGCGTTCCACTCCAGCACGCGTTCCCACGGCGCGAACCAGTCCAGTGTCTTCGCCTCGCGCACCCAGAACCCTTCGGTATCCTTGGCGGCGCTGTCGTAGATTGCCGGATCGTTCCAATTGGCGCGCTGCCGGAACTCCTCCGGGGGCGGGAATGTGCGGCGTTCATCGAGCAGAGCGGAAAGATTCTTGTCGCTGGGCAGTGACATTTCGCAAACTCCCGGTAGAGGCTCAAGCCGAGGCAGTGTTTAAACCAAAGCGATACCCTGACCTGTGCGCTTAGGATGTCGGAGGGCGCAAGGCTTGTCAATGGAGCGATAGTGTGCCGCGTGCGCAATGTTTCGAAAATTCCGTTTTCCGATTCCTGCTGTTTATCGGTGAAAGAGCAGCGGGAGGGCAGGCGCAAACCGTGGTATAGTCTCCCCGTTTGGACGCCAAAGAATCCGGGCGACCACCGCTTTTTGATGGATCGATCGCGATATTCGTAACGCCATTCACACTGAGCCGAATTTCGAAACTGGAGGAACGTCCATGCGCTTTGTCTATTCACTGATCGTCTTATTTGCCTTTCTGTCTACACCGGCCTTCGCGCAAAACAACATGCCCATGCCCCCTTGCGACGGCAACATTACGGTGGTGCGCGTCTCCGAGATCAAGCCGGGCGGCACTCTGGAAGGCTTACAGGCATCGATTACCGCTCAAGTGGCGTGGTACCGGGCGAATGGGATTACCGACAATCAGATTGTTATTTCGCGGGTGATTTTGCGGGATAAGACGACGGGCGCGCACTCGTACTCGGATTCGGAAGTCATCATTTACCACCTCCGTCCACCCTCAGCCGATCGGACGCCGAATCATGGCGATGCTGGCTGGAACGCCTTCATAAAGCTATATAACGACAATGCTGTACTCAAGAATGAGTATGTCACTTGCTTGCCTAAGTTAATGCAGTAGGTTTGCCAGTTTCAGAGCGAAGATCGCTGCCCCCGGCTGGCTATACCTTTGTAAAAACGCGACTTTGTGTGCGCGCGAAGATCGTTCGGCGCGCCCGCGTATAAGGACCACAAATAAATCAAGCCGCGGCCCTCCCGCTTCCACTACAATCGGACACGTAGAGCTTTCGAACGGCAGGAGCGTTTCACGTGGAACAATTCGACCTGATCGTAATCGGTTCCGGACCCGCCGGAGAAAAGGGCGCAGCACAAGCCGCCTATTTCGGCAAGCGCGTTGCGCTGATTGAACGCCGCGCGGAGCTTGGCGGCGCGGGCGTGAACACCGGCACTGTACCGAGCAAGACGCTGCGCGAATCCGCGCTCTATTTTTCAGGACTGCGGCAGCGCGGGCTCTACGGCATCGATTACTCGTTGCGCGAAGGCTTGACGGTCGCGGGATTCATGCATCGTAAGGACGCAGTCGTCACCGCCGAACGCAGGAAAATTGCCGCAAATCTCGCCGCGCATAAGATTGAACTGATCGCCGGAACCGCCCGGTTTGAGGACGCGCACACGGTCAACGCCGTGGATCAGTATGGAGCGCCCCATTTCCTCAAAGGCGAAGTGATCCTGATCGCAGTCGGCTCGAAACCGCATCGCCCGCCGGAAATTCCGTTCGACGATAAATTTATTTTCGATTCCGACTCCATTCTGGCGATGGACCGCATTCCCAAAAGCATGATCGTGGTGGGCGGTGGCGTAATCGGCTGCGAGTATGCGTCAATTTTCACTGCGATGGGCGTAGCAGTGACGCTGGTCGATGGCCGCGACCGCCTCTTGCCTTTCCTGGACGCGGAAATTTCCGAATTGCTGCGCTCGCGTCTGGCCGATTTGGGATTGACAGTCCTGTTTAACGAACGGCCAAAGGCCACCAAATGCACCGACGCCGGAATCCACATGATGCTTACTTCCGGTAAAGACCTGGAGGCAGAGACGGTGCTGTTTGCAGCAGGCCGGCGCGGTGCAGTCGAAGGCCTGGGCCTCGAAGAAGCGGGCCTGGGCGTCAACCAGCGCGGCAACATCGATGTGAACGATCACTACCAAACGCACGTGAAGCACATCTACGCCGCCGGAGACGTGATCGGATTCCCGTCGCTTGCGTCCACCTCGATGGAGCAGGGGCGCGTGGCAATGTGCCACGCCTTCGGATTTCCCTACAAGCAGCGCCTCGCCTCGCAGCTTCCCATGGGAATTTATACGATTCCCGAAATTTCCGCCGTCGGCGAAACCGAGGAGTCCTGCCGCGAGAAGAAAATCGACTACGAAGTGGGCCGCGCGAAATACGCCAACAACGCGCGGGGCCAGATCGTCGGCGATTTCAGCGGCATGCTGAAAGTCATATTTCGCCGCGACAATAAACAATTGCTAGGCGTACAGATTCTAGGCGAGAACGCGACAGAACTGATTCATCTAGGCATGTCCGTGCTGGAAGCCGGCGGCAAAATCGATACCTTCATCGAACTGGTCTTCAATTATCCCACGCTCTCCGAAATGTACAAATACGCCGCGTACGATGGCCTGGGCAATCTAGCAGGCCACAAACTGCGCGAGGGGTAGGTAGCACAGACTTCAGTCTGTGCGCCTTTGGTTTTTTATTGGCACCCTACCAAACCCAAACCGCAGAGACTGAAGTCTGTGCTACCAAAACCTAATTCGTCGGATTTGTCGGAAATTTCTGATAGGGCAATCGCACCCCATTCACAATCACCTGATCCGCGCGAATCGCCGTTGGCGCTTCAAATCCCGCCGCGCCGCCCGCCGCCACATAATCATCCTGATCGACCCCATCGCCGCTGATGCCCAATCCTCCGACAAGAACTCCGTTGCGATAGAGCGGCACCGAGCCCGGAAAAAATACGATTCCACTCTGATTCGGCCCCGCAACCTGAAATCCCTGAGTGCACGGATTCGCCACATCGCGCTGGTAGATATTGAAAAATGGTCCGGCCGCGCTGCCATCGATTCCCGGAGGAAAAAAAGGCTGCGCGCCAAAGCCAATTGTGCGATTGGTGACCGCAGTCCCCGTCGGAACACTTGTGAGATCGGCAGCCGTCCGCGCGCCGCTGCTGAAATATACCACGTTGCGCGCTTTGGTCGCCGCCACGTCGATGCTGAATACCGTGCCGTCCGCCATGCGGTAAAGGCCGATGATCGTGCCGTCCAGATCGGTAACGGCAATGGCCATGCGCGCAGAGGAGCCGATGGGCAGGCGAATCACAGCGCGGGTCGCATTCGCTGTCGTTATCGCATTGTTGATGATCTGAGTGACGTCGGAAGCCGAGAGTCCTCCGAGCGGACCTGCTATCGGCGCGACAAGCATGCCTTCTGGTGGCGAGCCCGGACTCGCCGACGTGCCGGTGATAAAAGATCCATTGAAGCTACCCGCGCCAACACTCGCCGGACGTGCCGTCTGATTCACGAATGGCAGCGCGACACCATCGATGAAGACAACGCCTGGCGCGGCAGGAGTAGGTCCAAATCCGTTCGAAGTCGCAGCCGCGTATGCCGCGTATTCCGCGACATCGCTCGAAACTCCTGCAATGCCGATGCCGCCGACGAGGCTACCATTGCGAAACAATGGCACGCCGCCGGGATTCACCGCGTTCGGATCGCTGTCGTTCACGTCTGCTTTGCCTGTGGCAACGCCGAGGCTTGTCATCGCGCCGCTGATTGACCGCGCGGGCGGCACGGACTGTCCGGCAATGAAATTCGTGGAAAGCGTACATCCCCGGTTCGTATTCTCAATTCCGTACAGCGCGGCGTTGGAGGCGTTCGTGATTCCCGGCGGGAAATGAATCCCGCTAATGAAGCGCACGGTTCGCGAAGAGAGCGGCGCCTGATCGTTGCTGAAAAATGCTCCCGTGCGCGCCAGCGAAACCGCAAGCTCGTTGACGTCCACTTGCGCGTCGAAGTTTCCCGTCGCCAGCGCAGGCGCAGCAGGCTTGCGATACACGCCAAGGATGCGCCCGGCGCGGTCCACGACGGCGATCACCATCGTGTTCGGATCGGCAGCCTGCGCGGCGGTTTGCACCAGCGTTGTTACATCGGCAGCAGCGAGATTCGGAGTAGGCGACGGCGGAGTCGTGGATGTCAGATTTCCAACTATGCCCCCGCACCCCACCAGGCACGCGGCGAACGCGAATAAGAAAAATATCCCAGGTAAGAATTGTTGTCGTGAGTCTCTGCTGTGAAGTGGTTCCATGAAAGGTCACAGCTTTGGTACCACATCGCTGCACGGCACTCAAGGCGCAGGAGGCCATCTCATCAACACGCTGTGTCCAATTCGCGATGGGAGGAATCGTTCTCAAAACGCCGCATGGAGGGCCGAAATCCCTTGCCGGGTTCGAACGGTTGGTGTTAGCTAGTTCGCGAAGCTTGCAATACCGATCATGTGGGGGGATTGAAATAACCTGGTTGCGCAACGCATCCAATGCCATCCGAACCGGCTGCCTGGGTTTCCTGCTGGTGTGTTTGTTCGGAGCGAGCGTCTTTTCGACGACGCCGAAGGTTCGGCGTGTTTCCTCGCGGCGTCGTCATTCCCTTGCCACCGCAAAACATATCCGTGCGAATCGGGTTGGTGAACATGCTTCCACCAGGCCACGCTTGATTGCAGTTGCGGTCCGCATCCCGACGCAACGTATTGGCAGCCCGTTGCAAGACGCGCCTTCGCCAGACTCCCCACGGCAGGACGGCCAACGCATTCCCCGGCAAGCCCCGCGAAAGACTGCGGCGTTGCAGGGAATCATTCGGGACAGTTCCGCACGCGGCATCGTCGGCGCGTTGATTGCCCTGACGAATCGCGATACAGGAATGACTCGGACGATCTCTGCTGATGCGGACGGCGTGTTTCGCTTACGCGATCTCCCTCCGGGAGTGTACTTGCTGCTCGTCCAAAGCGATGGCTTCGAAAAGGTGACGCGCGACGATTTGCGACTGAATGCCGGAGACGTTGTGACCATCGAATTGACGCTCGCGCCGTCGTCCACGGTAACCGCGCCAAGTTCGCGCCTTCCGCGCTTGCCGGAACTGGGTCCACCCGTGCCCGCCGTGGAAACCGCAGCCCTCGGGTCTTACCGCGAGTTGCGCCGCAGGCCGGATGCCGAACCTGGACAGGAAATTGTCACGCCGGATATTCTTCCCCCCGCGCAGGAAGTATTTCTCTCCATGCCCGACCGCTGGAACATCGCAATGCCGGAGTGGAATCGCTACGGCCGAAGCGGGGAGTATCCCTACGTTCGCGCGAGTCACTGGTGGGACCCATTTAATCGCAACCGGCTGAAGGGTGATATACCCATTTTCGGCCAGCAAACTTTTCTGAATATCACGGCAACATCCGACACTTTCATAGACGAGCGCCGCGTGCCTGCAACGAGCAACATCAGTTCCGCGCGACCGGGCAGCACCGATTTTTTCGGCAAAGGCGAGCAATTCGCGCCCAGCGAAACATTCCGATTTTCCTTCGATCTGTTTCATGGAGACACATCGTTCCGCCCCGTCGATTGGCGGATTCGCGTGACCCCGGCTATCAACGTGAACTATCTGAACGCGCGCGAATTGGGAATTGTGAGCATAGATGTGCGCGACGGCACAGCGCGACTGGATGCTCACTTCGGCTTGCAGGAAGCATTCGTCGAATACAAAATCCACGATCTGAGCCCGAATTATGATTTCCTTTCCGTGCGCACAGGAATTCAGAGTTTTTCCAGCGATTTTCGTGGATTTATTTTCGTCGATGAGCAGCCGGGTGTCCGCCTGTTTGGGAACCTCCACTCGGACCGTTGGGAGTACAACGCCGCCTATTTCAACCTGCTCGAAAAAAATACCAACAGCGGCCTGAACAGTTTCGCCTCACGGCACCAGCAGGTCATCATCGCGAATTTCTACATGCAGGATTTCATCAAGCCGGGTTATACGACGCAGTTTAGCGTCCACTACAACAAGGATGACGCGAGTGTTCACTACGATGACGACGGCTTTCTCGTGCGTCCCGCTCCCATCGGCGTTTTTCAGCCGCACGAAATCCGCGTGGCCTA
>Ga0265313_10004010_pt1 | contig 11524 bp, 8 predicted proteins | sample 4123metaG_FD_203122 | JGI IMG/M metagenome (GOLD analysis project Ga0265313, IMG submission 203122) | Rhizosphere microbial communities from Carex aquatilis grown in University of Washington, Seatle, WA, United States - 4-1-23 metaG | ecosystem: Host-associated > Plants > Roots > Rhizosphere >...
GCCCGCTCCGCTGCGGTCTGCGGATAGATCTCCATGCTCTCGCGCATGGCTCCATCCTCGCCGCCCGCTGTGCGGACACTTCACTTGCTAAAAACACCGGACATATTATGTGCTAACGACAGTCGGCAACTCGGAATTTACTGGTTGGTTAGCACGCGATCGCAGCTGAAGAGTGAACCACCCCAACATGTCTCGCGTTATGCGCAAAAAGCAACAGCCCGGATTTCTCCGGGCTGTTTTCTGAAATCTCAGGTCGTCTTTAAAGTTCCAGCACGTTGTCTTCGATAGCCAGTCGCACGTTGCCATCGGACTTCGCCAGACGACGTACTGCTTCTGGTTTGTCTACTTTGGCCTTCAGCATCACCAGCGCAACGGGAATACTGCGGCCTGCGCTCTTGATCGTATTCACTGCGGTCTGCCGGTCGATCTTGCAGGTGGCCATCAGCACGCGAATTCCACGCTCAACCAGCTTGGAGTTCTGCATATGCACATTGACCATCAGGTTCTCGTACACATAGCCAAGCCGCGTCATGGCGCCGGTAGTGATCATGTTCAGCACCATCTTCTGCGCGGTGCCGGCCTTCATGCGGGTCGATCCTGAAATCACTTCGGCCCCGACTTCAGCCACAATGCAAATATCCGCCGCTTCTGATAGCGGCGTTCCCGCGTTGCACGTGACTGCGGCTGTATGTGCGCCTCGTGCGCGCGCATAGGCTACCGCGGCCACAACGTAAGGAGTGCGTCCCGATGCGGAAACGCCTAAAACAATGTCTTTGCGGGTGGGGCGGCGACGGGCAATGTCGCGCTGGCCAAGCTCTTCTGAGTCCTCATTTACTTCTACCGCCGAGGCGAGAGCTTTGGGGCCGCCGGCCATGATGTATTGAACCTGGCCCGGGGCGGTTGAATATGTAGGGGGGCATTCCGAGGCGTCGAGGGCCGCGATGCGTCCGCTTGATCCTGCTCCAACGTAGATGAGCCTGCCACCATCGCGAAGACAACGAGCAACCTGGTCAATTACCTGGGCAATCTCTGGAATCGCCTTTTTGACCGCCGCCGCAACCTTGGCATCTTCGTGGTTGATGATGCGCGCAATCTCAAGAGCGGACTTGGTATCAAACCCTTGAGAAGCCTCGTTCTGGCTCTCCGTAGTCAGGTGTTGAAGCAGGGAAGCTTGGTCATTCTTTGGATCAACTGATTGGGTTCCAGCAATATCCGGCATCATCGAACTCGTAACCATGCGACTTTCCCCAGTTTTTAATTGTATCTTCAAAATACGCAAGCAGCGAGTTAAATCTCTGCAACCACGCCATTCAAAGGGCTAAAACGTAACCAGCTTCTAAATGGCTCGGCGGATAGCGTCGTGGAAGGCGGGCCTAACTTGTCGTATAAGCAGACTTTTGCGGTCAGGCCACGTCCGGTTCGTTAAAAGCACCACGGCAAGACGGGCTTCAAGATCGATCCAGAGGGAGCAGCCACTGTACCCCAGGTGGCCAATGGATCGCGGTGAGAAATACCGGCCCGAAGAAGAATCAGCTGACGGTGTATCCCAGCCAAGCGCGCGCGAGCTATCACCCGGCCCTTGGCGATTTCCGAATATATTGACGACGGTTGCCTGGAAAAGGTTGTTTTCATCCGAATCGTCCGCCTGCGACCTGAGCAACTCGCCCGCGAACCGCAAAACGTCCGGCACGTTTGAAAAGAGACCGGCATGCCCAGCCACTCCACCCAGCACCCAGGCGTTTTCATCCTGCACTTCGCCCTGAATCCGCCGATGCCGAAATGCCGCATCCTCTTCTGTAGGCGGGATCGCGCTCCATATTTCATGCGCCGGGCGGTAGCAAGTCGCCTCCATCCCAAGAGGCCCGAATATTTCACGTTTTGAAAACGCATCCAGCGCTTCGCCCATCGCGGCCTCGAGCGCCTTGCCCAGCAGGGTGAACCCCGGATCGGAGTAGTCTGCACGAGTGCCCGGCTCAGCCTCAAGCTTCAGCCGCATACAAGCGTTCAGCAATTCGGCAGGAGTCTGAACTGTCCTGAAGAATTCAACATAAGCAGGCAGGCCGGAGTTATGCGCCAGCAAATGCCTAAGCATCACGCGACGTGCGGGATCGTCCGGCTCGCGCCCCCTTACAAACTCAGGCAGCAGATCGCCAAGTTTAGCGTCGAGGTCCAGTTGTCCTCGCTGATAGAGCAACATGGCAGTCGCAGTGGTCGCCACCACTTTGCTCACGCTCGCCAGGTCGAAAACCGTTCCGCTTGTGACCGGGGGAGAACTTTCCTCATAGGTAAATCGGCCGCGCGCGTCTTGTATTACAACCTCGCCGTTCACCAGCACGCCAAAGGCGCAGCCAGGGAAGGCCCCCGCGGCAATCGCATCTTCGAGCACGCGATAGGCCGCTCCAAACTTGGGGTCGGAGATAGTCCGGCAGTTTCCCCGCAAAGTATTGTTGTCGTCCATCGCTGATTTGAATTCTAATCAGAGCCAGCCCAGACGGATAATTCAGTTGAGTTTTGAGGGCTATCTTTTGGATAAGGGATACCGTCTATCAATAAGTGGTGCATTAAGTTTTCTATTCCCGCGGAGGAAGACATGCGACAGTCGCGCAGAAAATTGGGAAGGCTCACAAATCTGAGCCTCACCGTTGCGGTTACCAGCATTGTGCTTTCCGCCGGCGCGCTCACCCATGTCGCAACCGCGCAGGACGCCGCCCCTCAGCCCGCCGCTGCCGCTGAGCCAGCTTCGCCGCCACCTGCCGAAGTTGCTTCCGACCCCAAAATCTACACAGTCCCAGCCGGAACCAAAGTCCTTCTGCAGTTGCGCAGTGCCATCAACACCAAAAGTGCCAAACCGGGAGACGGCGTCTACCTCGGGTCAACTTTTCCTGTCGTTGTTGGCAACCGCGTTATGATTCCCGCCGGCGTTTATGTGCAAGGAGTCGTCGATCGCGTGGAGCGTGCCGGCCGCGTTAAAGGTAAAGCGCAGCTCGACATGCACTTCACTTCCATCATTTTTCCCAACGGTTCAGTCGTCGAAGTTCCGGGAGTCGTAAACAATCTTCCCGGCGCAACGGACCAGACCGTAAAAAATAACGGCGAGGGAACCGTGGAACAAAATCCCAACAAAACCCGCAACGCCGGCAAAGTGGCTCAAGTAGCAATTCCCACAGGAGGAACCATCGGCGCTATCGGCGGAATTCCTAGTGGACACCCCCTTGGCGGGGGTATTGCCGGAATCGGCGCAGGCCTTGCTGTAGTGGGCCTGGCCACACTGTTCACGCGTGGTGCAGACGTAAACATCCCCAATGGCACGCAGGTTGAAATGGTGCTGCAGCGGCCGCTATATCTTGAAGACGCAAACCTCGCGGCGGGCAACGGCGCCGGTGAGGCACCCAATCTCGTTCCTTCAAGACACCAGCCCAGGCCCATCGACAAGCCAAATCGCGTACGAGTTATGTGTCCGCCTGGCGGACTCGGTTGCAATTGATAGTAATCTGGAAATGTAATGCATACGGTTCCTGAAGAAACACTGATCCCCACTCCTGCGGAAGCTGCTCCCAGCGGCACCCCGCCGTTGTCTGTTGAGCCTGCGCCCGTCACACCGCTTAAGACAGCGGGCCTCGGGCTATGGGTGCGCGATCTGATCGTCTCCGCTGCTGCATCCGTCCTCATCATCACATTCCTTTACCAGCCTGTACGCGTAGAAGGCACCAGCATGTTGCCGCGGCTTGAAGACCGTGACCGGCTGTTTATCAACAAATTCGTCTACCATGTGTCCGCTATTGGGCGTGGCGATGTCGTGGTTTTCCACTACCCGCGCGATCCTGAAAAGAGCTATATCAAGCGCGTCATTGGCCTTCCTGGCGACCGCATCGTCATCGACCGCGGCCAGGTCTGGGTCAACGGCATACTTTTGCACGAGACTTATGTCCCGCTCATGTATCGCGACAGCCGCTCCATGGCCGAACTTGTCGTTCCGCCCGAAACCTACTTCATGATGGGCGATCACCGCTCAATCTCCTCTGACAGTCGCGAATTCGGCCCCGTCGATCGCTCCCTCATCTATGGAAAAGCAGTTTTTATCTATTGGCCGGCCCGCGATGCGGGAGTCGTTCACTAGAGCAATTCGAAATCTGCTGTAATCGGACAAAAACAACCCAGAAATCCACCGGTCAAACCTGCTAAAATCTATTGAATCCACTCCTCGGAGCGGCAATGCAGGCAATCTTAGCGCTCGAAGACGGGCGCATCTTCCGCGGCCACGGCTACGGTCATCCCGGCGAATGCCAGGGTGAAGTCGTTTTTAATACTTCTCTTACCGGTTATCAGGAAATCGCTACCGATCCTTCCTATGCCGGTCAAATCGTCGTTCTCACGAATCCCCAAATCGGAAATTACGGAACTAACCTGGCGGACAATGAGTCGGCGCATCCTTATATCGAAGGCCTGATCGTTCGTGAGTTCTCGGCCATCAGTTCCAACTGGCGGTCCGAGCAAGTCACCGACGAATACATGGAGCGTTATTCGGTCCCGGTTCTTGCCGAAATCGATACCCGCGCCCTTGTCCGGCATCTCCGCACCCACGGAGTTATGCGTGGCGTCATCTCCACCGACGTCAGCAATCCTGAGGCGCTGGTGCAGCGTGCCCGCAATATCCGCAAGATGGATGGCACGGATCTGGCCAAAGTCGTCTCCACCAAGTCGCAGTATGAGTTCAATAGCGACGATACGCGCAACCAATCCGGCGATCCTTATCTACCCGAATCTCTCGATCAAGGGGATGAAGCGCGCAAGCGCCTCCATGTTGTTGCGTATGACTTCGGCATCAAGCACAACATTCTGCGCATGCTCACGCGCGAGAACTGCCGCGTCACAGTAGTTCCGGCTGAAACCAGCGCAGAGACGGTGCTCGATCTCAAGCCAGACGGCATCTTCCTCTCCAACGGCCCGGGCGACCCGGAGCCGGTGGACTACGCCGTCAAAGCCATCCGCAACTTCCTTGGCCGCGTTCCGGTCTTCGGCATCTGCCTCGGCCATCAGCTTACCGGCCTGGCTCTCGGCGGACGCACCTACAAACTCAAGTTCGGCCACCACGGTGGCAATCACCCAGTACGCAACAACGCCACTGGCAAAGTTGAGATCACTGCGCACAACCACAACTTCGCCGTCGATCCAGACTCAATCAACGCCAACGAAGTTGAGCTGACGCACGTAGACCTGAACGACCAGACGCTGGAAGGCCTGCGCCACAAGACACTTCCACTCTTCAGCGTGCAATACCACCCTGAAGCGGCGCCAGGCCCACACGATTCGCACTACCTGTTCCGCGACTTCCGCAACATGATGGAGGAGTGGAAAGGATGAAGTTTACTAAGTTTCAGGACGTAATGTTTTAACAGCAGCGGGGCTAATGGCTCCGCTGTTTTTTGAGGTAAGCAAGACTGAATTGCAATGCAGCATCAGCAATGAAGAATTCGGGCATTAGCAGTCGAGGGGTACGGGCTTGAGCGTTTGAAGGGTACGGGCTTTAGCCCGTACATAAGGATTACCAACAGAACCGGGGCTTTAGCCCCTGAGGGAATGGGATGCGTCCGCAGCGAGAATCAACTCGGAACAGTGATTGCGCTTACTTCGTCTCTACGCAGACGGCGGGTCGCAAGCCATTTTTCCGTCATGACCGCTGGGCAAGATTGCTCCTTGCCACCCTCGATCATTATTCAAAAACCAGCTTCACACTTCACGCATACGTCATCATGCCCGATCATCTCCACCTATTGATCACACCCAAGGAATCACTTGAGAAGTCAGTCCAGTTGATCAAGGGTGGATTTTCTTTCCGCGTCAAACGAGATTTGGAATGGAACAGCGAGATCTGGCAGTCAGGATTCACCGATCATCGCATCCGCGACGAAGAAGACTGGCACCGGCATCTCCAATACATCCGGCAGAATCCAGTCGATGCAAAGCTTACTGACGACGTCGCGCTCTACGAATTTGTCGCAGTTCCGAGGGGAGCATTCCCTCGGGGGCTAAAGCCCCAGAATCCTGACAATACTGTCGTACGGGCTGAAGCCCGTACCCTTCACCAAATGCAATGCCCTGAGAAAACTTCTCACTTTAGACTCCCCAAAACTGAACGGTACAGGTAGCCATGCCACGCAGAAATGACATTCAAAAGATCCTGGTGATCGGCTCGGGGCCGATCGTGATCGGCCAGTCGGCCGAGTTCGACTACTCCGGTACCCAAGCCTGCAAAGCTCTCAAGCAGGAAGGCTACGAAGTTGTGCTGGTCAATTCCAATCCGGCCACCATCATGACCGATCCGGAATTGGCCGACCGCACCTACATTGAGCCGCTCACGCGCGAGTATGTCGAAGAAGTCATCCGCATTGAATCGGCCATGCTGACTTCGCAGCCCGGTTCCGGCAAGTTCGCCCTGCTCCCCACAGTCGGCGGACAAACTGCGCTCAATCTCGCCGTCGACCTGGCCGATGCAGGCATCCTCGATCGCTATAACGTCGAGCTCATCGGCGCCAAGCTGGAGGCCATTAAGAAGGCCGAAGATCGTCTGCTCTTCAAGGATGCGATGGTTCGCATCGGGCTAGATGTTTCCAAGTCGGCGCTCGTCAATAACCTTCGCGATGGCATGGATTTCACTTCGAAGATCGGCTTTCCGGCATTGATTCGCCCCAGCTTCACGCTCGGTGGAACCGGCGGCGGCATTGCCTACAACCGCGAAGAGCTGATGGAGATTCTGACTCGCGGCCTCGACCTCTCGCCGGTGCACGAGTGCCTGATTGAAGAAAGTGTTCTCGGCTGGAAAGAATACGAACTCGAGGTCATGCGCGATCTCGCAGACAACGTCATCATCATCTGCTCCATTGAAAATTTCGATCCCATGGGCGTGCACACGGGCGATTCCATCACTGTCGCTCCCGCGCAGACACTGACCGATCGCGAGTACCAGAAGATGCGTGATGCGGCCCTCGCCGTCATGCGCGAAATCGGCGTTGAGACCGGCGGTTCAAACGTGCAGTTTGCTGTAAATCCCGCCGACGGCCGCATGACCGTCATTGAAATGAACCCGCGTGTCTCGCGCTCTTCTGCGCTGGCTTCCAAGGCCACCGGTTTTCCCATCGCCAAAATCGCGGCCAAGCTCGCCGTAGGCTACACGCTGGATGAAATTCCCAATGACATCACGCGCAAAACACCAGCCTGCTTTGAGCCCACCATCGACTACGTTGTCGTAAAAATCCCAAAGTGGCAGTTTGAAAAATTCCCGGGCGCCGACGACACGCTTGGGCCGCAGATGAAGTCCGTCGGCGAAGTCATGGCCATGGGCCGCACGTTCAAAGAAGCTTTGATGAAAGCCTGGCGCGCGCTTGAAACTGGCAAAAAGACCGGCGCTGAAGTTCTGGAACCGCGCCGCCTTACCCAGATGCTCGTAACGCCGCGGCCTGAAAGGCTCGGCTACATTCGCTACGCCTTCGAGCGCGGCATGAGTGTGCGCGAAGTTGTCCGGCTGACAAAAATGGACCCGTGGTTCCTGCACCAGATCCGCGAAGTCACTCTCGCGCAAATGGAGATCGCCAAAACCACTCCCGCTGAAATCGGCGAAGAGCAGTTGCGTCAACTCAAGCGTCTTGGCCTAAGCGACGAGCGCATTGCCACCGAGTGGAAGCTCGAAGGCCACGAAGGCATTAAGCAGGTAAGGGAACTGCGCGAATCCAAAGGCATCAAGCCGGTCTTCAAACTCGTTGATACTTGCGCCGCTGAATTCGAGTCGATGACGCCGTACCTCTACTCCACCTACGACGAAGAGGATGAGTCCGCGCCCACCGACAAACGCAAAATCATTATCCTCGGCTCCGGCCCCAATCGCATCGGCCAGGGCATTGAGTTTGATTACTGCTGCTGCCATGCCGCATTCGCGCTCAAAGACGACGGCTACGAGACCATCATGGTCAACTGCAACCCTGAGACCGTCTCGACCGATTACGACACCAGCGACCGCCTCTACTTTGAACCACTCGTGCTTGAAGATGTGCTGGCGGTCTACAACCACGAAGCGTCTTCAGGCGCTGAGATCGGCATGATTGTCCAGTTCGGCGGCCAGACCCCCTTGAACCTCGCCCAGCGTCTTCGCGCTGCCGGCGTTCCCATCATCGGAACATCCCCTGAATCAATCGACCTGGCTGAAGATCGCAATCGCTTTGGCAAGCTTCTTGAAAAACTCGAAATTCCGCAGCCAGCCGGCGGCACCGCCACCAGTGTTGAACAGGCACTCGCTATCGGTGATCGCATCGGTTATCCGGTGCTGGTCCGCCCCAGCTACGTGCTCGGTGGCCGCGCCATGGTCATCTGCTACGACGCTGAAGCAGTCGCAAAATACATGCGCGAAGCAGTCGAGTACTCGCAGGAACGCCCGGTGCTCATCGACCACTTCCTTGAGGACGCGGTAGAAGTCGACATCGATGCGCTCTGTGACAAGCAAGACGTCATCATCGCTGGAATCATGCAGCACATTGAGGAAGCCGGCATCCACTCCGGAGACTCGTCCTGCGTGCTCCCGGCCGTCGATATCAGAAAAGAAACTCTCGATACGCTAAGAACTTACACCCGCAAACTTGCTCTGGCACTTGAAGTAGTAGGCCTGGTCAATCTGCAGTTCGCCATTCAGCGCGACGCCAATGGCGACGACCACGTCTTTGTTATCGAAGTCAATCCACGCGCCTCCCGTACCGTGCCTTACGTTTCCAAAGCTACCGGCATTCCGCTGGCAAAAGTTGCTGCGCGCCTCATGACCGGCCGCAAGCTGCGCGAACTGCTTCCTGAGCAGCTCGCCTCTGGCAAGGATCTTGAAACCGGCACCTTTTATTACGTAAAGTCGCCGGTCTTCCCATGGTCAAAATTTGCCGGCGTTGATACCGTGCTCGGGCCTGAAATGAAGTCAACCGGAGAAGTCATGGGAGTGGCCGCAACCTTCGGCGAGGCCTTCGCCAAGGCGCAGCTCTCAGCCGGTGTCTTGCTCCCGACCAAGGGCACCATCTTCTTCACGGTAAATGACCACGACAAACCGGCAGCCGTCGAACTGGCCCGCCGCTATGTTGAACTCGGATTCCAGATTGTGGCCACTGAAGGAACCGCCAACGTGTTTGAGGCGGCGGGTTTGGTCGTTGAGCGCGTCTTCAAGGTAAAGGAAGGCCGCCCGAACATTGTCGATCTGATCAAGGGCGATCGCATTCAGATGATCGTGAACACGCCGCGCGGCGTAGACACGTTCTTCGACGAAAAGGCGATCCGTCGCGCCGCGGTGCTGGCTCGGATTCCCACCATTACCACTATCGCCGCAGCGCAGGCCGCAGCAGAAGGCATCGCTGCCATGCAGCGCCAGCGCACCACGGTCTACGCCCTGCAGGAACTGCACACGGCCATCCGCGCCTGACGAAACTAAGAATCCAGTTACGTCGGCTGTTGGTTTCCCAACATCTCCGGGTGCCCCATGTCCGGACTTTCGGATATGGGATAGCGATGGCCTGAATTTCCCAGCCCAACTCCGCACAGCCAATGGGTGCCCCATCTATCCGCAGTTTCATCGCGGATGGGTGGGATACCACCAACCTGATCTCTCCGCCTCAGCCTCAGCACCAACCCAAAGAAATACCCCCTCGCTTCTCGAGGGGGTATTTCTAAATCCTTCACAATTATGTGGTTGCGTACGACCCTACGGCAAAACGCGCTGAATATGCATATAAAGCGCCATGTTCACCAGCAGCGAAATGGCTAGCAGCCCGATCGCAATCGCGGCGACTATATTGACCTTTGAGCCCATCGCTTTCAAATCTTCGAGCAGTTCCTGCTGCTCAAGCGTGTTGCGGTCCGTAGCTTCGCGTACCAGTTCTAGATGGTCTTTCACGCGCTTCAGCGATTGGTTCTGTTCAACAATCTTTTCCCGCAGCTCAACATGCATCACTTGCAGCTCGGCGATGTTTTCCTTGAGCGGACCCAAGTCAACGCGGGCAGGTGCGGGCGGTGCCAGTGCTGTAGTCGGAGCCGGCGGCGGAGGCGGCGGATGGAGAATGTTTGAGATTGCCGTTCCGAAATTTCCATCGAGCAGCGGCAGCAGTTTCTGCACGATTGGTATTGCCTGGCGAATAACGCCTGCTGCGCGCTGCAGCGTCGAGGGCTCGGCCGATCGCGTCTGCAAGCTACGCTGACGCGCCGGCGGAACTGCCGGCGCAGCCTGCGGCGCTGGGGCTGAAGCCGCAGCGGTAGCTGGCGTAAATGGCGCGGGTGCAGTCTCCTGCGCCGCGCTGGGCGTCTGCTGTAGCGGCTCTGAAACTGGTACTGACGCCGGCGACGCGGCCAGCATCGGTCCAGCAAAGGAGAATGGCGAAGGCGGTGGCGCAAGTACCGGCCCGGGGTGCGCAACTGGAAGGTGATCTTCAAGATCCTCATAGGTTGGAGGCATTGAAACCCGGCTGCCGATCCCGCGGGGCAGCGGAGAACCTACGGCGCGAGGTTGAGGTATCTCCAGAGCCTCAGTAATGGTCACGGGCTCCTGATCGTCCAGTCTATCCACCATTGAATCGTTCATTACATCCTTCTTCAAAAGCAAGATTTGGGGGCAAACTACATGTATAGCCGAATTCTAACCCAATGGGAACCTGAATCTTCTCATTCCGGCTCGGAACTCCTGCCCCCACGCCAAATCAGGGGTCAATGCAACGGTATTTCTTTGACATGCTTGTACCAGGAAATCGCCCTTTCGGGTGTTCTTTTACGCATACTTTTTTGTCGCCTTTCAAAGGGAATTTCGTTACTGCCGGACCCCGCAATCACCCCTCGAGACCCTGTATCTGGAGCACCGTCCCCGGTGTTATACTTTCCTCTCAGGTGCGTGCCTGCGCCATCATTTTCAACAAGTTTGAGGTAACCATGTCCGGCCACTCCAAATGGGCCACAATTAAACACAAGAAGGGCGCGCTAGACGCCAAGCGCGGCAAGACGTTCACTCGCCTCATTAAGGAAATTACTATTGCGGCCAAAGCGGGTGGCGGAGATCCGGATGGTAATCCGCGGCTTCGTACTGCGATTCTTGCTGCTAAAGCTGAAAACATGCCCCAGGAAAATATCAAGCGGGCTATTCAGCGCGGCACTGGTGAATTGGAAGGCGTTAATTACGAGGAAATCTCCTTTGAAGGTTACGGTCCCGGTGGCGTCGCCATCATTGTCGATGTATTGACCGACAATCGGAATCGCGCGGTCAGCGAAGTGCGCCACGGCTTTTCAAAGAACGGTGGCAACCTCGGCGAGTCAGGATCGGTAAGATTCATGTTCGCGAAAAAGGGCCTCATCGCGGTTGAGAAGTCCGCAGCCAGCGAAGATAAGTTGATGGACATCGTGCTGGAAAATGGTGGCGAAGATCTGAACGACGAAGGCGATACCTGGGAGATCATTACCGATCCGTCAGCCTTCGAGACGGTTTCAGGAGCTATCAAGTCCGCAGGAATTCCTACGGTGATGA
>Ga0265313_10004013_pt1 | contig 11516 bp, 5 predicted proteins | sample 4123metaG_FD_203122 | JGI IMG/M metagenome (GOLD analysis project Ga0265313, IMG submission 203122) | Rhizosphere microbial communities from Carex aquatilis grown in University of Washington, Seatle, WA, United States - 4-1-23 metaG | ecosystem: Host-associated > Plants > Roots > Rhizosphere >...
CGGTGGATCGAGGTGCATGAGATCCCGGTCACGGGCGCGGACGGCAGGATCGCGGGAATTCGCGCCGCCCTGATTGACGTCACCGAACGCAAGGGCGCCGAGGATGCGCTGCTGGCGAGCGAGGCGCGTCTGCGCCGCGCCGAGCTGGCGGGGGGCTTCGGCCATTGGGAGTGGGACATCGACCGCGGCATCATGCGCGGGTCGGAGGGCGCCGGGCGGATCTACGGGCTGGACCGAGGGGAATGGCCGGCCGCGATGGTGCACAAGATTCCCCTGCCTGACTGCCGGGCGGCGCTCGACGAGGAGTTCCGCCGATTGGTTGCCGGGGAAGGGGACTACGACATCGAATTCGAGATCCGCCGTCCGCGGGACGGACGGATCGTCGCGGTGCACTCGACCGCCTTCTACGATGGGGCGGCGCGCGTGATTTTTGGAATCATCCAGGACATCTCCGAGCGGAGGCGGGCCGAGGAGGCGCTGCGCGAGACCATCGCCGAGCGGAAGCAGATCGAGGAGGCGCTGCGGCAGAGCGAGCAGAAATACCGCCTGCTCGCGGACAACATGGCCGATGTGCTTTGGACTCTCGATCTCGGGACGGGACGCTTCACCTACATGAGCCCCTCGGTCCAGCGGCTTCGCGGCTTCACGGTCGAGGAAGCCCTGGCCCAATCGGTCGAAGAAACCGTGGCCCCTGCTTCGCGGGCCACGGTCGTCCGCCTAATCGACGAATACCTAAAGGCGTCCGATGGCGACGGCGCGCTTCCGGTCCCGGAGACCTACCAGATTGAACTTTGCTGCAAGGACGGCTCCTCGGCATGGGTCGAGATGGTGGGCACGGTGTCGAGGAACGAACACGGCGGAGTGACCGCCACGGGGGTGTCCCGGGATATCACCCAGCGACGGCAGGTCGAGCAGGCGCTGGTGGAGAGCGAACGGCTCCTGCAGGAATCGCAATCGATCGCGGGCATTGGCAGCTACGTTCTGGATATTCCCGCCGGGACTTGGAGGAGTTCGAAGGTCCTCGACGTGATCTTTGGCCTCGACGGCCCCCGTGCGCGATCCGTTCAGGAATGGGTCGCCGTGGTGCATCCGGACTGGCGGCAGCGGATGACCGAACATTTCGAAAACGAAGTGCTGAAAAATCATGCCCGCTTTGACAGGGAGTACCAGATCGTGCGCCGGCGGGACGGCGCCGTGCGCTGGGTGCACGGATTGGGCGAGCTGGAGTATGATGACGGCGGACGGCCCGTGCGGATGATCGGGACAATCCTGGACATCACCGAGCGCAAGCAGGCGGAGGCGACGCTGAAGCAGACCGAGGAGAAACTGCGCCAGGCGCAAAAGATGGAGGCCGTCGGCCTGCTGGCCGGCGGGGTGGCCCACGACTTCAACAATATCCTGGCGGCCGTACTGATGCAGGTCGGCCTGCTCCAGATGGAGCCGTCCATGGATCCGGCCGTCATGGCGTCGCTGAAGGAATTGGAAAAAGACGTGCTTCGCGGCTCCGCCCTCACCCGGCAGCTGCTGACGTTCAGCCGGAGGCAGGCCCTGGACTCCAAAGTGCTCGACCTGGGAGGCGTTCTGCAGGGCCTGCTGGAGATGCTGCGGCGGCTGCTGGGCGAGCACATCGCGCTGTCCCTGCACAGGCCGCGGGAACTCCCCCGGGTCGACGCCGACGCCGGAATGATGGAGCAGATGGTGATGAACCTGTGCATCAACGCGCGCGACGCGATGCCCAAGGGCGGGAAGCTGGAATTGCGCCTCGAGGCAATCGACGTCGGCGACGAGGCTGCGGTGGCAAACCCCGAGGCGCGGCCGGGGCATTTCCTGCGGCTCAGCGTCACCGACACCGGCTGCGGCATGGACGAGGAGACGCTGCGGCATGCCTTCGAGCCGTTTTTCACCACCAAGGGCGTCGGCCGGGGCACCGGGCTCGGGCTGGCCACGGTGTATGGCATCGTCAAGCAGCATCGGGGCTGGATAGAGGTGCAGAGCGCGCCGGGGCGCGGCACCGCGTTTCGGGTGCACCTGCCGTCGTGTGAAGGGGCAGCGGAGACCGCGGAAAAGAGGGAAAATCCGCAATCCCTGCAGGGCCGAAACGAGACCGTTCTGCTGGTCGAGGACGAGGACAGCCTGCGCGCCGTGACGGCAGAGGCTTTTCTGCGCCACGGCTACCGGGTTTTCAAGGCGGTCAACGGGATGGACGCCATTCGCCTGTGGAAGGAGAACCAGGGCGGCTTCGACCTGCTTTTCACGGATATGGTGATGCCCGGCGGGATGACGGGCCGGGAACTGGCGGACAGGCTCCGCGCGGAGAAGCCCGGCTTGAGGGTGATCATTTGCACCGGTTACAGCCCCGAGTCGCCCCTGCAGGGGCTGGATGCAGGCTCGCGCACGACCGTGATCCGCAAGCCATTCGACATCACGCAGCTGCTGCAGGCCGCGCGCGCGTCCCTCGATTCCGTCTGAGGGGAGGCGGCGCCTTCGGCGCTTCTCCTGCAAGATTGGGGTTGCAGGCGGACGTGAATGATGTTCATTCGAACACACATGATCGAATGAACACCATGACCGAAAGACAACAGGAAGTGCTGGATTTCATCCGCGCCTTCCAGGAAGAGGAGGGCGTTCCGCCCTCCAGCCGGGAGATCCAGCGGCATTTCAAGTTTGCAAGCCAGACGGCCGTCATGGGCCACCTGCGGGCGCTTGCGAACAAGGGTATGGTCGAGCAGCTGGCGGGGCGGTCCTGGGGCCTGAAGGCGGCCGAGGTGCAGCTGCACCTCTTCGAGCTTCCGGTATACGGCACCATTCCGGCGGGGCTTCCGGCCATGCAGGAGCAGCAGCCTGTCGAGACCGTGCCGATCGATCCGGCGTTGTTCGGAATGAGGCACCCCTCGCCCAGGGGGCAGGCGCCGCTGCTTTGGGGGCTTCGCGTGAGCGGCGATTCGATGATCGGGGCCCACATCCTGGATGGAGACCTGGCGGTACTCGTGCGCCGGGATCCGCGGCCGGGCGACATCGTCGCGGCGCTGGTGGACGAGACGACGAGCACCCTGAAGCGCCTGGTTTATCTGCGCGGCCGGCCGGTTTTGCGGCCGGAAAACAGGCGCTACTGCGACATCGTGCCGGAACGCAGCCTCGAATCGCAGGGCGTCCTCGTCGGGCTGATCCGCCGACAGCCGAAATGATGCGTCGAATGCCGGCTTTTCCCAGCTCCGGCTCCATACACCCGGATGCCCCGCCCACCCACCACGCTTCAGACGCTCCGGCAGCTTTTGGCCAAACGATTCCCGCAGACACCGCGGGCATCCCGCGGATCGCATCCGACGGGGATCGCGGGGATTGACGCGGCCCTGGACGGCGGCCTTCCCGCGGGGCGTTTGACCGAGCTTGTCTCGGCGCGGCCGAGCAGCGGGGGACAGTCGGTCGTGAGCCGGCTTCTTTCCGAGACGCGGGTCGCGCGCGAACGGGTGGCTCTTGTCGACGGAAGCGACGCCTTCGATCCGTCCGCCGTGCCGCCGGACTGCCTCCGCCATCTGGTCTGGGTGCGGTGCCGGGATTGCGGCCAGGCCCTCGCCGCCGCCGACATCCTGCTGCGGGACGGAAATTACGCCGTCGTCGTCCTCGATCTGCGAGGCCTGGACGAACGCGCCCTGCGCCGGACGCCCCCGTCTGTCTGGCATCGTCTTCAGCGCGCCGCCGAGGCGGGGGGCGCCGCGGTCCTGGTTCAAACGCAGTCGCCCCTCGCACCGGCCATGCCGGCGCGGCTGGTATTGGAGGAATGGCTGCCCCTGTCGGCCTCTCTCCGGACCAGGGCGGAAATCCTCGACACGCTGGAGCCGGGCCGGGCGCGCGCGCCGCGGCGCCTGGACGAGGGCGAACAACGGGCCGGATGACACCCCTGGCGATGCGTTATGCCGTGGTCAGGGCGGGGAATTTCTCCCTGCAGGCGTTGCGCCGGGGAGATCCGGCGCTGGCCGGCCGCCCGGTCGCGCTTGTCTGCGGGGAGGGCCGGAAGGCGGTGGTGACGGAGGTCTCCGCGGAGGCGCACGGCGTGGAAGAGGGCATCCCGGCCGCCCTGGCGTTTGCCCGCTGCCCGGGCATCGTCATTCGCTCACGCGATCCCTCCGGGGAGGTGGAGGCGCAGCGCCTGCTGATCGCCGCAGCCTTTGGCCTGTCGCCGCGCGTCGAGGCGACGGGCCCGGGTGTGTGCACCGTGGATTTGCAGGGGGCGGATCCGCAGCGGGCGTGGGCCCGTGCGCAGGCCATCGTGGCGGAGCTTGCGATGGCCGGGCTGTGCGTGACGATCGGGTTCGGCCGCACGCCGCTGCTCTCATCCCATGCGGCGGAGCATGCGGGCCGGCGCGACCCGCGGTCCGATGAATCGGTGAAAACGGAGGCGGCGCTGGCGGTCCTCGGGGACGAGCGAGCCTTCCTTGCGGCCCTTCCCGTCGCGGCGGCGTCGCCCTCGCCGCCGCAGGCGGAGATCCTCGCCCGCTGGGGGCTTCGCACCTGCGGGCAACTGACCGCGCTGCCCAAGGCCGGAATCGGCGCCCGGCTCGGCGCCGAAGGCATGGCGCTTTGGGAGAGGGCCGCCGGCGAGACGATCCGCGTCCTGCGGCCGGTCGAGCCGGCGAAGACATTCGCGGCGGAGTGGGACTACGAGCCGCCGGTCGAGTCGGCGGAGCCGCTGCTTTTCCGGCTGCGGCGCTTCGCCGAGCGGATCGCGCTCGAACTGCGCGGGGCCGGTTTTGTCGCCGAGCGGCTCACCCTCACGCTTCTCATGGAGGATGAGACCGACTGCCGGCGGGAATTCCGGCTGCCGGAGCCGGGGACGGACATCGACGGGTGGATGCGGGTGCTGGCCTCGCACCTGGAGGGCGTGCGCACGGCCGCCCGGATCTGCGGAGCGCGGCTTGCCGCCTCCCCGGCCCGCCCGCCCGAGAAGCAGGACGGGCTCTTCGACATGGGACTGCGCGACCCGCAGGCATTCTGGGAGAACCTGGCCCGCCTGGGCGCGATCGTGGGCTCGGACCGGGTGGGGACGCCCGTCCCGGCCGACTCGTACCGGCTGGACTCCTTCACGCTGGAAAAGCCGCAGGAGGCTGTCCCTCCGCCGGAGGGACAGCCTCCTCATCCGCAGCGGGGGCCCGCGCTGCGGCGTTTCCGCCCGGAGCGGCCCCTCGGCGTGGAATTGGACGGATCCTCGCGTCCCTGGCGGCTGGAAGGGGGGGGGCTGGGGGGGACCGTCGCCGCATGCCGCGGGCCCTGGCGAGAAAACGGCGATTGGTGGAAGCCGGATCGATGGGTCCGCGAGATCTGGTGCGTGGAGCTTGTCGGCGGGGGCCTTTACCAGATTGCGCGCACGGCCGCCGGCTGGGTCGCCGAAGGCATGCTGGATTGATGACGGCCGCCATGAGCGAAAAAGGGACAGCCTCCTACGTCGAACTGCATGCGCGGAGCGCCTTCAGCTTCCTGCGCGCGGCCTCGGGCCCCGAATCCCTGATCGAGACCTGCGCCAACCTGTCCCTTCCCGCCATCGGGCTGTGCGACCGCGGAGGCGTGTACGGCGCCGCGCGGCTTTACCAAAAGGGAAAGGAGCACGGCGTCCGGGCGATCGTGGGCGCGGAGGTGCAAATGGAGGATGAGTCGGTGGTGCCGCTCCTGGTCGCGACGCGCGAGGGCTACCGCAACCTCTGCGCCCTGCTCACGGCGGCCCACCTCAGTGCGCCCAAAGGGGAGGGGCGGGTGAGCTGGTCCGCCCTTGCCGAAATGAAGGCGGGGCTCGTCGCCCTGACCGGCGACGAGGAGGGCCCGGTGCGCCGGGCCTGGCGCGAGCGCGGCCCGGCGTCCGCTGGGGAGGCATTCGAAAAGATGCGGAGGATCTTCGAAGGGGACAGCCTCTTCGTCGAAATCCAGCGGCATCTGGTCGCGGGCGAGGAATTCGAGAACCAGTTTCTGGTCGACCTGGCGCAGGCGGGCAAAACGCCCCTTCTGGCGACGAACGGCGTCGCCCATGCGACCGCCGCCGAGCGCAATGTCTTCGACGCCTTCACCTGCCTCAGGCACCGCGTCACGCTCGACACGGCGGGAAGGCTCCTCGCGCGCAACGCCGAGCGCCGGCTCAAGGGAGGCGGCGAGATGGCGGCCCTCTTCGCGGACATGCCGCAGGCCGTGGCGAACACGGCGCGGCTGGCGGAGCGGCTGGAATTCACGCTCTCGGACCTGGGCTACCGCTTTCCCGATTATCCCGTGCCGCCGGGCGAGTCGATGGACTCCTACCTCAGGAAGATCGCGTATTTCGGCGCCCAGCAGCGCTACGGAAGCGTCGCAGGCCCCGTGCGGACGCAGATGGAGCGCGAGCTGACGCTTATTTCAAAGCTGGGCTTCAGCGGATACTTCCTGATCGTGTGGGACATCTGCAATTTCGCCCGCGAGCGGGCGATCCTGGCGCAGGGCCGGGGAAGCGCCGCCAATTCCGTCGTGTGCTACGCCCTGGGCATCACTGCGGTCGATCCCATCGACAGCAGGCTCCTGTTCGAGCGCTTCCTTTCGGAGGGGCGCACGAGCTGGCCCGACATAGACATCGACCTGCCGAGCGAGGAGCGGCGCGAGCAGGTGATTCAGGAGGTCTATCGCAAGTACGGCCGGCACGGGGCCGCGATGACGGCCAACGTCATCACCTACCGCGGGCGCAGCGCCATGCGCGAGGCGGGGAAGGTGCTCGGGTTCCCCGAGGATGTCCTGGGCCGGTATTCGAGCCTCTTTGCCGGCGGGGACTATCCGCACACCCTGGAATCCACGGAGCAGGTGCGGCTCGCCGGCGTCGATGGCTCGCACCCGCGCCTGCCGGCCCTGCTCGCCCTGAGCCGGGCGATGCTGGGCCTGCCGCGCCATCTGGGTCAGCATTCGGGCGGCATGGTTATCAGCGCCGGGCGGCTGGACCACATCGTGCCCCTGGAGAATGCCCGGATGCCGGGGCGGGTCGTACTTCAGTGGGACAAGGACGACTGCGAGGACCTGGGGATCGTCAAGGTCGACCTCCTGGGCCTGGGCATGATGGCCGTCCTCCAGGACACCCTGCACCTGTGCTCCGAGCGGGGCCGGCCCGTCGATCTTGCGCGGATGCCGAAGGACGATCCGGCGACCTTCCGGATGATCCAGGAGGCGGACACGGTCGGGGTCTTCCAGATCGAATCCCGGGCGCAGATGTCGACCCTGCCGCGCATGAAGCCGGAGACCTTCTACGATCTGGCCGTGGAAGTGGCGATCATCCGGCCGGGCCCGATCCACGGCGATGCGGTGCACCCCTACCTCGCGCGGCGCGCGGGCCGGGAGCCGGTCACCTATCCCGACGAGCGCGCCCGGCCGATCCTGGAGCGGACCCTCGGGATCGTCCTTTTCCAGGAGCAGATGCTCAGGCTCGCAATGGAACTGGGCGGATTCACGGCGTCCGAGGCCGATGAGCTGCGGCGCGCAATCGGGTTCACGCGCTCGCCGGAACGCATGCTCAAGATGGGCGAGAGGCTGCGCGAGGCCCTGCGCCGCAACGGCGTCGCCGAGGCGGCGGCGGCCGTGATCTTGCAGTCGCTCGCGTCGTTTTCGCTGTACGGCTTTCCTGAGAGCCACGCGATCAGCTTCGCCCTGATCGCCTACGCGAGCGCCTGGCTCAAGGTGCACCGGCCTGCGGAGTTCTACGCGGCCCTGCTCAACTGCCAGCCAATGGGGTTCTATTCCCCGGCGACGCTCGTCCAGGATGCGCGCCGCCACGGGATCGACGTGCGGCCGGCGTGCATCGCCCGCTCCCAGGCCGCGTGCACGGTCGAGAGCGACACGGCGATCCGGATCGGCCTCTCCTCCGTGCACGGGGTGCGCGCCGGCGCGGTCGAGGCCCTTGTCGCTGCGCGGGCCGCGCGTCCGTTCGAGTCACTGAAGGATTTCCTGCGCCGCGGAAAATTGACCGCCCCGGAGCGGCGCTTGCTCGCCGAGTCGGGGGCGCTGAACGCCCTGGCGGGCGACCGGCGGACGGCCCTCTGGCTTGTCGAGGAAGCGGCCGATGGCGAGGACCTGTTTGGCGCGGCGGCGGCCGGGCCGCCGCGGGCAGGCGAGGCCCCCGTTGACGAAAAGGAGCTTTCCCCGCTTGAGCGGATGACGCACCTGGAACGCCTGCAGGCGGATTTTCGGACGATGTCGCTCACAACCGGCGCCCATCCCATGAAACTTGTCCGCTGCCAGCTGGCTGGCCTCACGACCGCCGCCGGCCTGGCGAAAACGCGCAACGGCGCGCGCGTTCAGGTCGCCGGAGCGGTGATCACGCGGCAGCGGCCGGGCACGGCCAAGGGCTTCTGCTTCATCACGCTCGAGGACGAGACCGGCCACGCGAACGCGATCGTCCGTCCGGCGCTTTTCGAGCGGTACCGCCTCGTCATCAACCTGGAGCCGGCCCTCATCATCACCGGGCGCGTGCAGAACGAGGAAAACGTGGTTCACATCCAGGCCGAGCGGATCGAAAAACTTCCGAAGCGCGGCCTCCCGGCGCAGGCCTCGCACGATTTTCGGTGACTGCCACCGGCATCGTTCAAGGGGAAAGCGGGGGAGCCGGAGGAACGGCAGGAAGGCGCATATTCAATGGGCCTGGAACGGCGGCGGCCGGCGAGCCGAATGAGGGCCAGGGCGAGGCCTGCAGGCCCGTCGGATCGGTCCAAAGCGATGATGAGCCGGAACCGGAATCCGGCGTTGAAACCGCCGCGTCATGACCCGCCGTGTGAAAGCGGATCCGGGCTATCGAGGGAGGGGCGCTGACATTGATCGCGGCTGTCACCGACTCGGCGGGCAGCCACAGCTCATTGCCACCCTGTGAAGCCTGCACGGCGACCGGGCCGGTTCCGGTCAGGAAAAGCTGGGAGCCCGCGATCCGGCCCGGGCCGCTCACGACTGAGAAATCAACAGGAAGGCCCGAGCTGGCGGTGGCCGCCAGACCTAAAGGCGGTCCTGGGTAGTCGGCCGACCGGGGCGGAGCGAAGTCGATCGTCTGCGGCTGAAGCGAGTAGAAATTGCCATAGAGCGTAAGGTCGCCAGTGAGCGTCACCGACAAAGGATTGGATTGGGACGAAAGGCTTCCCGTCCACCCGGTGAATGAGGCGCTGGCTCCGGGAAAGGCGAAGATCGAGAGGACCGAATTGGCGGGGTATGTACCGCCGGGGGTCACCGAACCGTCGCCCACGGCGCCCGTGGTCAGCGTGTACTGCGGCGTGGCGACGCTGATCATCGCGTACGCGGTGTTTGAAATCATGTAATCGCCCCCGGCCGGCGAATACACCGAGACCGTGTAACTGCCAGGCGAAGGGAATGAGATCGTCTGGCCGGCTCCGTTTCCGGAGATTCCCAAAGGGCCCGCCGGGCTCACGGACCAGGCATAGCCGTTCAGGCCGTTGCCCGCGGTGAATTCGACTGAGGCGCCTGTCGCCACCGAGGCGGAGGAGGGGCTGACGGCGACAGCCGGAGGATCGGCCGGATTGACGGTCAGGGTGTAATTCGTCCCGGGATTGGCGGGATTGAAGGCGCTGTTGCCGTCTTCGGCGACCATGAACTGGTATGTGCCGGCCGGTGGCGACGGCCATGAGGATTCCCATGCGCCGCCGCGGGCGGGATCGCTCGTGCCGGTGTCAAGGGTTGCTCCCCCGTCGAAGGTGGTGCGGTTGACGATGCAGAACTGGAAGAGGCCGGAGCCGGATCCTCCGAGCTGGAAATACGCCGGCGTGAATGACTGGCCGTAGACGAGCGCGGCATCGGCCGAGCCCACGCCTTGGGAAGCCTTGGACACGGTCACGATGTAGGGGACCGGGTTCACCTCCATGGGCCCGACGTTGGGGTCCGTCGCGTTCCCCGTGTAGTTTGGACCGCCGGTCTGCTGGCCCACGTTGAAATTGTAGATGCCTGCCGCCGACGGCGTCCATGAGCCGGTCAGGCTGGTCGGCGAATAGCCAAAGTTGGTCTGGCCCCAGACTGCGAAGACAAATGGCCCCGCGCCCGGCGTGCCGCCGGAGTAGTCCGGCGTCCAGGACTGGCCGACGGTGATAGCCGCGTTGGCCGAAGTCACCTGGTTCAACGGCGCCGGATTGACCGTCAGCGAATAAGGAACCGGGTTGACCTCCATCTCCCCGATCCGCGGATCGACCACATTGCCGGAGTTCGTGCCGTCGGGCATCTGGCCGACCCAGAAACCGTATGTACCCGCAGCGCCAGGCACCCATGGCGTGGAAAGGGTCGCAAAATTGGTCTGGCCGCCGACACAAAACAGGTAGGCGCCGGTTCCCTCGCCGCCGGAGACCGATGGCGTCCAGGCGACGCCGAAGGTGGCGGTCGAATCGGCCGAGGTCGGCGGGGTCATCGGCACCGGGGATGGGACCGCCACCGGGGCCGTCCACGAATAGAGCGCGTACTCTCCCTGCCGTCCGCCGCCCTGGTTGTACATGTAACAGTACCCGAAGGCCCTGAACTGCGTGCCGGGTGCGACGGCCTGGCATTGCTTCGACCATGACCAGCCGCCGCCGGGCGGAGTGCCGCTGTTGACGTTGACGGCGTAGACTCCGCTGTAGCCTTCGATGTCGCCCGGCCAGCCGCCGCCTGATGACCCCTCGACCCAGATCTCTGCGTAGAAGATCCCTTCGGAGCTTCGCGCGGCCCAAGGGGCGATGTTCACCGTGAGGGTGAAGTTGGCAAGGCCGCCGCTGAAGCTGACGCCCGTCACGGCCAGGCCGCCGCCACCGTGGGCAATTCCGTAATATTGGTCGGTGATCAGCGATGACGGCGCGACCGCGAATGCCCGCCCTGTGTCGGGCGCTGACGCCTGGCCGGGCGGGTAGTCCTGGGCCCGGGCCAGTCCCGCGGCGGCAAGCAGAGCGAGCGAGATGGCGCAGTCTCTCATGCGGGCGAACCCCATGCGTCAACCGCCGCCGGGCGGCGGGACCTCATAGACTTCAACCATCCCATTGCCAGTCGTGCCGCCGGCTCCCGAAACCTGCGCCGTATAGCCGCCCCCGGGCAGGTCCAGAAGGACGGAGGCGTCCGCGCTGCCGTCCGGAAGCGCGAAGGCGCCGACAGCGGCGGCTGTCGCGGCGATCTGCGCGGCGCGGGGGTCGGTGCTCCATCCGGCATTGGCCGCGAGGACGTTTCCGCCCGAGTCGTACACCGCGAGTTGGGGCCTCGCGAGGGTCCCGGACACGCCAAACCCCCCGAGGGCCGGGCCTATGCCGCGCACGAGCACCTGCTCGACGCCGCTCCCGGCGATGTAGAAACCCGCAATCAGCACCCCGTCCCCGGATCCGACGAATGCGCGGCTCGAAATATTGATCAGCCGGTTTGAACCCGTGGGGCTCTGGAGCGGCGCCGGCGTGGCGAAGTCGAGCTTCACGCTGTCGCCGGCCACGGTCACGCTTCCCGAGAGGGTCGCCGCCCCGACCGAGGCCGTGACCGTCCAGACTCCGGAGTTTGCCGGGACGGGGATCGCGTAGCCGCCG
>Ga0265313_10004014_pt1 | contig 11515 bp, 8 predicted proteins | sample 4123metaG_FD_203122 | JGI IMG/M metagenome (GOLD analysis project Ga0265313, IMG submission 203122) | Rhizosphere microbial communities from Carex aquatilis grown in University of Washington, Seatle, WA, United States - 4-1-23 metaG | ecosystem: Host-associated > Plants > Roots > Rhizosphere >...
ACGGACAATTGATGAAAATCGTCGGTGCCCGGCTGAACAATTTGAAAGGCATTAATGTCAATATTCCACTGGGCAAATTCGTTGTCGTGACAGGTGTGAGCGGCTCCGGCAAATCGACTCTGGTCAATGATTTGCTTTATGAATACATGCGCCATTCTCTGCATGGCACTGTTGCCAAACCGGCAGGCATCACCAAAATCGACGGGCTCGATCCAATCGACAAAGTAATTGAAATAAACCAGTCTCCGATTGGCCGCACTCCGCGTTCCAACCCGGCTACATACACCGGTCTTTTCGATGTGATTCGCGAAGTTTTCTCCATGACCAACGAAGCGAAAGCCAGAGGATATCTGCCCGGCCGTTTTTCTTTCAACGTCAAAGGCGGCCGCTGCGAGGCCTGCGGCGGCGAAGGCATGAATGAAATTGAAATGAACTTTTTGCCTTCGGTATTTGTCACCTGTGATGTTTGCAAGGGTGCGCGCTACAATCGCGAAACCCTGGAAGTGAAGTTCAAATCACGCTCGATTGCAGAAGTCCTGGAAATGACGGTTGAGGAAGCGCTGGAGTTTTTCTCCAACATTCCCAAGGCGGTGTCCAAGCTGACCACAATGATGGATGTCGGGCTCGAATACATCAAACTGGGCCAGCCGGCCACCACACTTTCGGGCGGCGAAGCTCAGCGAGTCAAGCTTTCCGAGCAGCTCTCCAAGCGCTCAACCGGACGAACACTCTATATTTTGGACGAGCCGACCACCGGTCTTTCCTTCTTTGATGTGGATAAGCTTTTGCACGTGCTCAACAGGTTGGTTGAAGGCGGCAATACAGTGCTCATCATCGAACATAATCTTGATGTCATAAAACAGGCCGACTGGATAATCGACCTCGGACCGGAAGGTGGAGAAAACGGAGGCACTGTAATTGCAGAAGGGACGCCGGAGGATGTTGCTCAAGTAAAAGGCTCTTATACAGGGCAGTTTTTGCAGGAAACACTGAAGGCGCATAAAGCGATGGCCTGATCTTGGACCTGCCCGGGCGAGCTTTTGCCCCCGCCTCGAAAAAACGCCGTAACACCCACTTCTTAACTTCCGTCAAGAGTGTTATTCTTGCCCTTTGAGTCGCATGAGTGGCCTTTTGAGCCGTCAGCACAAAAACTCAAAAAAGTTAAATGGTAAGGTCGTGAGCGAAGAAGCCAAACAATCCGGCCCGGCTGACCCGGTTTTTGAGAGCCTGCGTAAGCGTGGTCATCGCATCACGACGCAGCGCGAAACGATCTTGCAGATTTTTCGCGAACAAGCGCACGGTCATCACCTGTCGGCAGAAGAGCTGCACATGCTGCTTTTGGAGAAAGGCTCCAATGTCAGTTTGGCAACGGCCTACCGCACGCTTAAACTTTTGTCCTCTTTGGGCCTGCTTCGCGAACTCGATTTTGCAGAGGGGCACAAACACTATGAATTGAAACAAGACACCTTGCCGCACCAGCACATAATCTGCATCGGCTGCAATGTGACCATTGAATTTGAAGATCATTTCCTCGAGGAAGCCGGCCAGAAGATTGGTGCCCGCCACAATTTCGAGGTGATTGATGCGCAATTCAAGATTTTCGGACTCTGCCCGGCATGCCGAGAAGCACAGAAAAAATCCGGTCAAATGCCCTCTCGCATGCAGTCGGAGCGCGAAAGACTGAGGGCCGGCAGGCGTCTCAAAGACGGCTCCGGCGATAAGGCTTAGCAAGCCAGTTCGAAGGCTCAGAGAACGCGTCCATTCGGCTCAAAGAGCCAGTCCATTCTTTCAGGAAACGTGATTTTGGCTCAAGAAACACTGTCTTTGTCTGATGCCAAGCAGGGGCAAAAGCTCCTGGTTGTAAAAACCATTGGTGAAGAAATAACCATGCAGGCGCTGCGTTTTGGCATTTCGGAGGGAGCTGAATTGACAGTTGAGAAGAGCATCAAGGGCGGGCCGGTAATTGTCGTGCGCAATCATCTGGAAATAGCCATAGGGCGTGCACTTGCCGAGGCAATTGAAGTCAAATATGTCTGAATCCGGGCCTAACTACAATTCAGAAAATCCCGTAGCCTGGCTGAGAAAGGAAATTGCCTGCCCTCATTGCAACCTGGTAATCATAGTGCCGCCTGGTGGACTTTTGAGCCGGGCTTGTGCACGTTGCAATGGGCAATTGCCCGAAGCCGACAATTGCGGTGCCAGCTGTTTCAGCTGTTTGAAAGCAGTCGGTGGCTCCAGCACTCCCTGCCATGAAGGAGAAGTCGAGAGCCCCTTGAATAGTGAGAAAAGCTCGTTAAATGTGGTACAGAGAATTTGGGATTACGTCAGAAGGCGCTCTTCGCCGTGATCTCGCCATGCCTGCAAAGCTCCGTTTGGCGCGGTTGTCCTGTAAGATAGGACTTGAAACCACTCGTCAGAGGAACGAGTGCGGTGAACGCAAAAAAAGCGCTTTGCGCTCTGCAAAACCAGCGCTTTGCGCAAGAGAAAAGGAAGCATAGGCTCTCAATGAGCAAGCCACTCAATCCCTGGAAACTCTCTGGATATAAGCCCGGTCAAAACGTGGTCTGCAGGATCATGAATGCTGAGCCGGGCGGCTATGCTGTGCTCATTCCGAAGGACAACCTGCCCGGATTTCTTCCTACCCAAGAGCGCTTGCGCCTGGGAGACGAGGTTCTGGCTACTTTCGTCTGCGTTCATAACAACCGTATCCTGCTTTCCGCCCGCTTCTCCACCAGCAATCAGGCCGTGCAGGGCGCTCCCAGCACGCAGACAGTCAAGTGGGAAGAGCAGCTCGACAGCATCAATCAGACCCCGGACCAGGCTCAAGCCCCCCAGGACGCTCCCTCTGCCGATCAGGCCTTCAGTGTCTGGGCCTCTCAGCAACCGACCCGGAAATTCCACCTTAAGCGGGCTATCGACTTAATTTTGCCGCCCATTCACGTGGACAGTCTGAACCAGTTCAAAATTGCCGATTACGACCTGGAATGGCTAATAACCGACCTGGAAGGCGGCATGCGCACCGGTTGTGTGAAAGCATCCTCGGAAGACCGTCTTTCTCGGGCAGCCATGCTTCTCTATAGAGGGCGAGCAGTCGGATGCATATACGGCTGCAAGTCCATGCCCGATACTTTGCCGACCGAGCAGTCTTTGCAGACTATGCTTACAGATTTGTCTTTGCCTGAGACAAAAGTGATGATTTACGACTTGCCTGAGAATGTCACTCTGGCGATGTCGGCCCTTTTCCTCGGTTATCCGGTGACGCGCTCCGACGATTATGATGCGCGCTCCTATATGGACTATATTTGCAGTTGGTTTGAAAGCAAAGGACAAACGGCTTGTCTGGCCATTTCACTGAAACAGACGATGGCCACCTGTTTGGTGTTTATCTACAAAGGTCAGTTCTGTGGTGCCTTTTACGTTGAAGACCAGAAGTTCACGCAAGACAAGCAATTTGTCTATGAGCTTTTGCGCAATGATCCTCACTCCAGCGTGGAAGCCAGCATCCTGCCTCCTGAGATGACATCATCGGCGGTGCGCTTTGGATTCAGCTTGAGTATGGCGCGCAAGGCATAGCGTCAAATAAAAGCGCTCAGGTTTTGTTGTTTTTCCGGGCTCGCCACCTGAAATTTCGCACGTCCACCGGCTGGGAAATTCTCCGCAGGTTTTTCGCAGGCGCCCTGCGGCTGGAAAGCCTTATGAAATGGGGTTTTCTTCTAAAAGGCGGGCCGGCTGGATCAGAAGCGATCTCCTCTAAGGCGCACAGGTGCGGAAATCTTCTCTTCACCGCAGCTGGGAAAAACTCAGGTTTTTCCCAGCTGTTGTACGGTCCCAAAAAGAGTTCACTCTCTCTGGGACCGCTTGTTTTTCTGTGCTGGACAGAGTCTTGACTTACTCTTGTTCAGAATTGTCCTTATCGTAGTGCGATTCTTCAGAAGAGGGCACAGTCAGTGTCAGCTGAGTGTATTGCTCATCATTTGATTCGCCTTCATTGCTTCCTTCATCCACGTCTTGTCCGAATGAAGAAGATTCAAACGGTTTGTCGTAGTTGAAGTTGGTGGTTGTGAAGGCGCTCTGGAAGGCGCTGTCTTCACCACCATTTTTGTGTTCGGACTGATGCTCATGCTGTTCTTCTTCCGGTTTTGCTTTCGGCTTCAGTCGATAGATACCGGTAATCGGATCGATTTCAGTGGCCGGCTCTTCCTCTTCTTCATCTTCTTCAGCATCTGCTTCGGAACTTGCTTTGTGATCGGCTGAGCTTTCTTCACTATTGAATCCGTGGCTGGATGAATCGTGAGATTCATAGGCCTCGACATTCAGCGAGTCCGAATGTTCAGTCAACACCGGTCTTTCAGCATCCGTGTCGATGACGATGATGGTTTCGGTTTCTTCATTTTCTTCGTCATCGTCATCATCTGAGTCATGCGACTCTCCCATCTCATTGAATACGCGCTGGACAGCCGAGATGCTTTCATCGAGTTCGTGAAATGCACTGTCGTCTTCGACCAGGCTCTCTTCTACGAGTGAAGAGGGCGGTGCGAAATTTTCAGTGTGCAATTCAACCACTTCGTCGGTGTCTACAACATCGACGTCATCGGCGCCATCTTCGTCTCCATCATCGGGCCGATTGAAGGCACCGTGTTTGAGCGCTTGTTTGCTGTGTTTGTCGTCGAGAAGATCGTCAGGAACCTGATCGAGAATTTCTTCCGGAACGAATGCCAAGGCATCGTCAAAGGTCGATTCCGTTTCTTCAACGTCTACGGTCGGAACCACGCGTCCGCCCATGGCTGTTGCAGCGCGAAGCACCGAGCCGCCTCTGTTTTGGGCGGCGTTGCGTCTTTGATTTTGACGGCTGGATTTTGAGTTGTCTTCATCGGCGGAGCGAAAAGCAATTACCGTCTTGTGTGAGCCGTGTCCGATTTCCAGTGTTGGTGTCACGCCGATGCCGTGGCAGTGCGTGCAATGAACTGTGAAAAGCTCTCTCAAGCTTTGCCCCTGTCTTCTGCGCGTCAGTTCCACCAGTCCCAGATCAGACAATTGTCCGATTTGCGGCTTGGCGCGGTCTTCCTCCAGGGCGCGTTGGAAGATTTCCAGGACTTGCTGCTGATCTTTTCGGCTGTCCATGTCGATGAAATCGACAATGACCATGCCGCCGATATTGCGCAGCCTCAGTTGTCTGGAGATTTCTTGCGCTGCCTCTAGGTTGGTGCGCCTGACTGTTTCGGCTTGCGTTCTTGAGGAAGTGAAACGGCCGGAGTTTACGTCGATGACAGTAAGCGCTTCTGTGGGCTGAATATTGAGGTGACCGCCGGATGGCAATTCGACGCGGTCGGAAAGTGCCGCTTCGATTTCTTTGTCAATGCCTTTGGAGACCAATAAGCTGCTCTCGCCGGCATGCCCCAGCACTTTTGTTTGTCTGCTGGCCCAGCCTTCCAGGTATTCGGCTGCCCGTCTTTGACCGTCTTGCGTATCGACGATGATTTCTTGCACGTCATGCGAATAGGCATCGCGGATGACGCGATAGAGCAAGTCTTGATCGCGATAGATAAGAGCCGGTCCGATCGCCGCTTCCGCTTCTGAAACGACGGTTTGCCATCTATCCCAGAGCAGTTCGAAATCGTCGAATAATTCGTTTTCGTTTTGACCTTTGGCTTCGGTTCTAATGATTAGACCAACGCCAGGCGGTTTCATCAAATTGACGACCGCTTTCAGTCTGGCTCTTTCTCTGGCTTCAGAGATGCGCCTGGAAATTGAAACGCCGCGTTCTTCCGGCACCAAAACCAGGAAGCGACCGGGCAGAGAGATGGCGGTGGAAACGCGCGGTCCTTTATGACCGGTCGGTTCTTTGGTGATTTGAACGAGCAGTTTTTGCTTCGGCACCAGACGTTCTTTCAAAGGACCCTGTCCAGGCACGTCATTGGCATGGAGAAAACCCATTTTGTCTTTGCCGAGATTGACGAATGCCGCATCGATACCGGGCAGAATATTTTCAACGACAGCTGTATAGATGTCGCCCAGGAGCAGTTCGCCCCGATTTACGAAAAATTCGACCGCCCGCTCATTTTCGAGAATGGCTCCGATATTGTCGTGTTCTGAAATAACTAATGACCTTTTCATAAGACTCCTCTTTGTCTTGTCAGAAATTTTGTCGGGGCTGACTTTCGGCAACGGATGCATGGTATCTATCCAGCATGGCTGCATAAGTTGTTCGGCCCCGGATTCAAACCTCAAAAAGTGCAGTATCGCTTTCAGCCATAAGGCTTTCGCGAGTAACCCGCCAGTTGATGTTGGACGCAAGATGCGCCAAAACATCACTTGGCTTAACGTGCTGGCTAGGTCCTGTCGCCAGCAAAAGCTCTATTTCCGGCTCGGACGAGTCCGAGACTTTAATCGAGATCACTCCCGGACGAATATCTTTCGATTTGCCGTCCGCGTTGAAGACCGGGAGCGAGTCGGCGTTTTTAAGCGCCAAAACTCTTTCATTGAGGAAGCTCAAAAGTTTGTCCCTGTCGGTGGGAGCAAGAACCGGTTTCAGGTTTTGGCTTAAATCTGATGCCGTTTCCGGTGCGCCATCCTTCAAGGCAGGCTTCTGGGCTTCTTCGCAGATAATTTGTGGGTGCGCCGTGTAGCGGGCGCTTCTAACATATGAATTGAGCGACTTTTTAGTTTTCTCAATTCGTCGGGCCTGAGTAACTTGCACTTCAGAAGGCAGTTTCTCGTTGAGTAGTCTCATGAATTCAGAGGGCTCGAGGGCATAAACAAGCTCTATTTCCGCGACTTCGGCGGCTCCTTCCTGGAACAAAGGCAAGGGCAATGCCAGTTCGATTCTGGGAGAAGGATTGAATCCCTGCGTATAGGCCACTGCCATCATTGCTCGGCGCGCCGCTCTGGCAAAAAGATGCTGGAGGTCGAGATGCGAAATGTAGCGCAATTGCCCCTTTTTGTGGAATTGAAAACGAATTACACAAGCGCCTTCTACTGCTTTTTCTTCCGGAGGCTTTGTAAAAAAGATTGAGGGATGGCTGTCTTCTTGCCCGTGCGCGGCCAGTTCTTTGACGAAGGGATTGCGCTTCATCACTTCCACTTTCGGTTGAGCCAGAAGGTGTGTGGTCTCCAGCTCTGTGCAGACTCCGCAAGCATGGCAGAGATTTTCAGTGCAGGGAGCCGTTTCCAAAGTGGCCAAAGCCTTTTCCCATTCTTTGACGAGCCACCAGTCATTGAGACCGATATGCACGACATCCCAGGGCTGCTTGCTGCCTACCTTGCGCTCGCTGCAGGCCAATTCTTTGAGGCTCAATCCCATTTCCGCTGCTACTTCATTCCAAATCTCGGGGCGGAACTTGTCGTCCCAGGCATCGAATGTGGCACCTTTCTGAAAGGCGTTGTAAATCATTTCGCCGACTTGCCTGTCGCCTCTGGAAATGACGGCTTCGAGCATGCTTATTTCGGCATCGGTCAAATTGAGAGTGACGTTTTTCATGCGGTATTCGCGCATTTTGTCACGTAGGACACCGTGCTTGCGTTTGGTTTCTTCCGGTGTAAATTGACCGAACCACTGAAAGGGCGTAAACGGCTTGGGCACGAAGTTTGAGATCGTGCATGTAAATTCGACTGCGCGTTTGTACTTGGCTCTGTCTGTGTTTCTGATCGCATGGCAATGTCGCGTCGCTTCATCCAAAATCTGAATAATGCCTTCTAGATCTTCATCGCGCTCTGTCGGTAAGCCGCACATAAAGTAAAGTTTGATCGATGACCAGCCGGACTGATAGGCTGATTCGATGGCAGAGAGGATTTGCGCATGCGAGAGACCTTTATTGATGACGGCGCGCATTCTTTCGGTTCCGGCTTCCGGTGCAAGCGTGATGCCGCTCTTGCGCACCACCTTTAGTTCTTCGGCCAGATCCAGATTCATTCTGTCGGCGCGCTGGCTGGGAAATGAAAGCGAGGTCCGCCGTTTTGTATGTTCTTCATTGAGCGCTCTGACTGAGTCGTGCAGCGAAGTGTAGTCGCTCACGCACAGAGAAAGCATCGAGTATTCGTCATTGCCGGAATGATCGAGGGCTTCCTTGGATAATCTGAGCAGATCTTCGGTTTTCCTTTCCCGGACAGGCAAAAAGGTATAACCGGGCTGACAGAAACGGCAACCTCGATCGCAACCGCGGCGCACTTCCAGGACTTCACGATCGTGCACGAGGGCCAGATAAGGAACCAATCCCTGAGTCGGCTGATTATCATCGGAAAGAGGCACTGTCTGCCGTTTTACTCTTTCAGGGATGCCTTCAATCAGGGGCTCGGGCTGAGGCGAATGCTCGGCATTCTTTACTTCATATAGAGAAGGCACGTAAATGCCAGGCACTTCTTTAGCCAGCTTGACCAGAAGTTCACTTCTCAATTTTTGGCTGCGTTGTTCATCCAGCAGCTTGAAATCAAAATCAGGTTCTTCTAAGAGTTGGCTCTTGAAGTCGGCAATTATTTCCATAGCATGCGGCAAAGAATGTTCGCCGTCGCCGATCAAGAAAAAGTCCATGAAGGACGCTAAAGGTTCCGGATTTACAGAAGAGGGGCCGCCGCCGAATATAAGCGGGAAAACCGCAGTGCGCTCTTTGGCTCTTAGCGCAATACCGGAAAGATCCAGCAAATTCAAGACATTGGTATAAGTCAATTCGTATTGCAGGGAGAAGCCAATCAATTCAAAACTGGCCAGGGGCTGGCGAGACTCCCAGCCGAAAAGCGGAACATGCGCGCTGCGCATCAGCGCTTCCATGTCTTCTTGCGGTGCATAACTGCGATCGCACATCATGCCTTCGCGATCGTTGACTATCTGGTAGAGGATCTTGAGACCGAAATTGGACATCCCCAATTCGTATAGATCCGGGAAAGTAATTGCCAGCCTGACAGAAGCTGCATGAAACGATTTTCTGCGTGCGCCCCACTCATTGCCCAGATACTGGCCAGGTTTGGTGGCTTTTTCCAGCAATTGATCCAGGCACGCAGAAATTCTTTCGCCATCGAAGTCTTTCACTCCTCTGGCAATTTCACGCGAATTCTCTCGCGGCCGAGTCTTACCCGTTAAGGCGTTTACTATGATCCTGCTCCGGATTTACTGAGTGGTGCATCAAAATTTGGGGACCGATATCAGATAGCGCGCTCACCGATTCACTTCAGGCGATGCTCTTTGCGCTGAGGCTTACTGACTTGAGGACTTTCGCTCGGTCTGACCCAAGATGACGGGCCTTCCAAAACGGTTGTAACCAACCGGTGTTTTGAATTTTGAGTTTAAAAAAGTCTCTTGAGTCGAGTGACCTCAAGTAGCACTATTATATCTCCTATCAGTAGATCTATAGAACGGTGGCAAACTTTTAATCCGGAAGGGTCCGATAGTGAGCCATTTCGGGCACGATCAGCTGGGAATGGTCAGGGCCGGACCGGCAATCGAAGCTGGATTCGCCCGCACTCACCCGGAGCCAATCCTTGTAAACCGGCTATTTAAGCAGTTTTAAGAGCCAATCGCTCGGTCACGAATCGGGAAATCAAGGGCCGGCTCGGCGAAACCATACTTAACAATCGAACATTCAACTTAAGAAAAAAAACTGCCTCAGCCGCTTGTCTTCCTGTGATATAGTCGGGTCATAGGCCGTTAAACAAGACCGGAAAGGACGACCGAACGTGATTCTTGAGGCGTTCGCCGAATATTTGCATGCAGCAGACCAGTCAATTCCAGCGACTGAAGTATTGTCGCGCTGGATCAAAGAACGTTTGGCTGCACCGGTGATGACAAATGTGGACAGGGTTCTGCATTGCGAGATTTCAATTGCAGAAGTGGGCGGACAAAACACAGCTTCCAGGCGCGATCAAAATCCGGATGCGCAGCAGTTGGCTTTCAGAGGCACGTCCAAATCCGGCAGACAGCTGTTGCGAAGCCTTTATGAATATTGCCAGAGTTATGAACAGCAAAAGTGGGCTCGTTATATCCACAATTTGAAAGCCAGTGACTTTCGTGCCGGCGAGCTGCGCGATTCAAACGAGCTTTCTAAGGACTGAACAAATTTAAAAGCGATTGATTGCGACTTTTTGCGGTCGGAACTTAACGGCCCGGATTCTGGTCTAAAATACTGTGCTCAAGACACAAAGACCGAGTCACTCATTCATGAAATTCATAAAGCCACTGACTGCAAGCATTGCCATTGGTTTCGCTGGGCTCTCGATTTTCTCTCTAGCAGCCATGGCAGCCAGCAATCTGCGCCTCAAAGATGGTATTTCCTTCGTCCAGGATACCGACAACGGATTTCCCATTGTTGGCGACAATATGGATGATGCCTCAATTGGCGAGAACATGCCCACCCTGATATTTTTCGGCGCTGCCGGTGATTTGAATACCAATCGTCAGGCCAAACGTCTGGTCGACTTGTACAAGAAAATACAGGACAAAATAAAAGTGATAGTCATAGACGTCGATCATCCCGCCAATGCCAGCGCTCTAAAACTGATCAAGACTTACTATAAGGGCTATATTCCGCTCAATGTCATACTCGACAAAGAAGGAAAAGTTTCTGCCAGTCATTCAGGCGAGATGGAAGCCGGACAGCTCAAATCGAAGATCGACAAAGTGATTTAAATAATGAAATCGCTGTTTTAAACTCTAATGGCGCGATCGGAATTTAAATTTGCCGCCAGAAATTTTTTGACAATTTCTTTGGGCATAAAAATAGATCCGGCTGTCGATTTATATTCTTTGTAAGGCCCGTGGCAGTCGGAACCTCCGGTGACGATAAGGGCGTTGCGGTTGGCAAAGCGGATGTACTGGCGGACCAGATTAACCGAATGCATGCGGTGAAAAGCTTCAACTCCTTTCAGTCCTTGTTCTTTCAGGCTCAATATATAGGCGAGCATTTGCGGCGATTTACCGGGATGGGCAATTGATGCAAAGCCTCCGGCATCATTTATGGCTGCAATTGCTTCTTGCGGACTGGTGCTTTGCCTGCGCATGTAAAACGGTGAGTCCTTAGAGAGATACTTTTCATAAGCTTCCAAGATCGTAGAGGCCATGCCGCAATCGACCATGGCCTGCGTGATATGGGCTTTGCCTATAGCGCCGAGCCCGGCACAGCCGCGAATCATTTCCATTGTCAAAGGATGACCGGCGCGCTCTAAAGCCGAGACCAATTTTTCAATATGATCAAGGCGTGCCTGTCTCTGGCGAGAAAGAAGGTTTTGCAATTTTTGATTGCTCTGATCGATGAAATAACCCAGTATATGGACGTCTTTGTCACCGCCATCTAAGTCTGGCCTGATCGTGTTTATTTCCACTCCCGGAATTATTTCCAGTCGCCCCCGGGCCGCTTCCATTCCTTCGTTGATACCGTATGTAGTATCATGATCGGTGATGGACAGGTGGGTGAGCTTGATTTTTACGGCATGCTCAACCAGCTCACCGGGAGACCAGGTGCCGTCGGAATAGTGCGTGTGCAGATGAAAGTCGGCTTGCATTTGACAAAACAAATCCAAAAAGTTCTAGCCG
>Ga0265313_10004015_pt1 | contig 11512 bp, 4 predicted proteins | sample 4123metaG_FD_203122 | JGI IMG/M metagenome (GOLD analysis project Ga0265313, IMG submission 203122) | Rhizosphere microbial communities from Carex aquatilis grown in University of Washington, Seatle, WA, United States - 4-1-23 metaG | ecosystem: Host-associated > Plants > Roots > Rhizosphere >...
CATCATCCTTTCGTCGATGGGACGGTATGAGGAGGCCCTTTTAGAGGGTCAAAAAGCACTGGAAATCAACCGCAACGCTTGGATGGCTCATGAGTGGATGAGCGCCAGTTATGCGGCGCTCGGGAGACTCGATGAGGCGCGCCGTTCTGCAGAAGAGGTGGTGCGGGTCGCGCCCTGGAATTACGGGGCAATCGGACTGCTCGCCGGCATCTGCGAGCGTTCGGGTGACCATGACCGTGCCAGGCAGTTGCTCGCGCAGATTCCCGAAGACCCGCGGAAACCTATGGCCATGGTTCTGTATCACCTCCAGCGCTTCGATGTGGATGCCGTCGCGTATTGGTATGAAGCAGCGATCGCACAGCACGACATGATCGCTCTGCTGTATCAATCGTCGGAGGTGTGCCGGCCCCTACGCAGCAGCCGCCAATGGCCGCGTTTGGCGAAAATGATGAATTTACCGCAGGATAGTTAATTGGGTTCTGAGCATTGCGGATGTGTTGTCGGCTAACCTTCCATTACTTTTTGTAATCGTCGACTGGGGCTTACCTTATGGGATGGTCCGCTGCCCTGCAGCACGCGGTAGATTGTCGCCCGATAATTTACATTATCGGTAGGTAGCCGGTGAGACCCACGCTGCGCGAGTGTCTCCAAATCACGCGTTACGTGGAGTGTGGGTCGAACTATCCGTAGGGCCGCCAGAGACGTTTTGTCGCGCGGTAGACGCCGTTCGAGGAAATGCTTGGGATTCGTCATGGCTGGCGGGCCGTGCTCCAAGTCAGTACACATTAGCCCATTGCGGTCCACTATTCATCTTGTTTCGATCACGGAACATCTTGCCTGGTCTCGACTATCGGTGACTCTGTTTGCTCTCTAGTCGAGTAGCGTGGATCCCTCTACACCCCAGATCTCTCTCGCGTATTCGGCCACCGTGCGATCGCTCGAAAAGTGTCCCATCCGGGCCACGTTCATAATCGCAATCTGTGTCCAGCGCCCGTGGTCCTCGAATGTGTTCCCTGCCTTTTCCTGAACTTCCACATAGGTCGTGAAATCGGCCAGGTGGAAGTGCTCGTCGTTTGCATCCAAAACGCTGGCAAAGATCCATGCGAAAAGGTTCGGTTCGTTAGGACAGAACAGATTAGACGAGAAGCTGTCGACGACCCGCTTCACTCGAGGATCGCGAGCGTAATATTCCCACGGCCGGTACGATTTCTGTTCGCGCATGGTCCGCACTTCCGCGGCTTTCAGACCGAAGATAAACATGTTCTCCCTGCCTACTTCTTCCAGGAGCTCGATATTCGCACCGTCGAGCGTGCCGATCGTGACGGCACCATTCAACGCCAGTTTCATGTTACCGGTCCCGGATGCTTCCGTTCCAGCGGTAGAGATCTGCTCGCTGATATCGGCGGCGGGGATGATCTTCTCCGCCAGCGAAACACGATAGTCGGGAATGAAGGCCACCTTGATCCACTGACTGGCCCGCGAATCATTGTTGATAACCCGCCCCACGTTGTGAATCAGCTTAATGATCTGCTTGGCGAGCCAATAGCCCGGCGCGGCCTTTCCCGCAAAGATATAGGTTCTCGGGACAACAGGCTGACGGCCGTCTTCAACCAATGACAAGTACTCGTCGATGATGTGCATCAGGTTGAGCAGCTGCCGCTTGTAGGCGTGGATCCGTTTGACTTGAATATCGAAGAGGGAATCGGGATCGACTTTCAGCCGGGAGGTTCCTTGGATGATCCCCGCTAGTTTCTCCTTATTAGAGTGCTTGATTCTTTCGAACTCTGCCTGGAACCCCGCATCCGCGGCATGGGATTCGAGCTCGCGCAGCCGACAGAGGTCCGTGAGCCAGCCTTCTCCGATCGTAGAGGTGATCAAACTCGCCAACGCAGGGTTGGCTTTCAACAACCACCGCCGTTGCGTAATACCGTTGGTCTTGTTGTTAAACCGTTCAGGACAGAGCTGAAAGAAGTCGGGGGCGAGAGATGTCTTGATCAACTCGGTATGAATAGCGGAGACTCCATTGATCGAATGGCTTCCTTCCATGGCGAGGCTGGCCATCCGCACCTGTTTGGGTGCAGACTCTTCGATGATCGACAATCGGTTGACGCGGCCCGCATCCCCCGGATATGCGGCAGAAACCCGGTCCAGAAAACGGCGGTTGATCTCATAGATAATCTGCAGGTGCCGGGGAAGCACAGACTCGAGCAGCGGAACCGGCCACTTCTCCAGTGCTTCCGGCGCGAGCGTGTGGTTGGTGTATCCGAGCGAGGCTTGCGTGATGGCCCAGGCCTCATCCCATTCTAGATTCTTCTCATCTACAAGGATGCGCGTCAACTCGGCGACCGCCAGAGCGGGATGCGTGTCATTCAGTTGAACCGCAACTTTCGTAGGGAAGTCGCGGAAGTTATCGTGGTCCCGCTCGAACCGGCGGACGATGTCTCGAATCGCGCAGGCGACGAGAAAATACTCCTGCACCAGGCGCAGCTCTTGTCCGGCGACTACAGCGTCTGAAGGGTAGAGAACCTTGGAAATCGTTTCCGATGCGATCTTCTGCTCGACGGCCTTCAAATAATCGCCGCCGTTGAAGATCTTCATATCGAAGTCATGCGAGGCGCGCGCCGAATAAAGCCGCAGATAGTTTACAGCCTTACCGCCGTAGCCGACGATCGGCATGTCATACGGGACGCCGATGAGGACCTTCCAATCCATCCACATGGGGTTGTAGGCGCCTTTGCGATCAACGCTGTGCTCGACACGTCCATAAACCGGGACCAGGCAAGCTTCATCCGGGCGGGCGATCTGCCAGGGAGTGCCCTCCGCGAGCCAGTTATCCGGCTTCTCGCGCTGATATCCGTTATCGATCTCCTGCTTGAACAGGCCGTATTCGTAGTTGATGCCGTAACCGTAGCCGGGCATTCCGAGGGTCGCCAGCGAGTCCAGAAAGCAAGCGGCCAGCCGGCCGAGCCCGCCGTTACCCAGAGCCGCGTCCGGTTCGCTCGCCTCGATGTCGTCGAGGCCGGCTCCAAGATTTCTCAACGCTTCCCGGCAGGACTCGCGGATTCCGAGATTCAGCAGGTTGTTCCCAAGAGACTGCCCGATCAGAAACTCGATCGACAGATAGTACAGGCGCTTGGGGTCGGCGAGGCCATAACGCTCTTCGGTTTCGAGCATGCGATCCACCATCTGGTCCCGTACCGCCAGCGCGACCGCGTCAAACCGGTCTCGCGGGGTCAGATCGCGCCAATGCTTACCCAGCGAGTATCTGGCGTGGCGCTCAATGGATTCCTGAAGCAGGGCCGCGCTGGCTCTAATGGAACTTGCGGAGAGGGAACTTGCCGGAATACCCATGTGCCGTTCCGCCGCTTAGGACGAGAACGCCCTGGCTGCCTCTTCTTTGGTGCCGTAGATATCAAAGATGCGGTGCATGCGCACGAGTTCGAAAAGCGCCCGAACCTGTTTCGACATGCCACTCAGCTTCAAGTCGCCGCTTTTGGCGCTCAACTGACGAAGGCAGGAGAGCATTGCGCCTAAACCGGAGCTATCCACAAAACGCAGCCGGCTGAGATCGAGTACCAACCTGGTATTGGCTTGCAACACGGGCGCGATATCGCGTTTGAACTCCTCGGCGTTGCTTGCGTCCAGTTCATCCACCGGCACGGCTGCTACGGCGATGCTGCCTATTTTATCGACTGCGATTTCCATCGAGCCTCACTTTTCTCTCGCTTTGCGGACTTTCACCAGAGCAATGCAGTTTCTGCCGCGTTCATCGCGATAGTACCGTACTTCGTCGACGCTCCTGGCGATGATATAAGCGCCAAATCCGGAGTCGCGCGAGCCATCCAACGGCGGCGGTGACACGATGGAAGGGTCAAACGGTTCTCCGAAGTGGTGCAACTGGATCGCTACACGGTCCGGAAAGGCTTCACCTTCGAGATGAATCGATTGGTCAGAGCGGCCGTGATAGGCGTGCTTCATGATGTTACTGGCCACTTCATTGACTGCCAATTCGAGTGCCGCGGCACTCTCTTCGTCCAGCCGCCCGCCGGGAAGATTCGAGCAGAACGTTCGCACGAATTCACGAGTCCGGCGTAATTCCTTAAGATCGCTGCGGAGATCGATCTCTTGCCGCATCAGGGGCGCCTGTCTTTCCTCCACCTTGATCGCCACGCTGGTCAGATCATCCGATAGCCGCGTGGATTCCGAGAAACCGAAGACAGCCTTACGAATGCCCTCCACCAGCGCGGCTGGCTCCAAGTGGCCGTTGACCTTAATATACGCCTGCAGACGATCTTCCCCAAAGAACTCGCCCGCGGGATTCCGGGTTTCGGTGATTCCATCGGAATAGAAGAACAGGGAGTCTCCGGGCTCGAACGGAATCGAGATTTGATCGTAGATCTCGCCTTCCCGCACTCCCAAGGGAAGATTGTCCCCGTGCAACACTTCGCAGGCGCCCGTCTTGGCGTGCCAATGAACGATTCCGGTGTGCCCGCAATCGACCAGATCGAGGATTCGCCGGTTCACATCCAGCCGCGCGTAACACAGGGTGACAAAGCTGTCCAGGCCGATCAGATGACGCACCAGCTGTGCATGTGCCAACATCACGATTTCGCGGGGCTCAGGGAGCTCGCCCTCCTTGGAGACGCCCATCAAATCGCTCAGAGCTTTGAGGAAATGGCTCTTGGTGGCAGCTCCCAGAAGCGCCGCAGGAATGCCCTTGCCCATGACGTCGCCGACGATCACGTCCAGCGATGAATCGTCATGCCGGATGAAGATGTAGAAATCGCCGTCGATCCGCTGGGAGGGAATCGTCAGCGCGGCGACTCGCAACCCTGGCAGGTCGGCCGGCGGTTGGTCGAGCAGCAGGTTCTGCTGAATCTTGAAGCCTATCTCGACTTCGCGTTCGCGAGCCTGCGCCAGTTCCTTGTTTGCACTCTGCAGCTCAGTCGTGCGCGCAATTACCCTCTGCTCCAACTCGGCATTCAGAATGTGGATTTCCGATTCGGCTTGTTTGCGCTCGGTGACGTCGAGGAAAGTAATCACGGCTCCGACCAGTTTGCCCTCGTGGTACATGGGGTGGGACCAATACTCCACCGGAAAGAAGGTTCCATCCTTTCGCCACATCACCTCCGCATCCGCGTGTGCGTAGTCGCCCTTCACCAACGCTCGATATGCCTGGCATTCGTCCTGCGGCATTCGAGTTCCGTCCGGCCGGCTGTGATGAGCGAGGTTGTGAAAGTTCTGGCTAAGCAGCGCGCTGGAATTGGGATAACCGAGCATCTGCGCGGATGCCTGATTGGCCCAGGTGCACTTTCCCTCAAGATCCACGCCACAGATCGCCTCAGCGGTGGAGTCCAGAAGAAGCCGCACATGCTCTTCTTCGTGGCGCAGAGCGATCTCCCCCTGATCACGTTCGGCGCGGGTTCGCAGGGTTCCGATTCCGAAAGCCAAGTCGCTGGCGAGCTCGGTCAGCAGCGCGACTTCCTCTGCGTCGAACGCGTCCGACTCCGCGGCGTATATCATGAGGGCTCCGAAAATCTCCGAGTCGACGACCAGTGGGATGGAGATGCTGGAGGCATAGCCGCGTTTCAAGGCCTCGGCCCGCCACGGAATCATCTGCGGATCCGTGGCAATATGTTTCGTCACCACGGTTTCGCGCTTGCGGATGCATGTGCCCGTGGGCCCCAAGCCTCGCTCGGTGTCCGCCCAGGTGATATTCGATGTGGCCAAGTAGCCGGCTTCGAACCCAGCCTGTGCGATGGCGCGTACAGACTTCACTTCGTCGTTTTCGGCACGGCCGACCCAACAGAGGCGATATCCCGCTTCTTCCACGATGAGGTCGCATATGCGCTGAAGCAGCCCGGACTCTTCGGTTGCCCGAATCAGGGTTTCATTGCATTTACTGAGGACCCGCTGGGCTTGATTGATCCTCGACAGGCGCGCCTCGGAGCGCTGCCGTTCGATCACCGATCCGAGGACATTGGCGACGGATTGCAAAAAGTTGATCTCGTCGGTGGTAAATAACCGGCGGCGCCGAGTATGGGCCGAGATCACCCCATACGGACCGTCACTGGTGGAAATGACAACGCTCACGCCACTGGTCACTTCATGCTCGTGGAGCAGCGCTGTTCCCGCGAACCGCTTCTCGGTTTTCAGATCTTCGACGACTACCGGCTCGTCGGATAGCAGCGTGTAGCCAGCCTGCGAGTCCTTACCGAGACCGACCGTAGTATGGCCCACAGATCCGGGCTTCCAGCCCGCGCCGGATACCATCAGCAGCGCTTCGCGATTCGGCAGCAACTCCAGGATCTTGCAGTAGTCGGCACCGAGTGCCTGAGCAACCTGGTTGGCCGCATCATCCAGCATCTGCGACAAGGGAACGTTCCGCAGCCCGCGCTCACCGAGCTCGGCCACCACCGACTGCAAGCGTGCGAGCACTCTTGTTTCGTTTTCGGCTTCCTTGAGCTCAGTGACGTCTTGGACGGTACCGCGCACCAGCACGACTTGGCTCTCGGCATCGCGCTCCACTTCTCCTTTGCCGACGACTGACCGGATGACGCCATCGCTACGGACCAACTCCAGGTCGAGTTCGTAAGGCGCTCCCGTCTGAATGGCTTTTTGTATGGCTGCGTCGAGCCGCCCGGAACTCTGCATCGTGTAGAAACCGAGGTGTTCTTTATATGCGGGCGGAGGCAGCATGGGACTTCGTCCCGTAACATGAGAAAGTCCGGCGGACCAGGTAACGCTGTCGATCTTCGGATCCCACCACCAACTGCCCATGCGAGCCAGACGCTCCGCTCCTCTTAACTCCATCTCCCTTCGGTGCAGAACTCCTTCGGCCCTGCGGCGTTCCACGTCGCCGCGATCGACGATGTATCCGTTCGCAATGGCCAGACCGGACAACAGAACTATCATCGCCACAATCATCAGGCTGACCTCGCTCCATTCGGAGTATCGGCCCGCGTATAAAGCTCTCCACGACAGCGCGCCGATCGCGATGGGAATGATGACGGCCGCGGGTAGCAACCGCCGGACGAGTGCTCCTCCGGTTGTCGAGCTGGCCAGCAACGCCCCCAGCCCCCTCTCGGTGCGAGCACAGAGCAGTCCGAGGGACAGCACCAGCAAGGTAGCGGCAGTCTGTAGAGCGATTTGGGTGTAGGAAATGTGCGCCCCGAGAATAAAATCAAGGAGCCCAACGATGGAGAGAATTGCGGTCAAGGAGGCGAAGTACTGGGCGGGCCAATAGTGCCTCGATCTCCACGATATCCCCCGGTCCAGCAACAGCAGCGCAAGCCCCAACAAAAGAAAATCCAAAGCTGTAATCGGGGCGATCAGGCCTGGGTGGCCACTTACGAAGGTGTCCGCGGCGGGTTCGCGGTACAGCAATTGATCGATCCCCAGGTCCCAGCCGGTCATGTGTTCGGTCAGGCTCAGCAGGCCCACAAAGGCGGTGATCGCCGCCATCAACAGACCGCAAAGCTTCCGGATCCTGGGGAATTGCTGGTGGTCGTGTTGGCGCAGCAACCACAGAGAGAGACCGAGCAACACCAGACAGATGGCCGCGTTAAATCTTATGACGGGTTGCCCCGGTATGGTGCTTTTTAGGATGGCAATGTGAAACGTCAACCCAACCAGCGACAGAAGGCCGACGACCACCGAAATCCAGCTGGCAAAGCCAACGAAGAGAGCCAGGTGCCGGACGACCATGGGGTTGGGTCGCGCACCCACTGGCTTGCCGGCATACGTGCCAATGGGACGGGCGGAGGCGACCACCCCGATAACGTTGCCGTGGGCGTCCCGATACAGCGACCCATCGAGCACAACGGAAGTGCTGTGCCCGCCACGGTGGCGAAGCTCTAGAGCGTAGCCGCGCACCACCTCACCGCGAAACACCTGGTCATAAACTGCCCGCGCCTTGTCGGGCTCCCTGAAGTGCTTGGAGAACTCGGTGCCAATGAGTTCCGCTCGCGAATAACCGGTCACCGTTTCGGCGGCGGCGTTTACGTCGCTGATCTTTCCGTCATGGCCAATTGTCAGAAGTGGGTCGAGACTGGCCTCGAGGAGGCTTCGGTTGTAAGTGCTGGCCAAGCGTGCCTGGCTCCGGCTGGCCTCGGCCTCCGCGGCCCGTTGCTTTGCCCAGGTCGAGAGCTGCCCGGCCGTCAGGGCGGTGATGAAGAAGGCGCTGAGCGCGATCCAGTTCTTCGGGTCCTCGATCGTGAAGGTGTAAAGAGGGGGTAGGAAGAAGTAGTTGAGACACAGCATGCCCAACACCGAGGCAACTAGGCCCGGCCAGCGCTCCCATACGACCGCTACAAACAGCACGACCAACAGCATCGCTAGAGCTACGGTCATCTCATTGATGTGGTTGCGAAACAAGGCGCAGACCCCGGTCACCGCAGTCATGCCGAATACGGCTGCTACGTAACCCAGAACCCGAGACTGAAGGATTCGAGCCATGCTTGTGGGGCTTGCTGCGGTTGAAGTTGCACCTGGAGTACCATCCGTCTTGCCGCTCCGAAAGACGCCTGGGAGGTATCACGGCAGGTGGCCAATCACGGTCTGCTTGGTTTCACGCAAAGTTGTGCGGGATTTCACCCAAACCAGATCCACCGACTTCCAACTGCCGTTGTGCTTCGAGACAGCGACGCCAAGAAACTGGACCTCGCCTACGGCATCAATCCGCGAAGGCCTTCAAAGGCGGTTACTTCTTTGCCGGGAACTGCTGGTCCAGAGCCAAGTTGAGCTTCAAGACATTGACTCGCGGTTCCCCGAGTAGGCCGAGATCGGGACTCTCTGTAAACCGGGCAACCAACTGGTTCGCCTGATCCGATGTGACGCCGCGAGTTTTGGCCACCCGGGCGGCTTGCGCGTGCGCAAAATCCGGACTGATTTGCGGATCGAGCCCGCTGGCGGACGCCGTTACGGCATCGGCCGGGATTGGCGCCTTGGGCGTGAACACCAACGGTGCTTTGTCGTCATTAAAGGCCTTGATCAGTTTCACTTCATCGAGGTCACGTTTGGCGTCTTTGAAGTTGTCCAGGGGCACCGAAGATTCATAGGCGATGTCGTTGTCCAGGCAGTAATGCACGATGCGAAGATTGATGCCGTCGAAATCGACGACCTCGTTCTTCTTGTCGTCCATTTTGGTGGTGCCGTGGATGAGCTTGGCGCTAGTCGGCCCCAGATTCGAGCCGCTGCTGGCCGTCGCGTCGTAGCCACTGCCGGCTGAGGACGGCCGCCCGTGAAAATACTCGGGCTTGCTAAATGTCTGGCCGATAAGCTCCGAGCCGATCACTTTATTGCCGGATGTGATCAGGCTCCCGTTTGCCTGCTTCGGAAAGATGACCTGGGAGATGCCGATCATCAGGAGCGGATAGACCACGCCGAGCACGACCGTCATGAAGATCTTGATTCTAAGTCCTGGTAAGATTTGTTCCCACATGGTAGTTCTCCCTTACGCCAAACGCAGTGCGACGAGCAGTTGATCGATGAGCCAGATTCCCGGGAACGGGGCAATGATGCCGCCGATGCCGTAGATCAGCAAATTCCGCCGCAGCAGGCTGGCTGCGTCGAGCGGACGATATTTCACGCCGCGCAGTGCCAGCGGCACCAGCGCGATGATAATCAGTGCATTGAAAATCACGGCCGCCAAGACTGCGCTTTGCGGCGTATGCAGCTTCATGATGTTCAGCTGGCCAAGCACCGGGTACATGGTCATGAACATGGCCGGGATGATCGCGAAGTATTTTGCCACGTCGTTCGCGATGGAGAATGTGGTCAGGGCGCCTCGGGTAATCAGCAATTGTTTTCCGATCGCGACCACTTCAATGAGTTTGGTCGGGTTGCTGTCCAGATCCACCATGTTGCCGGCTTCCTTCGCGGCGGTTGTACCGGTGTTCATGGCGAGCCCGACATCGGCTTGCGCCAGCGCGGGTGCGTCGTTCGTACCGTCGCCCGTCATTGCGACCAGACGCCCGGCGGCCTGTTCCTTCTTGATGTACTCGAGCTTGTCTTTGGGCGTGGCCTGGGCCAGAAAGTCGTCCACTCCGGCTTCCGCCGCGATCGCAGCTGCGGTCAGCGGGTTGTCGCCTGTGATCATGATGCTGCGGATGCCCATCTTGCGAAGCTGAGCAATGCGCTCTTTCATTCCACCCTTCACGATGTCTTTCAAGTGGATAACACCCAGTAAGCGCTTGCCATCGCACACCGCGAGCGGCGTCCCACCGTTACGTGAAATCCGGTCGCTCATATCCTTGAAATTGCCAGGGACGTCGCCGCCGCGTTCCATCACGAAAGTTATGATCGCGTCCGTGGCTCCTTTGCGAAGCTGGCGTCCCTCGAAATCGACGCCGCTCATGCGGGTGTAGGCCGAAAACGGAATAAACGTCGCCTCGTGCTCCGGGATATGACGGCCACGCAGGCCGTACTTCTCTTTGGCGAGAATCACGACCGACCGGCCCTCCGGAGTCTCGTCCGCGAGGCTCGAAAGCTGCGCGGCATCCGCCAGTTCCTCGGCTGTGACACCGTTAATCGTCAGGAACTCGACCGCCTGGCGGTTGCCGAGCGTAATCGTTCCGGTTTTATCGAGCAGCAGCGAGTTTACGTCGCCGGCCGCTTCGACTGCCTTTCCGCTCATCGCGAGAACGTTATGTTGCATCACACGGTCCATGCCGGCGATGCCGATGGCGGAAAGCAACCCGCCGATGGTCGTCGGGATCAGGCATACCAGCAAAGAGACCAGTACAGCGACCGTTGGAATCGATCCGGAGCCCGCCTGCGCGACGCTGAACACCGAAAACGGTTGCAGCGTAATCACGGCGAGCAGGAAGATCAGCGTCAGGCCCGCGATCAGGATGTTCAGCGCGATTTCATTCGGCGTCTTCTGGCGCTGCGCGCCCTCAACCAGAGCAATCATGCGGTCGAGGAACGTCTCACCGGGGTTGGACGTGATCTTAATCTTGATTTGATCCGAGAGAACGCGCGTGCCGCCCGTCACCGCGCTGCGGTCGCCGCCCGATTCGCGAATCACGGGCGCGCTTTCACCGGTAATCACGGATTCGTCAACAGTGGCGATACCTTCGATAACGTCGCCATCGCCGGGGATCAGATCGCCGGCGTCGCAAATCACGACATCGCCCGCCCGGAGCGCCGAGCCAGGCACCTTCTCGACCTTCCCGGCTGAGTCAATGCGATTCGCCAGCACGTCCGTCTTGGTCTTGCGTAAAGAATCTGCCTGAGCCTTGCCGCGGGCTTCCGCCATGGCTTCGGCAAAGTTCGCGAACAGGACCGTGAACCACAGCCACAAGGAAATCTGGATCTGGAAGCCGATACTCGCGCCGCCGGTGAACAGGTCGCGGATCAGGAAGATCGTGGTGATCGCGGCGCCCGCCTCCACGACAAACATCACCGGGTTCTTCAGCAGTGTGACCGGGTTCAGCTTGGCGAAGGATGCCGCGCTTGCCCGCTTGACGATCTCAGGGTCGAACAACGGACGCGCCCGCACGAGCTTCTT
>Ga0265313_10004017_pt1 | contig 11508 bp, 16 predicted proteins | sample 4123metaG_FD_203122 | JGI IMG/M metagenome (GOLD analysis project Ga0265313, IMG submission 203122) | Rhizosphere microbial communities from Carex aquatilis grown in University of Washington, Seatle, WA, United States - 4-1-23 metaG | ecosystem: Host-associated > Plants > Roots > Rhizosphere >...
GTGCCAGACAGAACGGACATCCGCTCTCGGATTCGCGGAGCGACCCTTGCGCCAGACGCCATACCGGCTGCGGGTTGAGACACTCTCCCAACAGATGGCCTTGAGCATCGGTAAGCGCTACTGCCAGTTTCGTGGTGGTGGCATACGTGTTCAGAATTTCGACCCAGTGATGAGGATTGAGGAGTTCAGCTTGCCACTCCTCCAAGAGTTCTGGCGAGCTCAGTTCTTGATCTGGAGGGACAGCCTGGTTCGCGGGTCTATCAACGAACTGGCGGTTAGGAACCATTGCCGGAGCTCTTGCTTCCGGAGGCAGCGGCGACCGCGGCAAACCGGCTGGGTGCGCGGCTCAAGACGCTGGAGTAGGCCGAGAACGGCCGGGGCTTCGGTTCCGCGGACTCATCGAACGGAAGAAGCCGGATACCACCGTGTTCGATGACATACTCGCGACTATCGAACTCGTGCTTGCTGCCCCGCGCCTTCACGACGGTCGCGCAGCGGCGAAGCGAGCTGTTAATTTCAACCATGTTTAGCAGGAGGATATTGTCCACAATCGAGCTCACGGGGAAATCCGGCATAAAGGCCGAGAGTCCGAGAAACTCCGGGTTTTCGTAATTGAAGAACGTGGTCATTAACCTAAACTTGCTAAACGCGACTAGGGCATGAATAAAATCGCGATATACGCTCTGCTCGATCAATGCGCTGCTGTAACTGGTCATCCCGTCGATTACCATTCGCTGGATGCCGTGCTTCTCGACAAGGTCGACGATTTTTGCGTAGTGGATATCGATGTTCAACTCCTGGGGACTCTCGAACAGCACATGGAGCATCCCCGAGTCGATGTGGGTTTGCAGTTCGAGGCCAACCGTATCGGCATTACGGACGATCTGGGCTGGATGCTCATCGAGCGAGATCAGCAGTCCTCGCTTCCCTTGTTTCGCTGCGCCCTCCAGTAAAATCTGTGTCCCCAGTACAGTTTTTCCAACTCCCGAAAGTCCAGCGACAAGGGTTGTGGATCCATCGAAGACGCCGCCTCCGAATAGCTGATCCAGGGCGTCGACACCAATGAAGGAGCGCCGTGCCGTGGAGGTGGGCTGGTCCAGATTGTATCGGAAGGGCGCCTGCACACGACGAAACACTTCCAGGCCCTTGCCGTCGTTGATTTGCAGAGTGTGCTCACCGCCGTCATAATTCTGGCCGCGGCTCTTGACGATTTCGATGCTCCGAAAGACGCGCCGGCCTTGCAGGGTCCGTTTGAGCCGGATGACTGTATCCACAAGAAAGCTGGCTGATTCGGCGGTTAACTGCGCCTCAGGGTAGGTTCCGCTTTCGTGCGAAAGCATCGTGGTCAGATGTTCGCGATCCAGCCCTTCCAGCAGTTGCTGCAGTAATTCGCGAAACGAGCCCGGACCGATGAATGGCATCGGCGCGCCGGCGTTCGAGGATTGGTGCAACAACCCAATGCCGTCGATAAAGATTCGTTTGGCGCCGATCTCGGTCGCCATCTCCAGGAGCAGGCTATCCGCCGAACGGAGTTCCTGCTCGATCACCTGCGGATTGGTAAAGACGATTTGCAACTTCTTCACCGCCTGAAGCGCGGGAAGGTCCCAACCCATCTTTGCCGCGTCACGGATCAGTTTTGCGGGGCTCGTTTCAAAGACTACGATGATTCCAGGCTCGTTAGATTCGGTGATGCCCTTATAGATAAACTCGACGCCGAGTAGGGTCTTGCCGCTTCCGACCCCGCCCTCGACGAGGATCACATTGTTTCTGGGAATCCCGCCAAGCAACAAGTCATCGAGACCGGCGATTCCGGTTCGAACAAGCGCGTCTTGGGCCATTGGAAGCTCTTCTTTCAGGCTATGCGCAACCCGTGGGTTCGGCGCAGCGGCCGGCTAACCCGGGGCAGATGCTTCAGCAGAAGCAATCGCCCGTCTCGGTTTTCAGCCAATGTCATCAGTTCGGTAAAGCAGGAATAGCGCGAGGGATCTGTCGGAACCGAAATCCGGTATAGGCGGACGCCCTGAGAACCTCGCGAGCGTTGGATGAGCCCTAGGGAGGCCAGTCGGTCGAGGGTAACACTTACCTCAGCTTTGTTGCCTCCGAGGAGAACTGCAATTTCCGCAGCGTTAATCAGGCTGGTGCCATGGCGGTGCAGAAATGCCAGAATATCCCATTCGTAAAGCGTGGAAACTCCTAAGATTTTCAAATGTTCACGGATTGGCAGATCGGCGGACTTATCCGGTGCCACTTGAGAAGTATGTCGCACCCCAGCCTAGGAAGCAAGGGTTATCCCTAGAAGGATCGGTATGGCCGCGATCGCCGACAGTTCTGTTTCTCCGGCGATCGTGCTCGAAATGGAATAAGGTTCAATGTTGCAGAAGGCTCGATTCCTTTGCCATACGCTCGCATTGCTTAAGAAGATCAGCCTCTATCACGAGAACCCGTCGCTTTAGCCAGACCACGTTGGCGACTCCGCCCGCGAAATCACCCGGTTCCCATTCCAGCATGGCACCTGCAGGGATAAGGGCTTCGGTGATTGGATCTTTCGTGACGGCTATTAAAGGGATCTTCACGCGGAAGGCTACAATCGGAGACTCTCTACGGCGGCTCATGCTACTTGCAAGGCACCAGACGGCCAAAGCTTTCTGGCTGATCGCAGGCGGTAGGTGGGTTGAGGTAGAGCGTCTGGCCGCGCCGTTGGGATATGCGGCTCAGTTCAAGGGCAACTGACAACAAGGGGACTCCCTGAGAGAGCCTCGTCGCCGATCCGGGTGATCGGATCAAAAACGAGCGGTGAATGGTCAATGTGAGTGGCGCGCGCGTAAACGGAAAACGTCTTATCATTTGATGAAGCCGCTAGCGGTCGAGCTACGCAGCATTTTTGTCCTTGGCTCGCGCCTTAACTTTTGGCGGAGCGCTGATCACGATCTCTTCACGAATGATGTAATCGAGAAGAGCCCGACAGCGTCGATTCTGCACAGTCGCGTTATAAATCCCAGGGACGATATGCCCACTCTTCTTGTGTGTCTGTTCTTTCATGGTTATATAATCGACAAACCAAAGGCATCTCCCTAGGACCCAGTTCGTTTAAGCAGTGGATAGACGTGCGCTTTGTTGAATGCCGGATCTGAGCCTATATCGAAAGCTGATCCGCGCCAAGGCGGGCTGTCAATTTCACGGAGACTACGCGCTCTTGGATGTGGCCTTCCCAGTAATGGGACTAAGACTTGGTTTTCGTGGATTGGCAGCAGTGTGCTCGACGCTGTGGCTTGCCGTTCCGCACGGAAGAAGCTCGTTGGTCCAGTCCAGAAGCGTCCAATCCAACGGATTCACGCAACGAACCCTACCGTCGGTCGAGTAAAACTTGTTGTCTTCGCCCTTGACGATATGGCGGGGCCGGCTGCGCAGGGCTGCAGACAGCAAAAAGTCGTGACCGCCGTTGTTGCGCACGACTCTCGTAACTAGCCGCCACCATTCCTTGAGTGTGAACTTCCAAATCGTCCCATATTCACAGGCGTACACAAATTGCATTCCCGGCGCGTCTCCGTTGCTCCAGCTCCGGAATTGAGCATCTTCCGCGTAGTCGTCGAATATCTTATTCAGTTCTTTCGATGTCATATGGGACGTGCCTGGAGACTGTCGCGGACCCACTCCAAGCGTACACCCTCTAGAGAGTTTCCCTGATGAAGTGTTTTAGGCTCGGAGCGCATGAATAGAATTAATCCCATGCTGGCTCAGCACAACAGCCATCAGTTCGAGCGCCCGTTTGTGGATCTGCGAAACACGACTCTCATTGATACAGAGCGTCCCCCCAATCTCTCTCATGGTGCAATCATCGATGTAGTACAACCGCACCACCTCTTGGTAACGCTCAGGCAGTGTCTTGATGACCTCCCCAAGCGTGCTACGTAATTCTTTTTGGACGCATATGAAATCGGGCTGGGTCTCGCGCTTACCGGGGAAATCCATCGCGGGAAGATCGTCGATTTGATTCGGGCGGGTGTCGGCTGATACAGGACCAACATTTTCCAAGCCCAGCTTCGTCGCGTACCAACGGTCCATGTTCATGCCTAGCCTTTCCGCGACTTCTGCATCCGTAGGAGCGCGGAGTAGCGTCGCGGCAAGGTCATGCTTAGCGGCCTCCACTTGCCTGTATTTTCGCCGCGTATCGCGTGAAGCCCAGTCGAGCTGCCGCAGGCTGTCCAGGATCGCTCCCCTAATGCGGTGCTTCGCATAAATCGAAAACACATCTTGCCTATCGGCGTCGAACTTGTTGGCGGCATCGAACAGACCGATTATCCCGGCTTGCACCAGGTCGTCCAGGTCCACGTGTACCGGCAGTTTCTCATGCATATTTACAGCGATGGCCCTCACCAGTCCGGTGTGCTCCAACACCAAACCGTCACGGCGGGCAAGCTTCGCCGCCTCCGAACCGGCACTGCTAGTTATCCTGCAAGGAGATTTACGGCGAACTTTCTCGATTGCGCGCGATTCGGTAAGAGCCGCGCACTCTCGCAAAGTCTCACGTACAACTCTTGTAGAAATCGTCTTAGTTTGCGTCACGTTTACGACTATAGAGGTGTTGGCCCTACATCCGGGGTCCCCCGAGGGGGTACGGGGTGGGCTTTTTAGGGGGGAGCGTCCAGCGGCCTGTTAGGTAAATCGGAGGAGTTAAGTTGTTTGACTGCTGCCAATGTGACTTTAACTGCGTACTTTCTGAAACAAAACGGTTCGGAGTTGTTTCATAGTCACACCGTTGTTCCACCTTAAGAACTCCGGAAAAGGTTCCTTGACGGCGCCGATTGCGGCAGAAGCAGCTTCTAGGAAGCAACGATCTGGGGGGCGGACCCAGAGATACGTTCGCCGAACCCCCAACTCTTCTTCTCTTCTTCCAGGATCCGATACATCGTCGTACGGCTGATGCCAAGAATTCCAGCAGCTTTGTTGCGATTTCCCCCAACGTGCACGAGCACACGATGCAGGTGCCTGAGTTCGACGTTTTTCATGGACATTATCACTTCATCCTCCAGGTGGCTAGACGGCCCCACACTCTGCAGATAGTCCGGGAGTTCGCGAACGTCAATGCTCTCGCTTTCCGCTATCATGCATGCGTAGCCGAGAACGTTTTCCAGTTCACGAATATTTCCAGGCCACGAATGATGCGACATTATCGCCTGGGCTCGGCGCGAGAGAGTGAGGGGCGGTTTATTGTAGCGTGCCGAAAAAAGACTCAGGAAGTGCTGTTGCAGCAAAGGAAGATCTTCGCGGCGATCCGCTAGACGGGGCAGCCTCACTTCGATCATTGAGAGCCGATAGTAGAGGTCCTCGCGCAATTTGTTGTCGGCTACCAAATTTCGCAGATCGTGGTTCGTGGCGGCCACGATACGCACATCGACTTGCGTTGCGCGCGAGGTTCCCACACGTTGTATTTCCCGGTTTTGAAGAAGGCGCAACAGCTTGGCTTGCGCACCCAATGGAATTTCCGTTATCTCGTCCAGGAAAAGCGTGCCACCACTGGCCGCTTCGACGAATCCCTGTTTGTCTTGCGCGGCTCCGGTGAAAGCTCCTCGTGTGTGCCCAAAAAGCTCGCTTTCAAAGAGGTGCTCGGGAATAGCTGCACAGTTGCAGACTACGAATGGACCGGCTGCGCATGGGCTCAGTTGGTGGAGCGCCTTGGCCGCCGACTCCTTCCCAGTGCCGGACTCGCCGGTAACCAGGGCTGTTTGGAAATGAGGCGCAATTCGCCGAATCTTCGAAAAAGCGTCCAGCATTAGAGGACTGCGGCCAACCATCCCTTCCAGTTGGAATGCCCGCAATAGCTCACCGTCCAGGCTGAAAGTTCGTTCGCGCATTTGGCGATCGGCGACCCATTTCGCTAACTTCTGGCGCAACCGCTCAATCGGTAACGGCTTTGTCAGGTAGTCGTAGGCGCCTTTTTGGATCGCCTCGACCGCCGAGTCCGTTGAATAGTGGCCTGTAACCAGGATCACGTCAATTCCTCGGTCAATTGCCAGGATCTGTTCCAGCAACTCCATGCCGGCAATCCCAGGCAAAACCAAGTCCAGCAGAACGATTGGAGGAAGCCATCGAGCAACCAGATCTAACCCTGCAGTCCCGCTCGTGGCGCCGTGCACTCTGAAACTCTCTCTTTCGAGGACTTTTGCCACAAGTTGAATCGCGGAGGGATCGTCATCTATCACCAAGAGATCATAGTCCCTTTGTTCCGGCGCGATCGTCCGTGTATGCTCTATAGATCTCATAGCTTTACATCAGCCTTAATTAGCGTGTTGAGACGTTCTAGCGAAGCGTCGATTTCCCGTTCGACGGTTTCCGCACCGCGTCGGATGAGCGTAACAAACAGCTTCTGGTCCGCGGTAAGCGCTCCGAATGACTCGCCGTTAAGTAGATCCGCGTATCCTGCGACCAAATGGAGAGGGCTGCGAATATCGTGCCCAAGTCTAGACGTCAGATGTCTCACCTGCTTTAACAAATCCGCGCGTGGCTGGTCAAACTGGACCAAGCCATTGATGAAGCCGTGAAACAGGCGGCTCCCGAGGTTCGCGCGGTGATCGAGGCGTTGCAGGCGCTACGCGGGGTGGCCCAAACCACAGCAGCGACAGTGGTGTGTGAACTAGGCAGCCTGTCGCGATTCGAGAGCCCGCGCCAGTTGATGGCTTACAGCGGACTGGTCCCCCGGGAACATTCCAGCGGCGGCAAAGCGCAGCGCGGCGCGATCACCAAGACGGGCAACGCACATCTGCGAAGAGTGCTGGTAGAGTCGGCCTGGTCTTACCAACATCGGCCCAGCGCTCAGGGTCGCTTACTGCGGAGGCAGAAGGCGCTCGACCTTGATGACGAAGTCAAACGGATCTCATGGAAGGCGCAACAGCGGTTGCACAAACGCTTCACCGCTTTGGCGGCGCGCGGCAAAGCCAGGGGGCAGATCGTGACGGCGTTGGCGCGGGAACTGCTCGGGTTCCTGTGGCATATTGCTCGCCACACGGAAACTCAGTTCGCACTTGTTAAGGCAGCCTGACCAGTATGTCTTTCCTCAGCGGCATCGATAACGGTCGAGGGTCAACGAAAAGGAGAACCCTCGCCGAGAACTATGCGGTACGGCCTCCGGGCCCAATCCGCGCCACTAGTCCGAGTCAGCTCCCGACGGATCATGTCCCTGCGGTTCCGACCCGCGCATATCTGTGTGATCAATCGTCGCGCCAGATCCTCGGCTGTTACCGGTGCTGCTGTTGGAAACCTCAAGGCTCACCAACGGGAAGGTGTTCCCGACCAGGCCGCCCATCCGATTCCCGAGTGCCAGAACGGTGCTCGCGCTCAAGGGTTCGCTTCGCTCCGTGCCGGACCCTTGCCCGCTGCACGCCGTTCCGGCCAAGCTCCACTACGATGGGCGGCTCCAGCGGGAACACTTAGGCGTTTTATGACCAGATTGAAAAAGAGGGGTTGACAGGTCGCTCCATATCAGTTCTCTGACGGCCGTGCAACGTGATCGATAACCAGCACGTCGACAGGCCCACTCGCAGGCTCTAATCTGAGTCCGAGTTGATCGGGAAGCGCAGCGAAAATTGACGGCGGCCCGTCGGAGACGGCCGCAAGGCTCCGATGGCGGCTCTTTGGTCGCCTGTTATTTAACAGTTCGCCCGAGCTGGAGATCCGGGCCTCGCCGCATTTTGACGTGCGAGCCTATGACTGTTTTTTGGCACACTAAAACTCCTGCTCGGCCGTAGCCGACTATATGTCAACGTAGCCCATACCGGTGGGATCAATCGTCAAGTCCGCGACCCTGGCCCCGCCGAATAGGGGGCATTTCCAGAAGGGGCTTTTCAGAAGGATAAACACTCCAAACTCAGGCCCGGCTGCTTTCGGAAGGGTCGGTACGACCCTCTGCGGCAGCGCCGTGCTCAGGCCGGTCATGGGAATCGAGATGGAGCCTCCTTCATATATTCCGGATGCAACCGGGTTCCCAAAGAAATCCTGGACGTTGCGGACTTCATAGGGGCTGCGCAGGCGCAAGACGCGCGAAACGTCCACTGGGACACTGGCGGTAAGTGCCCAGTTGTAAATCGTGATGTTCGCCCGACCAGACTCGTACAGATTCGGCCGAACGAAGATCCAGGTTCCCATAGGCAGGCTTGACGAGAACGTGCTGTGGGTATCCAGACCCGTCGCCGCGGTCCAAGAACTGGGCGATTGATTTTGTGAGTCTAGCTAGAACAGCTTCCCATAGTAGGTGTTGTTGTCCCACGTGTACGTGTTGGGCGAAAGATGCCCTGCAGCCAGCATGATATTTCCCTGCGAATACGCGGTATTGTTCGTGAAAGTGGCGCCTGTTGTACACCTGGATCGCCGGCTGGCCACCCATCCAGTAGTTGTTTTTGGCGGTTAAGTTAACCGAGTTGTCGGTATCCACCCAATCCAGGCACGTATTATCGGAAGTCATTTGGCGATTCCCCAAAGGTCCTAAGTTCACTCCCCACGAGCGCGTTTACGGCGGCCACTACACGGAAGGCAGCCGGAACGATGCTTTAGGAACCCTGCCCCGAACGGACCGATATCGATTGTGGCTAGATTCGCGGTGAGACCGACGCCCCTGTCTTTCAACTACCGGGTGTTATCGTGATGCTCCGCGGAGACGTAATGTCCAGCGTCCTTGTCGACGCAGGGTGCAGCTTCTTCCAGGGCGTCGGGCTGTAGCGTCAGCGTTCGCGATAGAGTCCATGGCTTCTGGAGAACCTCGGGGTCTTCCACGGTTACCTTGTACTGAATCGTGTCTCCCGCGCGTGTGAACCGCTCCGTGACGTGCAGCTTCCGGCTATGGAACAAGCCATTGTCTCCCAGCCAAGTTTCATCGGTGAGCCGTGTCACGTCCACCACTAGCGTGTCGCCTTCCCAGTGACCCACAGAGTCGCCGTTGTAAGTCGCGGCGACTTCAGGATCGGTCCCGTGGGGACGTCCGTCGAGCGGAATCACGCGCCATTGATTGCCGGTGTTATCGGCGTAGAGGAAGACCGCCTGCTTGGGAGTATGCACTATCTGGTGCGGAGGTCCCAACCGAGGTACTCCCGGCGGCATGCAATGCAGCGAAGGATCTTCCTTCACCTGATTGTCATTGAGCGACTTCACTTTTGCCGCGAACTCGGGTTTGTACTCGGGCTTGGAATCACCCAGCGGAGTGTTGTACAGCGCGGCCGACTGCGAACTGAACGCGCCGCCGACCACGAAGCTCTCGCCGACCTTCTGGATCGTGCCGATGCCGAAGAAGTGGTGCCACACGCCATTGAGGTCGGGGTGTCCATCTGTCATCCGCGGTGTCTTCCGGGAAGCCGCGCCGGGATTCTTGGCAGCCTCTGCGGCGTAATTGGTTTGCGCCGGAGCGCTCACGGCCGAGATCAGAATGGTCGCAGCCAGCCCAAACGTCGCGACTGACCAGTTAGTTGCGGCTGCCCGGTGAATGGAGATTGGGGACGCCATGTTTTCCTCCCTATTTCTGCCCGCTCCGCAGACTTGGATCGGCGTCTTGCGCAGACATGCTGAACACGTGGCCGTCAGGATAACTCAACTTGGTCATAAACCCATAGGCCTTCGTGCCGTCCTTGGCGGGGTTCGCTGTTACGGTCACCTCTTGTTTGTTGCTCAGTAACAAATCTTTGGTGAGTCCACTTCCTCTAAAGAACAGCGGCGGCAGCGATTGCAGCTGCCAGGTGGTCGTCTTTCCGGCGTCGTCCTTCACATCCACATATACGAAAATGTGCGGATTGATCCAGTCGACTTTGGAAACCATTCCCCGGAAGGTTACGGTCTTGCTGCCGTCGAACTCCGCGGTAAAAGCGTGATGCGCGAGCAGAGGCAACCCGCATGCCAGCGCCGCAACCACCGCCCACCGTAGTCCATGGATGCCTCTCATCTGGTCCTCCAGCCTCTCCAGAGTATAGAATCGGCGGCTGCGGCGTGCAATCGTCTCGCGCCCTGTACGCTGGTCCAGCTCATCGCGCAATTGTTGGCCACTCTATTAGGAATTAGGACTAGGAGTTTTGGGTTTTCGGTGGCGAGTCAGGGGTTGCTGTCCCATCTGCCGTACAGCGAGTGTGTTCGTCTGGACCGGTCCCGAGAAACTCTCACCGAAATAGATCCTCGGAAGTCTTGTAACCGGTGATCCATCGCACAAGAGGCGTTAACTACTATTATCGGTAGCGAGCCGGCGTCGCGGCAGCAGGAATTGTTTAGTCATGGCGCTCTCCGAACTTATGGTTAGGCCGGGTGTTATAACGTGTGACCTAACGACGAGCCGAAAGTGATCCGCACTCTGGAGTCACTCCTGGACAAGCGGATTCCCGGCGACGAACGGGACTTTGACGATAAGGAGAGGACTCGCGATTACCACATCAGCCAGCTAGAGCCGATGACGTCGGACGAACTGGAAGTGGTTCGAGAGTGCATTCGAGCGCTGGAAAGAATCGCACCAGATTAGACGCTCATCAACGTCTTAACGGGCCAGCCATTTTTGCGCTTGCCGAAAGGACTCGGGCCGGGCACTCTTGGGGACCGTGAGCCCCTTCTTGACGGCATCGCAACAGCGCGTCCATGCTTCCGGGCCTTCGATCATTGTCGGTAGCGAGTTGACGCTGGGCGAAGTCGGCCAGGCAGACCCTTCGCTGGCCGCGCTTGGCCCATATCGATCACATGCGTATTGACCACCTCGCCTTGCGAGGAGATGGAACGAACCCTCATGTAAATTTGCGGAGCATCGGTGGGTAGGACGAAGGCTTCGAGTTGTTCCAATCGGCGGGCGAGAGTTCTGTTAATCATCTAGCCGGTTTCCTTCGGAGGTGTTTCTGTCGCTCGGCGCGAAATCGTTCGGGTCGGGCAGATGGAAGATATTTGGCTCACCGGCACGCTCGACGATGACCGTTAATCCCGGCTTGCCGGTTGGGTTAAGCTTCGTTTCTAGCCGGTCCAACTGTCGCTCGCCGCTTAACCGTTCGAGGTCGTCCTCTGACTCGCCGGCACCGATGACGATGACCGTTATTCCGACTTCACGGTCGGGTTAAGCTTGGTTTCTAACCTCTCCAATCGTCGAGCGAGGGTTCTGGTGTTCATTAAAGCGCCCTTCCGATTCGCTGGTGTTCCATGCGCACGTGACGGGTGCGTAAAATGTGGTCGGCAATCGTCCGGCAGCCAGTGTAATCTACGGGCGGCAAGTCCTCTTCGGGCTGGCCGCTCGCTTCTAGGCGACGCTGTCTCCGCGCCCAGATGAAATCGGCCATGGACGGCCCGTGCTCAAGAGAGGCTCGTGCGTTCTCGAGGTGATGCAACCTTCTTAGGAGGGTTTTCATCGCGTCGGTCCAGCTACGGACGCGGGGCTAGTGTGAATGGTGCGGTGGACGCTGACACAAGCGGCGAAGCTCTCGGCGGACTTTCCAGTTTGACCAGAATCGCTGCCACCATCCGTGATGTATTGCGCCCATTCCATCCCTAGTTTCACGACTGCGCTGC
>Ga0265313_10004020_pt1 | contig 11505 bp, 11 predicted proteins | sample 4123metaG_FD_203122 | JGI IMG/M metagenome (GOLD analysis project Ga0265313, IMG submission 203122) | Rhizosphere microbial communities from Carex aquatilis grown in University of Washington, Seatle, WA, United States - 4-1-23 metaG | ecosystem: Host-associated > Plants > Roots > Rhizosphere >...
TGCTGCTCGTATTTGTATTTGCCATAGTCCATCAGCTTGGCGACGGGCGGCTTGTTATCGGGCGAAAGCTCGACGACGTCGAAACCCTTCTCCTCGCCTAGGGCGAGAGCCTCATCAAGGCCGATCTCGCCATACTTGTGGCCATCATCGCCGACCAGGAACACGGTGCGGGCGGTGATTTCATCGTTGATGCGCGGGCCATCCTTGGCTGGTGCCTTCTGGTCCTGCTGAAAACGCCTAGGGACTATGACTCTCTCCTTGGTTTTTAACGTCCACGCACGCCTGAACGGTCTCGCGAGGGGGTCCAGCCAGCCTCACGAAACATTGTTCCGGTCATGCAGTGGTTGGATCCTCGAGGATACCGCTCAACGAAGGTCGGGCGGGACGGCTTCGGCGGCCAGCATAGAAATTGCCGCGTCCAGCGCAAGGGATTCCTGCTTTTCCGCCCCCAATTTCCGTACCGTTACGGTGCGGTTTTCCGCCTCCCGGCGGCCCAAGACCAGCAAATAGGGCGTTTTGGCCAGGCTGTGCTGGCGTACCTTGTAGTTGACGGTCTGGTTGTCGGTATCCAGCAGGGGGCGAATCCCCGCCGCCGCGAGCGCTGAAACCACCTCGCGGGCGTAAGGTTCGGCGTCCGAGACCACGGTGGCGACGGCCGCCTGCACCGGCGCCAGCCAGAGCGGGAACTTGCCGGCATAGTGCTCGATCAGAACGCCGATGAAGCGCTCCATCGAGCCCACAATGGCGCGGTGGAGCATGACCGGTGGGTGCTTGTTGCCGTCCTCGCCGATATAGGACGCCCCCAGCCGTTCGGGCATGTTGAAGTCCACCTGCAGCGTGCCACACTGCCATTCGCGGCCGATGGCATCGGTCAGGGTGAATTCCAGCTTGGGGCCGTAAAAGGCGCCTTCGCCCCTGTTGTAGGTGAAGTCCAGTCCGGCGGCGCGTGTCGCTTTTTCCAGCGAGCCCTCCGCCAGATCCCAGACCCCGTCCGAGCCGATGCGCTTTTCCGGCCGCGTCGCCAGCTTGACCTTGACCTGGTCAAAGCCCAGGTCGCGATAGGCCCGCAGCAGCAATTCGCAAAAGGACTTGGTTTCGTCGGTGATCTGTTCGTGGGTGCAGAAAATATGGGCATCGTCCTGCACGAAGCCGCGCACGCGCATGATGCCGTGCAGGGCGCCGGACGGCTCATAGCGGTGGCAGGAGCCGAACTCGGCCAGCCGCAGCGGCAGTTCGCGGTACGACTTGGTGCCCTGCTTGAAGACCTGGATATGGCCCGGGCAATTCATCGGCTTCACCGCCAGGGTGCGCGACTCGTCCTCGACCTCGGCGATGAACATGTTCTGGTGGAACGTGTCCCAGTGGCCGGACTGTTCCCACAGCTTGCGGTCGAACAGCAGCGGCGTCTTGATCTCGTCATAGCCGGCCGCGTCGACGCGGCGGCGGATGTAGTTCTCCAGGGTGCGCCACAGCGTGTGGCCATTGGGATGCCAGAAAACCTGGCCCACCGCCTCTTCCTGCATGTGAAACAGGTTCATCTCGCGGCCCAGCTTGCGATGGTCGCGCTTCTCCGCTTCTTCCAGGCGGGTGAGATAGGCGTCCAGTTCCTTCTTGTCGCGCCATGCGGTGCCATAGATGCGCTGCAACTGTGCGTTCTTGGGGTCGCCGCGCCAGTAGGCCCCGGCAGTCTTGGTCAGCTTGAAGGCGTCGCCGATCTCGGCGGTGGTGCGGAAATGCGGGCCGCGGCAGAGGTCATGCCAGTCGCCATGCCAGTAGAGCGAAACATCTTCGTTCGACGGAATGGAGGCGATCAGTTCGGCCTTGAAGCTTTCGCCGATGTCCTTGAAGTGCTGCGCCGCCTTGTCGCGCGGCCAGACCTCGCGGCGGGTGGGGCGTGCTTCCTTGACGATCTCATGCATGCGCGCCTCGATCTTCGGCAGATCGTCGGGCGTGAAGGGCTCGTTGCGGGCGAAGTCGTAATAGAAGCCGTCCTCGATCGCCGGGCCGATGGTGACCTGGGTGCCGGGGTAAAGCTCCTGCACCGCCATCGCCAGCAGATGCGCAGCGTCGTGACGGATCAGCTCCAGCGACTTTTCGTCCTTCCGGGTGATGATGCGGATATGGGCGTCCTGCTCGATGGGGCGGAAGAGGTCCCATTCCTTGCCGTCCACCTCCAGAATCAGCGCGGCCTTGGCCAGGCCGGGGCCGATGGCGGCGGCGATCTCGCTGCCGGTGACGCCGCCAGGAAAGCTCATGGTCTTGCCGTCCGGCAGGGTCACGGTCACGGGTGTGGCGGCAGGCGCGGACACTGGAAACTCCAAGGAAAACAGGCCGGACCTTTGGCCGAGCCGTGCCTCTACGTCAAGCTTGGCGGGCCCGTTCGCCTTGCCGTTGGGCGGCGGCGGGGCGATATTGGCGGGGTGAGGGAGGGGTCCCACACGGAGGTTCTGACATGCAAAACATGAAAATCCTGGCAGCTACTTTTCTGGCCGCCGCAATTCTGCCGGCAGTGGCACAGCCTGCCCCGGTGCAGCCAAAGCGCACCGCGATCTGCCTGAATGTGAGGGACATTGTGGACGCGTCGTCCAAGGACGGCCTGGTCATGACCTTCAGGATGAAGGACGGCACGGTCTACAACAACCATTTGCGCCAGCCCTGCAACAGCCTGAGGGATGGCGGCTTTGTCTGGACCACGGAAGGCTCGCAACAGGTCTGTGAGGATGTTCAGCAATTGCGAACTCTGACAGAGCACGAGATGTGCCGCTTGGGTCGCTTCGACGCGCCGGTCAAGAAAACCGCTTCGGCGAAGTAAGCGCACGCCAGAAACAAAAGGGCCCGGCATCGCCGGGCCCTTTTTTCATTGTCTTCTCGTTTAGTGACCGGAGCCGTCGCCGGAACGGCTGGCTTCGAACAGGAACCAGTGGCGCTTCTCGGCGGTGTCGATGAAATTCTCCAGGATTGAGGCGGTCGCCACGTCGTCATGCTTGTCGGCCACTTCATGAGCGGCGCGCATCGCCTTGATCACCGTCTTGGTGTCGGCCATCAGTTCCTTCAGCATGTCCTTGGCCGAGACGAAGGCCTTGTCATTGTCCTTGATGGTCTGGAGCTTGGCGATTTCGCCAATCGAGTGGATCGTTCTGCCGCCGATCCTGCGCACCCGCTCGGCCAAGTCATCGGTGGTGGCATAGATTTCCGCCGCCTGGTCATCCAGCAGCAGGTGATAGTCGCGGAAATGCGGTCCGGAGACGTGCCAGTGAAAATTCTTGGTCTTGAGATAGAGGGCGAAGGCGTCGGCCAAGCAGCCGTTCAGCGCGGTGGTGATTTCCGGCGTGGCGTTGCCGGACAGGTCGGTGGGGGTATCGAGGCGGGTGCTGGACCTACCGGATTTGCTCGCTTTGGCCATGGAAACCTCAAAGAATAGAAAGACATGTTAGAACGCCTATAAACTAGGCTTGGTTCCCGGTTTTCCAGCCCGCCAAGGCAGATCAAGCCATCATTTTCGTGTAAGCAGCGATGACCTTCCGGAAGAAAGAACATGCGCAAAACGGTCATACTCCTGGCCCTGTTGGCCGCCGCCGGCTGCATCCATCAGAAGCCCGGCCCCAACCCGCGTTATTATGAGGCCTATTACGACGGTTTCTACGGTCCCTTCTTTGACGGCTATTGGGGGCGGGACGCGCGCTATTTCTGGTACCTGGGCAAGGACAAGGTCTGGCATCGCGACACCGCTCATCATTTCCAGCGCGGCGACGGCGGCGTGAAATGGGCGCCGGTGCGCGGTACCGGCGCGCCGCGCGTTCACTGACCGGAAAACAAAAGGCCCGGCTTTCGCCGGGCCTTGCCGTTTATGACCTGCGTCCCATGAAATCCTGCTTGCCCAGCGGCACGCCTTTATACCGCAGGATGGCGTAGGCCGTGGTGATGTGGAAATAGACATTGGGCAGGACAAAGTTGTTGAGATAGTCCCGGCCGCTGAAGTGGAATTCGGCGTTGGGGAATTTCAGCGTCACCGCCTTGTCCTCGGCCCCGGTGAAGGCGTTGCGGTCCAGGCCCTTGAGGAAGGCGACGGTCCTGGCGATGCGGTCCTGGAGGTCGGCGAAGCTGCTTTCGCTGTCGTCAAATTTGGGAATCTCGGCGCCGCCCAGGCGGCCGCCGCAGCCCTTGGCCATGTCGGTGGCGACCTGGACCTGCTTGATCAGGGGAAACATATCCGGCGCCAGCCACGCATCCAGATACTCCTTGGCGTCCGCGCCTTTCTCGCTGGCGTGGCTTTCGCCCAGCTTCAGAACATGGCCGAGATTTTCCAGCATGAAGACCAGGGGCGGTACGGATGCGTCGTAAATGGTAAAAGCCATGGATGGCTCTTTCTGTTCGTGCGGGCGCACGCCATAAGCAGACCCACAACCGGTTTATTATGTTTTGCCCCGGCCCACCAAGGCCCGCGATGGGTAGGGGCTTGAGTGGCGCGCCGCTATTCTCTATTCAGCCGCCATGAGCGACGCAACCCCGATGCCGGACCGGCTTTCCGTCAATCCCAAAAGCCCCTTCTACAACGCCGAGTTGCTGGAGCGCGGGGTGGGCGTGCGCTTCAACGGCGCCGACAAAACCAATGTCGAGGAATATTGCGTCAGCGAAGGCTGGGTTCGCCTTGCTGTCGGTAAGACGGTCGACCGGCACGGCAACGCCATGACTGTCAAGTACAATGGCGTGGTCGAACCCTATCTCCGCGCGCCGGAGCAAGCCTAGAAGGAATAGACCAGGGTCGTGCGCGCCGTGCTGTTGTAACGGTGCAGCAGTGCTGTCGCCGGCGTGTCCTCATATTGCGCCAGGTAGGAGGCCTGCACCGAGAGCGATCCGATCAGCCCCATGGTGAGCGCGGTGTTGGCGGTGAAGGTGCCGTCGCGGTCCTCGTTGTAATAGGACATGTTCTCGCTGAGCTTGATGTTGGAGAGCATCGACCAGGCGTAATTCACCGCGGCACGTCCGGCGACGGTATTCCTGGGCCCGGTGGCGACAAAATCGGTCTGCCGCAGCGCCGGTCCGCCTTCCAGCTGCAAGGTCATGGCCGGGGTGTGGATCAGGGAATAGCCGAAGCCCAGGGATTCCGTGCCGCGGCTGTTGAAGCCGGAGAAGCGGTTGCTTTCCCAGCTGCTCAGGCCCAACAGGTAAAGCCGGTCGCTAAAGCGGTAATTCGCCTGGTAGCTGGCGAAGCCGCGGCTTTTTGTTTCCACGCCATTGTCGCGCTGATAATCGAAACTGGCGTTGAAGGTGTGCGTCCATTGCAGGCCGTCGCGAGAAAAGTCCAGAGCCAGCGCCAGGCCGGTGGAGCGGGTATTGCCGCTGCTGACCGAGCCGCCAAGCTGGCCATGCCCTTTCCAGCCGTGCAACAGCGTCAGATGCTTCAGCTTTTCCTGCTTTCGCTGCTCGGCGTTGGTGCGCAGCTGTTTCACCAGTGCGTCAATCTCATGAGCCGATTTGGGAAATGCCTTCTTGGCGATATCGGCGGTAGAGCCCAGCATCGCGTCGCTCTTGTCGGCGGCGGCGCGCAGCATGGAGTCGGCCTGGGCCGGAACGGGATCGGCTTGGGCGGGAACCGCGATCGCCAGCAATGCAAGCAGAAGACCCAGACGCCGGATCATGTCACACCTGATTTGTCGCTGCGGTCGCTTGATGGGCGATTTCGCATTCCGGGGCAAACAAAACCCGATAGGAACAGCCATGCACGAAGTTCAGCCCGCGTATTCCACTTTGGCCAGGCTGACGACGAAGATCAGCGTCTGGTTGGGCGGGATGCGGCCCGGCCGCCCTTCCTCGCCATAGGCTTGGTCGGCGGGAATGGCGATCTCCCACAGATCGCCGACCTTCATCTTCAGCAGCGCGGTGCGCCAGCCCGGGATCAACCCACCCAGGCTGAACAGGGCCGGAATGCCGGGCTTGGTCTGGTCGAAGACGGTGCCGTCAATCAGCCACCCGCGATAGGAGACGGTGACGGTATCGTTGTTCACCAGCGGGCCGTTGGCCTTGGCGGCGGTGGCGGCGTGCAGAACGCGGTACATCACGCCCGCTGTCAGCTTCTTGACGTCGGGCCGCGCGGCATAGTCGGCCAGGAAGCGGGCGTTGCCTTCCGCCGTGACGGGATAGTTCTTGGTCACGGTCGGTGGCACCGCCGGCTGGGCGGACTCCGCAGTGGTGGTGGGCGCGGCGTTGGGCGTAGCGGAAGCGGTCTGGGTTGCGGAAGGCGCGTCGCTGGTGGGCGGAGCTTCGGTGGCAGCCTGGGCGGCCGGGCTGGAGCCGGGAGCGGCATCGCTGGTCGGCGGGGCGTCGACAGCGGCAGCTGGCGCCGGACGCGTGACAGGAGCCGCTGTCGGTGCGGGCGCAGTCTGCGCCGCGGGCCGCGCGCCGGGCAGCGGCGGCACAGCGGGCTGGGCCAAGGCGCCGGCGGTGGAAACAAGCAGAAAGGTGAGGGCAAGACGCGACAACATCAGGACGGGTGCTCCACATGCTCAAGCTGGATGATGAACAACAGTGACTGGTCGGGCGGTACGGCGCCGGCGCTGCCCCCGCCATAAGCCTGCTCGGCGGGGACGATAATTTCCCAACGGTCGCCTTCCCGCATCTTCAGCAGCGCTTCGGTCCAACCCGGAATCATCCGCGAGACGATGAAGGTCTCGGGCTTGCCCGGCCTGGTGCCGCCGAAGCGGGCGCCGTTGATGAGATAGCCGGTGTAAGTGACGGTGACCTTGTCCAGGCGGCCGGCTACGGCCGCGCCGCTGCCGCTGGTCTGGACGCGGATCATCACCCCGTCGGGCAGGCTGGTGATGCCGGACCGCTTGGCCATGTCGTCCAGGAAGCGGATATTTTCGTTCTGCGAGGTGCCATAATGCTCCGCAGCTGCCGCCGGCAGGACAAGCAGGGGCAGGAGCAGGATGATGGCGGCGGATCGCGTCATGGGCGCGGATAATAACCGCATTGGTGGCGGAAGTATGGAGTCTGTTGCCGCAGCAGGTGGGCCAAAAAGGCCCGTTCCCGGCGGTTTGGACCGGGGTCAGGCTTTCGGCCGGGGCACAATCACGCACGGCACCGGCTCGTCGTAATCGTGGTGATAGGCGGCGCAGACGCGATGATAGCCGTCGGCGATCAGCAGCGGCAAGCCGCGCGCGCCATCGCCGCGCACCAGCAGCACGGGGGAGAGCGTCTTGCCCCGGGCGATCTTCTTCAGATTGTTGACGACGTGCGGATCGTCACTTGGCAGCAAGCGCAACCCGCTGGCGCGGAAAATATCCTTGCCCGCATGCTCAACCACATTGCCCTTGCGCAGCTTCCTGACCAGCGCGGCGACGTCGCGCGCGGAAAAGAGCAGCGCCAGATAACTCCCCGCGGCGGGGAAATCCTGGGGTTCGGGGCGGGTCTTCCAGACGGCGCGTGTCATCGGGGATATCCGTGCAGCTGCGGCCCCACCATATTGGAGTAGTTATAGCCGTCATAGCGGTCGTAATTCAGCGTCCAGAACATCGCGCCGATCAGGCCCGGATAGCCTTTGGGATTGCGCAGCTTGTATTTGGCTCCGGGCGGGGCCTTGCCGGTGATCAGCCAGTCCATCGCCTGGCTCACAACGATCGGGCTGGTGTCCGTCGTCAGGAAGCCCACTGCATATTTGTCTGCCGGCAGCGCCGGCCAGGCGTTGCGCGGATCGCCGCCGATGGCAAAGCCGTGCAGCACCAGTTCGGCCATGGCGACATGATAGTCCACGCTGCCCGGCTGGTAGATTTCGCCATCCAGGCCCTGCAAGGGTGGGGTGTTGTAATGCTGCGTGTCCATGAAGCTGAGGATATCGCGCACGCCCCAGGCGATCGGCAGGTACGATCCGAACTGGCCACCATAGGCCGGATAGCCGGATGGAATCTGCGTTCCTTCCGGCACCAGGCTGAGCATGAAGCCGGGCCCGAAACGGTCATGCAACTGGCGCAGCGCCGAGATCAGGTTGACCACCGAGGCCGTGGTCGGATGGCGGAAATCCTTGTCGCCCGGATCCAGCGACAGCGACGGGCTTTCGAAGTCGATATCCACCCCGTCGAAGCCATATTCGCTGACCAGGCGGGCGACGGACTCGACGAAGTTCGGCACCCGCACCGGATTCTCCAGCGTGAAATGCTGCCCGCCGCCGCCCAGCGCCAGCATCACCTTGCGGCCCTGGGCCTTCGCCTTGGCGATGTCGGCCTTGAACTGCGCCGCGTCCTGCCCCAGCGGCACGACGAACCGCATCGTTCCTTCCGGGGCGGTGGCGTCGGGCGTGGCGAAGGCGACCAGGATGATGTCCCATTGCGGCGAAAGCTCGGGCAGCGGGATGTGCGAGGTGGCGGGTCCATAGCCCGCCCAATAGCCGATCAGCTTGTGGCCGTTGGGCGCCGCCGCAGGCACCGCCGTGACCGCGGGCATCGGCGGGGCGCTATAGTCCAGCCGCGGCGGGCAGGCCAGCGCGCGCCCATTGAGCGCCGCCGTGTCGGGAAAGCTGACAGCGCCGCGCGCGCCTTCGAAAACGCCGGTGAACCAGGGCAGCAGCGCGACATTCTGCAGATGCCAGCCAGCCGCGACGAAAGCGGGCGAGGCGGGAAAGTTGTTCTTGGGGTTGGTGTCGGTGGGCTCGAGCAGGAAGAGATTGCTCGCCACCCGCGTGCCGCCGCAGGGGCCTTCATCGCCCGCCACCTGCCAGAAGGGGCGCAGCCACGCCGGCACGACATTGCCCGGCACCACCACGCCGCGGCCATGCGCTAGCGGATCGAACAGCGGGTCCTTGAAGAACTGCGCCAGTTGCTGCGTCAGGCCCTGCACGTCGCGGTCCGCGATCACCGAGGGCGCGTCGCCCAGATACGAGGCCAGCACGAAGGAATTGCCGGTGGCGGCGTTGACGCCATGCGTGCCCCAGGCGCAGCACTCGGTGGCGTCGCCAAAGGGATACCAGGCGACATTGTGGGTGACGATGATGACCAGCTTGCCCGGCTGCGCGGGGAGCTGCTTGAACAGCTCCCGCTGCACAAAGCTGAGATCGGCGATAGCGACGGCGCGGCCTTCCTTCTTCGAAGTCAGGACATAGCCGTAAGCGGCGGGCACGGTGATGCGGATGGGTTTGATCGCAGGCGCGCCCAGCAGGGTGTGCCAGCCCGGCGGCGCGGCGAAACCGGTGCGCAGCATCGCGTCGGCATATTGGGTGTTGCCGCCGGTGGGGAAGGCAAAGCGCGAGAAGATGGGCGAGCGCAGCACGCGCGGCACGTCGGCGCGCGCATCCATGACCTTCTTCCCCGCCTCGAACGCCAGCGTGACGGGGACCAGCAGGGTGGGAATGGTCGTGGTGGCGTCGGCCGGGGCATTGCCGGCGACGGTGAGGGTCGCCGCACCGGCGGTCACCTTGAAGGTGGGCACGGTGCCCTGCGCCTGCGCCAGTTGCGGCAGGGCGAGCAGCAAGATCAGACCGAACGTCAGGTTTCGCATGTCGTGTCCCCGGAGAACGCGGCACGCTAGGCCGCGCGGCTGAGAGCGGCAAGCGCCGCGCCAGGTCCGGCGGATTGGTCTTATGACATGCCATTGAAAACCCGAAGGTGGACAGGACCAGTGCAACCGGCGCGGGCGCGCGGATGCGCGCCGCGGCAAAGCGGAGACGGCGTGGCGGGGCCGCCAAGGCGGCCATGTTGGTTCACCCGCTGCTTTTCACAGCGGCGGCTTTCTTCACGAAAGCCTGCTTGAGCCTTGCGGCCCCGCGCCACGCCCGGCGATTTTGGGCCGCTGCAGGCCTCGACCAGCATCGCAGACGGACAGAGCCCATTTTCGACCGTGCTTTAAGAACCAGGTTCTTGTTTCTTATTGCTACTAAAACAAAAGCCCCGGTGATCGCTCACCGGGGCTTTCGCATTCAAGACAAGTTGGTTGGCCGGGCCGCGCGTCGCTTCGCTCCGCTGCCCGGCCATGGTGACATTTAGAAGTCCATATCACCCATGCCGCCCATGCCGCCGCCGCCATGGCCGCCGCCGGCCGGGCCTGCGTCCTTCTTCGGACGGTCGGCGATCATCGCTTCGGTGGTGATCAGCAGGCTGGCGACCGAGGCCGCGTTCTGCAGCGCCACGCGCACCACCTTGGTCGGGTCAACAATGCCGTTCTCGATGAAGTCGACATACTCGCCGGTCTGGGCGTCGAAGCCGAAAGTGTTCGACTTCTGGTCGTTGAGCTTGCCGACCACGATGCTGGCTTCCTGGCCCGCATTCTGGACGATCATGCGGATCGGGTACTGGATCGCCCGGCGCACGATGGCGATGCCCTGGTTCTGGTCCTCATTGTCGCCGGTCAGGCCCTTCAGCGCCTTGGCGGCATAGAGCAGGGCGGTGCCGCCGCCCGGCACGATGCCTTCCTCGACCGCGGCCTTGGTGGCGTTGAGCGCGTCATCGACGCGATCCTTCTTCTCCTTGACCTCGACCTCGGTGGCGCCGCCGACGCGGATCACCGCAACGCCGCCGGCCAGCTTGGCCAGGCGTTCCTGCAGCTTTTCCTTGTCATAGTCGCTGGTGGTCTCTTCGATCTGGGCCTTGATCTGGCCGACGCGGGCCTGGATGTCGGCCTTCTTGCCGGCGCCATCGACGATGGTGGTGTTGTCCTTGTCCACCGTGACGCGCTTGGCGGTGCCCAGCATGTTGAGCTTGACGTTCTCCAGCTTGATGCCGAGATCCTCGCTGATGACCTGGCCGCCGGTGACGGTGGCGATGTCTTCCAGCATGGCCTTGCGGCGGTCGCCGAAGCCCGGGGCCTTGACGGCGCAGACCTTGAGGCCGCCGCGCAGCTTGTTGACCACCAGGGTGGCCAGGGCTTCGCCTTCGACTTCCTCGGCAATGATCAGCAGCGGACGCCCGGCCTGGACCACGGCTTCCAGGATCGGCAGCATCGGCTGCAGGCTGGCCAGCTTCTTCTCGTGGATCAGGATGTAGGGCTCGTCCATCACCGCCGTCATCTTGTCGGCATTGGTGATGAAGTAGGGGTTGAGATAGCCTCGGTCGAACTGCATGCCCTCGACGATGTCGAGCTCGGTCTCGACGGTCTTGGCTTCTTCAACCGTGATGACGCCTTCCTTGCCGACCTTCGCCATGGCCTTGGCGATCATGTTGCCGACTTCCTTGTCGCCATTGGCGGAAATGGTGCCGACCTGGGCCACTTCCTCGTTGTTCTTGACGGGCTTGGAGCGCTTCTTGAGATCGGCCACGACGGCGTCAACCGCCAGGTCGATGCCGCGCTTCAGGTCCATCGGGTTCATGCCCGCCGCGACCGACTTGGCGCCTTCACGCACAATGGCGCGGGCCAGCACGGTGGCGGTGGTGGTGCCGTCGCCGGCGACGTCATTTGTCTTGCTGGCGACTTCGCGCACCATCTGCGCGCCCATGTTCTCGAACTTGTCGGCCAGTTCGATTTCCTTGGCGACGGTGACGCCGTCCTTGGTGGTGCGCGGGGCACCGAACGACTTGTCGATCA
>Ga0265313_10004022_pt1 | contig 11498 bp, 11 predicted proteins | sample 4123metaG_FD_203122 | JGI IMG/M metagenome (GOLD analysis project Ga0265313, IMG submission 203122) | Rhizosphere microbial communities from Carex aquatilis grown in University of Washington, Seatle, WA, United States - 4-1-23 metaG | ecosystem: Host-associated > Plants > Roots > Rhizosphere >...
GCAGAGTTATCCCCCATCACAGTACGCCGCCCTCCGCGGCCGATCTGGAAACCATCGCCGCCGCCGCTTTCGCCGATATTCCCGAGGAGTTGCGGCGTTGGGCCGCCGATGTGGTGATTCGCGTCGAGGACTTCCCCGACGAGGACGTGGAGCGCGAGATGGACCTGGAATCCCCGTTCGACCTGCTGGGGCTGTATCGGGGCACCTCCATGGACATCCAGGCCTTCGGCGGCGCGCCCAGTGCCGTCGATATGATTCTTTTGTTCCGCCGCCCCATCCTGGATTACTGGTGCGAGACCGGCGAGGACCTGTCTTCCCTGGTCAAGCACGTGCTGATCCATGAAATCGGCCATCATTTCGGCCTGTCCGACGACGACATGGAGCGCATCGAGGATGAGGCCTGAGCCCGAGGCCGACGTGATCGCGCCGCCGCCGCCGCTGGAGGTTGCCCGGCTTTACCGCCACTGTGACCCGCAATCCCTGCCCTTCACCACGACCGGCGACCTGGCCGGCCAGGAGGAGTCCATCGGCCAGGACCGGGCGGTGGAGGCGGTGCGCTTCGCCATCGGCATGCGCCATCGTGGCTTCAACCTGTTCGCCCTGGGCGCCGAGGGCACCGGGCGGCGCAATCTGATCCTGCGGCATCTGCGTCAGGCGGCGGAGGCCCAGCCGATTCCCGACGACTGGGTCTATGTGGAAAATTTCGCCGACGCCACCAAGCCGCGCGCCCTGCGCCTGCCGGCGGGCCGGGGCAAGGCGCTTGGCGACGACATGGAGACCCTGCTCGACGAGATGGCCCATGCCCTGCCGGCCGCTTTCGAGGCCGAGGAATACCGCAGCCGCAAGCAGCATGTGGAGGACGAGTTCAAGGAACGCCAGGAGGCCGCTTTCCACGGCTTCCAGGAGCAGGCGCGCCAGCAGGGCGTGGCGCTGATCCGCACCCCGGTGGGGCTGGCCCTGGCGCCGTTCAAGGATGGCGAGGTGCTGGTGCCCGACGAGTTCAAGCAACTGCCCGAGGCCGAGCAGGCCCGCTTCAAGGAGCACATGGAGGCCGAACAGGAAACCCTGGAGGCCGTGGCCAAGCAGGTGCCGCGCTGGGAAAGCGAGGCCCGCGCGGCCATCCGCGAACTGGACCAGGAGGTGGCGGCCTTCGCCATCTCCCATGTGATGGAGGACCTGGAGGAGCGCTGGGCCGACCAGCCGGCGGTCCGCGCCTATCTCACCGAGGTCGCCAAGGATATCGGCGACAATGTGGGCGACTTCCTGGCCAGCGACGGCGACGAGGCCGAGGCCAAGCCCCGGAGGCGCCGACATGGCGCCGAGGCCCATGCCCGGCGCTATCGCGTCAACATCCTGGTCAGTCATGCCGGTGCCACCGGCGCACCGGTGATCCTGGAAAGCCATCCCACCCAGCCCAACCTCGTCGGCCGGGTGGAGCATATCGCCCAGTACGGGGCGCTGATCACCGACTTCAACCTGATCAAGGCGGGCAGTCTGCACCGCGCCAATGGCGGCTATCTGGTGATGGACGCGCGCAAGCTGCTGATGAATCCCTTCGCCTGGGAGGACCTCAAGCGGGCACTGGCGGGCCGCGAGATCAGCATCGAATCGCCGGGCCAGTCCCTGGGGCTGATGAGCACCCTGACGTTGGAGCCCGAGCCCATTCCGCTGGAGGTGAAAGTGGTGCTGGTGGGGGATCCCATGCTGTACTACCAGCTCAGCCACCACGACCCCGAATTTGGCGAGCTGTTCAAGGTCTCTGCCGATTTCGACTGGAAGATGACCCGTGACGACGGCAATTCCCTGGCCCTGGCCCGGTCCATGGCCGGTTTGGTGCGCAAGGAAGGCCTGCGTCATCTCGACCGGGATGCCGTCGCCCGGGTGATCGAACAGGCGGCGCGCGAAGTGGGTGATTCCACCAAGCTGTCTACCCATATGGCCAGTCTGGCCGATCTGGTTCGCGAGGCCGATTACTGGGCCGGAGAGGCCGGGGCCGAGAGAATCGGCCGCGAGCATGTGGAGCGCGCCGTTTCGGCCTCCATCTACCGTCTCGATCGGGTGCGGGAGAACATCCAGGCGGAAATGCGCCGGGGGACCGTCCGGGTGGAAACCTCGGATGCGGTGGTGGGCCAGATCAACGGTCTGGCGGTGCTGGAACTGGGCCGCTTCGCCTTCGGCCATCCCATCCGCATCACCGCGCGGGTGCGCCTGGGCAAGGGCGACGTCATCGATATCGAGCGGGAAGTGCAACTGAGCGGGCCGATCCATGGCAAGGGGGTGATGATCCTGTCCTCTTTCCTGTCGTCGCGCTTCGCCTATGACCGGCCGCTTTCGCTTACCGCCAGTCTGGTCTTTGAGCAATCCTACAGTGGAGTCGAAGGCGATTCCGCCTCCTCCACCGAGTTGTACGCCCTGCTGTCGGCCCTGGCCGACCTCCCCATCCGCCAGTCCCTGGCGGTGACCGGCTCGGTGGACCAGTTCGGCCGGGTTCAGGCTATCGGCGGGGTCAACGAGAAGATCGAAGGATTCTTCGACCTGTGTCAGGCCCGGGGTCTTGACGGCAGCCACGGCGTTCTGATCCCCGCCACCAATGTGGAGCACCTGATGTTGCGCGCCGATGTGGTGGACGCAGCCGCCCGGGGGTTGTTTTCGGTCTATCCCATCGAGACCATCGACCAGGGTATCGAGCTGCTGACCGGTCTGCCGGCGGGCGAACTCGATAGCCGCGGCCACTTTCCGGTGGGTACGGTGAACCGCAAGGTGGCGGCCCGGTTGGCCGCCTTTGCCCGCAGGGCGGAAGAAGCAGGACCGCCGCCGCGTCAGATCATCGTTCCGCCGCCGCCCCGCGCCGGCGGAGGCGGGTGAGGGAGGGCGACATGCGCAGGCTGCTGATGGGACTGATCCTGGTGGCGGCGTTGTGTCCGTCGCTGGTCCGGGCGGCGCCACCGCCCAAGCTCGGTGATGACGGGCTGTGGATGGAGGACTGGTTTGTCGCCAGCTTCCTCGATCTTCGCGACGATCTCGCCGAGGCCACCAAGTCGGGCAAGCGGCTGGTGATCCTGTGGGAGCAGAAGGGCTGCTCCTATTGCCGCGACCTGCACACGGTCAATCTCGCCGATGACACGGTGCGCGACTGGATCAAGCCGCGCTTCGCCATCATCCAGCTGAATCTGTGGGGCTCGCGAGAGGTCACCGATTTTGACGGCGAGGTGCTGGCGGAAAAGGATCTGGCGCGCAAATACCGGGTCAATTTCACGCCGACCCTGTCCTTCCTGCCCGAGGACGTCGCCGCCATGGCCGGGCGGAGGGGAAGCGATGCCGAAGTGGCGCGGATGCCCGGCTATTTCCGCAACTTCCACTTCCTGTCCATGTTCGAATATGTCTGGGACCGGCGCTACGCCAAGGGGCAGGAGTTCCAGCGCTATCTGGCCGAGAAGATGGCGGCCCATCCGGGCGTGGCGCAATGAGAGTCCTGCTGGTCCTCATGCTTCTGGCCATCATGGCCGGGCCGGCGGCGGCCAGCGAACTCAAGGTGGTGGCCCGGGTGGCGACGGTCTCACCCGAGGTCCTGGCCCGCTTCGAGCGCGAGACCGGCATCCATACCCAGCTGGTCGAGGTCAGCAGCCATGCCCTTACGGTTGACCGGCTGCTGACCGTGCCGTCGGGCTTCGATGTCGCCTTTCTTCCCGACCACCGGGTGGCGGAGCTGATCGCCGCCGGGCTTCTGGAACGCATTCTCGCCGACCGGCTGCGCGGCTTTTGGAACATCGAGGATCCCTGGCGGTCGCGCTCCTTCGATCCGCGCAACGAATACACCGTGCCGCATCAGTGGGGCACCACCGCCTTTGCCGTCGATACCACCGTTCACCGGGGCGATATCGACACCTTGCGGCTGATGTTCGAGCCGCCGCCCGAGATCGCCGGACACATGGCGCTGCTGGACGATACCGACATGGTGCAGATGGCGCTGCTCTATCTGGGCGAGCCGCGCTGCACCACCGATCCGCTACGGCTGGACAAGGCGGTCAAGGCACTGGTGCCGCTGGTGGTTCAATCCCGGTTGGTCTCCCCCCGCGAAATGGTGGCCAGCCTGGGCCAGCCGGAGATCGTGCTGGGAGCCGCCTGGAACGGCGACGCCTTTCGTGCCCGCGAGGGACGGCCAAGTCTTGCCTATGCCTATCCGCGCGAGGGCAATCTGGTCTGGACAGACGTGGCGGCCGTACCGCGCAATCCGCCCAATCGGGCCAATGCCCTCAAGTTTCTCGCCTTCATTCTCAATCCCGAGAATGCGGCCTTGGAGTCTAATTTCAACGGCTATGCCAACATGATCCGTGGCAGCGAGTTGCATATGTCGCAACGGGTACTGTCGGCGCCGGAAATGGTGGCGCCCTGGCCGGGCAAGGTCGGGTTCGCCCCCTCCTGCGATGGCCGGGCCCAGCGCCGCCAGGACGAAGCCTGGTCCGAAGTCAAGCTCCGGGCCCGGCAGCTAACCCAGACGACCCAGCACCCCCGCGCTGTCCAGAAGTAGCTGGGCGAGGTCGTTCATCCGTCCCGCCAGCACCAGCAGACCGGTGGCCACCAGCAAGGCGCCGGTTGCGATCTCGATCCGTCGCAGGTGCCGGCGCAGCCCGGCCAGGATGGGGGCCAGCCGCTCCACCAGCAGGGCGGCCGCCATGAAGGCGGCGCCCAATCCGGCGGAATAGGCCACCAGCAGCAGAATGCCCTGGCCCAGGGACCCGCTGCCGGCGGCCAGCAGCAGGATGGTGGCAAGGATGGGGCCGACGCAGGGCGTCCAGCCGAAGGCGAAGGCCAGTCCGATGACGAAGGCGCCGATCAGGCCGGCGGGCCGGGTGCGGGGGTGCAGCCTCTTCTCGCCATACAGCCAGCGGATGGGCAACACGCCCATGACATGCAGGCCGAGCGCCACGATCACCAGACCCGCCGTCACCGACAGCCAATCCTTATTATCGGCGAGATCCCGGCTGACCCAGGTGGCGGTGGCGCCCAAAGCGACAAAAACGGCGGAAAAGCCCAACACGAAGGCCAGGGCGGCGGGCACCACCTTGCGCCCGTCCCCGGCCTCGCCGCCGAGAAAGGCGAGGTAGGCCGGGACCAGCGGCAGCACGCAGGGGCTGAGGAAGCTCAGGGCTCCGGCCAGGATGGCGCCGAGCAGGGAAACATCGAAGGGGGTCACGCTCCCACCAGCCGGACCGGCGGCCGTTCGGGCAGGTCCACTTCGGGATGGCGGGCGAGATGGGCGGCCACCACCTCCCAGATGGGCGGTCCCTGGGTGCCTTCGTTGACGCTGGCCCAGCCGCTGACCACGTAATGGCGTCCGGCTTCCAGCGTCTTGCCGGTCTTGCCCAGGCGCAGGCCGGAGATGCGCGATCCCATGGGCTTGGCAGGGTCGAGGGTGAAGCCGATGCCGCCGACCCGGACCATGTCGCCGCCCTGGCGGTAATAGGGGTCGGGATGGAACAGATTGTCGGCCACGTCCTCCAGGATGTCCTTGAGCATGGCGCCGGTCATCTCGGTGCGGTAGGTGGCGGGATAGGTGATGGCGGTCTGATTGTACAGCGCCTCGGCGGTGATCTCTTCGCCCGGCAGCAGGGCTGCACCCCAGCGGAAACCCGGCGACAGCGCGATTTCGGCATCGCGCTCGGCCAGGATGGCGTCACAGATCAGGTGGTCGAAGCTGCCCTGAAGATTGCCGCGCCGGCTGAGCAGCGACTTGGTGCGTCCCAGCACCCGCCCCAACTCGGCCTCATGGGGGGCGCGCAGACGCTCGATCAACGCCGCCATCTCCGGATCGGGCCGGATGGACTCGGCCAGGACCGGGATCAGGCGGAAAGAATGGGAGGTTACCCGCTTGTCCTTCACCTCCAGGTCGAGCCGCGCCAGGAATTTGCCGTGGGAGCCCGGCGCCACCAGCAGGGTGTTTCCCACCTGGACCAGGGCGGGGATGGCGTCATGGGTATGACCGGTCAGTATAACATCGATGCCGGTCACCCGGCCGGCCAGCTTGCGGTCGACGTCGAAGCCGTTATGGCTGGCCAGCACCACCAGATCGGCGCCCTTGGCGCGGGCGTCATCCACCCGCTTCTGCATCTCGTCCTCGCGGATGCCGAAGCTCCAATGGGGCATCTGCCAGCGGGGATTGGCCACCGGGGTATAGGGGAAGGATTGACCGATCACCGCGATTTTGATCCCGCCGCGCTCGAAGCTGGCGCTCGCGGGGAAGGCGTCCTCCTCCCACTCCGAGTCCTTGACGTTGGCGGCGAGGAAGGGGCATTGCAACTGGCCGATCAACTCCTTGACCCGCTCCTCGCCATAGGTGAATTCCCAGTGGGCGGTCATGGCTTCGACGCCCAGCAGGTTCTGGGCCTCCACCATGTCGGCGCCCTTGGTCGCCAGGGCGGTATAGGAGCCCTGCCAGGTATCGCCGGAATCGATCAGCAGGGTCTTGCCCGGCCGTTCGGCGCGGATGGCCTTGATCAGGGTGGCCATGCGGTCGAGGCCGCCGACCCGGCCGTAATGGCGGGCCAGCTGGGTGAAGTCATCGGCGGTGAAGCAGTAAGCCTCGGCGCTGCCCGGCTGGAGGCCGTAATCCTTCATCAGGACGCGGCCCGGCAGATGCGGCACCAGCCCCTTGTCTGCGCCAGCGCCGAGGTTGAGCGCCGGTTCGCGATACCACAGCGGTTTGAGCTGGGCGTGGAGGTCGGTGAAGGCCAGCAAGGTGACCTGCCCCACCGGCCGGAAGTCCAGCAGGCTCTCCTGAGTGATGGCCTGGGCGGCGGCGGCGCGGCCCAGCGGCAGGGTGCCGGCCAGCGCCGTCGCGGCCGCCACCTGGAGGAAGTCGCGACGGGTGAGCATGGCGGGCGCCTCCTACTTCCGCACCGACGGGGTTTCCACCAGCAGACCCTGGGCGCGCCATGCGAGGTAAAGCTCCAAGGCCACGTATTCGAACGAGCCCAGGGGATAGGGCTCGGCCCGGATTTCCTCGTTACAGCCGGCGAGGCGGCGGTGCAGCGAGCCCAGCTTCTGCCATTTCAGGCGATAACTGGGAAAGCCGTTGCTCATGCCCTGCGACAGCAGTTCAGTGCGGATATGCCGCCCCCAGTTATCCACATGGCAGTGAGAGCACGCCACGTCGTTGAGGCCCCGGCGCTCGAAATAGAAGCGCTGGCCGGCGTCGAACCACGGTGCCGCCGGTCCGTCGATGGCAACCGCCACCGGCACGCCGCGCGACTGCATCTTGACATAGGTGGTCATGGCCAGCAGCGGCTCGGACTCGTATTTCCACTCCGGCGCGGCCATGGCTTGGACGCGGCAGATGTTGATGCGTTGCTCCAGATTGATCACCTTGCCGGCGCCCTTGTCGAATTTGGGATAATGGGCGCCGACGCCCTTCATGGAGTCCTCGGCCTTGCCGTGGCAGGAGGCGCAGGATTTGGCCGTGCCGCCCTCGGCGGTGGACCACAGCTTTTCACCCTTCTCCACCCACAGCATGGCCGGGTTCATGAAGTCATCGTCCTGCATGGCCCGGGTCTCGGGCTCGGCGAAGGTATAGCCCGATCGCTTGATGCCGGCCTGATACCTGACCATGGCCGGGTCCTTGGGATCGAAGGGCGGATCGGCCAGCGCCGGCCCCACCCAGGCCATCAGCAGCAGGGCGACGAGCAGGGCGCGCATGTCACGTCACCGTGATGGCACGCGACAGACCGTAGCGGCTGCCGTCGTCGTCGATCCAGGTGAAGTCGAGGGTGCCGCCTTCCGTGGCGGTAAAGAAAAAGTTCACCGCCGGATTGGCCGAGATCGCCGGGGCCAGATCGGCGGAAAACAACGGCTTGCCGTTGAGGGTCACGGTGAAGGTGTTGATGATCTTGCGGGCGATGACCTTGCCGGCGGCGTCCTTGCGCTGGCCCGATTCCATGTCGTGGTCGATCATGGTCTTGACCTCGACGATTTCGCCCTTGGCGGGGGTTTCGTTGAACTTGACCTTGGGGGTGGGCATTCCGATGACTCCTATGCTCAGCCGCCGCAGCCGCCGACGGTGACCTTCACTTCCTTGCGGGCTTCCCAGGCGGTCCCGTCGGACAGCACCGCCACGGCGCGGACCTCCTGGGTGCGGGCCAGACGCAGGCGGGAATAGACCTCGGCCTTGCCGGTGGGGGTGAAGTGGAAGCTGGCCACTTGCGGCGCCGGGTTGTCGTGGGCAACCACATGGATGGCCGTGACGTAATTGCCCTCGACCATGGGATGGTCCACCGAGACGGTGAACGGCACGGTATTGCCGTTCTCGGCAATTTCGGGGAGCTTGAGCTTGACCTTACCCTCATGGGGCTTGGCTCCGGCCAGTCTGGTGATCAGTTCGTCGGCCTCGGCCTTGGAGGCCCGCGCCGATCCGGGGGCCAGGGCCAGGGCGGCTGCGCCCGCCGACAGGCCGATCATCACCGCGCGGCGGCCGAGAGGAAGGGTGGTCATCGGGCTTTGGCCTTTCACTTGAGGGTTTGCAGATAGGCGATCACATCCTCGACCTCCTGGGCCGACAGGATGGTTTTGCCCTGCCATTCCTTGGCGACCCGGTGCAGGTCGGTCTTGAGGAAGGAGGGCATGATGGTGGCTGGATTGATCACCTTGGGATCGCTGATCCGCTGGCGCAGCTCGGCGGCGGTCAGGCGCTTGCCCACTCCGGCGAGATCGGGGCCGATATCGCCGTGATCGGGCTCCTCCGGGATGGGCATCACGTGGCAAGCCAGGCAATTGCCCTTGCCGATCACCGCCAGACGGCCACGGGCGGCATCGTCGGGCGCGGTGCTCCCGGCCAGGGCCGGTGTCGCCAGCAGGCAGGTCGCTACCAGAGTGATGCAGACCTTCGTCATTCCCGCTCCCATGGCCCCAGCAGTCTTCCACTCATAATTGCCCTCGGAGCGGCCTGGGATCAATACGTCATTCCCGGTGGTGAACGGGGGTGCCGACGGGAACGCGCAACCGCAGGCCCGGCACCGGGATCATGGCCATGAAGCGCCCGGCGGTCATGGCGGCCCGGCGTTGCAGCAGCACGGCGTGGGTGCCGATCAGGCCGGCGGTATTGAGGGCGAACAGCAGGAAGCAGAGATGCATGAAAGTGCTGCCCAGCGGCGCCATCAGCGGAATGGCGAAGAGACAGGGCAGCAGGGCGTAAAGGAAGACGTCGCGCCAGCGTCGCGCCTTGACCACGGCGGCGGCGAAATAGGCGACGGGCGAGGCCAGCACCAGATCGACCTTGGCCTGGCGCACCACCTGGGCGGCGACGGCGGCCGCGGCTGGGGGCAGGCCTTCGAAGCTAGCTATCAGCGACAGGCCATCCGGGGCCGGCACGAAGGTGGCGCGCAAAGCTCCTCCCGGCCAATTAGCCCGGGGAATGGCCGGGCGAATTTCGGTGTAGACGGCGCGGGAGAAAGCCGAATCGGGAGGGAGAATCTCGTTGTGCATGAATGTGGGATTGATAGGAGGCAACCCACTCTGCCACGTTGGCGTCCATGGGCGCAAGGAGGGTGGAGATGATCAATCGCCGATGGGTGCTGTGCGGGGGACTGGCTTTTGCTTTTGCTCTGGCCTTACCCGCCGGGGCAGCCGAGGTTTCCGACACGGCCGTCGTCATCGCCACTCGAGCCGAGGTGAGCGTCGCCGCCTATCTCACCGAGCCGACGGAGCCGGCCCGGGCGGCGGCGATTCTTTTCGCCGGCGGTGCCGGCAGTCTCGGGATCAAACCCGGGATCGAGGTTCCCACCCCCGAGCCCCAGCGCAGCGGCAATTTCCTGGTGCGCTCGCGCCGGCTGCTGGCCGGCCATGGCGTGGTGGTACTGACCCCCGATGCGCCGTCGGACCTCAACGGTTCCATGCCGGGGCCATTCCGCCTGTCGGACGATCATGTGGCCGACATCGCCGCTTTGGCCGCCTGGCTGAAGGCTCGCACCGGGGGCCTGCCGGTCTGGTTGATCGGGACCAGCATGGGGACCTTCTCCGCCGCCATCGGCGCAGCCCGGCTCGGCGAGGCGGTCGATGGGGTGGTTCTGACCTCCACCATCACCCGCGCCAACCGCTATAGCGACTTTCCCTCCGACGGGGTGATGCGCGCCCGGCTGGAGCGGATCAGGGTTCCGGCTCTGGTGGTGGCGCATGCCGCCGACACCTGCTCGGTGACCCCGCCCGAGGATGTTTCCCGGCTGGTCCGGGCCCTGTCCGGCAGTCCCAGGGTGGAAAGCCGGCTGTTCTCCGGCGGCGGCCAGCCGCGCTCGGACAGCTGCGAAGCGCTGTCCCATCACGGCTATATCGGTCAGGAGGACGAGGTGATCGCCGCCATCGCCGCCTTTATGCTGGCGGGGGCGCCGCTCCCCCCCGGCTGAGCTGGCGCATGGCGGCGTCGAGGCCGTCGAGGGTCAGGGGATACATGCGGCCCCCCATCAACTGGGCGAGCAGGGCGGTGGAGTGGGTCCACTGCCAGCGTCCCTGCGGCGCCGGATTGAGCCAGACGGCGCTGGGCCACTGGTCGGTGAGGCGCTTCATCCAGACATGGCCGGGTTCCTCGTTCCACTCCTCGACGGCACCGCCGGGAGTGGTGATCTCGTAGGGGCTCATGGCGGCGTCGCCGACCACGATCAGCTTCCAGTCGCCGGGATAGGTGTGGATGACGTCCCAGGTTTGGGTCACGTCCTGGTGGCGGCGGCGGTTGTCCTTCCACAGCCCGGAATAGGGGCAGTTGTGGAAGTAGAAGTGCTCCAGGTGCTTGAATTCGGAGCGCACCGCCGAGAACAGCTCCTCGCAGGTGCGCACATGCTCGTCCATGGAGCCGCCGATATCGAGCAGCAGCAGGACCTTCACCTTGTTGTGGCGCTCGGGAACCATCTTGAGGTCGAGCATGCCGCCGGCGCGTGCCGTCTGGGTGATGGTGCCGGGCAGGTCCAGTTCGGTGGCGGCCCCTTCGCGGGCGAAGCGGCGCAGGCGGCGGAGCGCCACGCGGAAATTGCGGGTGCCCAGTTCGATGCCGTCATCGAGATTGCGATAGGCGCGCTGGTCCCAGACCTTGACGGCGCGGCGGTGGCGGGACTGGTCCTGGCCGATGCGCACGCCCTCGGGATTGTAGCCATAGGCCCCGAAGGGCGAAGTGCCGGCGGTTCCGACCCATTTGGAGCCGCCCTGATGGCGTCCGTTCTGCTCCTCCAGACGCTTCCTCAGCGTCTCCATCAGTTTCTCGAAGCCGCCCAGGGACTTGATCTGCTCCATCTCCTCGGGGCTGAGCAGCTTTTCCGCCAGCTTGCGCAGCCATTCCTCGGGGATGGCGGCCTTGATCATCTCGGCCAGGGCCTCGCCCTCGCCGACCACGCCGTTGAACACCTTGGCGAACACCCGGTCGAATTTGTCCAGGTTGCGCTCGTCCTTCACCAGACAGGAGCGGGCGAGATAGTAGAAGGTGTCCACCGACAGCTCCGCCACCCCACTCTCCAGTGCTTCCAGCA
>Ga0265313_10004023_pt1 | contig 11493 bp, 11 predicted proteins | sample 4123metaG_FD_203122 | JGI IMG/M metagenome (GOLD analysis project Ga0265313, IMG submission 203122) | Rhizosphere microbial communities from Carex aquatilis grown in University of Washington, Seatle, WA, United States - 4-1-23 metaG | ecosystem: Host-associated > Plants > Roots > Rhizosphere >...
GATCTATATACAAGTGACTTCCGCATCATCAGTCTCCTTGCACCGGGGCAGGCTCGGGTTGCACCACGACGGGAGCCTTGTTGGTCGCGCCCGATACTCTCTCCACCACGTAGAAAATCACCGGGATGAAGAAGATGCCGATCACGCTGGCAGCCATCATGCCTCCGATCACCGTCGTGCCCATGATCTGGCGGGCGACCGATCCGGCGCCGGAAGCGGTCCACAACGGCACGCAGCCGAGAATGAACGCGAAGGATGTCATCAGGATGGGCCGCAACCGGAGCCGCGCTCCTTCAAGCGCAGCGTCGACCAGATTCTTGCCCTTCTCGAACTCGTCCTTCGCGAACTCGACGATCAAGATGGCGTTCTTAGCCGCCAGTCCGATCAGCATCACCAGACCGATTTGCGAATACACATCGTTTTCGATCTGCACTTCGTAGGCCGGCAGGAACCATCCCAGCACTATCCGGCGCAGCCACAGAACCGCGAAGGCCCCGAAGATCGCGACCGGCGTGCTCAAGAGAACGCTGAACGGCAGAGACCAGCTTTCGTACAACGCGGCCAGGACCAGAAACACGAACAACAAAGAGAACCCGAAGATAACCGAGGGCGGTATGCCTTGCTGCGCCTGCTTCTCCTGGAACGACATGGCCGCGTAGTCATAGCCCATCTCGCGGGGCATGGTTTGAGCAAAGACCTCTTCGAGCGCCTTCATTGCCTGTGCGGAGCTGTAGCCAGGCGCGGCGTTCCCGTTGAGTTGTGCCGATCGATACATGTTGTACCGCATGGTGAATTCCGGCCCGGGACGCGACTCGAATTTCGTCAATGTGGAAAGCGGCACCATCTCACCCTTGCTGTTCCGCACATAAAACTGGCCGACGTTCTCGGCCTTGGTGCGATACTCACCCTCCGCTTCGATGTAGACCTGCCACTGGCGGCCGAACCGGTTGAAGTAATTCACGAACAGGCCGCCCATGAATGTCTGGATGGTCCGGTAGACATCGTTGATCTGCACGCCTTGTTTGAGCACCTTATCTTCGTCCACATCGACATACTCCTCCGGCACGCTGGGAAGGAACGTGGTGCTCAAGCCGGCGATCTCAGGACGTTTGCTGGCCGCTGCGATGAACGTGTTCAGGTTAGCCGCCAGGAACGGCACATCTTTCCCTGCCCGGTCCTGCAGAATGAACGTGAATCCGCCGGAAGTGCCTACTCCTGGAATCGCCGGCGGTGAGAAATCGAACGCAATGCCCCCCGGTATCTTGCTTAATTCGCCATTGAGGCGCTGCTTGATGGTCTGAAACTGCTGCTCCCGTGACTCGCGATCCTTCCAGTCCTTCAGCGTCACGAAGAAGAAAGCGTTGTAGCTGGTCCGAACTAAGCTCAGCAAACTGAAGCCGACAACAGTGGTGGTACCTTGAACGCCGGGGGTTTGGGCAAGAACTTTCTCGACTTGCCTGGCAACCTCATCGGTGCGTTGAAACGAGGATGAATTAGGCAGCTGGAGATTGACATACACATAGCCTTGATCTTCATCGGGCAGGAAGCCGGAAGGCACCTTCGTGCTCAAAAACGCAGCCGCGGCTCCGAAGATCACCAGCATCACTAGCGCCACGGCGCTCTTGCGGATGAGCGTGCCGGACCACCGTACGTAATTGTCGGTGGCATGTCCAAACTGGCGGTTAAACCAATTGAAGAATCTCCTCAGCAGCCCGTGGCTTTCGGTCTTCGGCTTCAGCAGCAGCGCGGCCAGCGCAGGGCTCAACGTAAGTGCATTGAATGCGGAAAGGATAACCGAGATCGCAATCGTTACCGCGAATTGCTGGTACAGTCTTCCCGTGATGCCCGGGATGAACGCCGTGGGCACGAACACCGCGGACAAAACCAGCGCGATGCCGATCACCGGACCCGAGATTTCTTCCATCGCCTTGTACGCCGCAGCCTTGGGAGCCAGGCCGTTTTCGATATGCCGCTCCACGGCCTCGACCACGACGATCGCGTCGTCCACCACCAGACCGATTGCCAGCACCAGGCCGAAGAGTGAGAGCGTATTGATGGAGAAACCGAAGACCGGGAAGAATATAAATGTACCGATCAGCGAAACGGGGACCGCGAGCAAGGGAATCAGCGTGGCGCGCCAGCCCTGCAGGAAGATGTAGACCACCACGATCACCAGTAAGATCGCGATCACCAGCGTTTGGACGATCTCCCGGATTCCTTCCGTAACGGCACGCGTGGTATCCAGCGCGATGGCGTAGTCCATGCCTTCGGGAAAGCGCTGTTTCGCCTCGGCCATCAATTTTTTTACACCCTCGGCAGCCTGGACGGCGTTCGAACCAGGCAACTGATAAATGGCTATTACCGCACTGGCCTTTCCATTGAAGCGGCCGGAGAGGGAGTAGTCCTGCGACCCCAACTCGACGCGCGCGACATCCTTCACCCGCACGATGCCGCCGTCCGGAGTTTCGCGGACCACGATCTGCCCGAATTCTTCGGGCGACGTCCGACGCCCTGCGGCGCGAACGGAGTACGTGAATTCCTGGCCTTTGGGAATCGGCTCGCCGCCCACCAGACCGGCCGGATTCACCGTGTTCTGGGTCTGGACCGCGTTGACGATTTCGGGCACGGTGATGCCGAGCTTGGCCAGTTGATCGGGCTTGACCCACAGCCGCATCGCGTACTGACCGGCGCCGAATACTTGAACGCTGCCGATACCCGGCACTCGCGTAAGCTGATCGTTGAGGTTGATGTACGCATAGTTGGCCAGGAACTGCGCATCTAAAGTGTCGTTCGGCGAGTTCAGACTAACCAGCATCAGCGGCGCGGTCAAGGTCTTCTGCACCGTGACGCCATAGTTGTTAACGTCAGCCGGAAGCTGGGAGGCCGCGAGCGTTGTGCGGCTCTGTGCCAGGATCAGATCGGTGTTCGGATCCGTTTTGACGTCGAAATCCACAATCAGCCGCATATCGCCTTTGGCCGTGGCGTTCAGCGAATACATGTAGTTCATGTTGTCCACGCCGCTCATCTGCTGCTCGATGGGAGTGGCGACGGACTGTTCGACGGTCAGCGCGTCCGCACCCGTGTAGACGGCTGAAACCTGAATTTCGGGCGGAGCGATCTGAGGAAACAGCGCCACCGGCAATCCGGCAATGGCAACCGCGCCTACGATCACCATCAGAATAGAGATCACCATCGCAACGATGGGACGGCGGATGAAAAATTTAGACATGGCAGTTACTTCCCTGCCGTTTCCGCGGCCGTTCCCGACGCCGTTCCCGATGTATACGGCTTGGGAGTTACAACCATTCCAGGACGAACTTTTTGTACGCCCTCGGCGACCACGCGATCGCCCGGATTCAGTCCCTGGTCGATGATCCAGTCATTGCCCACGCGGTCGCTGGTTTTCACATTCCGAATGCTGATCTTGTTCTGGCTGTCTACAACGGCAACCTGATAGCTGCCTTGCAGCTCCGTTACGGCGCGCTGCGGAATCAGCAGGGCGCCATCCTTAGTTCGAAGCGACGTGCGAACGCGGCCATAGGCTCCGGGCCGCAGAAGATTTCCCGGATTCGGGAACAGACCCGCTACGCGAATGGTGCCGGTACCCTGACTAATCTCGCGATCCGCGAAGTAGAAGCTTCCCTTGTGCGGGTAGATGCTCCCATCCGCCAGGATGAGCTCCAGCACCAAACCTTTCCGCGCCGCGTCCAAGGTCGCCGGCGTCGAGTAGCGGCGGTGGAAGTCAAGATACTCCTGTTCGCTGGCGGTGAAATAAACCTTGATAGGATCCACGGTGGAAACAGTCGTCACCGGTCCTCCGGCGGGACTGACCAGCGCGCCCACTTGTTGCTGCGCCATGCCGGCGAGGCCGTCAATCGGCGAGGTCAGCCGGGTGAAGTTGAGGTTGAGCTTGGCGGTTTCGACGGTGGCCGTGACCGACTGAACCGCGGCATTGGCCGCCTGGATCTGGGCCCGGGCCGTCTCAATCTGAGCCTTCGCGGACTGCACCTGAGCCTTCGCCGCCACGTTGTTCTGCGTGGCGTTGTCCATATCCTGCTGGGTAATGGCCTGCTGTTTGGCCAGCGGCTCATAGCGGTCGACGTCGAGCTGGGTTCTAACCTGGTTGGCCTCCATGACGGCAAGCTGCGCCTCGGCCTGAGTGAGTCCCGCCTTGGCTTGTGCCAGTTGCCCATTCGCCTGGGCGAGCTGCCCCTCACCCTGTTCGACCACCGCCTGGAACGGCCGCGGATCGATTTCGAAGAGCAACTGCCCCTTCTGAACGAACGAGCCTTCCGTATAGTCCTGTTTCAGAAGGTAGCCGGTCACCTGAGCCTTGATGTCCGCGTTAACGAGTCCATCCAGCGTCCCGATCCACTCACTGTAGATCGGGACATCTTTTTGCTCGACCTGCACCACCTCGACCGCGGGCGGTTCGGATGCCTTGGCCGCCCCTTGTGAGTTGCTGGAGCAGCCAACGCTCGCCGCTGCGCCTATGCCGATCAGACAGGTCGCTGTCGCGATCGATATCGATACGTTAAGTCGCCGCTTCGGTATGTTCAATGTTTTCTCCGACGACGCAACGGAGCGCCACAAACAGTATGATGACTTTGCAAGGAAATCGATTCCGAGAATAGTCTGTTGCTGGCCACCGTCACGGCCTATGCTCTTCGGAAGAAGAGCGGTTACAAAGGGGTTACGACCGCGCCGGCCGCATCCCCGATCCACGAACAAAGCCCGACATGGGCGGCGGAGGCGGAAGCGGTTCCGGAGCAGGAGCAACTTTCTTGGGCCGTGCGTCCAGGCGGGCGACGATCATCTCGTCCTTGGTGCGCTGGAATTTGGGCGTGCCGGGCGCAACGCCGGTGGCCGCCACCATTTCATTGGTGACCTCCAGAGCGGCAGGCAGGTACTTCTGGAAGTAATTGCGGATGCGATCGTGCACGATCCGCTGGGTGGAATACACTTCCAGAAATAGGACCTGTTCGCCGGGCGTCTTGGATAGGAGCGCATAAAGCTGCGACGCTTTTTGCAGCTTGGGACTCTTCAGATCGCGCTCCAGCTTCTTCGCGGCGGTAGCCAGTTTCTCCGGAGCGGCCGCTTCCACTTTCGTCAGCTCCGCGGCGGCGATCAAGGCCGCGCGTTCCTTGGGATTGAGCTTCTCAAACAGCACGTGCAAAAACAGCGGCATGTTGTTGATGCGGAAATCCAGGCCAAACGGTACCATGTGACGAGCTTTTTGCAGCTTCGAGAACACCGGCAGATTCAGCTTTGCGCCGGTGAGCGCGGGCGAGTACAACTCGATCAGTTTTTCCTGTTCGAAGGCGGCTATCACATCGTGCGCATCGGGCTCGGCGGCGGTGTTCCGCAGTTCGCGGCCTAGCGCCTCGGGCGAAACGCGCGTGAGCATTTCCGCCTCGCGGGCATTCTCGTACTGCAGGCGCGTGCGCTCGTCGATCGTATACCCCAGCCGGACCTTGAAGCGGATCAGCCGCAGCATCCGCGACGGATCGTCGTAGAAGGAGTAATTGTGAACCGCGCGCAGTTCTTTCCGTTCGATGTCGCCGACGCCGTTGGTGGGATCCACCAGCAGGCCTAAGGAAGCTTTGTTGAGCGATAGCGCTACCGCGTTGACGGTGAAATCCCGGCAGCGCAGATCGTCGTGGATGATAGCCGCTTCAATCGTCGGGCGCGCGCCGGACTTCGCGAATTTCTCCGAGCGAGCCATGGCGATCTCCACGCTCACTCCGCCCTCGAAGCGCAGTTGCGTGGACTTTTTGGGCTCGTCGGTCGAAACCACGACTCCGCCGTGCTTGGTGGTCATCAGCTTGACCAGTTTGGCGGGGTTGCCTTCGACGGTGAAGTCGAGATCGCGGACGGGGAACCCTCCCAGCACATCGCGCATAGCTCCGCCGGTGAGGTATAGACTGAGGCCGGTGACCGCCGCGGCCTCCTGCATCTGGCCCACCAGCCGATACTGTTCCCCGGTCAGGTGGCTTTCCAGCATGAACATGTAGTCGCTCATTCTGTCCTCGCCTTCTCTTTACGCCGCGCCGGGGGATTCATGCGCGGGGATGGTGCTGGTCGATAACTTCGCGGAGCCTGCGCCGCGCCACGTGCGTATACACCTGCGTGGTGGAAATGTCGGCGTGTCCCAACATGATCTGGACGCTGCGCAGGTCCGCGCCGCCCTCCACCAGATGCGTGGCAAAACTGTGCCGGACGACGTGCGGGGTCAGCCGGCGGAAAATTCCTGCTTGCCGTCCGCGCTTGCGGATCAGCGACCAGAACGTCCCGCGCGTCATTGCTGAACCGCGCGCGGTCACGAATAGAAACTTGCTCGCGCGGCCTTTCAGCAGCTTGGGCCGGCCGGTCGCCATATAAAGGTCGAGGGCGGCACCGGCGGGCTCTCCGAACGGGACCACGCGCTGCTTGTTTCCCTTACCGATGACTTTCAGCACCCCCATCCGGCGCTCGACGGCGGTCAGCTCCAGGCCGCATAATTCGGAGACTCGCAAGCCGGTGGCATACAGCAGTTGGAGCATCGCCCGATCCCGCAATCCCCGTGCGTTGGAGCCGTCAGGCGACTCCAGGAGTCGTTCGACCTCCTCCCGATTGAGGTACTTCGGCAAAGTCGACCACTGCTTGGGGGAGGCCAGGAATTCGCCCGGATCCTGCGCTACTTCGCCCTCCCGCGCCAGGAAACGGTAATAGTTTCTGAGCGTTGCGATGTGGCGAGCAATCGAGCGCGGCGAATACTTAGCCCCATACATGGACTCAACATAATCCGCAAGCTGCTGCGAAGTGGCCTGCTGCTCTGGCACCGGAAGTTCCGAGTTAAACCTTTCTAAATCTAGACGATAGGACGATATCGTATGGTTCGCGAGCCCCTTTTCCACACGGCAGAAGTTTAAAAAAGACTCCGCTAGCCCGGAAAGTGGCCTCGCCACATCAGCTAACGGCTGCATGGTGCTAATGATACAATACTTGCGAAATTGTTTGGAAGGGCTTCAGCGGCAAACAAGAAGGTTTTGGTCGCCAGATTCGACCGCGAACCCTTGCAGGGGTTCGTCCAGACACCCGGCGGGCTCCAGGCGGATGCCCTGGAACTGCTCACTCCCGAAGGGACGCTAGTCCAGGTTCCATATGCGGAGACCAAAGCCGTTTGTTTCGTTCGGGATTTCGAGAACATGGAATCATGGAAGCGAAATCGGTCCTTCGCCGCCCGCCCCAAGACCGCAGGGCTTTGGATCCAGCTCCGGTTTCGAGACGGGGATACGCTCGAAGGACTCATTCCCAACGATCTTCTTCAGACCGAGCCGGCGGGCTACAGCGTCATCCCACCCGACCCGACCTTTCAGAATCAGCGGGTGTTCGTTCCGAAGGAGGCGCTGGAATCGGTGCAGGTGCTGGGGGTCATCGGCAGTCCTTTGCGGCGGCGGGCCAAGGAAGCGGCCAAGGACAAAGAGAATCAGTTGGAGATGTTCGGGGAGTGAAATAACGAGCTAGGCGGAAACCGGGACCCCTAGAGAGAATTCTCCCAGGTTGGTCCAAACGTTCTCGATCGTATTCTGAACCAGCGTGATGTGGTCGACAAGGAAGTCCCGGGGTCCTGAGTATTCCCGCCAGCGGTGCTTCGCCAACTCCGCCGCAGCGGCTACCTTCGCGGGATCAAGATCATGCGCCAGGGTCACATGCGGATGATACTCAAACAATTCCTTGCAGCAGAGGTCGCCGCGATGCAGCACTTCGTGAATCCGTTTTGCCTCGGTTCGGCCGGCGCCAACCGACAGATGGACCGCCTCGGAAACAGGGAAAACGTGCACCTCGCATAGCTCGACGCGGAAGGCGGGCTGGTTCCGTAAACCGGCTTCCAGTTGGCTGCGGATTTGTTCCAGGGGAACATCAAGCGGGCGGGGAGGGAGAAAAGTCAGGTGGCTGCGGCCCTTGTATCCCGGCTGTATTTCCTGGCGGAGGCGTTCTACGAAATCAGCCAGAGGCTGCGGAACGTAAGCCACCAGAGAGAAGGAATTAATAGCGGATCCTTCCCCGCAAAACCCATCCATTCTTAGTTCAATTGTAACGCGAGCTAGGGCAGCGCGGGCGACGGCTCGTCACCCAGCGAAATCGGGCCGGCGGCGACGGGCTTCTGCTCAGGCAAAGCCCATTGCGCCTCTTCGAATCCAACGAACTTAAAAATACGAAGGGAGCCGTCCGCGGCGGATTCCAGGAGGTCGCCGACTTCCAACGGGGCCGGCGTATCCCGTAAGGCGAAGAAGGCGGCGTACGGCGTCTCGGCTTCCACCAGGTCTTCGCCCGTGGCAGCGGGCTGGTAGTCGCGCGGCTTCACCGCGGCGGTCCCGCTCACATGTGGAGCGAAGCGGACCTGATTGCGCAAATGTTCTTTCAGCCGGTGGATACGGTACGTCTGCATGGGGCGTTCCGATTTTTATTATGCATCAAAACCAATTCAGAATAAAAATGTTTTTTCGGTTACAGCGCCCGCAGCTTGGTTAAAGCGGCCACCGCGTCCTCGGCTCCCTGCTCGATCCAGCGCTCGATGTTGCTGCGCTTCCACTGGATGGTGTCGCGGACCGAACCAAGCGACCGGCCTGGCCGAATCTCAAGGACCTCGATTCCCGACGGAACCGGCGGATTGTGCCCCGCCATTGCGCGAAAAGCACGGGCCGCCTGACCCAGCCACCAGGAGGGCGGCTGAGGCAGCGCTTGGAGACCGACGATCTGCGTCGCTCCCAGTTCGGCAGCAGCCCACAAAGGCAGCGCGCCCAGCAGTCCGCCGTCGGAATACCAGTGGGATCCGATGCGGACCTGCGGCAGGGCAAAAGGAAGCGCGCAGGACGCGGCCAGATGCCGCCAAGTAATTTCAGAATCGCGAAAAATCCTGGGTTTCATCCGCGGCAGCTCGGTCGCGGTGATCGCGAACGGCATTCGAAGCCTGTACCGGGCCATCATCCGGCGGATGTTGGACTCCAGATCCGTCAGATGGGCGAAAGCGGGATCGAGCCACATGCTCCGGAGTTCTCCGGGGGGTCCGCCGCTGGCGATCACATAACCGTTGAGCGATCCCACCGAAGCGCCGACAATCAAGTCGGGTGTGATGTGATCTGCCAGCACGCTCCAGGCGCCGGCCTGCCACGCGCCGAATAAGCCTCCGCCGGAAAGCACTAACGCCCGCATGAGAAACTGTAGTGTACTCCATGAAATCTAAACGCCTCTGGCTCACCCTGATCGCGCTGGCCGTCGCCGGGGTGGTGCTCTGGAGCTTGGAACAACAGCGCGGCCGGCCGCCCCAGGTGACGTTCGCGCGGGCATCGCGCGAGAGTATTTCGAGCCTGGTCTCGACCAACGGCAAAGTGGAGCCGGTGGAATCCGGCGTCGCGCGAGCCGAACGTTCCGGGGCGGTGAAGAATATTCTGATCCAGCGCGGCCAACGCGTTGAGAAGGGGCAAACGCTGGTGGAGCTGGATGCGAGTGACGCGCAAGCGGAGCTGAAGACGGCCGAAGCGCGTCAAGCGGCTATCCGCGCCGAATTGCAGATTCTCTCGCAGGGCGGACGCGCGGCGGACCGCACCGGGATCGATACTGCCATCGACAAAGCCCGTCTGGAGTTGAAAATCGCACAAGAAAACTACGCCTTGGCGATCCGGCTGCGCGACAAGCAGGCCGGCACCGCGGTCGATGTGCGCACGGCGAAAGAAGCGGTGGACCGGATCCAGGCCCAGATTCAGGCTCTCGAGCAGCAACGCGCTTCGCTGGTCACGCCGGCCGATCGCAGCGGGGCCGAAGCGCGTCTGGACGAAGCCAAGACCGCCGCGCAACTGGCCGAGGCGCGCATCCACATGAGCGTAGTACAGGCTCCGATCTCCGGCATCGTCTATCAGTTCGACCTAAAGCCGGGCGCGTACTTGAATGCGGGCGATCTGGTGGCCTCCATCGGCCGTCTGGATCACGTCCATGTGAAGGTTTACGTGGACGAGCCGGATCTGGGGCGGGTAATGAAAGGCATGCCTGTGACCATCACCTGGGACGCGCTGCCTGGGCGTCAATGGAAGGGCACGGTGGATCGGACGCCTACTGAAATCGTGACCATGGGCGCGCGCCAGGTGGGTGAGGTGGTTTGTGACATCAACAACCCGGATATGGATTTGCTGCCCGGCACAAACGTCAATGCCGTGATCTTATCGGAGACGGTGGAGAACGCGATCACCATTCCGAAGGAAGCCGTGCATCGCGAGCAGGGCAAGACGGGCGTATATCTGCTCGAAGGGGATCGCGTGCGTTGGCACACGATCACGCAGGGCGTCAACAACACCACTCGCACGCAGGTCAAGGAATTGAAGGAGAGCGAAGCCGTCGCGCTGCCTTCCGAAAAACCGCTGAAGGATGGGATGCTGGTGGAACCGTTGCTCCCGTAACCTAAGATAGAAGCATGTCTGCGCAATCTCAGCCGCGCCTCACACCCGAGCAATACCTCGAGATCGAGCGCGCCGCGATCGATGTTCGCAGCGAATTCTACAACGGCCGCATGTACGCGATGTCGGGCGGCACGTATCCTCACGCCATAGTCATTGGCAATCTGGCCCGCCGTCTGGGCAACGCCTTGGAGAAGGGCCCGTGCGTGGTAACCACCAGCGACATGCGCGTGCGCGTGAGCAAAACCGGTCTTTACACTTATCCCGACATTGTCGTTGTGTGCGATCCCCCTCAGTATGGCGATGGCCGCCACGACACCGTTCTGAATCCCACGTTGATTGTTGAAGTACTGTCGCCCTCGACTGAAGCGTACGACCGCGGCTTCAAGTTTGCTCAGTACCGAGCGCTCGAATCCCTTCAAGAATACGCACTGGTATCGCAATCCGAACCGCGTGTGGAAATCTTCCGGCGCCAGTCCAGCGGTGACTGGCTACTTTCCGAATCGGCCGGAATAGAGGCTGTTTGTCGATTCGACAGCGTTGGCTGCACCATTGCCATGAAGGATGTATACGACAAAATCACATTCGAGGGCGAGGCTGTCATCGCCGACAGACCTTCTCCCGAAGTCTAATAATCCCCGGTACACCTTACAACACCCATTACTACACAATGATCGCGACTCCCGAAGATGCACGCCTGTTCTTTGATCGCTGGAAAGAAGCGAGGCCGCCGTTAAAGGTCCGCATGTGGGCGTCCTCTTTGTTCTTCGACGCTGTCGGAACGGTCGCCGATTTCACCACGGAGACCTTGGAGCTAGGCGGCGATTCCTGGAAATTCACCATCCCGCTCGAGGGCGTCAGTTTTTCGTTTTCCGATCCGCGCGAGATTCCGGTGGCCAGCGTGCGCGAATCGGAAACGGCTCAGTACGAATTCGGGATTGCCCTGCAGTTGCCCAATGGCGACCAGCTTGTCATAATGGAGCTGAAAGCATCTTCCCAGCCCGCCAGCGAATCAGACGACTGAGCCTCGCTGCCCGGTACTATAAGTCCTAGACGTTTTTGG
>Ga0265313_10004024_pt1 | contig 11488 bp, 7 predicted proteins | sample 4123metaG_FD_203122 | JGI IMG/M metagenome (GOLD analysis project Ga0265313, IMG submission 203122) | Rhizosphere microbial communities from Carex aquatilis grown in University of Washington, Seatle, WA, United States - 4-1-23 metaG | ecosystem: Host-associated > Plants > Roots > Rhizosphere >...
GCGGCGCGCATCGTCATCGTCCCGCCGGAGCTCAAGGACGAGCATCTTCCCGCGATCGCCGAACGCACCGCCGTCACGGCGGTGGTGGGCGAGGATTCGGCGCTGGCATTGCCAGGCATCCGCTTCGTGCGCGCCACCTTGCCGCTGACGCCGCTGGCCGAGGCACCGCCGCCGCGCGAGACGGAATGGGTGCTGTTCACGGCCGGCACCACGGGAGTTCCCAAGCTGGTGTCCCACAGCCTTGGCAGCCTGACGGGCGCCATCCGCGCCGACGCGGTGAAGAACGGCGCGGTGCGGGATGCCGTCTGGGGCACTTTCTACGATGTCCGCCGCTATGGCGGACTGCAGATCCTGCTGCGCGCCCTGTCGGGCCGGGTCTCGCTCATCCTGCCCGATGACGGCGAGGAGGCGGGCGATTTCCTGGTGCGGCTGGGCCGGCATGGCGTCACCCATCTGAGCGGCATGCCGTCGCACTGGCGCCGGGCGCTGATGAGCCCGGCCAATCTGAAGATCGCGCCCAGAAATGTGCGGCTGTCCGGCGAGGTCGCCGACCAGGCGATGCTCGACAGCCTGAGAACGCGGTTTCCTGCCGCCGCCATTGTGCATGCCTATGGCTCGACCGAGGCCGGGGTCGGCTTTGAAGTGAATGACGGCCGGGAAGGCTTTCCCGCCGCCATCGTCGGCCAGCCCGGGGCGGTGGAGGTCAAGCTGGTCGATGGCAGCCTGCACATCCGCTCGCCGCGCATCGCGCACGGTTATGTTGACGGGAAGGAATTGCTGACCGAGGGCTTTGTCGATACCGGCGATCTGGTGGAGTTGTGGGGCGACCGCTATTTCTTCGTCGGTCGGCGTGGCGGCGCTGTCGATACCGGCGGCGCAGCGCGGAAGGAAGAAGGCGCAGGACGCAGGCAGTCTTCCGTCACAATGGACCAATTCTGACGCCGGAATAATCGCGTGGTAAGCGGCGGGTTAATTCGCGCTGCGGCGTTTGGAACCATTTCAAGACAAAAGCTTTACGTCTGGCGGCTAGATTTTCCGCGCCTGGGGGTTTGCATGTCTGCCGCGCCGCACATCACGACCATTGCCGCCTGACATGCCGCTGGACCGCCATGCAGAGCGTTTTCTGGAAATGCTCGCCGCCGCCGGGCAGGCCCGCGGCGGCTACGACCATGTGTCGGAGCGGCGCCAGGCGCTCAAAAACCTCACCGCGCTTGCCGACCCGCCGGTGACGACCCCGGTGGGCGGGGCGCATGATCACCTCATGCGGGTGGCCGGGGGCAACCTGCTGCTGCGGGTCTATTCCCCGGTCGGCGAGCCGGCGCGGCTGCTGCCCGGCATGGTGTTCCTGCATGGCGGCGGCTGGGTGGCCGGCAGCGTCGAGACCCATGACGGGCTGTGCCGCAGGCTGTGCAACGAATCCGGCTGCCGCCTGGTCGCCGTGGAATATCGCCTGGCGCCCGAGCACCAATTTCCGGTGGGGCTCAACGATTGCTGCATGGCGCTGGCCTATGTGCGGCGCAATGCCAGGGAGTTCGGCATCGATCCGGTTCGGCTGGGGATCGGCGGCGACTCCGCGGGCGCGACCCTCGCCGCCGCGGTCTGCCAGATCGCGCGCGAGGCGGGCGATCCGCCGCCCGCCTTCCAGCTGCTGCTGTGCCCGATCCTGGACGTGGCGGGCGAAGCCGCCTCGCGCCGCGAATTGCGCGAAGGCTATTTCCTCGACCACGAGACCCTGGTTCGCGACCTGGAACTCTATTGCCCCGGCGCCGCGCTTGACGATCCGCGCCTGTCGCCGCTGCGCGCCGCCGATTTCGCGGAGCTGGCCCCGGCCTTCATCCACACTGCCCAGTTCGATCCCTTCGGCGACGAAGGCGAGGCCTATGCCCGGCATCTTTCCGCCGCCGGGGTGACGGTGCATGGCCGGACCCATTCCGGCATGATCCATTTCTTCTATGCCATGCCGCAGATGATCCCCTATGCCCAGGAGGCGGTGGCGGTCATCGGCGCGGAAGTCCGTTATGCGATGAAGCTGCCGCGGCCGCGGGACCGCCGCGCTCAGATGCGCACAAGGCCCGAGCTGATCCGCGAATAAAGCGCCGCATCCAGCGGGACGTAGGCGCCGCCAATATCGGCGAACAGGGGATCGGCGATGCGGGCGGGATCGAAGCCGTCGCGCGCCAGGGCGTTCTTGCGGTGCTTGAAGGTGCCGGTCATCGCCAGCGAGGCGGCGCGGCGCAGGAACACCGGCCGGGCATAGGCGGGCAGCCGGATGGCGACATGGCCGTAGAGGGCGGCGAGATCGAAATCCTCCGCCACTTCCAGCGCCGCCATGCCGGCGCGGCCTTCCGCTCCCGGGACGGCGACGCCATAGACCGCGGCGGCGATGACGCCGGGCGCCGTGCCCAGCACCGACGCGACTTCCATGCTGGCGACATTCTCGCCTTTCCAGCGGAAGGTGTCGCCGACGCGGTCGACGAAGTAATAAAAGCCCTCGGCGTCCCTGCGCATCAAATCGCCGCTGCGGAACCAGGCGTCGCCATGGGCGAACACATTGCGCAGGATCTTCCGGGCGTTGGCCGCCTGGTCGGTATAGCCCTCGAACCGCGCCGCCCCGTCGGTGATCTTGCACACCGCTTCGCCCGTCTGTCCGCGCCCCGCGGCGATGCACAACCCGTCGGCGCTGCGGGCCGGCTGGCCGGTCGCCTCGTCATAGCGCAGCAGGGCGACCGGCATGAGCGGCGCCAGATGGGGCGGCACCCTGCCGATCGCGCCGGGCTTTCCCTCCATGTTGTAGAGGGAGAAATTGCCTTCGGTGGCGGCGTAGAATTCCAGGACCTGCGGAATCCTGAAGCGCGCCTGGAACGCTTCCCAGACATTGCCCGCCATGCCGTTGCCGCAAGCCAGGCGCAGGCGGTGCGCGGGCACATTTTCCGCCGTGCCATCCGCCGCCAGCAGGTAGCGGCACAATTCGCCGATATACTGGAAGATGGTGGCGCCGCTGGCCGCGACATCGGGCCAGAAGGCGCTGGCGGAGAATTTCTCGCGGCAGATCACCGCGCCGCCCGCCACCAGCAGCGCCCCCGGCGCCGCCACGCCGCCGGCGCTGTGATACATCGGCAGGCAATTGTAGAGACGATCCGCAGGCCCGGCGTCCATCATGCCGGCGAACCAGTGGGTCCACAGCATCACCCGGCGATGGCTCACCTTGGCGGCCTTGGGCAGGCCGGTGGTGCCGGAGGTGAAGATCAGCAGGGCATCGTCGTCGAGCGTGATGTCGGAGGCGCTGCCCGGCACGGCGCCGGAAAACCCGGCGATGCGCCGCGCGAAGCCTTCGTCATGGCGCCAGAGCTTGGCCATTGTGTTGCCGAGTTCCGGGGCCAGGTCTTCCTCGACGATGATGTGCCGGGGATCGGCGACATTGAGGCAATGATCCAGCGCCTCGCCCCGCAGATTGGTGTTGATCAGCGCCGCCACGCCGCCGGCGCGGCTGATCCCCGCCCAGGCGGCAAGATAATCCGGCCGGTTGGCCAGCATCAGCGCCACCACATCGCCGCGCCGGACGCCAGCCGCCGCGGCCCAGTTGGCATAGCGCCGGGCCTGTGCCGCCAGGCCGGCATAGGTATAGCTCTCGCGGACGCCGGTCAGCGCCGGGGCGTCGGCCAGGCGCGCCATTTCATCCAGCACCAGGGGGAAAATGCGCGACGGTTCGTCATCGATATGCGCCGTCAGCTTCAGCGCGCGCAGCCACGCCGCGGAAGCAACGGCTTGCCTGTCGGAATTCCTTGCGGCGGCGGACGGCATCATGTCCCAAAACGAAACGGTGAAGCGGCGCCACCAAATTAGCCGCGTCAGGTGGAAACCGCGTTAATGCCGCTGTCACGCGGTTCACCGGCCCGCGACGAGATTTCATTAATATCCGCGGCCTAAACTTGCCGCCTTCCTTCAGCAAGGCGGATGACCATCATGCGCAGCGCCAATCTCGACCGGGTGCGCTGATGCGGATCGAGCAATTTTCCCTGGGCGGCCACGGCAAGATCGGCACGGCGCTGGAAATCGGCCTGGTCAACAACATGCCCGATGTGGCGCTGCGCGCCACCGAGCTGCAATTCGCCCGGCTGCTGAAGGACGCGGCGGGGGCGCTGGACGTGCGGCTGCAGCTGTTTTCCCTGGCGGGGATCGAACGCGGCGAGGCGGCCCGCGCGCGGATGGAAGGATTCTACGCCGATGCCGCGACCCTGCCGCAGGCCCGGCTTGACGCCCTCATCGTCAGCGGCGCCGAGCCGCGCCCCGGTGACATGCGCCGGGAGCCCTGGTGGCCGGGCTTCGCCGCCCTGACCGACTGGTCGCGGGACGGCACCATCTCCACCGTCTTTTCCTGCCTTGCCGCCCATGCCGCGGTGCTGCATCTGGACGGCATCGACCGCCGGCCGCTGCCGCAAAAGCTCAGCGGCGTGATCGCCTGCGAACGGGTGCTGGAAGACCCGCTGTTCGCGGGCCTGCCGGCGATCAACCCCGTGCCGCATTCGCGGCGCAACGGCGTGGCGGAAGACGATCTCACAGCGCATGGCTACCGCGTGCTGTCGCGCCTGCCCTATGGCGACGCCGACATCTTCACCCGCCAGGAGCGCAGCCTGATGGTCCTGCTGCAGGGCCATCCCGAATTCGACGCCGACACGCTGGGACGCGAATTCCTCCACGACACCGGCCGCTTCCTGCGGGGCGAATGCGCCGAGCGTCCCGCCATGCCGGAGAATTATTTCGACCGCGCCACCGAGGAGAGGCTGCACGACCTGGCCGGCCATGCCGTCGATGCCGGCATCCTGCCCCGCTATGCCGAGATCGTCACCGGCGCGCTGCCGCTGCATTCCTGGCAGGGCACCACGGTGCGGCTGTTCGCCAACTGGCTGACCCTGGTGGCGGCGGAAAAGACCAGGCGCGCCGTGCTGAGCCGGCCGTCGCGCAAACGCGCTCGCGCCTAAGGCACCGGCACCGCATCAAAAGCAACCGTGGTGCGCGCCGTACTGTCATGGAACGGCACCGTGCCGTGCCACATGTAGGACGGGAACAGCACCAGCCGTCCGGGCACCGGCTGGATGGCGCGCCGCACGGGATTTTTCAGGGCGGCCTCGAAGCTGGGCTCGCCGAACTTGATCCAGCCCTGTTTGGCGGTCTCGTCCTTCACCGCCTCGGGCACCCCGACATAATAGCAGGAGCTGATCCAGCCGCTGGGATGCAGATGGTTGACATGATAGCCGCAATCCTTCAGCCGCGACGACCAGGAACCGGAATAGGCAAAGCCGCCCCGCCGCCGCGACAGGAAGGGATGCTTTTCGTCCGCCTTCAGCTCCGCGATATAGCGCGCCACGCCTTCGTCGATGCGCGCCCGCAGCCGTTCCACCAGGCCGTGGCCGGCGCCGAACAGATGGGCGGCGGTCTGGGTGCCGCCGCGCAGCGACTGGTTGATATATTCGCGGGTCCTGGGATGCAGCCGGTCGAGGGCGGCGTTCAGCTCGGCATTGAAGCTCGCCATGTCGGAGAATCCTTCCGGCGGCTCCAGGTCGAATGCCCGGATCAGCGTGTCATAGCCGTTGAGGATCTCGTCGCGCTCGTCCTCCATCAGCCGCAGCGCCGTGCCCATGTTGGCCAGCAGCATCTGGTCGCCGGGCTGAAGGCCGAGGCCCTGCTCGCACAGCGCCACCGCCTTGCCCGGATCGCCGCAATGGATCGCCGCCACCGCGGCGCTGGCGAACCATTCCGCGTTGCCGCCCCGCTTCAGGGCGCTCTCGAACATCCCCAGCGCCTCGGCCGGGCGCTTCATCGCCGTCAGCAGGATGCCCAGCCGGGCCGCGATTTCCGGATTGCCCGGATCGCGCGCCAGCATGTCGCGATAGATGTCATGGGCTTCCTCGTTGCGCCCGCCATGCACCAGGAAGAAGGCCTTGCCCGCCTGAAGATCGCGGGTCCTGGGAGCGCGGTCATAGGATTTGAGATAATCCTCCTCGCGGCCCAGGCGATAGAGCAGGTCGTTATAGGCCTGGTGCCAGCGCGGCTCGAGCGGCTCGCGCGCCAGCACCTGGCGCCAGACCGCCAGCGCCTCGTCATGGCGCTGCAGGTCTTCCAGCGCCTCGGCGCGCAGCATGTCGAGATTGGGCAGGGCCGGATTGAGCGCCTGCGCCTTTTCGAGATTGGCAAGCCCTTCCTCGTTCTTGTTCTGCCGGCGCTGGGCGGTGGCGAGATTGTGATGCAGCGCCGCCTTCAGCCGCGCCTCGCCCGGCTCGGCCACGCCGCGGCGCAGCGCGCTCTCGGCCTCCGCGAAACGGCCGGCATCGATCAGCACCGCGCCCAGCGCCTGCAGGGCCGCCAGATTGCCGGGCGCCAATCGCAGAATCTTGCGATAGGCGCTTTCGGCCTCGGACAATTTTCCGATCTGGTGCAGCACGCTGCCCAGGCCGTAGAGCGCCTCGGCGAAATCGGGCTTCAGCCCGAGGGCGGCGCGAAACGCGGCGATGGCGTCATCGTAGCGGCCCAGCCCGGCAAGCGCATTGGCCAGGTTGAGCGCGATCCAGGGCTGGCGCGGCTCGGCGGCGCGGGCCTGGGAGAGCGCCGCAGCCGCTTCCTCGAACCGCCGCTGGCCGACCCGGATCACGCCCAGAAGATTGAGGGCGGCGGCATCGGGCGGCGTCGCCGCCACCAGCGGCGCCAGAAGCCGCTCGGCCGCGATGCTGTCGCCGGCGTGGAAAAGCTGGCCCGCCCGTTCGATGGTCTGGCGGGCCGCCTGGGAACGCTGGTTCGCGATCATGGCGGGATACTATTGCGGCACGGCGTCGAAGGCGATGGTGGTGCGGGGACTGGCGGAACGGAAGGGGATGGTGCCGTGCCACATATAGGAGGGAAACAGCACCAGCCGGCCGGGCGCGGGCTGGATGGCGCGCCGCACCGGATCGGCCAGCGCCACGTCGAAGCCGGGCTCGCCGAACTTGATCCAGCCCTGACGCGCGGTCTCGTCCTTCACCGCATCGGGCACGCCGGCATAATAGCAGGAACTGATCCAGCCGCCGGGATGGACATGGTTGACATGATAGCCGCAATCGCCCAGCCGCGATGACCAGGACCCGGAATAGAGGAATTTTTCCGCCCGCCGCGACAGGAAGGGATGGCTTTGGTCCTCTTTCAGCTCGGCGATGTAGCGGGCCACGGTCTGGGAGATTCGCGCCGCCAGCCGGTCGACCAGGACATGGCCGCCCGCGAACAGATGGTCCGGGGTCTGGGTGCCGCCGCGCAGCGACTGGCTGACCGGCTCGCGCGCATCGGGATGGGCGCCGGCGAGAAAGCCGCAAAGCTCCGCATTGAACGCCGCCATGTCGGAAAATCCTTCCGGCGGCTCCAGGTCGAACACCCGGATCAAACTGTCATAGCCGTTGAGGATTTCGTCGCGCGCGTCGGCCATCATCCGCCAGGCGGTGCCCAAAGTCGCCAGGCCAAGCTGGCTGTGGGGCTCGATGCGAAGGCCAAGCTCCGCTTGCGCGGCGGCCTTTTGCGGATCGCCCCGGCGCAGCAGCACCGCGGCATAGTTGATATGCAGGTTCTGGTCGTCGGGATGGCGCGCGACCAGCGATTCGAGAAGAGCACCGGCCTCTTCCAGGCGCCCCAGGGCGTTGAGCGCGGTGGCGGCGCCGGACGCGGCATGCTTGTCGGCCGGATCGCGCGCCATCAGCTCGGCATAGACCTCATGCGCTTCGGCCTGGCGGTTGGCGCTGGCCAGGAGGCTCGCCTTGTCCAGCAGCAGCCTGGCGGTCTTGGGGGCGCGGCCATAGGAGGCGAGGAATTCCTCGTCCCTGCCCATGCGGTAGAGCAGTTCGTTGTAATGGCGGTGAACATTATCGTTCATCGGCTCGCGCGCCAGGATGGCGCGATAGAGCGCCAGCACCTCCTGCGTCCGGTTCAGTTCCTGCAGCATCTGGAGGCGGTGGAAATCCAGATCGCCGCGCGCCGGGTCGAGCGCCTGGGCGCTCTCGAAATTGGCCAGCGCCGCGGCATGCTTGCGTTGCGCCCGCTGCGCCAGGGCGAGATTATAGTGCAGCCCCGATTTGAGCCTGGCGTCCGCCGTTTCCGCCAGGGCGCGGGTGAGCAGGGTCTCGGCCTGGTCGGGCTGGCCCGCCTCGATCAGCACCGCGGCCAGCGCCAGCTTGCCGGGACCGTGTCCGGGCATCACCCGCAGCAGGCGGCGATAGGCATTCTGCGCCTCCTCAAGCTGGCCGCCGTCATGCAGCAGGTTGCCCAGCTCGAAATGGGCGTCGGCGAGATCGGGCTTGAGTTTGATCGCGCTGCGGAAAGTGGCCTGGGCCTCGTCGGTGCGGCCCAGCCCGGCGTAAATCTTTCCCAGGTTGAGGGCGGCGCTGGGCTGGCGCGGTTCGGCCGCCAGGGACCGGGACAACAGGGCCGCCGCTTCCTCGCGACGGTCCTGGCGCAGGCGGACCAGCCCCATCGCATGCAGCACCCCGGGATGGGCGGCGGTCGACGCGCCCGGTGCCATCAGGGGACTCAGCATCCGCTCGGCGGTCGCCGCGTCGCCCTGCTGCAGCAACTGGCCGACCTGCTGCAGGACAAGGGCAGGGGAAATCACCATGGAAAAGTTCCAGCAAGGACGGGCCGTGCCACCGTAAAATGACCCCACGTCAAGTTATTAACCACTTGGCCCACCTTAATTCCCCGGGGCAGCGCCAACATTGCGTATTTGTCGCAAATTGTCACCGTAAAGCCCTTACGGCCTCGAATTCGATCATCTAATAAGTATATGCGGGTGGGGGCGCCCTGAATGGACATGTTGATTCTGTCGAACTTCATTGGCTGGTCTGCCGCATGGGTTGCGATCCTCGGAGCCGGCTATGCCGCGCTGGCGGCGCTTTTGGTATCGCGTTTCATGCGGGCCGAAAGGCCGGGGCCGCGCCTTTACGCGCCCATCACCATCCTCAAGCCGCTGCATCAGGGCGAGCCGGGCCTTCAACAGAATCTCGAAACCTTCTTCGCCCAGGACTATCCCGGCGAGGTGCAGATCGTGTTCGGGGTGCATGACCGCTGCGATCCGGCGATCGAGGTGGTGAAGATGCTGCAGGCCCGCTATCCCGACCGCGACACCGCCATCGTCGCCGATACCGCGCTCTATGGCGCCAACGCCAAGGTTTCCAATCTCATCAACATGCTGCCGGCGGCACGGCACGACACGCTGGTGCTGTCCGACAGCGACATCGCCGTCTCGCCGCTATGGCTGCGCCAGGTGGCCGGCGCCCTGGAGCGGCCCGGCGTCGGCATCGTCACCTGCCTCTATACCGGCGAGCCGGAGCATGGCGAGCACCGGCTGTGGTCGGCGCTGTCGGCGATGGGCACCTCCTACGAATTCCTGCCCAATGTCGTGCTGGCGACATCGCTGGGCCTGGCGGCGCCCTGTTTCGGTTCCACCATCGCCCTCAAGCGCGAGACCCTGGACGAGGTGGGCGGCTTTGCCGCCTTCGCCGATTATCTCGCCGACGATTATGAGATGGGCCGCGCGGTGCGGGCCAAGGGCTATACCCTGGCGATCCCGGCCTTGGGCGTGGGCCACACCGCGGCGGAAACCTCGGCGGCGGAACTTTTCCGCCACGAATTGCGCTGGACCCGCACCATCCGCATGGTCAATCCCGTCGGCCATCTGGGCAGTTTCATCACTTTCGGGTTCCCCTTCGCGCTGCTGTCGGCGCTGCTGACCGATTTCGCGCCGCTCAGCCTGTGGGCGCTGGGCCTGACCCTTGCGGCGCGGTTGTTTCTCAAATACCGCATCGATGGTATTTTCGGCACCTATGCGGGTCCGTACTGGCTGCTGCCGCTGCGCGACCTGATCAGTTTTGCGGTTTTCGTGACGTCGCTGTTCGGCGAGACGGTTCATTGGCGGGGCAGCCGATTCGCCGTCGAACCCACCGGGGCGATGTCGCAGTTTTAGGGATGTGCAAGCCATGGCCATGAAGTCGCTCTTTCTGCAGGCGCCGTCATTCGACGGCTATGACGGCGGCGCCGGCGCGCGCTACCAGATGAAGCGGGAGGTCAAATCCTTCTGGTTTCCCACCTGGCTGGCCCAGGCCGCCGCGATGGTGCCCGGCTCGCGCCTGATCGACGCGCCGCCGCACAACCTGTCCTTCAAGGACATTGAGGACGACGTGAAGGCGCATGCGCTGATTGTCATCCATACCTCGACCCCCAGCTTCAAGTCGGACTGCAAGACCGCGGCCATGATCCGCGCCATCAATCCCGCCGCCAAGATCGGCTTCATCGGCGCCAAGGTGGCGGTCGAGCCGGTGGAAAGCATGGAAGCCTGCGCCGCGCTGGATTTCGTCGCCCGCAACGAATACGACTTCACCATCCAGGAACTGGCGAACGGCGCCGACTGGTCCACCATCAAGGGCCTGACCTGGCGCAACGCGGCGCGCGAGATCGTCTCCAATCCGGAGCGCGAAATCCTGGTCGACATGGACAAGCTGCCCAGCGTGCTGCCGCTCTACAAGCAGCTCGACGTGAAGAAGTATTTCGGCGGCTATCTGCTGCACCCCTACATGTCCTGGTACACCGGGCGCGGCTGCAAGTCGCGCTGCACCTTCTGCCTGTGGCCCCAGACCATCGGCGGCCACAAATACCGCTTCATGTCGATCGACCGCGTGGTCCAGGACGTGAAGTATGTGAAGGACAATTTCCCGGAGGTGCGGGAAATCTTCTTCGACGACGATACCCTGACCGACAATCACGACCGGGTGGAGGAACTGGCCAGGGCGCTGGGTCCGCTGGGCGTCACCTGGTCGTGCAACGCCAAGGCCAATGTGCCGCGCAAGACCCTTGAAGTGATGAAGGCCAACGGCCTGCGGCTGCTGCTGGTCGGTTATGAATCCGGCAACCAGCAGATCCTGCACAACATCAAGAAGGGCCTGCTGGTCGAAGTCGCCAAGCGCTTCTCCAAGGATTGCCATGATTTGGGCATCGTCGTGCACGGCACCTTCATCCTGGGCCTGCCCGGCGAGACCCGCGAGACCATCCAGGAAACCTTGGCCTTCGCGAAGGAAGTGAATCCGCGCACCCTGCAGGTGTCGCTGGCGGCGCCCTATCCGGGCACCTTCCTCTACAAGCAGGCCAAGGAAAATGGCTGGTTCGCCTCCGATGTCGATCTCTTGACCGACGACGGCACCCAGATCGCGCCACTCAATTATCCCCATCTCGGCCACACCGAAATCTTCAACTCGGTGGAGGAGTTCTACAAGAAATTCTATTTCCGCCCCTCCAAGATCGCCGAGATCGTGGGCGAGATGCTGACCTCGCGCGACATGCTGGTGCGCCGCCTGCGCGAAGGCGTGGAATTCTTCCAGTTCCTGCGCAACCGCGAAGACATGATCGTCTCTTGATGGCGCTGCACTTCCCCCCTCCCCTGGCGGGAGGGGGCAATCGTTTCGCGCGACGCGCGAAACGATTGGGG
>Ga0265313_10004025_pt1 | contig 11487 bp, 10 predicted proteins | sample 4123metaG_FD_203122 | JGI IMG/M metagenome (GOLD analysis project Ga0265313, IMG submission 203122) | Rhizosphere microbial communities from Carex aquatilis grown in University of Washington, Seatle, WA, United States - 4-1-23 metaG | ecosystem: Host-associated > Plants > Roots > Rhizosphere >...
TAAACTACGAGGTATGCCTTCCCCTTTTGGAAGGTGATCGATCCATCCGCCAGACTCACCCCTTGCCCGGCGGCTCCAGCCACGCCCGTGGCATTAGCGGAGTTTACACTGTTTGGGGCTACAACGCAGCCCAGCACGATTCCGTAGCTGAAGACGGCGTTTTCCTGATGCGTTTCCGTGACTTGCAACGCGACTTGCCGGGCGCGAGGTGCGGCTTTTCTGCTCCAAAACCCCGACGCGTGTTTTCGGGCCGCGAGGCGCTGACGGGGACGTGAGCGCGGCGACTGCGGAGCACGGCGGCAGGGCACGCCAAAGCGGCTTAAAAGCCGTTTGCGGCCGGTGCGAAGGAGCTGGGGCGCCGCCATCATCGAACGCCGAGCCTGAGCGGCTAAAGAGGAAGCGGCGAGCCGTTTCTCGCTACGGCAAGCGCAGTTTTCCCGGGTCCTGGCGATTGTCCCACACCCGGACGATCTCCACCCGCGCGGCGGATTCGTTGACGCGGTAAATGATGAGGTAGTGCCGATGCGCGAGCTTGCGCAAAGCCGGCCGCTTCCGGACCGGCGCGCCCCGATTGGGCAACTGGTCGAGCGAGAAGATCACGTCCACCAACTCCAGGCCGATGCGCTCCGCTGCCGTGGGGCTTTTCTGCGCGAGGAACGCGACCACGTTCCCCAAGTCGGTCTCGGCCTCGTCGGTCAGCGCGACTTGCCAGCCCATTGCCGCACCTTGGTTTCGAGTTCATCGCGAGCGACCACCCGCGCACCCTTGGCCTCCAGTGAGCGCATCCCGGCGTCAATGGCCTCCAACAGTTCGGGCGATTCCTCGTCGTGCTCGGTCAACCAGTCGCGCACCTTCGCCACCTCGGTCGGCGGCAAGGTCTGGAGCTGATTGATGACTTCGGTGGCGGTCATGATGTCCATAAAGCTAGGGGCGTGCCGGCTGGTCGGCAAGCTCGGCCTCGGCTTCTTCCTCGGCCAGCTCGGCCGCGAGTTCGGCGTTGTCCTGGGCGAGCGCGGCCGGCTCGCTACCGGCGTCGGCCGTCAATCGCGCTGGGTGCGTCCTGGTGTGGACTTCCTTCAGCATGCGGATCGAGACCTGGGCGTAAATCTGCGTCGTCTCCAGTTTCTCATGCCCGAGCAGCTGCTGGATAAAGCGGATGTCCGCGCCGCCCTCCAGCATCAAGGTCGCGCACGTGTGGCGGAACAGGTGACACGAGCCGGTTTTCCCGATCTGGGCGCGGTCCACGTAGTCGCGCACGAGCTGCGTCAATCGGTTCGCCTCGAACGCAAGCCCCACGTTCGTCAGGAAAACAATCCCGTCGTCGGGCGTGAGCGCGAGCTGCGGCCTCGCCTCCTCCAGGTAGCGCCGGACCCACGCGAACGCCCGTTCGCCCATCGGGATCATCCGGTCTTTTTTCCCTTTGCCCTGGCGGATGAAGATCGTCCCGCGCTCCTGGTCGAGGTCGTAAAGTTTCAAGCCCAGCAGTTCCATGCGGCGCATCCCCGTCGAGTAAAACGTCTCCAGGATTGAGCGGTCCCGCAGTCCTAGCGGATTGGATACATCGGGCAGCGCAAGGACGCGCTCGGCCTCGGCCGCGGTGAGGACGTGCCGCGGGAGCCGCTTTTCCGCTCGCGGCAAGTCGAGGTCGGCGGCCGGATTGGCGAGGAGCAGGTTTTGCCGGCACAGCCATTTGAAGAGCGCGCGCACCGGGATCAGGCACCCGTGCTGCGAGCGGAAGGACAGCGGCTGACCGTTCTTCTTGCGGTAGTGGTAAAGGAACCGCTGGTACCGCTCCAGGCTTGGCTTCGTCACCTCGGTCGGCCGCGTGAGGCCCCGCGCCTCGGCCCACTTGATAAACTCGCGGAGATGGTGCTCGCGGCTCGCGATCGTGGCCTCCGAGTAGTTGCGGACCCGCAGCGCCTCCAGGTAGGTCTCGGCCAGCGCCGCGAAGCCCTGGCTGTCGCCTTCCGCGCCCAGCGGCCGGTGCGCGCCGCGTTGTCCTTTGCGTGGCATGACTATGGACGGTTTTTAATGACTACGCCGCCGCGTGGTCGGCCTCGCCGTCCTGATGTGCGTTTTGACGAGATTGCGCGTCCGGCCCGGACTTTTCAGAGGAGGAACCGGCATTTTCCGAAGCCCGACCACCGGCCGACCATCCCCCGACCGGGGGCCGACCGACCCCCGACCACTCGCCGTTTACCCCCGACCGAGGCAGGTCCGTAGTCATGCCGGCACGGAGTTTTTCCACGTCGAGCAGGCCCGGCAGGAACCGGCCGCCGTCCTTGCCCGCCCCGTCGTAAACCAGCTCGTAAACGTTGCCCTGGCCGTGGTCGGCCCGGTGCGTCAGCACGTATTCCAACTCGGCCAAGCGACCCAGATGGATTTTCAACTGGGTGTCGCCCCAGCCGATCACGTCGCGCACCTGCCGGCGGCTAAACAGCACATCGCTGCGCTCCATTTTTGCGGCGCGGCATTTCTCGGACACCATCCGCTCGATCAGCTCCAGGAGCCGCCGGGTCTGCGGCGGCATTTCATCGAGGCAACGCCCCAGGACGTGATGCGCGAGCCGGTTCGCCGCCGCGATGTCGTCGAGCGTCACCTCCACGTAAGCGAGCGCCTTGCCGTCCTGCTGCACCGTCCGCACCGGCCGCTGGTATTGGTGCAACAGCGTGATGCAGCGGATGAGGGCCAAGTATTTCGTGTGGTCGCGCCGCGTGCGGGTCCGGTCGTCGAGGAACGTCAAACGCTCGGCGAAGGGATTCACGACGGCGAGCGGACGCAAGAGCCGCTGCGCCGCCCGGTGTGTAGTGAGTATTTGGTTACGCGCTTCCTTCCGCAGCAGTCCGGCGAGCGTCTCCCGTTCGCGCTGCATGCGATGGATCGCGGCCGTTTGCTCGCGGCCTTCGTCCACCGTCACGACGAGGCAGCGGTTTAAAAGCTCCTCGTCGATGTCCACGGCCGTCGTTGTCAAAAAGATCATGCAGGGGCCTTCGACCCGGTATTCCTGCGTCACCATGCGTCCCGTGTGCGGGTCCTTGCCCGTCGAGGCGATCGTGAGTTCGCCCTCCGACTGGAGCAGCTTCAAGGCGTAGGAAGCGCGCTCCGCGCCCTCCTCTTCCACGATGGCGAGGATCTTGTGCCGGAGATCCGCGTCGCTGAGGTAATAAAGCGCCTGGCCCGTGAGCGCCGAGTATTTGACTCGCTCCTCCGGCGGCACGAACGACAACACCGCTTCCATGAGCGCCGTTTTCCCCGCGGCGCTCGTCGACTGTACGATGACGGCGAGCGGCTGGTCGAGCTTGCGCGAGACGGCCGCGAGGTAGCCCACAAGCTTGTTGGTTTCCTCGCCGACGACACCGCACGCCGCAAAATCGGCGAGGATGCGGTCGAGGAGTTTCGGATCGCGCAGGAGCGCGAGCGCCGCCTCGCGTTCTTCCTCCGGCATCGGCCGGGCCTCGGGCTTCGCCGCCACCTCGGCATTGAGCCGCACCTCCTGCAACTCCTCCAGTTTGCCCAGCACCTTGCCTAAATCACGCTTGAGCAATTCGGATTTGAGCAGCGTTTCCACCGCCGCCGCATCGATAAAACCCTGCCGCTGCCTCGCGCTGCACAGGTCCAGCGTGTCCAGGTGCCAGCGCTCGGCGCACGCGACCCGCAGCGAGACGCGGAGCGATTCAAAGCCGGTGTTTTTTGCGAGGCCGCGAACGCGGTATTCGCGATCACCGATCGACAGAACGATTTCGTCCGGCTCGTCCTTAATGACGACGACGCCGGACAGATTCGCGACTGGTGCCGCCGTGGTGGTTTCTTCTTTAGCCGCCTTCTCCGGCTCGGCCGTAGGCGTGACCGGCTCCGGTGTTTTCTCGGGCGTGGGCGCAACCGGAGCAGCTACAGAAGCGGCTTTAGCAGCTAATAAAGAAGGCGCGGGTGCGCCCGGGTGTGAAGACACCGCAGGCCGTGAACGAACACCGTCCAAGGGCAGCGCCGAGCGCAGCAACAAGCCGAGGGATTTTTCGGCCGGGGTCACGGCGAGGGCGTATGCGTTAGCGTCCTGGCCGTGAGGAAAGAGGACGCGGAAGCATTCGATGCCCACCGCGGCGAGCTGCGCCGCCACCTCGGAGGCACCCTTGTCCCCGGGTTCGTCGCGGTCGTAGGCGATAAAAACGCGCTGCATCTTCGCGGCCACGAGGGCGTCGAGCAGCTCGTCGGGCAACGCCTTCGCACTGTAACCGGTCGTCACGTGGCGGAAGCCGGCACACCAGAACGTGAGCGCGTCGATGATTCCCTCGGTTACGATCACGTCGGCCGAACGCAGCGCGGCCGGATTGAAGACGCCGCGCTGCGGCCCCGGCAGGAACAAGTGCCGGTCGTGTTTGCCGCCGTCGTCGATGGCGCGGCCGTAGACGGTCCCAATCTCGCCGGACTCGGCCACGACCGGAAAGACAACGCGGCCCCGCAGGTGCTCGTGCCCGGTGTCGCGCAGGATGCCCAGCCGCGTCAACCGCTCGCGGATCGCGGCCCCTTCTTTGCGGTTAGCCTGCGGCAGCCGCAGCCCGAGCGTGCGATCGACGAAGCCGAGCCGGAACGTTTCGACGGCCTCGGCCGCGATCCCGCGTTTTTTTAAGTACGCGAGCGCCGCCGGGTTCTCGTTCGTCCGTAAACGTTCGTGATAGTAGTCGAGCACCTGGCGCAACGCCGCCTGGTCGTCGGCGTCGGCCGTGACCGGTGCCGTCAGCCGCGGCACGGTGGACTTTTTGATGGGCGCGCCCGTCGTCGGGCCGGACAGCGCGGAGAGTTTCCCCGACTTCAAAAGTTCGTAGGCGTGGCGGAACGAAACGCCATCAAAGCGCTGCACGAACTGGATCACGTTGCCCGTCGCACCGCACGACATGCACCGCCAAAGACCCTTGCCCGGCGTGACCCGCATGCTCGGGTCGTGGTCCTCGTGGAACGGACACAGCCCAACCAGGTCGTGGCCCTGCGGTTTTAGTTCGACGCCCCGCGCCCGGATCACGGCCGCCAGGTCGGTCTCGCGCTTGATGCGCTCGATCTCGTCTTCGGGTATCATCGGCATGTCAGCAAACCTCCTCTGTTTCCGGGTGGTAGTGTCCGCCGTCGGTATCGAGCAGCAGACTCCACCGTTTCTCTGCGAGCGCCGGGTTGCGCTGCGCCAGGCGCAGCATCCGCCGTCCGTCGTCCCGCCAACCGCAAAGGGATTTCAAACGCTCGTCCCAACCGTGCTGCCACGCTTCGCGGATCACGGCGCGGCCCAGGGCGGCGAGTTCGGCCGGCACGCCTTGGGCGACGGCGTGTGTCTCCCATCCGTCCCACGGATACGCGCCGAACGTCGAGCCCAGCACGTCGTCGTCGCGCAATCGTGGCGTTTCGTCTGGCGGTTCGATTTCCCACACGTGGCTGCTCAGCCACGCCGTCACCCGCTCGTGTTCCCACGAGCCGGGCCGCTCCAGGGCCACGGCCATGTCGCCGACGAACGCCGCGAGCACTGTCTCCAGTTTGCGCCCGGCGGATTCCCGCGCGAGTTGTGCCGCCGCCCGTTTCGTTTCGGCTGGCACCGTCACCCGCACCGTGGCCCGGTGCGGCTCGTCCTCGCCGGGGGGCGTCAAGCCCGGAGATGAAGATTTTGACATGCCGGCGAGTTACTGCATTGCTTGTAACTATGCAAGGGATTTCTCCTATCGCCGGTAACTGCCCGTATAATGACGGCATGCCCGGAGGTCGTCCGCCAAAATTAAAACGTTCCGAGTTCGGTGAGCGCTTGGTGTCCATCCGCCAACGCGCCGGACTTTCGCAAACGCAGGTCGCCGAGAAGCTCGGCGTTTCCCAGCAGGCTTATGCCGGATGGGAACGAAGCACCACGGCCTTGCGGCCGGATGATCTCGCCAAGCTCGCCGACGTGCTCGGCACCACCACCGACGAGTTGCTCGGCAAACGGGTCGCGTCCAAACGCGGCACCGGCCCGACCGGCAAGGCCCGGCAGGTCTTCGAGCGCGTGAGCCAGTTGCCGCGCGCCACGCAGCAACGCATTCTGGCCAACGTCGAGGACGCTCTCACGGCCTACGAGGTCCGCAAAGCCAGCTGAGCCGGGCAACGACCGGCTCGGTTTGCTTTCTTCTTTAGTTGCCCCGCCGGGGGGGCGCGGGGGCGGCGAGCTCCCCCGCATCATCGTCGCCTTGGCTCGCGGCGGCACCCCCGAGGCGCAGCCGAGCCGCCGCGCGGCTTTCTTTCCGATCAGCGACCGGCTGTCGCTGTGCTCGCCGTCCGGCGTTTGCGTCGCTGCTGCTTCGCGCTTGGTTTCGCGCCGTGACCATTGCCGAGATACTGCCGCAACGTCCCGACTTTCACCGGCATTCCAGCGCTGGCCAGCTCCGCGGCCAACTGCGCGTAGCTCCAGCCGTTCGCGTGCAATTCGGTCAACTTGTCGCGCACCGGTGCCAGCACGTCACCGGCACTCTTCCGCTTTTTCGGCGGCTCCTGCTCCCGCAGTTGCTCCAGCTTTTTCTCCAACTTCGTATAGTCGATCTTTTCGGCCATCATGCCGTAATCGGTTCGCTCGCTCATCGGTTTTTCCTCCGTTATAGGTTTCGCGTTTCAAGCGGCGCTCGCTCTGCGCCGGTTCCGCTGTACAGACAGCCGTTCGTCCGGTTTTGTTCTGCGCGGCCTATTGCTTTTGGTTCAGCAGCCGGTCCGGCGCGCGTTGCGCTGCCTGTCTGCGCTGCGTCTGGCAGCGCGTCTGGCTGATCGTCTGACGGTTTCGCTGCGCTTTTTGAGCGGGGTTGGTGTCTCGATCAATTTTGAGAGATTGGGGGAGCAAAACGCGCGCAACTTTGCGCGCGTTTGGGGTCGGAGGTGGCCGAAGATTTGCGCCATGTTCACCGCAAAACCGCAGAAGAATCGGAACGCCGCGACGCTCTATTTCGACGAGCATCTTTCGCACAACGATTATTACACGCAGAAGGAAACGCAGGCCGGTTACTGGATCGGTCAGGGCGCGCAACGGCTGGGACTAAAGGAGGGCGAGAAGGTCGGACGCGATGAGTTTTTGCGGCTCTGCGATAACCTCCATCCGGAGCACGGAACGAAGCTCACCCAGGTGCATTTGGCGGACCGCAGGATCTTCTTCGACTTCACCTGTTCGGCTCCAAAATCGGTTTCCATTCTCGCCGTCACGATGGACGACACACGCATCGTCCAGGCGCATCGGGAAGCGGCCGGCATTGCGCTGCGTGAGTTGGAAGCATTCTCCGGAACCCGCGTCAGGAAGAACGGCGCGATGGAGGACCGGACGACGGGAAGCCTGGTCGGAGCCGCGTTTCAACACACCTCGTCGCGTGCCTTGGACCCGCAACTGCACACGCATTTTACGCTCTTCAATGCGACCTTCGATCCCGAAGAAAAACGATGGAAGGCGCTGCAAACGTCCGGGATGTTCGGGGCAATTCATTACGGCACCGCCGTCTATCGCAACGAACTGGCCAAGCGGCTGCACGCGCTGGGCTATGCGACCCGGGCCACCGCGCACGGTTTCGAGATCGAGGGCGTCGAACAAAAACTCATCGAACGCTTTTCCAAACGCGCTCAGCAGCGCAACGCCGCCGTCGCCCGTGACGAAAAACGGCTGGGCCGCAAGTTGACCAACGACGAGATCAGCGTCGTCGTCCACAAGACCCGCGCCCGGAAGCTCAAAAACGTGGCGGAGGAGAAGGTCCGCGCCGCGCAGCTGGACGAGATCGGCTTCTTTGAGAAGCGGACCCTTCGTGCGGTCGTTGCCGAAGCGATAGGCCAGAGGAAGGATTTCAAAGAGACCGTGTATCTCGGGCGGGCCATGGATCACGCCATCGAGCACGCATTTTCCCGCCAGTCTGTCGCGCCGGAGCATGAGCTGCTCGAGGCGGCCTTGGTCAAGGGCTGCGGGCAGGTCGATCTGCCGGAACTCAAGCGCGCGTTTCGCGAGTCGGAACGGCTCGTGCGCGTGGGGGCGGAGTATTCGACCCGCGAGATTTTGGGCACGGAGTTGGCCATGATTCGCACCGTCAATCTCGGCCTGAACACGGCCGAGCCGATTGCGCCGCGGCACCGCGTGACGCAGATTTTGGGCGCGGACCAGCGCGCCGCCTTAAACCTCGTGCTCTCGTCGCACGATCGGATCACCGGGATGCAGGGCCTCGCCGGTGCCGGCAAGACGACGGCGCTGCGCGAGCTGCACGCGGCCGTCAAGGAGTCGGGTCGCGAACTGGTCGTTTGTGCGCCGAGCGCCGCCGCGACCGACGTTTTGCGGAAGGAAGGTTTTGCCGAGGCCGTCACCGTCGCCAAGCTGCTGACGCATGACGGGCCGCTGTCGCCGCGTTCCGTCCTGGTCGTCGATGAGGCCGGGACGCTCGGCACGTCGGACATGCTGCGCGTATTGGTCGCGGCGCGGGAGGCGCGCGTCGTGCTGGTCGGCGATACCGGACAGCACGCGCCCGTTGCCCAGGGCGATGCGCTGCGGATTCTGGAGGAACATTCCGGCTATCGGTTCGGACGGCTCACTCAAATCCGGCGGCAGCGCTCGGAGGAGCTAAAGGAAACCGTTTTGCTCGCGGCGAAACAGCGCACGGGCGAAGCATTCGCCCGGCTGCGCAAGGCCGGTGAGGTCGTCGAGCAGAACGACACCGCCGCGCTGTATCCAAAAGCCGCTGACGCTTATTTACGCGTGACGCTGTCGGGTAAAACCGCGCTCGTCGTGTCGCCCACCTGGGCGGAGATCGCGTCAGTGACCGAGGCCATTCGGCAAAAACGGCGCGAAGAGAAGCAGCTCGCCGCTAAAGAAGAAAAAGTGCGCGTCTTCGATCCGATCGGCTGGACCGATGCGCAAAAGCGCCTGGTCGCACATTACGAACCGGGCCTGCAATTGCGCTTCGTCAAACGCAGCAGCGATTTCAGGGCCGGTGAGTTTGTCGAGGTCGTCGGCCACACGGCCAAGCAACTGCGCGTCCGCGGCGGCGATCAGCGCGAGCGGATATTTCAGCCGGGGCGTGCGCCGTCGTCATTCGAGGTCGGCCAAAAACGCGAGATCGGCGTCGCCGCCGGCGACGTGCTCCTCCTGCGCGCCAACGCGCCCGGCTTCGTCAATGGCGAGCGCGTCACGGTGAAGGCGATGCAGGGCCAGAAGATTTCGCTGATGGACGGGCGCGAGCTGCCGCGCGACTACCGGACGTTTTCCCACGGCTATGCCGTCACGTCGCACGCCGCCCAGGGCAAGACCGTCGACGAGGTTTTGGTCGTCGCCTCCTCGCTGTCGTTCGCGGCCGTTTCCCAGGAAAGTTTTTACGTGGGGATTTCGAGGGCGCGGGAACGTGCGCGCATCTATACCGATGACGCCGAGCTGCTCGGGCGACGGGTGGAGGATTCGCACACCCGCAAGGCCGCCGTCGAGTTGGCCGGGCTGCGCGAGGAGTTGCGCCGCGCCGGGTTCGTCCGCACGCCGACACCGGCACCGGCGATGCGGCCGGATACACCGCGCACCACGGTCGGGCAGTCGGTCGGCCGCGCCTGGCGGCAGGTGCGGCAACTGCGCGCCGAACGGCTGGCTCCGGCGCAGCGTCTCGCGGTAACGTGGACGCAAACGGTGCGGCAGTGGCTCCGCGAACGGCTGGGCGTTGAGGAGACGCGCAACGTCACCGCGCGACAGACAACGACGCAGCAAGTCAGCCAATCCCGCGGCATCCACCTGTGAGTTTTTTCTAACCATATGTCGTCACTCCAACAAGAAGTCGCCGCCCGGCGCGCGGCCGAACCCGTCACTCCCTCGTGCTACACCAGCGGACCGCGTGGCGGCCGCGCGTTCATCGAGTTCCGTCCCGACGCCCACACGCGGACGGGTTTCCCCGTGTCGCAGTTATGCCACTACACGCTCGAAGCCGGTCGCGACGACGCCGAACTAGATGCGCCGGAGCGGCTGACCCTGGCGTTTTCCACGGCCGATGTCGTCATCGTCGGCGCGCGGCTTGGCAAGCTCGTCGATCTGCTCAACGAGCACGATCTGGGCTCCGTTTCCGTCGTCGATGCGCGCTATGCCGGCATGCTCGTTCGCTCTCCCTGGGTCGCGAGCATCACGATTGCCCGGCTCGACAAGTCGATCAGCGCGGCGGGTTAGGCGCTCGCGCAACAGGCCGCGCGAGCGGCCGGGCGTCTCGCGCTCGTAGCGCAGCGCAGAACGCGAGGCGTAGGCGGCAAGGAGCGGTCAGCGACGCGCAGCGGCAGCGGAGATCAAGCCGGCACGGTCGGCGCGGCACGAGCGCAAGCCTTCAGCGCTGGAGCGACGCCGCGCTGTCCGTGCCGGCGGCATTGCAGGTTTTGCGTCCCATTCACTTCGCCTTTCGCGGCTCAAACAATTCCAAGATCTTTTTTCCATCTCTTGGATCGAATCCCGCTTCACGGTAAAACAGCCATGCTCGCCCATTGGCCTCGATCTTCAGTATCCGATTCCCCTCAAGGAAACTCGCATGCGCACCGTCGTCCCTACCGAAAATCGCCGCCGTGACATAGCTGCCAACTCTTTTGGGTAGCATGGCCGAAAACTCCATCCCTGTATCCGTAACGTAGATTCGCCCTTCCTGCTTCTTTGCGATCGAAGCAGCCTTCGTAATTTTCTTGTTCACTGAATCCGCGTCAGAACCCGCCGTCCCAAGGTAACACACCCCATAGATGTAGTCCAAGCGGCCTTGGTCGTGCTGTTCATCAGCGGCACCCGCATGGCGAAATGTGAGCATCGCAATTGCCACGAGGAGAGGCCACTTCACGTGCTTTAGCTTCTTAGTTGTCATTAAGGAAAATGATACCGAAAGGTCGTAGAGCCCGTGCCATCCTGCCTGAACGTTGCGGTGGTATTCCACGTTTGTTGGGCTAAAACCTGATTGGTGGATCTGTTTATAATGGTCGTGGTGAACGTCTGATTGTTCGTCAGCGTTCGGGTCAGGTCATTGGGATTCCCGGCCCACCCCGGGGCGTCGTAAAACTGGAATACTACCGCTCCGTTTGACCCTACGGTGACGGATGGCTGCAACCAGGTTCCCTGAGCGTCTGTAATTGAGCCGTGGCTACCGAACGACGAGCCATCGAAGAAGACTACATCGAGTGAGCCAGGTTTATGGAGTGCGACTTCATTCCCGGTGATGTTGCTAGTGCCTGTCGAGCTATCATATGTCTGTCGTATTTCGATATCTGAGGGAGACACGCCCGTTACAACAGCGGAGAAATTGACACGGTTACCAACCTGAACCGAAAGCGGGTTTGTAGGATCTGTTGGATCTTGTCCTACAACGGTTCCTCCATTCGTCACAAAAAGAGCTGCACTCGGTCCCCTGTTTGGGGCTACAACGCAGCCCAGCACGATTCCGTAGCTGAAGACGGCGTTTTCCTGATGCGTTTCCGTGACTTGCAACGCGACTTGCCGGGCGCGAGGTGCGGCTTTTCTGCTCCAAAACCCCG
>Ga0265313_10004027_pt1 | contig 11483 bp, 8 predicted proteins | sample 4123metaG_FD_203122 | JGI IMG/M metagenome (GOLD analysis project Ga0265313, IMG submission 203122) | Rhizosphere microbial communities from Carex aquatilis grown in University of Washington, Seatle, WA, United States - 4-1-23 metaG | ecosystem: Host-associated > Plants > Roots > Rhizosphere >...
GTTGCTCTGGCGCTGGGTATATCTTTCGCGTCGGTGCTGGTTGCGCGGCGGATGGCGGGGCGGTCGGGGCTGCTCTAAGTTAGAGCGGATCTGGCTGACCTGATTAGCCAGGAAACATCAGCGGAGTGCCATGCCGTTTACTCCGGCCTTGCGTACTTCTCGCCAAACTTGCGCAACTTGGCCAGGGTCGCGGCGGCCTCGCCTGCGTCGATCGCTTCAGCGCCGATGGCGACGCCTTCCTTCAAATCTACCGCAATGCCTGCCGCCACCAGCGCAGCGGCCGCGTTCAAGAGCACAACGTCGCGTCGCGGCCCTGGAATGCCGGTGATGACGTCATACAACAACGAAGCATTGGTCTGCACGTCGCCGCCTGAAAACTGATCGAGCGTAACGCGGGGCAGCCCTGCCATCTCCGGCGTCACGCGAGCCGCTTTTAAAACGGGTGGCTCGCCGTCCTCCGCATCTTCAACCCGCGCGACAACAGACTCTCCCGTGGTGGTTAGCTCGTCGATTCCGTCGGTTCCATGCACGACAAAGGCGCGTTTTGCGCCGAGCACGGCCAGGGCTCTACCCACAAGGAGCACCCGGCTCGGGGCCAGTACGCCAATCACCTGTGACCGTGCCCCGGCAGGATTAGTGAGAGGTCCACAAAGATTGAAGATGGTGCGAAAGCCAAGCGTGCGGCGAAGAGGCCCCACGACCTTCATCGCGGGATGATAAAGCGGCGCGAAAAGGAACATGAATCCGGTCTCGCGCAGGCACGCCGCGGCTAATTCGGGACCCAGGCTGATCGGCACTCCGAGGGCTTCGAGAACATCCGCAGATCCCGCCTGCGAAGTCACCGCGCGATTCCCGTGCTTGGCAACACGGGCCCCCGCAGCCGCAGCCACCAGGGCCGCACCCGTCGAGATGTTAAACGTCATCGGCCCGCCGCCACCGGTTCCGCATGTGTCCACCAGTACGGCGCGCTCCTCGTCGGTGAGCGGAATGTGTACCGCGTTGGCGCGCATCACCTCAACAAAGCCCGCGAGTTCTGGGGCCTGCTCCCCGCGCGTTGCCATCACGGTAAGCAACGCCGCGGTTTCCACCTCAGACGCATTACCCGACAGAATCTCGGTGAGCGCGGCTGCTGCCTGCTCGCGGGTCAGTGCCGTGCCGTCTTCGGCGAGCGGCTTCAAAAATTCCTTCACGAGGCCCATATCTCTCAATATGGTAATGGCGCGGCGTGGGTGAGTGTTTTATTCGGCATCGGCGCGGGAAGGTTTGCGGGGCCTTCGGCCGCCAAGATAGTATTTGGATACCGCTGGCACGATCGCGCTGGTCTGGCTTCTTCGGGCTTCAGAACGTATCTATCCAAGTTCGGCGGACGTGGCGGTCCCTACCCCTATGAAAATTCACGAATATCAGGCGAAAGAAATCCTGGCGAAGTATGGCGTCGCCGTGCCAAAAGGCGAGATGGCCAACACGCTTGAAGAAGCCAATGACGTGGCGCGCCGTCTGCTCGCCGAGGGCGCAAGCGGCGTCGTCGTCAAAGCGCAGATTCACGCTGGAGGTCGCGGCAAAGGCGGCGGCGTAAAGGTGGCACGCACCCGCGAAGATGCCGAAATGCACGCCAAGAACATTCTCGGCATGCAGCTGGTGACCCACCAGACCGGTCCGCAGGGGCAAAAGGTTCAGCGCTTGCTCGTTGAAGAGACTGCGGCCATCGATCGCGAGCTCTATCTGGGCATCGTCCTTGACCGCGCTTCCAGCAAGCTCGTCTTCATGGCCTCGCAGGCCGGCGGCATGGAGATCGAGGAGGTCGCTGCCAATACTCCTGAGGCAATCTTCAAAGTGACCGTTGACCCCGCCGTTGGTTTTGGCGCCTGGCAGGCTCGCAAGCTCGCTTTCGCTCTGGGACTCAAAACTACGCAGATTAACGCCGCCGTCGCTTTTCTGCAGAGCCTTTACAAATGCTTCGTTGAGACAGACGCATCGCTGGTCGAGATCAATCCGTTTATTACGACCAAAGATGACAAGCTTTTCGCGCTCGATGCGAAAATCACCTTCGATGACAACGCGCTGTTTCGGCACCCCGCCATCAAGGCTCTGCGCGACACCGCCGAAGAAGATCCCCTTGAAGTTGAGGCCAGCAAGTATGCGCTGAACTACATCAAGCTTGATGGCTCCATCGCCTGCATGGTCAACGGCGCGGGGCTTGCCATGGCGACGATGGACATCATTCAGTATGCCGGCGGAAGTCCGGCCAACTTTTTGGATGTGGGCGGCGGCGCAACCCAAGAGCAGATTGAGCACGCCTTCGAGATTCTGCTGTCTGACAAGCATGTGAAGGCGATCTTCATCAATATTTTCGGCGGCATTCTGCGCGTCGATCGGCTGGCTACCGGCGTGGTGGCAGCTGCGCAAAACCTGCACGTGAAGGTGCCGATCGTGTTGCGGCTTGAAGGAACAAATGTTGAAGAAGGCCGCAAGATTCTCAAGGAATCGGGATTGAACTTCCAGGTAGGCGCAACCATGAAAGAAGCGGCCGAACTGGTCGTTGCTGCGGCGAAAGGCGGGAAAGCATAATGGCTGTTTTAGTCGATAACAACACGCGCCTTATCGTGCAAGGCATCACCGGCAAAGAAGGTACCTTTCACGCGATGGGCTGCGCGGAGTACGGCACAAAGGTCGTTGGCGGTGTAACACCCGGCAAAGGCGGAACAACGCACGAAGGCTGGCCGGTCTTTAACACCGTGGCCGACGCGGTGCAGCAAACGGGTGCCAACGCGACCATGATCTTTGTCCCTCCGCCGTTCGCAGCCGATGCAATTCTCGAGGCCGAGGATGCGGGGATTCCCCTAATCGTCTGCATCACTGAAGGCATCCCGACGCTTGACATGGTCAAGGTTTGGGCAAAGCTCAAATCTTCGCAGTCCCGGCTCATCGGGCCAAACTGCCCCGGTGTGATTTCACCGGGAAAAGCGAAGATCGGCATCATGCCAGGGCGCATTCACAAGGAGGGTTCGGTCGGGATTGTCTCGCGCTCGGGCACGCTCACCTACGAGGCTGTGCATCAGTTGACACAACGCGGCATCGGTCAATCAACCGCAATTGGCATTGGTGGCGATCCGATTATCGGCACCACGCACATTGACGCTCTGCGCCTGCTCAACGATGACCCTGATACCGAGGCCATTATCATGATCGGCGAAATCGGCGGCGCTGCTGAAGAGGCGGCGGCAGATTTTGTGAAACAGAATGTGAAGAAGCCAGTGGTGGGATTCATCGCTGGACAAACCGCGCCCCCCGGACGCCGCATGGGCCACGCCGGCGCCATCATCAGCGGCGGGCAGGGCACTGCGGCCGACAAGATGAAGGCAATGACGGCAGCAGGAATTCACGTCGTCGTATCCCCGGCAGAAATTGGCGCCACGCTGGCAAAGGTGATCGGCAAGGCCTGAAGCATTCCTTCCCATCACCGCCTGCACAGCCATTTCACCCAGGGCTCAAATTGAAAGCGGTCAACTTGCCCTCGGGTGTATGGCCCCGCTCTGGGCAGTCGGCCCCACCGCAGGGCTCTACCAAATCCTGCACGGCGTGGCACTCACCATCGTCGCCGTCTTCTTGCAACTGAAGCTCTTGGCGAATTCCGGCAGGTCCTGAAGCACCGAGTTGGTTCGGTACTCGTCCGGCGCGTGCGGATCGCCTTGGGCCTGGCTCCGTAGTTGTTCGGGACGCGTCTGTGTGCACCATTGCTGCGCATACGCAATCCAAAACCGCTGGTCGGCTGTATAGCCATCCGTCGCCGCCGTCATGTCCAGATGCGCAGCCTGGGCCTTGTCCAGCCACGCCAGCCATGCCAGCCACAGCCCGCCAAGATCGGCGAGATTTTCGCCCAGCGTGAGCTTGCCATTCAAGTGAACACCGGGAACAGCTTCGATGGCGTCATATTGCTTCACCATGCAAGCTGCGCGATCGTTGAACTTCTGCTCATCGTCCTTGGTCCACCAGTCTTTCAGGTTGCCGTCTTTGTCAAACTGGCGCCCCTCGTCGTCAAAGCCGTGTGTGAGCTCGTGCCCGATGGTCGAACCCATATCGCCATAGTTGGCTGCATCGTCTTCCTTGTCGCTGAAAAACGGCGGCTGAAAATAGCCTGCAGGGAAATTCACGTTGTTCTGCTGCGAGCTGTAATAGGCGTTCACCGTGGGTGGTGACATATGCCACTCGGCCTTGTCCACAGGTTTGCCAATCTTCGCCAATTCGCGGTTGAAGTTGAATTGGCGTACGCGTTCCTGGTTGCCCAGCGGATCCCCGCGCACAATGTTCAACGTCGAATAATCGCGCCACTTGTCGGGATAGCCTACCTTGTTCATCACCGTGTGCAGTTTTTCTTTGGCCTTGACCTTGGTCTCCGCGCTCATCCAGTCCAGAGAGTCGATGTCCTTGTTCATGGCCTGCTCAATGGCCAATGTCATCTCCAGCGCCTGCTGCTTTTCGGCGGGCGGAAAATACTTCGCAACGTAGACCTGCCCTAGCGCCTCACCCATTTCGCGATCCACGCGACTCGTGCAGCGCTTCCACCGTTCTTGCTGCTTCTCGGCGCCATTCAAAATGTGCGCAAAGAAATTCCAACTCTCCGTTTCAAAGTCTTCGGGCATGCTGGTTCCTGCATATGCATGGATAAGATGCCAACGCAAATAGGCCTTGATCTGGTCGAGCGGTGTGTCCGCCATGAGCGCGTTGAATTCCGCCAGGAACTTCGGCTCCGCGTTATTGGCCTTGCCCGCGACAGGTGCGTGAGCGGCCGAGTCATAATCCGGCAGGGAAAAATGCGTCAGAACTTTGTCGAGGCTTCCAACATCTGTGGGGTGGTTCAGATTCTGAGGATCGCGTTGTTCCGTAATCGTGAGCGAGGCCTTGGCAAGCCGGGTTTCGATCGCCATCACCGTATTCGCGTCCTTTTCCGCTTGCGCCTCGGGCTCTCCCGAAAGAACGAAAATCCGGGTTACGTGGGCGACATATCCCTTGCGCTGTTCCTCTGACTTGGCGTCGGTACGCGTGTAGTAGTCCCGCTCTGGAAGCGCCAGCCCGCCCGCGCCGTACGACGAAATGACTTGGTTCGCATCCGCATAGTCCTGGTCGGCACTGAAATCGAAAAATGCATTTACGCCAATGGTGTGCAGGTGCGCCAGCAGAGCAGGCAAATCAGCCATTGTCTTGAGAGCGGCAATGCGATCGAGTTCCGGTTGAAGCGGCGTGATGCCCATATTATTCACGGCCGCCGCATCCATGCAGCTCGCGTATTCGTCGCCGATCTTCTCCTCGTTGGCGCTCCGTGTGGACGCGGGCTTGGCGGCGTCTTCAAGGATCTGCTTCAAGTGAAGACGATTCAATTCGTAGAGCTCCGTAAACCGACCGTAGGCGATTTGATCCGGCGGCAGCGGGTTCCGCTTGAACCAGCCATTGCAACTGAAGCGATAAAAGTTCTCGCAGGGATCAATCGCCTTGTCGATCAGCGAAGCATCGAAGACACGCAACGACGGCGCCGCGGTTGAGGTTGCGGTTTGGCTGAAGGCGGGGACGGCAAATAGCGCAGCAACAAGCACGGCAACGAAGCGAAGAGTGAACCAGATCGGGCGCAACATGCCGTCACTTTACCAGATTTGCATCCGCCCGGTCTGTGCCTCGGGCCGTTACAATGAGAGCTGGGACAAAACCCTTAAGAGGAGCATTTTGAATGGCGCAGCGCACCTTCAGCATTATCAAGCCGGATGCGGTCGGCAAGGGCTTTACCGGAGCGATCCTGGCGGAGATTGAGAAAGCCGGCTTCAAAATCGTGGCCATCAAGAAGCTGAGCATTTCAAAACAGCAGGCGAAGGGCTTCTATTATGTGCACGCGGCGCGACCGTTCTTCAACGACCTCTGCGACTACATGTCTTCCGGGCCGCTTATTCTCATGGTGCTTGAAAAAGAAAATGCGATCGCCGACTTGCGCAAGCTGATGGGCGCAACCAATCCGGCCAATGCGGAAGAGGGAACAATTCGCAAGAAGTTCGCTGCATCCATTCAGGAGAATGCGATTCACGGATCGGATGCGGAAGAGACCGCTTCGTTTGAAATCGGCTACTGGTTCGCGGGATATGAGCTGAATTAGTGTCGTCGACGCCTTTATTTGAGTAGGCTATCGATCCTCTCTCGCAATACGCCGACTTCCCGTTGCAACGCGGCGACAGTTGCCTCCAACTGAGAGATCCGGTCGTTTTGGCCTGCATCCATGACTGATTCGTCGCATACGCACGCCGCCACTTCACTTGCTGCCCCCTGCATCGACTCTACCGGCCCTGAAAGCAAATGCGCATAGCGAGATTCCTTTGTGCCGGGCTGGCGAGGCAACACCGAAACCAGGGGCGGTTCGCGTTCCATTAGCTTCTGCAAGCCCGTGAGCACATCACTGATCTCAGCAAAGCTGTGCATGCGCTCCGTGCGACCGCGCAATTCGCCCGGAGTCTGCGGACCTCGCAACATCAATATGCAAATGAGTGCCGTCTCGGCGCGGCTGAAGTTGAAAGCTTCCCCCAGCCAATGCTCGTACTTGGTCACGCGGCCATCTGCTGCGCGGGCGCGGCCGGCGACGCCTTTATCCTCCAGGCCGTGCAGAGCCTGCCGCAAATCATCCTCATCAAGATTCATGACCGGCTCGCGGTTCGATCGCTGATTGCATGCATTGATCAGCGCGTTCAGCGTAAGCGGGTAGTAATCGGGCGTAGTCACTTCTTTTTCCACGAGAGCGCCCAGGACGCGCGCTTCGGCGGCGGTAAGCTGGATTTCCCCAGAAGGAAGCATCAATGAATTCTCCAAATTTCTAGATCGCTTCAACCTGCTGCTCGATTCGGTCGCGAGTCAGCAAAAAATAAACAACCGGGGTTACGACGAGGCTGAGCACCATTGAAATGACGAGCCCGCCGATCACGGCAATAGCCAAAGGCTGCAGCATTTGCGAGCCTGCGCCGAGCGCAAACGCCAGTGGGAGCATTCCGCAGACCGCCGCGATCGCCGTCATTGCGATTGGCCGCAGACGCCGTTGTGCGGCACGCATCATCGCGTCAACCGCCGACGCTCCTTCGGCTCGGAATTTCTCGTCTGCGTCGAGCAGCAGAATTCCGTTCTTGGCTACGATGCCAATCACCATGATGAGACCCATGAACGAGGCTACGTTGAATCTTGTGTTCGTGACTAGCAACGCCAATATCACGCCTGAGATTGAAAGCACCGACGAAGTAAGAATAGCGATAGGCGCTGGAAAGTTGCGGAATTCAGTCAACAGCACGCCAAAGACCAGGGCCAACGCCAGAACCAGCACGCGCAGCAAATCGCGAAAGGACTTTTGCTGTTCCTCGTAAGTGCCGCCATACTCCACGCGCGCTTGAGCGGGTAAATGAAGTCCGGCAACGGTGCTTCGCACTTTGTTCATTGCCGTGCCAAGATCGGACCCTTCAAGACGGCCTGTGACGACAACCAGTCGCTGCAGATTCTCGCGGCGAATTTCATTTTGCGGTGGAAGCTGCTCGATCGTGGCCAGAGAACCAAGTGTTGCTGTGTGCCCCGACCCGCTGTTAAACACAGTGCTTTGGATGGCATCGAGCGAAGTGCGATGTTCGTCGCCGAGGCGCACCCGGATGGTGTAGGGACGGCCATTGGCAATAAGCGGATCGCTCGCCGGCAATCCATCGAGAATGGCGGTCGCGTCTTGCGAAACCTCGCTGGGAGTGAAGCCAAGCCGGGCCGCGACGACCGGGTTAACTTGAAAGTTGGTCCCTGGGCCGCTGATGGTATTTTCGATTCCGTCCTGTACATCGACAACGCCCTTGATCTTGCCGATCGCATCGCCAACCCGGGGACCCAACTGTGCGAGCATTGCTGGATCGTCGGCGAAGATCTTGATCTGGATCGGCTCAGGTGCATTCGATAGATCGCCGATCATGTCCTGAAGTACCTGGATGAATTCAACGTCCAATTCGGGCTCTGTAGCCTTTACCTTGGCGCGAACGTCGGCAATCACATCGTCGATGGCACGGCTTCTCTTTGCCTTCAACTTCACCGTGAAGTCACCCGTATTGGCCTCGGTAACGGCGGCAAGGCCCATTTGCAACCCGGTCCTGCGTGACGTGCTTTCCACTTCAGGCATCGAGCGCAAGATGCGTTCCACATGTTGTAGGACGCGATTGGTCTCCGTCAGCGAACTGCCCGCAGGCATGATGTAGTCGAGGATGAATCCGCCTTCGTCCATCTCAGGCAGCAGATCCGAACCTAGCGCCCGATAGGCAAACCAGGTCGAGACCACAAGAAGCACACACAAACCGCCAAGCCACAAAGGCTTCGCCAGCGACCAATCCAACACGCGGTGATGAACTTTGAGGACGCGGCTCATGAAGCGCCCAGCGGCGTGATCGCCAAGAGCTTCATCAGCCCTGCTTTCGCGCAGCAGCACCATGCTTAAGCCCGGTGTCCACGTCAGCGCCAACGCCAGCGACGTAAGCAGAGAAGCTGCCATCGTAATGGCCAATGCCCGAAAGAAGCTGCCGGTCACCCCGGTCACTGAAACCAGCGGCAGAAAGACAACGACGGGCGTGATTGTGGAACCGATAAGAGGCGTAGTAATTTCCGATAGCGCCTTGCGCACCGCACTGGCGCGTGGTTCACCTGCGTCCCGATGCATCACGATGTTTTCAACAACGACGATGGCATCGTCAATCACCAGGCCGATAGCCGCGGCCAGGCCTCCCAGCGTCATCAAGTTGAAGCTCTGGCCAATCAGCCAAAGCACAAGAATGGTGACCGCTATGGTGACTGGGATAACAAGGCCCGCGACGAGCGACGATGTCCAGTCGCGCAGAAAGAGGAAAAGAATCATGCAGGCGAGAATCAGCCCGATAAAGATTGCATCGCGCACGCTTGAGATGCTGTCCCGCACCAGTTGCGATTGATCGTAGAACGGCTCAAGCTTTACCCCCGCCGGCAGAATCTTTCGCAATTGTGCCACGCGCACACTCACCGCATCGGCCACCGCAACCGTGTTGCTTGAGGGTTGGCGAGCGATGTTGATGAGCACCGCGTTCTTCCCATTCGCGGTAACAGTCGTGTAGACAGGTAAAGAAGCCTGCTCCACCGTGGCCACATCGGCAATGCGCACCGGCGCTCCGGCCGGCGTCGTCTTTACCACAAGTTGACGCAATTGGTCGGCGTCGTGCACCTGTGCGCCAACGAGGCCAAGAATGAGTTGGTGGTTGGCTTCGTAGAGACCGGGCGAGTCTACGATATTTGAAGCCTGAATGCCATTCACCAGGTCGGGAATAGTGACGCCGGTCGTCGCGAGCAGAGCGAGATTCGGCACGACGTGAAACTCGGGAACCTGGCCGCCTTGTACGATCACCGTGCTCACGCCATCCACCCGATTGAGCGGCGGCTTCAGGTCGTAGGTCGCGATCTCCCAGAGCTGTGACTGCGAGATTCTGTCTGAGGTGAGGCTGTAGCCGAGAATCGGAAAAGTTGCGAAAGTCAGACGGTTCGTTGTGATGCGCGCCGTCGGGGGCAAAGTCTGCTGCACCTTGCTTAGCGCGGCATATACCAGTTGCAGCGACTGGAACATGTCCTGATTCCAATCGAAAAACAAGCTCACTTCAGCCGAGCCGCGACTGGTGGTGGACCGTACGTTCTCGAGTCCGGGAACTGAGTTGACCGCGTCTTCAATCGGTCGCGTGATCGTGACTTCCATCTGTTCAAGCGGCATCACTCCGTTGTCGACGCCAATCACAACGCGTGGGAAGTTCGTCTCCGGAAAAACCGAGATGGGAACCTGGAATGCAAGATAGGCGCCAGCCAAAGTCAGAACCGCGGCGAAGAAAAAAATGGGGCGCGTCACGTGAGAAAGCCAAAACGGCCGCTCGTCATCCTCTGGACCGGGAGATGCTGTTGGCATCAATTGTCCTCCCCGCCTTTGGCGGCCCCGGGCTTTGCGTCATCGCCCTCTGCCGGTCCCACTTTGACCTTGGCGCCATCATCCAGTCCGTAGGCGCCGTTCGTGATCACCAAGTCCGTTGCCGCGAGGCCGCCCGTGATTTGAACATCGCCGCCGTCTTCAATCCCCAGCGTGACTGATTTACGGTGGGCAGCTCCGTCACTTCCCACGACCATTACGGACTTCGTTCCGTCCTGCGCAGTGAGAACCGATGACGCTGGGACCTTTTCTGCCTGTTGCACCGTGCGTCCGGTGATGGAGACCTTCACCGGCGTTCCGACTTTCAGTGCGCCGCTCTTATTGTCGAGCCTCAGCCAAACCTCAACTGTGGTGCTCCCCGAATCAAGTGCGGGGCTGATGAGTGAAATCTTCCCAGTGACTGGGTCGGTCATGCCGGGCACGACCACCGAAGCTTCCTCGCCCATCTTCATGCGCTGCGCCACGCTCTGCGCTACGTGCGCTTTTGCCAGAAGCGTCGATGTATCCATCACTGTGAGCAGAGGCGCTCCTGCCGCTGCGGTCTCGCCTGCGAACAGCGGTCGGTCCGTCACCACCCCGTTAATCGGGCTCCGAATCTCTGAGTAGCTGACCTGCGCGGCGGCGCCTTTGTACTTGCCCTCGGCCGACGTCAATTGTCCCTGTGCCGATTTGAGCGCAGCTTCGTGGCTCACCTTGCGCATCGATTCCAGGTGCTTTGAGGCAGTGTCGAATGCTGCCTGGGCCTGTACCAATGCAGTCTGCGCCGTATCCAGATCGCGCCCTGGAATTGCGCCTTCGGCGAATAGCTGCTTGCGGCTGTTCACGATGCTCTGGCTTAAATCGAGATTGGCCTTTGCCTGCGCAAAATCCAATTCGGCCCTTTGCGTATCTTCGGGAACCTGTGCTTTGGTCGTAGTGGCATACGCGGCCTGCGCTGCTTCGAGCGAGCCTTTGTTGTCTTGCTCAGCCGCGGCGAGATCGCTGTTTTCGAGCGTTGCCAGCAGCTCGCCCTCTTTCACCTTCGCGCCGCGCTGTGCGTAGAACTTCCTAATCGGCGCACTGATCTTGGGTGCGATGGCCGCTTGCGCCAGCGGCGCGAGAATCGCATCGGCCAGGATGTGCTCGGCAATTGCACCTTGCTCGGGATGCTCGGCCTGCACTGTGATTTCCGGTGCTGGCGTAGTGTCGCTCTTGCATCCAGACAGCAGAAGAAAGGGAATCGCCGTGGCTGCAATCAGCCAGCGCTTCCTCGCCTTGCCGGGTTTCGTGGATTTCTCTAACGCGGATTCTTCCGTCTCGATCATCGCCTCACATCGTTCCAGTTACTGTCTGAAGCTCGGCCAGGGCCGCCTCGTATCGAACTCGTCCATCTTCGCGTGAGTTCTGGGCAGAAATGTAGGAGTTTTGCGCATCGACCACTTCGAGCACCGTCGCTTCGCCTCCCGTATAGCGGAGTTTGGTGAGTCGCAAGCTTTCCGCCGCGGTGGTCGCGCTTGCATCGAGCGAC
>Ga0265313_10004028_pt1 | contig 11480 bp, 8 predicted proteins | sample 4123metaG_FD_203122 | JGI IMG/M metagenome (GOLD analysis project Ga0265313, IMG submission 203122) | Rhizosphere microbial communities from Carex aquatilis grown in University of Washington, Seatle, WA, United States - 4-1-23 metaG | ecosystem: Host-associated > Plants > Roots > Rhizosphere >...
ATGAAGCTATCCCTCTATACGTCGCCCGACGCGCTGAATTTCACATTGCTGTCCAACACCGGCTTCGGCGGGTCGAGCGGATATATCCGGGATCCAAGTATCATGAAGCACGTCGACGGGATGTACTACGTCGCGTACACCGATCCGCTCACCGCTAACTGCTGCGGCAAAGAGGACCATTTCAGTATCGCGAAGAGCGCGGACCTGAGCCACTGGACCAACGTGACGACCGTCGACGCGGGGGTGCCCGGGGTTGCGCATACTTGGGCGCCGGAATGGTATATCGAAGGGGGCACGGTCTACGTCACCGCCAATATCGACACGCTGAACACAGACTCGGATTTCAGACCGTATCTTTTCACTGCGCTGGACTCGACCCTCACCTCGTGGTCGGCCCCGGTCCCCTTGGGTTTCGGACCGAACTACATCGACACGTTCGTCTTGAAAGTCGGTGCGACCTACCACGCCTTTGCCAAAAACGAGACGACGAGATACTGCGAGCACGCGACCGCCCCCGCGCTGACCGGCCCGTGGACCTTTGTCGGAACAGGTGACTGGGCGGGCTGGGGCTCCGGCATGGAGGGTCCCGCCGTCCTCCAGCTCGACGACGGCACGTGGCGCATCTTCATGGACGGTCAGGGCAGCCTGCCATTCGTCACTGCGACGAGCCCGGACCTGAGCAAGTGGTCGGCATGGGTGGCGCTACCCGGTCTGGGAGGCGTCGTGCGGCACGGCACAGTCATCCACGATGTGGCCACCGGCCGCGCCGCCGGTGACGCCGGCGGGCTGCCCGACGCGGCTGACGCCGGCGGGCTGCCTGACGCCGCGGCGGCGGGCCCCGACGGCGACGCTGCGACGGTGTCCGTAGATGCTGGCAATCCGGTGCCGCCGGTACCGGACGAAGGCGGCGACGCGAGCACGGGCCAACCCGACGCCAGTGAGGCCGAGGGCTCGACCCCGGGCGCGATTGCGGCGGGCCCGTCGGACTCCGGAATGGGCTTCCCCGGGGAAGGAAGTCCGGAGGCTATCGCGGGCGGTCCATCCGCCAAGGGCGGCTGCACCTGCGACGTCGCGGCCGGTCAAGAGAGAGGCCCCGGCGGCGGGGCAGCGGTCGTGGCCCTCGTCGTCCTCGCCAGTGTCGCTCTGCGGCGGGCGTCGCGGCCGGTCGCCGCGGGACTCGAGGGCAAGCGGACTGGCAACGTCTCGGGCCTCCCTCAGTTGGTCGCGTAGCCGCGCCACAACCAGCTCAGTGTCTCCTCGTAGGTTTGCGACTTCACCGACCCGTCGCAATGGGTCGCCCCGTTCGCGAAGAGGAAACGGTAGTGGTATCCCTGCATCTTGAGCGCCGCAGCCATGTTCTGGTTGGCAATCACCCAGTTCATGTCCGACGCCGCGGTGGCCATGTATCCGTTGTCGTCCTGGCCGACCTCGAGGAAAATGCGCAAAGGCTTCGCTGGGGTCGCGAGGATCATCGCCGGGTACTCCCACGCGCCGGCGGGGTGCGCGGTCGTCTTCTGGAGCGCGACGAAGCTCCCGGAATAGGAGACCACACGGTGGTAGTCGGCGAACCACGCCATGCCCATCGCCGCCGGCGCCCCCGAGCTGCAGCCGTATGCAGCGCGCCCGTCCGGGTCGGTGGTCAGCTTGAAATTCGGATACGCCGCCTTGATGGATGCGTTGGACTCGACGAGGGGAAGAACTTCGCCGTTTATGAATCGAGAATACGCATCGCTGACCGTGTCGTATTCCCCACTGCGATCGCTGCCGGGCGGAACGAAAACCCAGACCAGCGGAGGGATGCGGTTGGTCGGCGACGGGTCGCCGTAGAGGTTCTCGCCGGCGGTGACGATCTCGGGCAACCCGGTGGCCGGGGCGTTGCCGTCCTGAACGACGATGAATGGCGCGGCCACGCCGTCCACGTATTGCTGGGGGATGTACACGGTGACAACCCGGGGTCCGTTCGCCGGGTACACCACGGTCGACGTCATCGTGAACGCGTACGCGGTGCTGTGGGGCACGTTCGTGACGGCCACGCGACCGGTCATGTACGGCGGCGAAATCGTGAAATCGCCGTCCCCGAGGGTGCCGGGGTCCGTTGCTCCACCTTCGTCTGCGGACGACGGTAGACCGGCCGTCGCATCGAGTGCGGTCGGGCCGCCCCCCTCCGAGCTGCTCGACGATGTCGCTGCGTCCGTGCCGCCTCCCGCTACGGCTTGTCCGCCCGCACCGGGGTGCGGCCCTCCGCCGGACGCATCGCCGTCCGAGCCCCCGGGCGGCGCTGTGGCAACTCCGTTTCCGGCGGGCGATCCGCCGTCTATCGCCGTTGCTGCGCCCCCCGAGTTACCCGGCGGCGTCTTTCCGCCGACGACTGCGGAGTTTGGATTGCTCGATGCCGAACTGCCGCAGCCAAAAATGAGCGGAACGCTCGCGAACAAAAACCCGAAGGCCGAACGGTGCATGGCAAGCTTCCTCGGACGGGGTGGAACACCGGAGTGCCAAGAAACATCGCAGTACCAGGACATATCTTGTACCACTGACCGGGCACCAAGTGTCCTCTGCCCATTCGTTTCCCGTCGAGCGGTTGAATTCTCATCCGCCTATAAACCCCGAGGGGGCGCCGCGATTCGAAACGCGGGCTGCGGGGCCGACCCGCGCCTTTCCGTCTCCGAGGCGATGACGGCTGCAATCGAGCGTGCGATGCAAACAGACGTCTCCTCGCCGTCTCCACGTTCGTCGCGAGAGATGATTCGGATCCGCCGAGGCATTAACGCCTCGCAGCGCAGGCGAGGGCTATGATCGATTTCGATGGTGTGGGGTTCGACTTGGACGGCACCCTTTGGGACACGAGTGAGGCTTGCTCGGTCGGATGGAACCGGGTTCGCGCGCGGCACGGCATTCCTTTCCGCGAAATTGTGGCAGCCGATGTCCGAGGCGTGGCGGGAAAGCCGCACGAGGCGTGCATCCGCGAAGTGTTCCGGGGGTTGGCCGAGCTTCACATCGCGACGCTCGTCGCGGAGACCCCGGAGGAAGACAACCGCCTGGTCGCCGAGCTCGGCGGAGCGCTCTTCCCCGGAGTGCCGCTCGGACTGAATCGCCTCCACCGTATCGTTCCACTTTTCATCGTCAGCAACTGTCAGGCCGGATACATCGAGACGTTCTTCCGATGTACGGGCTTCGACCCGCTATTTCGAGACTTCGAGTGCTGGGGCCGTACCGGCCTCTCCAAGGCGGAGAACCTCCGCAACGTCGTCGCGCGAAATGGCCTGGAAGCGCCGCTCTTCGTCGGAGACACGGACGGCGATCAGGCCGCCGCGGCCGCTTGCGGCGTTCCCTTCATCCACGCGAGCTACGGCTTCGGCGCGTGTTCCGAGCCGGACTTCTCCGCGCAGTCGTTCTCTGACCTCATCGAGCTGCTCTGCGCGCAGCCGGCCGCCCCCAAGGCCATGCTGCAATGAAGGAGCGTTGCCGGCGATTGCGTCTCGTGATGGTGTTTTCACTGGCCGGAACGGACTGCGGCGCGACCCACCCGTCCGCGATCGCAGCGTCGCCGGACGCGGAAGGCAATGCCGACTCGGACGCCGCTGCCGACTCGAACGCCGCTGCCGACTCGAACGCCACTGCCGACTCGAACGCCGCTGCCGAGGTGGGTGATGGCGGTGGGTACTCCACGCTGCAGAGTGCAGTCGATGCCGCAGTTGCGGCGGGTGGACAGAATCGTGTCTATATCCGGGTGCTCCCCGGCACGTACCGCGAGGTCGTTTGTGTCGGAGCGAACGCCCCGCCAATCACGCTCTACAGCACGAGCCCGGATGCGACAAAAACCGTCATCGTGTACGACAACTACAACGGGAAGGCGAAAGCCCCAGGAGCGGCGGCCAATCCGTGCGTCCCAAACGCTAGTGCCACGACCTACGGAACCGCCGGAAGCGCGACTTTCACCGTTTTGGCAAACGGCTTTCGAGCCAAGAACCTCACGTTTTCGAATGATGTGACCCCGGCCACTTTGACGTCGATGGCTAGCTCGGGCACTCAAGCGGTCGCTTTGATGACGCAAGCGGACCAGGTGACCTTGGAGAACGTACGGGTCTCGGGGCATCAAGATACGCTCTATGCCGAAGCGCCGAACGCCGACACGGTCGTGCGCGTTTATATGACGCATTCGTATGTAGAGGGAGACGTCGACTTCATTTTCGGTGGTGCGTCGCTGGTCATCGATGCGAGCCAGATCCAGTTTGTGAGCGACCGCACGGTGAAGGGGCAAGCGCTCGCCCCGAGCACGGACTCCCGCAATGCGTACGGCATTCTCATCAATGGCGGAACCTTTACCGCCGACGCGACTACGGCCGTCGGCGCGGTCGGGCTCGGCCGCGCGTGGGACCGAAGCTGCGGCGCGGACTCCTCCGCGTACTTGTCGATGTGCGTCGCTGCCGGCCACTACCCCAACGGCATGGCCGTGGTGCGAAACTCCGTGCTCGGACCGCAAGTCGCCTCGGCGCCATGGCTGCCTGCCGCGACGACGAAGCGGCCGTTCTGCAATGCGGACTGGGCGTGCGCGCCCACGACGGACGCGCAGAGCTGCCCAGCCAACAGGCTTTACGAATACGAGAATACAGGGCCCGGGAGCGCCGGACCGTCCGATACGAGCGATTCATCGGCCGGCGCGTGCGATAGCGCGCGGCCCCAGTTGACCGACCTCCAGTCGGCCGCCGATACGGTGCGGATGTTCCTGGCACAAGCGGGGAGCTTGTCGAACGGCTTGGTCGTCGACAATTGGGACCCCACGTCAGGAGTCGGCGACGTCGACACATTCACGCCGGCGTATACGGTCGGGCCCGCTCACTGAATGCACGGAGGGCGAGCGTGGTTCCAGCTCCGCACCGGCGCGAGCGAGCCCTTCGCACGCGTCGCTGCAGATCTGCGACACTCGGCACGAACGTGGCGGTCCATCACCAACTCATCGAGGACCTGCGCGCCGAGCTGAGCCAGGTGCTGCGCGGCAAGGGACGCGTCATCGATCTCGCCCTGATCGGCATCTTCGCCGGCGGGCACGTGCTTTTGGAGGACGTGCCCGGCGTGGGCAAGACGACGCTCGCGAAGGCGCTTGCAAAGGTGTTCGGCGTGCGCTTCACCCGCGTGCAGTTCACGCCCGATCTGCTGCCCGGCGACATCACTGGCTCGCTGGTCCTCGACCCGGAGAAAGGCACCTTCTCGTTTCATCGCGGCCCCGTCTTCACGAACATCATGCTCGCCGACGAGATCAACCGCGCTTCGCCACGGACACAGGCCGCGCTCCTCGAGGCCATGAACGAGTCCCAAGTGACCGTCGAGGGCGAGACCCACCTGCTCGAGGCGCCCTTCTTCGTCGTCGCGACGCAGAACCCGGCGGACTATCAGGGCACATACCCGCTTCCCGAGGCCCAGCTCGACCGCTTCCTCGTCCGGATCTCGATCGGGTACCCGAGCCCGCAAGACGAGCTTGCGATGCTCTTTGCGCATCAGACCCGAGACCCGCTCGACGAGCTGACCGCGCTGTGCACCCAGCAGAACCTCGTGGCCATCCAGGAGGCCGTCCGCAACATCCAGGTGAAGCCACTCGTGGCGCGCTACCTGCTCGCGATCGTCGAGGCCACACGCAGCGATCCGGAGCTCAGTCTCGGGGTCAGCCCGCGTGGATCGCTGTCCCTCTTCCGCGCGGCGCAGGCGCACGCGTTGATGTGCGACCGCGACTACGTGAGCCCCGAGGACGTGAAGGCGATCGCTGTCGCGACGCTCTCGCATCGCGTGGCGCTGCGTGACGAGGTCCGTTACGGGGGCGGCGACGGCGCCCGCGTCGTGACGCGGATCGTCTCTACCGTCCGCGTGCCCACGTGAGCGTGGCACGTTCGTGGCTGGCCCGGTGGCGTGCGATCAACTGGCAGCGCATGAACTACGTTCTCATCCCGGCCGCGCGCTCGCGCAGGCCCATCGCGGAGCCGTTCGGCGAGTCGTCGTCGCGCGGAGGAAGGTGGCTGCTGCGCCTCTACCGGGCCTTCACGCGCGAGGGGCGCTGGCTCTTCGCGATCGCGCTCGTGACAGGCGCCTTCGCGGTCGACGTCACCCACACCCAGGTCTACCTGCTGTTCTCGATGCTCGTGTCGGCGATCCTCGCCTCGCTGCTGGTGAGCCCGTCGCTCCGCGTGTCCGGGCTTTCGCTGCGCGTGCACGCTCCTCCCCGGGTGTTCGTAGGGACCGAGGTGTCGTTCGTCGTGGAGTGTGCGCGCACCGCGCCCGGACCGACTACCGCTTGGCTCCGCGTCGAGGGCCCGTTCCTGCCGTACTTCGGTCGCTGGCTCTCGCGCCCCGCGGCCATGGCCGACGTCGAGTTCGGCGCGAGCTCGAGCACGACAATGAAGGCGCGCTTCTCCGAACGTGGCGACCTGACGCTCGGGCGTTTCCGCGTGAGCGCACTCGTGCCGTTCGGCCTCGCCTCGGGTCCGCCGCTGCAGAGCGCCCCGGTCCGGCTGCGCGTGGTGCCGCGGCCGGCGAACGTCCTGCGCCTCGGCGTGGAGCTCGAGAGCCGGCATCAGCCGGGGGGAGTCGCGCTCGCCTCGAAGACCGGCGAGTCGATGGATCTGCGCGGCGTTCGGCCGTATCGAAAGGGTGACCGTATCCGTGATCTGTCGGCACGCACGTGGGCGCGCACCGGCAAACCTGCGGTGCGCGAGTACCAGGAGGAGTACTTCACGCGGGTGGGGGTCGTGCTCGACTGCGTCGCGCCCCGGACGCGCTCGTCGCGGAGCGACGAAGCGTTCGAGGCCGCGGTCTCGCTCACTGCCGGCGTCGTTGCTCACCTCGGCCGCGGAGACGCGCTCGTGGACCTGTTGGTGACGGGCGGGGAGATTCACGCGCTCACGCTGGGACGCAGCCTGGGCTTCCTGGAGCAGGCGCTGGACCACCTCGCGGTGGCCGAACTCGAGGCAAAAGTAGACCGCAGGCGGCTCCTCGAGCGGCTGGCGCCCTACCTCGCACGCCTGTCGGCCGTGGTGATGATCGTCGACACCTGGGACGAGGCCCGGAAAACGTTCGTCCGGGGCGTGGAGAAGAGCGGCGTGCGCGTGCACGCCATCGCCGTCGGGGCCCCCGAGAGCGCCGGCGTGAAGGTCGTTCCCGTCGCCTCGATCGTCGCGGGAAAGGGGCTTTTCCTTTGACCCGGCGCGTGGTCGCGGCGCTGCCGCTGGGTTGCGTGACGCTGCTGCTCGTTACGAGCGGGGCTCCCTTCTACTGGCCGCTCGGGCTAGCCATGCTTGCCCTGGGATCGGTCGTCGTGCCTTGGCGCGCCTCGCTCAGCACGTTCAACGCCCTGCTTTGGATGATCACGGCCGCGGCGGTATCGGTGCTGTGGGTGAGGACGACCACGACCGAGCCCGCGCTGGGCTTGTCGGCGGCGGTTTTCCTCTCGAGCATCGCCGCCGTGCGGCTGTTCTTTCAACGCGCGCTCTTCGGCCGCAGCTTCGATCGGACGCTCGTGATCCTCGCGTGCGTTGCCGAAGGCGTCGGCGTCCGCAGCGCCGCGTACCCCTACGGGGCGGTGGCGCTCGCCGCTTCGCTCCTGGTCGACCTCGGCGGCGGCTTCGAGGCCCTTCGCAGCTGGAAGCGCATCCCGCGGACGGCGGTGAGCGTCGTCGGGCTCGCCGCGGTGCTGTCCACGTTCGTCTCGCTGTCGCTGCCCGTGCTCGACCGCGCCACCAACCGGCGATTCCAGGCGCTCTTCGCGCCCTCGGCGGCCCGTACCAGCTTCACGCCGCACGTCCGCCTCGACGAGCCGGGGTTCATCCGCACCAATGAAGACATCGTGCTGCGGCTGCACGGCGCCGAGGCCGATTACCTGCGTGGCTCCGTGTTCGACTCCTTCGACGGAACGTACTGGAGCACGTCGACGCACGGCGCCGCGGAGCTGACAGGTGCCGCGACGTCTGCGCGGACCGATGTCGAGTCGGTCGACGCCACCCAGTGGCTCTTCGCACCGCGCGGCTATCGCATCGTGAGCGACACGGAGTGGAAGGCCGACGGGCTTGGCGCGCTCCGCCCGGCGGCTCGTGGCGTGAGGCAGTGGGCATTCGCTCCCTCGACGGGTGAGGTCGACCCCCCGACGGAGTTCGATCGGAAGGCGCCGCCGGTCCTGGCTCCGAAGCTGAGGGCGCTCGCGCTCGAATGGACCGCTGGCGTCGGGGACGATCGAGCGCGGGTTCAAGCTATCGTTCGGCGCCTGCACGAGGACTTCACCTACACGCTTGACCGGCCGGCGACGCCCCGGGGCCAGTCGGCGCTGCTCGACTTTCTGCTCGTGCACCGGCAGGGCCACTGCGAGTTCTTCGCGTCGGCCTTCGTGGCGCTCGCGCGTGCCCTGGGCATTCCCGCGCGACTCGTTGCGGGCTATCGGGTCGTCGAGCACAACGGCTTCGGGGGCTATGCGGTGGTGCGCGCGAAGCACGCCCATGCGTGGGGCGAGGCGTACGTTCCCGTCGCGTCAGACCCGACACGCTCGGCCTTCGAGGTCTTCGATGCGACGCCGGCGGCGCCGACGCTGGCCGAGTCCAACGACCTCACGGTGGCCGCGTTCTTCGACTACTTGTGGACGTCGCTGGTCGCGTTCTACGACGCCGCCGCCGCAACCCCGGAACGAACAATCCCCGCGCTCGGTGGCGTCGCGCTCGTCGCGTTCGCGGTGCGCGCCTGGCGCAATCGAGGCCTGCGGGGCCGCAAGGTCGAGGACGACGTCGACGCGCCGCCCGGGGTGTTCGTGCGGTTCGAGGCTCGACTCGCGAAGGAAGGGTTCGTGCGTGACCGGGCCGAGACGCTCGAGTCGCTCGCCGTACGGCTCGAGGTCTCCGGGCGCGAACCCCTGTCAAGCGCGCTCCGCCGCTACGCGAGGGCGCGCTACGGAGTCGGGGAGGTGTCCGAGCGCTATCTCGCACAGGCGCTGGAGCCGGGCGGAGATTAGACCACCGCCGTCGAGATGGCGACGAGCTTGCCTTTCACCAGCTCGACCGACGACACAATGCACCTATTGGCACGACCGAATTAACAAGGTCGCGGGCAAAAAGGCGCAATATGGGGCGGGGGATCGTGCTGCCCCACGCCCGACCCCGGAATGGCTCACGAGGCCGGAAACGCGGAGCAGCGTCTCAGAAAACGGCCGACGGAGGCGGGGCTTGAGGGCGAAGGCGCGGGGTTCTTCAAATTCTTTTCGTATTTCCATGCGACCGCTGCCCTTGGGCGCGTCCGAACTTGCGAATGATGCCCCGTTCGCGCGCTTGACTGAGTCGCGCCTTCCGTGTTCGTCTGACGGGCGCGCCGCGATGGACGAAAGGGCGAAGCTCCTGCTTCTCGGCGACGTCGCCGGTGCGGTGTTCGGCACGGAAGACTTTTCGCTGTTTCTGTATTCACTGGTGCGCATGCAGGCACCGGTTGCGATCGTCGAGCTTGGAACGGGGCTGGGCGCGTCGGCATTCTGGATGGCGCTTGCGGCGAAGCAAAACGGCGTGGGCCACGTTTGGACCGTGGACGACCTGAATCAATTCGAGAGGTACGACGGACTCCTCGGCAAGACGATCGCGCATCTGAGAGGGATTGGCTTCGGCCCGCTCGAGGCTACGACGCCGGGCCAGTACTTCGATGAAGTATCGAACCTTCTCGGACTTCGGAGTCAAATCTCGTTCGTGAAGGAGAAGATCGAGCTCGAGGAGCGGTTGCACTTCGACCGATATCCGTTCGCCAACGAAAGAATCGATCTCCTGTTCTCGGACTTCAAACATGGCCCCGACGACGTGTTGAGCATCCTCGGCCACTTTCTGCCCAGGATGTCTGCGGCCTCTTCGATCTTCATCGACTCGGCGCCGACCGCGTGGCCGTCCTATCTCCTTCTCGAGCAGGTCGTCTCTCATCTGAACGGGGGCCACATTCCGGCCGCCCTTCAAGACCGAACCGCGATCGACCTCGGCCCGGTGATGCGTAACCGTCGCATCGTGCTGGTGCACGTCACGGAAAAAGACAGAAAGCGCGCCCAGAACAGCACGGCGTGGCTCAAGATCGAGCCGATCGACGTCGTACCGCAGCCGCGCGCGTCGATGCGCGGCGTTTAGAAGTGGAGATGGGTTCGCCTGAGATGCTACCTCCCGCAGCATGAGCGGCAAAGGGCCGGGCGCCCGCTCCTTGGAAGGTCCTCTGAACGAGCTCTACGCCGCACCCTTCGATCGCTTCGTTTCGCTTCGAAAGGATCTGGCAGCGCGTCTGCGGGCCGAGGGTGACACCGAAGCCGCACGGCGACTGGGCACGATGAACAAACCCACGCGAACGGCTTGGGCCATCAACCAGGTGGCGAGGAGTCATCCAGAACTGGTCGACGCTATCGTCGAATCCTGGAAGACTGCTGCGGACGCCCACAACCAGAACGCCGACGCCATTCGCGACGGAGCGCGCGGATTCCGGGAAGCGATTGGGGAGGCGGTTCGAGCGGCCCGGGCGCTCCTGGCAGCCGACGGGGTGTCCCTGTCGTCGGCGCAAGCTCGGCGTATGGGGGAGACGCTTCAGGCGCTCGCGGCAAACGAGGCCGAGCGTGAAAAGCTCAAGGCCGGGCGTTTGACTCAAGACATGACGGTGGACGACCCCTTCGGCGGACTCAATCCGAGTCGAGGCGGTCGGCATCCGAAGCCGATGAAGCCGGCCGGCGGACAGAGTCCTTCGAGGCACGCGGAGGAGCAAGCGGCGCGAAAGGCGGAGGCCGATCACATTCGCCAGCAGAAGCAGCGAGCCATCGACGAGGCGCGCGCGCGCGTCACGTCATTGGAACGCTCGGTCGCCGAGGCTCGCAAGGCGGCTGCGGATGCGGAGCGCGTGCGAAAGCAGGCGGAAACCGAGGCGGCGCGGGCGACGCGCGCGGTGGCGACGGTCGAAGAGGACCTCGCACGCGCGCGAGAGCACCTCGAGCGGCTTCCGAAGTAGCAGCCGAACCTGGCCACTCGCCTTCCTCACGCCGCCCGCTCCGCAGCCTCCCGCTCGTACGTCCTCAAGATTGCGAGCGACAACGTCACCGTGACTGGGCCCAGGATCAATCCAATGACGCCGAACACCGATACACCTCCGAAGAGGGCGATGAACATGAAGATGGAAGGGATGCTCTTCTCGCGCCCTACGAGCCGCGGACGAATGAAGTAGTCCGACGCGATTCCAACCGTCAGTGCGCTATAGATGAGTTCGACCATCCCGCTTCCTGCGTGGCCGGACGCGATTTGGGCGATTCCGATGGGAACCCAGACGAGGAGCGCTCCAATGCCGGGGATGAGCGACGCGAGGGCCGTAAGAGCACCGAAGAACGCCGGCTCGGGTACGCCGGTGACCCAATACCCGATCGCAGCGAAGAGCCCTTGGACGACGCCGGTCACCACCGTGCCCAAAAGAACTTCGCGGCCGACGCTGCGAAACTGGTCCATGAGGGCGTGTGT
>Ga0265313_10004029_pt1 | contig 11479 bp, 15 predicted proteins | sample 4123metaG_FD_203122 | JGI IMG/M metagenome (GOLD analysis project Ga0265313, IMG submission 203122) | Rhizosphere microbial communities from Carex aquatilis grown in University of Washington, Seatle, WA, United States - 4-1-23 metaG | ecosystem: Host-associated > Plants > Roots > Rhizosphere >...
GCTATTCGGCATTTCTGCGAGCACGGGGGCCGTCTTGAGACTCGCACTGCAGCGATGGTCCAATGACTAGCGCTGGCAAGAACCTTCATGGAAAAACCACGCCTGCCGCAAGTAGCTCGGTTCTGGACCACGCTGCCATCCAGTTCACCCACGGCCAAGCTCAGGCCGGGACGGAGAAATGCCGAGGGCAATAATCAAGATTGGGACTTGTCCGAGTTCTTCCTGGCGGCGCCACATAGAGGAGCCGGGTGAGCGGCGGCCACGAGGGCGGTTTAGCCCAGCCCTCCCACGTCCTTACCCGGCTCGGGCTAAGCTGCCGCTTGCTCGTCGCGACGACGGCCTGGGCAAGCTGGCATCCCGGTTGGTGCGATTGGCTCCAAATTCGCCACGCGCGACGAATTTGAACCTGATGAATTGCCGGGCACCAATGCCGACGTATCGTCAGCCAACCCACCTCGCCGGCGGCCTGGTTCGGCGCGGGCGGCGGGCTGCCTCCTCCTGACTTCGCTGCTGCTTGGCGACGATTGCTTGCCTCGCCGCTAGCCAAAACTCGGGCCGCGGTTCCTGGCATGGTCCACCTTGGCAAGCAGCCGGAGGATCACTACCCGACCTACCACCGTCCAGCGTGGGCCGCAAACGTCCGCGTCGTGCTTCGCTGGATCGCCAAACTTCGGGAAAGCCCTTCACTCACTCTTGGCACAATGTTTGCACTCCTTCGCGATCAACGTCGGCTAATCATCGAGATAGAGGAATTCACCCATGCGGACCAAGTACGCACTACCAGGGCCGAAACCAAACGCAAACTACGCCCCGCCTTCCGACGACCTTCCATCCGTGGACGTGTTGCCCTGGGCCGATCCGTACATTACGCAACTCTTTGCGAGGCCACTCGCCTCGCTGCGCGGCCCGAGGCGGTGGCCCAACGCCACTGCGGTCGTTCGTCGCTCACATTAGGGCTCCCTAATTTCGAAGATTCACTCTACGAACAGACGCAAAACCGTTGACCGCCCGGCCCGCTGGAACTCGGCCCACGTGGAATCATGCCCCATACCGGCCAATCTCCGTCCGCCAGAGAGTTTCAATGCGCTACCGGAGTGGATTATGGCAGGCTCTCAGCCCTGGATAGCTCGACAAAGTGGCGCACTGCCAGAGCGATCGCTGGCTGCAACGCAGACTGACCGATCGGCTTGGGCACAAAAACCAACACGTGATTGGCCTCCGCCCGCTGTTTTTTCATGCACTGGCGCCAGGTAATTGCATACCGGGGCTGCCTTGTGGGGAGGAAAGGCGGGCCCAACACAACCCGGCGTCGCGCCGCGCGAAGAGAGCTTGGCGAGGCCCAACCGATCGTCAGCCCACCCCGCCCGCGGCCCAACTCGGCTCGGGCTACGCTTGCCGCATGCTCCTGGCGCCGACGGGTTCGGCCATGCGTGCGCTCGACAACGAGTTCGAATCCGCGAGTGTCACAACGTCGGACACCGTGTCCCGATTCCTTGCCACCCGGCAAGCGCGCTCTGGAGCGTGTTTTCGAAGTCATGCGTGCCGACACTTGGCGGGAGCGTTGGTCCGCGCGCCCCGCTGCCTGGCTCGGCTCAGGCACTAGGGCCCACGGATTAGGCATCCGGTTTAGCAACACGCAGATTTCCCACTACCGGAAAGCGAGTGGTCGTTCAAGGTTTTGTTGCTGGTGACCCCCGCGAACCGCCAGCGTGCTACTTTAGTCGCTTGTATCCGTCTTCATGTTTGCCGAGGTAGCGCCCGCGCACCAAACTTTTCAAGTGATCGTTGTACGTTCCCTTACTGCCGCGCGCTCCCGGAGCCCACTCCATGGCCTGGTCTACCGTAAAGCTACCACCAACGGCCACTTTCCTAGCAATGGCGCCACTGATTTGGGCGCTGCCACCATTTTGGCAAGCCGCAAGTTGGGACAGGCTTGGATAATTTGGCGGCGTATAGAGGTTCGCCATGAAATCTCCTGCGTAGGGGTTGTTGATGGATTAGCAATGCGGCGTGCGGAAGGCTACCGGCGCTTCGGCAGCAGGCCAGCCCAAACCTTGAGCCACCACCGGAAAGCAGCGTTCTTTGACAGCGCTCACCGATCGTTGCTACTCCTGTCGGGCTTGGAGAAGGGAATCATCTTCTGGGGGGACGGCGCGTATGGGGGCGAACGTACGTTCCGTCTTTGCGATGATACCCCCTGACGTGAACCGTTTTCTCAGGAGAACCAACAATCGGCGGTAGAGATCGTGATGTGTTAGCGACCCTTCCGCCACTGCCATTGCTCGTCGTACGAGAGGGCCATTTGCTCAGAGTCGTAGTTGAATTGTCGCGTTCAACGTTTCTATTTGCGATCCCGGAATGCCGGTCTTGTTTGCTTTGGTCCAGTGATTGGTGTCGCTGCTCGTGAGAGTTGAAGGCCGCCCAGTCTTCGGGCAGTTTCTGTACGCGCGGTACCCTTTCGGTTTGGCTTTCCGCATCCTGCTTCTCTGCAAAGTCTTTTGAGTCACTTTTCGAGCCAGCCGTGATGTCCGACGTCTTTACATGCGATTCGCTGACTACTCGACCCCATCCGGCAGAAACGCTTGACGCTTTGGACTTGGTCGAGGGCGTGCGTGGAGACGTGTTATCAATCGCGACCATGTGATCTGGAGCGGTTGCAGACTGGAACACGCCACCAACTGACATGAGCAGCAGACAGATGGTGAAGTAACCGACCCAAAGTCGGATCGCGTGTGGCCAGTTTTCGATTCGCGTCGCCGTACGCTTACGACTGACAAGATCGTGTTGAGCTTGCAGCGCATCGCGCGCCGTCAGTGCGGCGGCATACTCGGCCTCGGCGCTCGCGATGGGAACGGCTCGCGTTTCTAACTCGATCTGGGCCAGCGTCGCCTCTTCCACCTCCAGCTGGTACGCTGCGCGTCGGCTCCGTGCGCCGGTGGCCAAGAGGCTGCGGATTGATTCCTGCTGATGGGCGATTTGCTGGCGCTGCTGCTTGTCACCAACACCCAGTTCAGCCATGCGGCGCCCAAGGTCAACGTTGGCGTCAAAAGCATTGCGTTCGAGCGTCTTGGCCTCCCACCGCGCTTTGCCCAATGCAGCGAGCCGGGCAATATGTGTCTTGGTAGTCTGTACCGTCTTGTTTATCTCGGCGTGCAGCCGTTTCATTGCTGTCAGGATCACCCGGTCCATCGTGATCGGATCGTTAACGTTGGGGGTATTCATGGCAAATTCCGATAGCGAAACCCAAGACTTCAAGCTTCACTCGTGAACGCTTATCGTTGCGCTCATTGTTGAGGCGTGGTCCCGGTCGAAGTGGATCACTGGTGTTTGAGTTTAGGTTGGTTTCTAATTGGTTGCCGTCGGCGCGAAACGAGCCTCATAGGCCAAGCTCTCGATAAACTTGCGGGCGACCGCGTATTCCTCGACGCTCATTTCCTTTGCTTGGGCGGCCAATAGTTCGCGCATCCGCCGGGTGAGCCGCCGCACCTCGGCGTATGCGGCGCTGCCAACGCCGCTATCTTCCGGCGTACGCTCGGCGAACAGAATCTCCAACCGCGCGCGTTCGGCGGCGTGTTCCGAGCCCCGTAGCGGCGCTGGCCAGACCGCGACGCCGAGTGCCGGTTGCCATTTCTCCGGGGTCAATCGCGGCGGAAGTCGTGATTCGTTGATGTCGGCCAGTTGTTCCGGCGTCAGGCTCGGTGAGCGACGCTCGGCGCGATAACTGTCGTTCATTCGCCGCATTTCGAAATAGTGCTCGGCCTTCCTCCGGCGGTTTTCGAGGTATTGAGCGTACGTGTTGTCACCGGCGGCCGATCGGTTCGCGCTGGCGCGGACCATGCTCCGGGAGCGTGGGAGAGCGCTGGACCCAACCAACGTGCCTCCGAGACCCATTGCGCCAAGGGCACCAGGACGATCTGCGGCCATCGCCCAATTACCGCTCACCCCTAAACCACCGCAAAACGCCAGAACTATCGCGACGTATTTCATCGCCGTCTCCTCCAGTTGTCCTTTTTGCTGACGGACTAACGATTCAAGGCGGCCGACGCCGATGTGTCGGGTTTTCTGATCACCGCGGCCGTCGTCGGTTCGACCGGCTCGCCAGCCCGGAGCTTTCCCCACTGTTCCCTGGCGAGCTGCTTCAACGGGCTCTTGGTGGGTGACGACTTGACCATCCCCAGATATGTGGCCGCCAACTTCATTTGGCCCGCCTCCAACAGCTCTTGGGCCCTGTCGAAGCACACCTCGTCCAGCGCCGACCAGAGCTGGGCGGCTAGGTCTTGCGGATCGACCGCCGCCGGAATGGCCGCGATCTGCTCGCCGCTGGGACGTACCAACACCATTGTCGGGGCCGCGCGCTCGGCCAAGTCGTAAGCCGGCACGTCGGCCAGGTTCGATAGCGCCGGCAGCTCGTCGATGGGAAGCGTTACCACAAGGCAGCTTTTAGCCGGGCGTGCCGCCGATTTGGAACCCAATTTGGCCAGCAACTGCGCCGTTGCGCCGTCTGGCTGACCGTTATTTCTCTTGAGCAGAACTAGCAACACGGGCCGTCCGGAGCCCCGCGCTTGCTGGAACGCTACGGCCGCCGCCTTCGCCCCCTCGTGGCCCTGGGCCACTTTCTGGTTGGCCAGATTCTCGAACACCTGCCGGTAAATCTGATCGAGCGTCGCCAATGGATTCTCGGCGAGGTACGCGTGAACATGGTCGTTCGATTGCGCCAGGTGTGCCAGGTGTGCCTGGCGAACCAGCTCGGTGGCAGCCGAGGTCGGCCAGCGAGGCAACCGCGAGATTTGCTCGAACAACCGTTGGGACCATTGGGCCTCGCTCAAGAGTTTGTCGCCGTTCGCCGGTCCGACGACAGCGTCGATCACACGGCCCTCGGGCGTAAGGAAGTAGCTGACGACATTGCCCCCGTTCTTTTGCAGCCGGCCGTTGACGTTGGTCACTTCGAAGTCGCCGATTTGCTGATGAGCGGCGACGCAATGTTTGTTGAGGAATTCGCCCACGCGCTGGTCCGACAGGGCGCCCGCCCTGTATGCCTGGGCGTTGTTTCACGTGAACCCTTGACGGGCGAAATTGCCTGAGACCTGGATCAGAAATACGAGCTTGCGCTCCTTTTCCGCTCGCTTGCCGGCTTCGTCGGGCGTGGCCATCCAGCGTACGCTCGTCCCCAACGTCGGCAGACTGTCGGCCGAGCACGTGCCTGCCGCCGAGTCGGAGGCGGAATTCGTGAGAATCGCAAGGGGCGTCGCCTGCTCCGTGCAGGTGCCCTCCGCACAGGCCTCATTCTCTGGGCCGGGCGGCAAGGCCGGCGCGCCGGCGGCGGTCGGTGTGGCCGGCGTCGCCGATGCGCTCGCGGCGCTTGAGGCGGCCGGCGCAGCGGCGGTTCGCGGCTTCGATTGATAAGGAACACGGGCCGAGGTCACGGCCGGCGCCAGCGTGGCCAGGCCCAACGCCACGAGCCGTTGCACCAGGGTCCGCCAGAAAGTCATTCGTCGCATGGTCATGTCGCAGTCTCCTTGGATGAAATGTTTTTGATGATCGCCGAAACGGCGGTCCGGTTAAAGGCTGCCGGTTACCATAGGCAAGCGGCAATCTTCACCTCGGAGTGTGGTAGTCACCACGTCTTTCGCCCATCCGAGCCGTTGTGTGCGCTGTCCAGAGTATTTGTTTTTGTGGCTCGAAATTCTGCGCTGTTCATCCGGCTCGGACCTACAGGACGCCGGCTGAGCGGAACGCTTTGCGCTACCAAGCCTTTCCTGGCCAACGCTGCAAGCGCGGGGGGAAGCTTGGCAATGGCATCCAGGGTTTCCTCTTCCGCCTTTGCTTCTGCTTCCGCGCTGGCTAGCGCTTCCCGGGTTTGGCGGAGCTTGCGTTGCGCGGGGTATTCCGCCGCCGGCGCGGCCGGAGCTTGCTCCGCCACAGGCGCGGCGGCCTGCGCCGCTTTGATGATCTTGCCCTGCATCCCAGCTTCTTCCAACACCTTCTTGGCTTCCCGCAGCAACACGATTCTTCCCCATCTGGAGAGAGAAACGTGGGAGATATCAAGAGCCTCCATAATCATTGATTTCTCATTTGCCGTTACCCTGATGAAGATTGGCGTGTCCCGCATTCGGTAGGCGGCCATATCAAGACTCCTTGAATTGGGGTTGGATTGAACCGTTCGTTACGCCGCCCGTTCATGTTGGCTTAACTGCCGGGCGGCCTATTAGTACAACGGATTTGATTGGACATCATTTTTTTTGGGCGCGGCCGCTCACGGGGGATCGTTCCGACCGACGGCTCCTGGGCGAACACCTAGCAGTAGCCATAGCTTTCCGAGCGAGCCACCGCTGATCATGTCCAACGTCCCGTCGCCGTTCACATCACCAAAGGTCGGAGTCGTATCGTCGCCCGCGATGGCGCGAAGGTCTAGGTTTCCGAGCCGAACCGGATGGTTTTCAAAGGCAAAGGCGGATTTGCCTTGGGGCGTAGGATCACTGATGAAGAAACTGACGTAGCCCCAGTTGGTGCCGTACGCCACGTCGGGGCGCCCGTCCTGATTGAGATCGAAGATCGTTGGGTGAACGTCGTATGGCTCGGACCACGGATTACCCTGGCGGGTCAAGGGCACTCCCGTCGCTTCGAAACGAGGCGAGGTCGCGGTGCCTGTGTTCTTAAAAAACACGATACTTCCCGTGTAACCTCCGGCGAGAATATCTGGTCGGCCGTCTTCGTCCCAATCCCCCACGTCGATCCGGGCGCCACACTGCAAAGGCAGCCGGAATTCAGCTCCGTCGCGACCCAATAACGTCATGGAACCGTCGAGTTTTGGATCGCTGATGGTACCCTGGTTGACGTACCATCGTACGCGATCATCGGAATGAGCTACGATCAGGTCGCGTTTTCCGTCACCTGTAATATCGGAGAAACATGCCGTCGTGAAGCCTGCGCCAGCCTTCAGATCGTCCCCACCAACCTTGACGTGTTCGCCGGGCGCAAGACGAAAATCGCCTTTCGAACCGACGTTTCTGAATAGCCACACGTAGCCCTCACCGTCGCCCACGAGCAGGTCGAGTAGCGTGTCGCCATTCCAATCCACCAGTCGAGTAACCGCGTGATAGTGGATTTTCAGCAGCTTTTCGTCCGGCGCGAGTTCGACCGCGTCGCGAAACACGCTCGTAAAAGCGACGATCCTATTTGTTCCGTTACCGAAAAACAGGGATGCGACGATCGAAAGAACCGTCACTGCTGCAACAGACGCGGCCGAAGCCAAAAACAATGACCGACGGCGCAGCCAGTTCGAAACGCGACGGTAGATGGCGAAACCAATTGAAGAGGCACGGTCCAGCAAGGATTCAATTGGGGGCTGACGTTCTGATTCCAGCGCGCTGGCGGACAAAACGACAGGAATAGCGTTACCTGCCGACGCAGTGGATTGGGTACTGGTCAACGAGTTGGATGTAACGTGGCCTGTGTTCGAGTTCGATAGCGACGCATCGGGCTCTTCCGGCGATTCGTAGACGCACCGCGCGGCCAGCCGAGGCAAATCGCAGTCGGCCGCGAAGGGCACCATTGCCGCAGCAACTGCAGCCGGTGTGGCATAACGTTCGGCGGGCTTCTTGGCCAACATTCCCGCGAGTACCTTGACGAGCGCGGCGGGCACGTCGTTTCGCCGTTCACAAATCGGGGGTATCGGGTTGTGTACGTGAGCCATCATCTTCTGCAGAGACGTGCTGAACTGCGGACCAACAAACGGCGCTTCACCCGTGAGAAGCTTATACAGCGTGCAGCCCAAGCTGTAGACGTCGGCGCGGATATCCACTGCGTGGCTGTCACCGGCCTGCTCGGGGGCCATGTAGTCGGCAGTGCCCATCATCTGGTTGGCGCCGGTCAGCTCTTCAGGCGTTGTTTGCGGCCCACCCAACAGCGCCAGTCCGAGGTCAAGCAGTTTCACCTGTCCCGCCGTGGTGAGCATCAAGTTCGACGGCTTGACGTCGCGATGTACAAGGCCGTGCTCGTGCGCGTGCTGCAGGGCGACGGCCGCCTGGCGGACAATCTCACAGGCGTCGGCAATGGTCAGTGCCCCGCACTGCCGTACAAGGCTCGAAAGGTCGCAGCCATCGACGTATTCCATGACCAGGTAGTGCATGCCGTGTTCCTCGCCCGCGTGATGGGCAACGACGATATTCGGATGCTGGAGCTTGCCGACCGCTTTGATTTCTCGCTCAAAACGGGCCACTGCCCGCGCGTCACCCAGCCGGTTAGCCGGCAAGACCTTGACAGCCACCCAGCGGTCGAGGCGCGGCTGCAGGGCTTTGTAGACCGCTCCCATTCCCCCTTCGCCCAGCTTGGTCACCAGTTCGTAGCCACCCAATCGCGTCAACGTCCCTGATGGAGCCGCGGGCGCGGAAAAATTGTCCGCTTTGACACTCCAAGGCGCCGGAATCATCTCCTGAAGTCGTGCCACTGCCCGCCGACATTCGTCCTCAGCGACAAAGGCCGGTACGGCATGCGACTGCCGGACGCTCCGAACCAACTTGTCTTCGGGTTGGTCCAGCGTTTCGACGGCGGCCTGGCAGTCGGCGCAGGCGTCAACATGGATGGTAACCTCCTCGGCTCGAAGATCGGAGAGTTTACCGATCAGGTAAGCGGATAGCTCTTCGATGGTGGGACAATCCACAGGTGGCATCGTCAGTATCTCGGTGGCGCGTTTTGCTGGCCATTTCTTTCACGCCGCAATGAGCGACGGCCCAGCGTGAAACAGCGGCCATCTAGTAGTACAACGGAACCAATTGGACACGATTTTCTGCTAACAACTCGTCCGACGACATTGGCTTCTGGGATCAAGCGATAACCTGATGCATCACAGCGTGTTACGATCGGACGCGGCTAATCTGTTGCATCCACCAGCTCCTCTCGCAACCGCTTCAGAACTCGGTTTCTTGCTTTGTAGACGGCCCAGACGGTGATTCCGGCATCAGTAGCCACATCGGTAACTGGCCGCCCCTCGACCGCGACCTTCCAAAAAAGCTGCCAAGTTCGATCTTCGAATTCGCCTCGAACCAGCTCGATCGCAGCTCGCACGAGCGGGGTAAGGTCCCCAGGCCCGTTCACAATTGCGTCGTCGGTCTCCGACTGGGGTGATTGCTCAACCAGCTCGCGGAATTCGCTGCCGCCTACTACCTCAGGCCGGCCAGCTACGGCACGGAAATGGTCACGGATCTTGTTTTGAGTAATCGTACATAGCCAGCCACGGAAGCTGTCGCCCTGCCGATCGCGCCGGAAACGGCTGATGTGAGCGGCTACGTTACGGAACACGTCTTGCACGATGTCTGACGCATCCTGGCCCTGCAGCCGTGCTTGGCGCGCCCAGTGATACACCTGCGGGCCGTAGAGCGCCATGAGCCGCTGCCAAGCCCGCTCATCCTGAGTCTTGACTCGTTCCAGCAGGCTGGTGGACGTCGCGTCGGAGGAGCCGGAAATCGGCGGTGGAGTCCCGCTCATGGTGAAACTCGTTCAGGAGCGCCGACCGGTCTGATACGCCGCGCGGCAATCTGACTAACATAGCAGGCCCCACAAGCGGGCGGGAGGATCATGGCCGGGACGACTTGGCTCGTTGCCTTGGCCACGCACCGTGGGAGCGGTCTCTGGTTCCCAGCGAAGTCGGAAGTTGGTTCCTGGCGGAGACGCCGATCGTAAAACGATAGCGTGAACGTCAACGAGAGAAAGCGGTGCGCATAATAGACGTTTTCATTCACGGGGCGAAATCCGGGCATAGGCATTGTCCTGCCCTTCTCGGGAACCCTGCTACAAGTTCTTGCGAACAGTGCTGGCCGGCGCCTTCTCGCAAGCTGCAGCGATTGCTTGCGAGCACGTCGTTGGAATATCATGACGTTCCGCAGCCCAGGCGACATTCACATCGCCGGCGATTAGGCAGCGCAAATTGGCCTGCCGTTGATTCATTTCCCTTGATGAAAGGAAGCCAGTCATGTCCAGGAAAGCAGCGGGTTTGTTCGTTGCGTTGTTATTGATCGGCGGAGTTGCGTTGTCGCTGCGGGGTGCGGAGGGTACGAAACCCGACGCAACGGCCGCCCAGCGTCTAAAGCTTGCCCGCGAGATCTACGCGGAAATGATGGAGCGGGCAAAGAGCCAGGAGAGATACGATATCGAAGATCTGGAGCTTTGGTCCAAGAACCTGCTCGGCGCCGAGTTATCCTCCGCGGCAAATCCAGCCGATCGTACCGGCGCCCACGAAGCCCACGTCAAACGGACGAAGGAATTGGAAGAGTTGACCAAAGCATACGAACGCGCCGGCGTCGGGAGGAGCTCCGATGCCCTGGCCGCCGAGTTCTACCGGTTGCAAGCTGAAGCAGAGTTGAAGGCGGGCCAGTAGGGTAGGCGTCGCCCAACAAGCGCCAATAGGGTGCTCGTCGCGCCGGGGCTAATTCGGGGTGTGGGTAAACAGCACCCAAACGAGCGCGGCGATGGTGGCGATTAGGCAACCCAGTGCCCCCCACAGTGCCAGGTACTGTGTCGATGGGGCAAAGCCTGAATGTCGGTGTTGCAGCCAGCTCTGATACCTGAGCCGACTCATCCAGAGATTCCAGCCGCTCCCTGCCACCAACAGAAGCGCCGGACCGACGGCGTTCTGCGTCCAGCCGTCGCAGATCATCGCAAACACGGCAGGGCCTGACCACACGAGGAAGATTATGAAATCACGGGGATTCATCAAGCGCGTCGGCTGTTCATTGATCGGAGGGGCGTCAGCAACTTCACGAGCTTGGCAATCGGCTTGGCCATGCCGCCAGCATGCCGCGCCTGCGGGCGGCGGGCAAGGGCGCGACTCCTGGCTGGTCCAGTGAAGCCGGCGGGTGGTAGAATGGCTCCATGGTGCGCCGTGAAAAGGCGTGCGTTTTCAGTGGGTGCAACTCCCACCCGGCAACTATCGCTCCAGCCGGTAGCAATCGGAGCGGCGGTGGAGGTAACGAAGCCGTCGAAGCCTTCGATGGAAAGGGTCGCCTTGGGCGACTCCGCGAGCAGGCAGGCCGCAACGTAGGTGAACGCCGAGCAGGCCTCGAAACATTCAACGTGGGAGCCGACCCGACCATGGCACGGGGAAGGCCGCAGTCGCTGGGAGGTAAGAGTTGAGCGAAACACCCCAGCAGTCCCACCGGGGTAGTGGCGGCAGCATGTCTGTACAAGGAAACGCGACGCAACACGGGAAACCCCAACGGTGGGAGCGCGTGACTCCCAACCGGAATCCCGCGAGGGACCAGCCCGGGCCGTGTGGGGTGGCGGAGAGGTTCGTAGTACCGTTGAAGCCGGGTAACGCCGATGGAGGGAAGGGACCTCAGTTCAAGGTCAACGTCGAAGGAGCGAGGGACCGGGCGATTGGCGAGAGCCTAGCCCTTAAACAAGTATAGCCGGAACCCATTTCGAATGGGCGTGCCAAAAAAAGCTCGAAACCTCCGGCATTTTGCGGCAAGTTCTTGTGGGTGAC
>Ga0265313_10004030_pt1 | contig 11475 bp, 9 predicted proteins | sample 4123metaG_FD_203122 | JGI IMG/M metagenome (GOLD analysis project Ga0265313, IMG submission 203122) | Rhizosphere microbial communities from Carex aquatilis grown in University of Washington, Seatle, WA, United States - 4-1-23 metaG | ecosystem: Host-associated > Plants > Roots > Rhizosphere >...
GGCCAGTCCGTCCTGGACGTGGTGCGCGCCGTCGCCGTCGCGTGCGGCAAGGAAGTCCCCCATGTGCTTCGTCCCCGCCGCGCCGGTGATCCGCCGGAGTTGGTGGCGGACCCATCTTTAGCCAAGAAGGTCCTCGGCTGGACCGCCGAATTCCGCGACATCAAACGCATCGTCGAGACCGCCTGGGCCTGGCACGAGCGTCACGCCGCATCGTAATTCTGCCGCGGGTGTTGTGATATAGTAGCTCGACTCACTTCCCACGTAGGAGGACTGCATGAAACAGCCCGCGCTCGGAATTGTCGCGACGGTCCTGATTATCGCCGTCTCTTTCGGATTCATTTCGCTTTTCGATTTCTCGACGCTAGGCAGCTGGGTTATTTTCGTGATGGCTGCCATCATCCCGATGGAAATTGTCATTGGTGTCGCGTGGGGAGCCAATCCCAGCTTCGCCGCCGCGATGCCGCAGCCTCTGAAAGGGATTCTGCTGGTGCTGGTGAATATCGTTGTCGGCGTGATTGTCGGCGGAATCTGTCACGCCGTGGTGGGAGGCCGTATCAGCCCACCGGTTCCGATTCTGGTCCTGTTCGGGATCGTTTCGGTGGTGGTCACCTTCTGGCTCGCGATCATGTTCGGAGGTTGGCCATTCAATAGCCTGATTAAGAGCCCGGTGGGAGCCGGCATAGCCATGCTGGCGGCTGTTTACATCATCAACTACCTCTTGTTTCGTCTGTTCTTCGATTTCAGCTTCATGGCGGGCGCTCCCTGGTATCAGGCCAGTATTGACCCGCATGGAATGTTTAACGGCGTGAACGCTCAAGTATTCTATGTGACCGCGCTTACCTTCCTGTTTGTGCTGCTGCACTTCGATTTGTGGCCGTTCACGTTGTCGCCCGCGGTGATGAAGCAGCCTGTGCTCGGCATTGTCTGGACGCTGCTGTCGCTGGTGCTGGGCGCGCTGGCCTACTACATCGGCGTGAATACGTTGGGCATGGATCCGATGGTGTTCCTGATCTCGGGACCGATCCCGTTCATTTTCGGAACCATCGTGTTACTCAATATGCTGCACAATTCGCTATTCGCCAAGTTCAGCCAGCCCTTGAAGGGGGTGCTGAACTGCATCGCAGCGGCGGTGATCGGAGTTTTACTCGCGAAGATGTATGGCGCGCTGGCGCCGATCGTCACCGGGGTCCTGAAGCCGGGACCGCCGACGAACGATTACGAGATCTGGCTGGCAACGGCGCTGCTCGGCGTCACCTTCCCGTTCCTGATCTTCTTCGCGGAATTCTTCAAGATGTGGCCGCTGCAGAAGGCCAAGTAATGTGCCACACTTTTTACGAGAAGGAATAACTTATGTTGCGCGCGATTGACGAAAACACCATTACCGACGCCGCCATTGAACAGATGGCTGGCACGCCGAACCCACGGCTGAAGCAGATCATGGAGCCTCTGGTGAGGCACCTGCACGCTTGGGCGCGCGAGGCAGACCTCACGCCCGAAGAATGGCTGCAGGGAATCGCGTTCCTCACTGCCGTAGGCCAGAAGTGCACCGCGTTTCGACAGGAGTTTATTCTGCTGTCGGACACGCTGGGAATGAGCTCGCTGATCAACTCCCTGCACGACAAGCGCTCAACCGAGGCCGGCACCAAGAGCAGCTTGGTGGGGCCGTTTTATCGCCAGGATTCTCCCCCGATGAAGCTGGGCGATACGATTGTCACTAAACCGAGCAAGGGCCTGGAAGTCGTGCTCTACGGACGCGTCACCGATGGGGCAGGGAAGGGCGTTCCGAATGCCTCGGTCGAGGTGTGGCAGCCGGATGAGACCGGCAACTACGATTTGCAGAAGCACGATCCATCTGAGATGGACTTGCGTGGCCACTTCCATACCGATAGCGACGGCCGTTACTACCTGCGGACGGTGGCTCCGCTCGGCTACATGATCCCGATGGATGGCCCTGTGGGCGATATGATTCGCGCGCAGAAGCGCCACGGTTACCGGCCCGCGCATATTCACTTTATTGTCGGCGCGCCTGGTTATCGCGAAGTCGTAACCGCGCTGTACCTGGCGGGCGATCCGCACGTCGATTCCGATACGGTGTTTGGAGTGACCGAGTCTTTGGTGACAAAGGTCAACGAGAAGGATCCGAATTCGCCGATTGCGACTCTGCCCAGCATCAAGTTCGACTTCCAGCTCGCTCACGCTACGGCTAAGGATATGACGGGTCGGGTCGGGGCAGATCCTTCGCAGATCGTGGCTAAAGCGTAGTGGTACGATAGCGGTTCTGTGAAGTTTGAGGCTCTCTACTATCAGGACCGCCTGAAGGTCGTCAATCCTGAGGGCGACGTCGCCATCACGACCCTCTGGTCTAAAGTAGAGTCGGCGTATCACATCCTGGAAGAAGCGGGCGTGGATCTCGCGCCAGCGATCTCGCGCATCGGACCGATTGCCAACCTCTACGGAAACGGCCTTCCGCAGATGCTGCGGAACCTGCTGTGGAACCCGCAGATTCGGCATATCGTGATTGTGGGGAAGAATCTCTCTGGGTCGCGCGAATGGCTGCTGAACTTCTTCGAGCATGGCCTGGAGGAAGTGGAGTTTCTGGGAGCCAAGGCGTTTCGAATTCGCAATACGACACGCACGATCGACGGCTGCGTCCAGCCGCAGAACTTTTTGCATATTCCCGGATTTACCGTGCTCGGAGACGTGGGTGACCCGGCGACCAAGGCCGGGCTGAAGACTTTTTTTGACGGGCTATCGCCCGCCGACTCTGGCGATCTTGCGCGTGTTGAGCCGCCGGCGATCCCGGGACCCACGGTCACGCGTTTTCCCACCGAACCGCGCAGCCACACCATCGTGCGCGACACACCTATGGAGGCATGGTCGGAGATCATCTTCCGCCTCTTCCGCTTCGGCCATCGCAACATGGTCGCGAAGAAGAGCGGGCCCGAGGGCCGCGTCGAATTGCAGAACATCAAGGCGATCGTCGAGAATCCCAAAGAGGAGCCCGACGAAATTCTCCAGCAGTATGGGTTCAGCCTGGAGAAGTTTCAAGGCTACCAGCGGCGCATTCTCGATCCTGAAAAGCCACCCGATCTCGGCTACACCTACGGCAATCGGCTGCGCGGATATTTTCGTCGCGGCGACGGAACCTTGGTAGATTCCCTGGAAATCGCTGCGCAGAGACTTAAAGATAAGCCCGAATCGCGGCATGCTTACATCGCGCTCTGGGACAACACGCGCGACCTGCCCGAGGGCACCGACACTCCCTGCTTTGTATCCGCGTTCTTCAGGAAGTTCGATGGCAAGCTCACACTGACTGCGACCTTCCGCTCCCACAATGCGATGGAGGCCTGGCCGGAGAATGTCTACGGTCTGATCGCCATCCAACGATTCGTCGCGGAGAGAGCCGGTATGGAACCAGGCCCGCTGACCGTGTTCAGCCACTCCATCAGCATCGACGTTTCTTCGCTCGAAAAGGCCCGCAAGATCGCCACCAGCAAGGAATCCGATGAGGTGTACGATCCGTCCACGGGCAAGCACGGTCCGCGCATGGATCCCAACGGCGCGTTCACCACCACCTTCGACGCAGCTACCTGGGAGTTGGTCGTCGAGCACTCCTACAACGGGATGAAACTCGGCGAGTATCGTGGCAAGACCGCGGAAGAGATCGAGCGGCAATTGGGCCGCGATGTGGCGTTGTCGGAAATCTCGCACGCGCTGTACTTAGGCCGGGAAATCGCCCGCAAAGAGTTCGAGATGAAAGCCGCACGTTCCAAAGAAGGCGCGCGAGCGAAATCCGAATGATCGTCTTTTTCGATATCGGCTCGACCCTGATCGACGGACCCCCGTTCGGCCCCGCCCGGCGGCTTTCGGACATGCTCGAAGCCGGTCCGGAAACAGTGAAAGAACTGGAGCGTATCCTATTTCGATCACCTGCGCGCGATCCCGAGCAACTGGCGAACACGGTTGTTAACCGGTTGCGCGTCGATCGCAACAAAGCACTAGAAGCGTGCACCGCACTCTGGAACGCCCAGCTTGAAGAAGCCTATGTGTTGCCCGGTGCGCGCGAGTTGATTGAAAAGCTCAAATCCGCGGGAATTCCCAGGGCATACCTATCGAACATCTGGCCCCCATTCTACGAACACTTCAAGCAGGAGTTCGCGGAAGAGGTCGACAGTCAGGCGCAGTTTCTCTCTTTCGAAACCGGCTTAATGAAGCCCGATCCGGCGTTCTTCCAACTGGCTCTTCGCGCCGTGGAAGCCCGCGCCGAAGACGCGGTCATGGTGGGCGATACTTACAAGAACGATATCCGGCCCGCTATCGAACTGGGGATGCGCACGGTCTGGGTTCTGCACCGTCCTGAAAAGGAGAAGGCCGACCTGATTGACGTGATGAACGGCGATGCGCCGCCGCCCGATCTCACCCTCGCATCGATCGCCGAGCTGGAACTGTCCAAACTACTAGACCACGTTTATTAACAATGCGAATTACTAAGTACGACCTCCTGCCCGAAGCCGATCTTTTAAGCCGCTTGAAGCGCACTCGCCTGCGTGGGTTCGACCGCGCCGAAGTCTATCGCGACGCGACGCTCGAGGTCATCGAAACCGATCCCGCGGCGCTCACTCCGGCGCAGCGCTACGTTCTGCAGGAAGGCGTCCAAGCGATCCTGGATGTCGCGGACGCATTCGCGCCACTAGGCATCGACATCTTCGCCTTGCGCGGCGCCCTGCTGTTCTGGCCCGAGGGCAGCGATCCCGATCATGACGCGCCCATCCCGTTTCTGCCGCCCGTGATCGAGGAATCGATAGAACGCGACGGCACCAAGGTCCTGCTGATCAACGACGGCATCCATCGCGTGTACGCCGCCCGCAAACGCGGCCGGAAGATCAATGTGGTGTTGGCTCGCAATGTTCCGCCGGAGTATCCGTACTACGCGTATGCGCTGCCGCAAGGCTGGGCTCAAGTGGACGAGTTACAGGACCTGCAGGAAGGCTACCAGAAGAAGGAGTATCGCAACCCGGAAAACTACAAGGCGCTGTTCCGCGACTTCAATGAGATCTTTGAAGGGGTGCAGAAACAGCGCCCGCGAAGCAATCCCGCCCACCTAAAGGCGTGAAGCAATAGGGCCGGCGGTCACGCCGGCTATTCTTACTGTTGCTTGCCGCCGTCCTCGGCGGATCCGCTGAAGACCCTCTTGCCGCCAGGCAGCGTGACGTTTCGGGCGTTCCCTATGTAGACGCCTTCGGCATTCACGGGGTCCTTGGCACGGAGGCCTTCCACCGTTACCGTATCGCCCTCTTTCAGGGAATCCTTGGTCCACCCGTTCCTGCGGAGCGAGTTCGGAGGACCACCTTCGAACTGCCACTTGGTGATCTTGCCGTCCGCATCCTTCACGTTCATGTAGACCCAGATGTGAGGATTCATCCAGTCCAGTTTCGTGACGGTGCCCGTCACTGTCACCGTTTTGGTCGAGTCAAACTCAGCCGCAATCGAATGGTGCGCCAGCATCGGCACGGCGGCAGCAACCACCAGACTCGCTGCAATCAGAACGAACTTTGTTCTCATGAGAAAAATACCTCCAAGGACTTCGAACCAGAGTACTATCAATAGCTTAACGTGTCAACGGGCTCACTTGTCGACAACTTTGGGCGGAAAGTTTTTCGCCAGATACTCGACGATCTTGTCCCTCTCCTGCTGGGTGACGTCGGGATCTTCCTGCAGCATTTCCAGCACTTTATCCTGCCACTCCGCCTTGGTGGCGCGTTTTGCGGCCACGCGTTCCAGCGTATGGCACTCCGTGCAGACGGCTTCCACCAACTCTTTCCCCGGCCCCTCGGGTAGTGCCGGAGCAGGGGCTTGCCCAGAAGATTGCCCCGCAACGATTATTGCCAGCCCAACCAAAAGCGGAATGACTGATTTCAAGCCCACAGTTTCTGGATCAGGTTCCCGCCGGTGACCGTGGGCCGCTCCGCGCGGCCGTTGTGCATGTAAGTGGTCTTCAGGTGGTCGAGGCCGAGCAGATACAGGATCGACGCGTGCAGATCCCACACGTGATGCGGTTCGTCCACCGCGCGCAGGCCGATTTCGTCGGTGGTGCCGATGGTCTGGCCGCCCTTGACGCCGCCGCCCGCCATCCACATGGTGAAGCCCCAGGGATTGTGATCGCGGCCGTACTTCTCCGGAGTCTGTCCCGCAGAGACCTGCGCGAACGGGGTGCGGCCGAATTCGCCGCCCCACACGACCAGCGTATCTTGCAGCATGCCGCGAGCTTTTAGATCGGCTAGCAGCCCGGCTACCGGCTTATCGGATGCTTTGCACCACTTGGTGTGATTGTTGTTGACGTCCTGGTGCGCGTCCCAGCCCGACCCGGATCCGCTATAAACCTCAACAAATCGTACGCCGCGCTCGACAAGTCTTCTGGCCATGAGGCAATTGGCGCCGTAGACAGCAGTCTCTTTCTCATCCATGCCGTACAGCTTCTTGGTGGCGTCGCTCTCTTTGCTGAGGTCGACCGCTTCCGGCGCGGACGATTGCATCTGATACGCCAGCTCATACGATCGCGTACGCGCGTCGAGCTCGGTATCCTCCTGCTTATTGCGCCCGTAGAGCTCGTTGAGCTTCTGCAGCAGATCGATCTTGCTGCGCTGCTGCTCGTCGGTGGTTCCGGCAGGCGGCTTCAAGTTGAGGATGGGCGTATCGCCCTGGCGGAACAGCGAGCCTTGATACGTCGCCGGCAGGAAGCCCGAGCCGTAGTTCTGCACCGAGCCCAGGATCTCTTTATCGTCCTGCATGACGACGAACGTCGGCAGATTCCGCTGCGCGCTTCCTAGGCCGTAGGTCAGCCACGCGCCCAGCGACGGTCGCCCGGCCAGGATCGAGCCCGTGTTCATCTGGCACACGCCGCCGACGTGATTCACGGCGTCGGACTGGCAGGATCGGATGACGGCGATATCGTCCACGTGCTGGGCGATGTTGGGGAGCCAATCGGATACCCACAGTCCGCTCTGCCCGTATTGCTTGAAGGGCCGCCGGGAAGGGAACAGCCCGTCGCTGGGCTTTGCGCCCTGCGCGGTCAGCAGCGTCTCGGGATGAAAGGACGGAGGCACCGGCTGCAGCGCCAGCTTTTCCAGCAGCGGCTTGGGATCGAACAGATCCACCTGGCTGGGTCCGCCTTCCATGAAGCACCAGATCACGTTCTTGGCGCGCGGAGTGACGTGTGGTTTCTTAGGCGCCAGAGGATCGACACCCGCGGAATAGCCGTCCTCGGCCATCATCGCGGCTAGGGCGATCCCCGCCAGTCCGCTGCCCGCCTGCGTGAAGAACTCACGCCGGTTGGAGACGTTCCAGTGGTGTTTGAGCTTATTGAGTATCGGGTCAGCCATGGCGTCCTCCTAATTTATGTATAGGAACTCGTTCGAATCGAGCAGCATCTGCGACAGGTCGACCAATGCGGCCGCACGCGCCGGATCGATACCCGCGGGCATACTTGTGGATACATTTGTCGGCATCGGCGGCTTGGTTTTCGCGTCACCAGCAAGGCGCTGCTGCATGATCGGGATCTGCCGCGCCAGGAAGTCGGCGGTCAGCTTTTGCTCGTCGGCCGAAGGCGAACGTCCGTAAGTCAGCTTGAAAGCCCGGTCGATCTGCGCCTCCGGAGTCAGTCCGCTGTCGTTCAACACGCGTCCGGCCAGCGATTGCGCCCATTGCAGGATCAGATCGTTATTCAGCAGATCCAGCGATTGCGACGGAGTCACGGTGTTCTTGCGGAAGTCGCAGCTCTCGAAGGTATTGGCCGAATCGAACTCCTGCAGCATGGGGTAGCGCAGATTGCGCCGCACGAAAATGTACACGCTGCGGCGATTGTTCTGCGCAGGATCCTTCTCGGTCTTCCAACCGCCCGCGGCAGCGGTGGCCGATAGGTCGGAGAGCGTGCCAGCCGGGACCGGTGGGAACACGCCCGGGCCGCCCATCTTCGTATTCAGCAGGCCGCTAGTGAATAGCATGGAATCGCGCACCGCTTCGGCTTCAAGGCGGCGGCGCGGCCAGTGCGACAGCAGCTTGTTGTCCGGATCATCCTCGGCAGTCTTGGGCTGCAGATCAGCAGATTGCTGATACGTGTTCGAGAGCAGAATCTGGCGCTGGATTTTCTTGATGCTCCAGCCGTTCTCGACGAAGTTCGCGGCCAAATAATCCAGCAGCTCAGGATGTGTCGGACGCGAGCCCATGCGGCCGAAATCGCCAGGAGTCGCCACGATGCCTTTGCCGAAGTTATAGTGCCAGATGCGATTCACCATGACGCGCGTGACCAGCGGATTCTTGGGATCGGTGAGCCATGCGGCCAACGCCGTGCGCCGGCCGGTGGAGTTCGGTAGCGCCGTCACTTTGGCATCCGTGGGATCCAGGATCGAGAGAAAACCCGGCTGAACTTCGTCGCCCTTCAAAGCGAGATTCCCGCCACGCAGCACATAAGTAGCTGGCGCGACCGGGCCGATATCGATCATGAACTGGCCTTGCGGCAGCGGCGCGGGCCTCAGGGAATCGAACGCTGCCAGCTGCTTTTTCAGTTCGGCGTAGCGCGTGGCAGAATCGCCTTTGAGGCTGCGCAGGTTGCGGGCATCCGGCTCCTCGTCAAACGCGACCCGCGGTTCGGCGGTGTGATACATCATCGCCTGTAAGGGATCGCGCTTGGCAGGATCCATCATGATCGCGGCCTTCACTTCTTCCTCGAACGTATGGGCGCCGCTCTCGGCCTTGGCAGCGCGCAATGGTTCCAGGATCTTGTTCATCTCGGCGCGAATATCTTTGGTCTTTTCTTCCCAGGCGGCTTTCTGGGCGTCGTACTTCTGCCGCTCGACGGGATCCTTCAACGGAAGCGGACCATCGCCAAAGCTGGTGTTGGCGAAGAACGCCTGCAGGCGATAGTAGTCCTTCTGCAGAATCGGATCGAACTTGTGATTGTGGCAGCGCGCGCATCCGAACGTGAGGCCCAGGAACGCCTCGCCGGTCGCGGTGGTCATGTCGTCCAGCGTTTCCTGGCGGCGCGTGAAAAGAGCGGCGGCGTTGGTCTCATCGATCCAATGGCGATTGAACCCCATGGCGACCAGCGCGTCGGGATCGCCGGGATACAACTCGTCGCCCGCGATCTGCTCTTTGATGAACCGGTCGTAGGGCTTGTCGGTGTTGAAGGCGTCGATCACGTAATCGCGATAGCGCCAGATGTTGGGGCGCGTCTCATCCGCCTTGAAGCCGTTGCTGTCGGCATAGCGTGCGACGTCCAGCCAGTGGCGCGCCCAGCGCTCGCCGTACGCGGGCGAGGCGAGCAGTCGGTCCACTACCTTCTCCCATGCGTCCGGAGACTTGTCGCTCAAGAACTGCTGGATTTCTTCCTGTGTGGGCGGCAGCCCGGTCATGTCGATGGTCGCGCGCCGGAGCAGCGTCAACCGGTCGGCGGGCGGATTGGGCTGAAGGCCTGCCTCTTCCAGTTTCGCCAGGACGAACGAGTCAATGGGAGTCTTCACCCATTGTTTGTTCTTGACGGCGGGAACGGGAGATTTCTTCACCGGCTGAAACGCCCAGAAGCTGCGCTGAGACGGGGTGAATGGGTCGGTTTCGGCAGTGTAAACGATCCCAGCCGTGAGGGCTAATCCGACAACCGCGGCCAGTACGTGGCGCGTTGCGTGGCGCATGGGGCCTCCTGATTTACCGGCCAGAATTATATCACCTCGGTGCGCGCAAGTACATGAGGGGTCTGGCGTTTGGGCGATTCCCTAGGCTGTCAAGACGCCCTTATCACGTGTATCACCAACGCCGCCCGTCGCCTTCGGGTCGACCACCGGCAGCAACAGTTCGAACCAGAACGTAGAGCCCTGACCGGGGCTGCTCTTCAGCCTCAAATCGCCCCCCATCAGCGTCACTAGTTCCTTGCTGATCGCGAGCCCCAACCCGGTTCCGCCGAAACGACGAGTGATCGACGCGTCAGCCTGCGTGAACTTCCGGAAAAGCTGCTGCTGCACCTCTTCGGCGATGCCGATCCCGGTATCTTCCACCTCAAACTTGATACGGGCTTTCCCGGAGCTCGATTCGGGGCAATGAACGGCCAGGGTGACTTTCCCTTGCGACGTGAACTTGACCGCGTTGCCTGCCAGGTTGAGGAGCACCTGCCGGAGCCGGCCCTCATCGCCCACCAGCGTCCTGGGATTCAGCGGGGACCAGCGTAGCGCCAGGTCGATATTCTTCTCCGCTGCCTGCGGCTTCAGGAGGTCGATTACGTTGGTCGCCACGCTTCCCAGATCGAATGGACGCGCCTCAACTGCCATCCGTCCCGCCTCGAGTTTCGAGAAATCCAGGACGTCGTTGAGGACCCGCAGCAGAGATTCGGCCGAATTATGGGCGGTCGAGGCGAACTCACGCTGCTCTTCTTCCAGATCGCCATCGAGCAGCAGGCTGATCATCCCCAGGACCCCGTTCATCGGCGTTCGGATTTCGTGGCTCATGTTGGCCAGGAACTCGGACTTGGACCGGTTGGCCGCATCGGCCGCGTGCAGAGCCTTGGCTAGATCCCGCGTGCGCTCCTCCGCCAACGCCGAGGCGCGCTGTCCGGTGGATTGGAGATTCACCACCAATCCTGCCAGCAGCAGCGACAGGAGCGCGGTGCATCCGGCGGCCCACGCGGACGGAGTTTTGCTCAAGTACGGGAACTTGGGCGTCCGATTCCAACCGAGCTTCCAGATACTTCCCGCCAGCTCCAGCGTCGAAGAGCGTTCGAATCGGGCGTTTTCTCCACGAGCATTGCCTCCAAGTGGATCGCCTTTAGCCGGGTCGTCTGACGCGAACATCAGTTGGCCGGGCGCCGCCCCGGCGTCGTAAACCCGCAACTTGACCAGATCCTGGACTTCATCCACGGAGGATCGGAAGAACGCCTCCGCCGTGAAGGCCAGCGCGGTCCACCCGATAAAGTCACCCCGGTGTTTGAACGCCGATGCATCCTCGCGGTACACCGGCACGAATAAAACCAGGCCGTTTGTGGGATTCGACCTTGCGTTAAACGTGAGGGCTCTGCTCAAGGTCGCCGTGCCGGCATCGCGCGCCCGTTCTGCTGCCGCTCTCCGCAGCGGTTCCGTGGTCAGGTCGATTCCGACAATCAGGCGGCCGAGCCGAGCCGGCTCGGCGTACGTTGTTATGTAGTGCTGGCCAGTCGTAACCGGGGCATCCGGCGCGCCAGGCATCGGCCGTACCGCAAAATCGGGCAAGCCCTGGCCACGCCGCTCGGCGACAAAGGTCCCTAGCTGCGCATCCGGCACCCAGCGGATGAACTCGACCGCGGTGATGCCGGGATAGCGATCCAGCAATCCCAGGCGGTCTACGTAGCTGTGCCAATTTTGTGGATCGGTATGGTCCGAGGCGGCAATGAAACCCGCTGCGCCGCGAAGGACATCCTCGTAGTTCGCCAAGCGGCTGTGCATCCGGCTCTCGACCGAA
>Ga0265313_10004033_pt1 | contig 11465 bp, 8 predicted proteins | sample 4123metaG_FD_203122 | JGI IMG/M metagenome (GOLD analysis project Ga0265313, IMG submission 203122) | Rhizosphere microbial communities from Carex aquatilis grown in University of Washington, Seatle, WA, United States - 4-1-23 metaG | ecosystem: Host-associated > Plants > Roots > Rhizosphere >...
AGCCCGAGGCAACGGCCAGCGAAGCCGCTCCCCTCGAACGCAGCAACCTCCAGCTCTACCTTCAGGAGATCGGAAAAACGGCGCTCCTGACGATCGACGAGGAGATCGCGCTCGCGAAACGGATCCGTCGGGGCGACCGCGCCGCCCGCAACCACATGATCCAGGCGAACCTGCGGCTCGTCGTGAAGATCGCCATGGACTACAAGGACTTCGGTCTGCCGCTCCTCGACCTCATCAGCGAGGGAAACATCGGCCTCGTGAAGGCCGTGGAACGCTTCGACCCCCGGAAGGGCGGCAAGCTCTCGACCTACGCGGCCTGGTGGATCAAGCAGTCGATCAAGCGGGCGCTGGCCAACCAGTCGAAAACGATCCGCCTGCCCGTGCACCTGGTGGACAAGATCTCGCGCATGCGAAAGACGGCGATGCAGCTTTCCGAGCGGATGGGACGGGAGCCGACGGACGAGGAATTGGCGGCCGAGCTTCAGATCCCGACCTCCAAGGTGGCGCACCTGCGGTCCGTAAGCGTCCGGCCGGCCTCGCTCGATGCGCCGATCGGCGAGGAAAGCGACGCGACGACCTTCGGGGAGATCGTGGGCGACGACAACGCGGTCGACCCCTACGAGGGCCTCCGCGAGAAGAACCTGAACTCCGACCTGCACGCCATGGTCAAATCCCTCGACGAGCGCGAGGCCCAGATCATCCGGCTGCGCTTCGGATTGGATGGAAATGACGAGCTCACCCTCGAGGAAGTCGGCAGGCGCTTCAACGTGACGCGGGAGCGCATCCGGCAGCTCGAATACATCGCGCTGGGAAAAATGCGCAGGGCGATGAGCCGAAATGAATCCATCCGGACCGTCGACGACATCGAGGAGGAGGGCCGGGTGCGCCAGCGCATGGCGATCATCCGCGAGTTTATCGAAGGAAAACGTCGCAAGGCGCCCAAGGTCGGCAAGAATTAGCGGTGGTTTGATACCGCTGGCCACCGATCTCTTCGACTACCCGCTGCCGGACGGCGCGATCGCGCAGGAGCCCACGGCCGAACGCGACCGTTCGCGCCTGCTGGTCGTGGACCGGTCGACCCGCTCGATCGCGCACCATTCCTTCGCCGACCTGCCCGTGTTCCTGAAGGCGGGCGACACGCTCTTCCGGAACACGGCCGCCGTGCTGCCCGCGCGCCTGCGCGCCAAGCGCCCGACCGGCGGGCAGGTCGAATGCCTCCTCCTCGGTGAAATCAGCGAGGGGCTCTGGCGCTGCCTCCTCAAGCCCGGCCGAAAGCTGCCCGTTGGATCCATGTTCGCCGATCCTGGAGGGACCTTTAGCGGGGAAATCGCCGCCTGGGGCGGCGACGGAGTCGCCGAGGTGCGCCTTGTGACAACCACTGGCGAGTCGGTGACCGCCGTCGCCCGGCGCGTGGGCGATGTCCCGCTTCCGCCCTACATCGAACGCCCCGACCGGACGCGCCGGATCCAGGATCTCGAGCGCTACCAGACCGTCTATGCGGACCCGGGGCGGCCGGTCGCCGCGGCTGCGCCCACCGCCGGCCTGCATTTTACGCCCGCGCTGCTCGAAGCCCTCGCGGCACAGGGGGTGCGCACCGCCGATCTCATCCTTCACGTCGGCCTGGGCACGTTCCGGCCCATTTCCTCCGCCACGGTCGCCGGGCACGCCATCCACCGCGAGCGCTACGAGGTTCCTGTGGCGGCGCAGCAGGCGCTCCTCGCCACCCCCGCCACCGGAAGGAGGGTGGCTGTGGGCACGACGGTCGTCCGGGCCATCGAGGACTACCTCGCCGGCCAATCGTCGCCAGGCGACAGGACGCATGTCGCGGAAGCGGGAATCTTCATCTACCCCCCGGCCTCGTTTCGGGGCGTGGACGCCTTGATCACCAATTTTCACCAGCCCCGCTCCACCCTGCTCTGCCTCGTGGCTGCGTTCCTTGCGCCCAGTTCCCTGGACGGGATCGGCTGGCTGAAGGAGATCTACGCCGAAGCCCTGGGCCGCGGCTATCGCTTCTTCAGCTACGGCGACGCAATGTTGATACTTTGAGCAGGCTGCGTATGCTGCCGAGACTCCGCCCGATGAAATCCAGCCTCACCTACTTGGCGGTCGGCGCGGTCCTCTTGGCCGCCCCGGCGCAGGTCCGGGCGGATACGTACACGATCGATCCGGCGCATTCATCGGTGAGTTTCACCATCCGCCATGATGCCTTGTTCAAGCTCACCGCAGGCTTCACGCGTTTCCACGGGAGCGTAATCCTGGACCCCGACCGGCCCCTGGGGGATACCGCGGAGGTTGCGATCGAGGTCGCCAGCCTGGACACCCATATCCATGCGCGGGATGAAGACCTGAAGTCTCCGCATTATTTCGATTCCGCGAAATTTCCACTGATCACCTTCAGGGGCCGGGTCTGGCGGCGGACCGGAGCCGGCACGTTTGAGGTAAAGGGGGACCTGACGATCAAGAACGTCACAAAGGAAGTCCTGCTTTCCGTGAAGCGGCTGGACAGCCCGGGCGGTGGTCATTCCTGGGAGGCCACGACGACTTTGAACCGGAAGGACTTCGGGATCCAAGGGCCTTCAGTCCTCGACAAAGGCATCAGCGACAAACTCGATGTCGCAATCGCGGTCCACGCAGTCAAACCGTAGCACCCATGACCCCCGACGAGCTCCAGACCCTGATCGAAGACGCCACCTTCGACCATGCGACCGGCGATGAGGAGGCCTCGCTCGGAAAGCTCGCCCGCGCGACAGCCGCGGCGCCGGAATCCTTCGAGGCCTGGCACGCCCTGGCGGAGGTCAATTTCAGCCTGCGCCGGTTCGACGCCGCCCTGGCCGCCGCGGAAAAGGCCCACGCCCTGCGGCCCGGTGACCTTTTCATAAACACCAGCCTCTCCCGGATCTGGATGGAAAAGGGCGACAAGCCCCGCGCCGAGCACTTCGGCGCCCAGGCCAAGATCCAGGGCTGGAAGGAGCAGCTGAAGCAGCCGGGAGCTTGACGCAAAACGGCGGAATCCGGATAGTGCCGCCGTTTTCCGCGGGCGTAGTTTAGCGGTAAAACTCCTGCCTTCCAAGCAGGTATCCGGGGTTCGATTCCCCGCGCCCGCATTCTTGTTTCCCCACTTTTTTTAAAGTCGAGGAGCCGAATTATTGGGAAGGCTCTCGGAGCGGCATCGCTGGACTCATCGCCGCGTCGGGGCCGTCGCCTGGCGCGGCCTGATTTGCGGCGAGTCTTGGCCTTGGCCAGCACAAGACGCGGAGGGGGCCTTCCCAAGAATTCCGACTCCTCGACGACTCTTTCCCGCTTGCGGACCGTTTCGGCGCCCCCAACTCTCGGCGGAATTCGCGCCCATGCCGAAACGCACAGACCTTAAGTCCATCCTCATCATAGGCGCCGGGCCCATTGTCATCGGCCAGGCCTGCGAATTCGACTATTCGGGGACCCAGGCCTGCAAGGCGCTCAAGGAGGAGGGTTACCGCGTGATCCTGGTCAATTCGAACCCGGCCACGATCATGACCGATCCCGAGTTCGCGGACGTGACCTACATAGAGCCGCTGAACGTCGAGATCCTGGAGAAGATCATCGCCGCCGAGCGTCCGTCCGCCCTCCTGCCCACCCTGGGCGGCCAAACGGCCCTGAACCTATCGATGGAGCTCCACAAGCAGGGGATCCTGGCAAAATACGGTACGGAGATGATCGGGGCGAAGCCGGATGCCATCGCCAAGGGCGAGGACCGGGAGCTTTTCAAGCAGGCCATGGTGAAGATCGGCCTCGACGTCGCGAAGTCCCGCACGGTCCGCCTGCTCGAGGAGGCCCGGGCCGCCGCGGATGCGATCGGCGCCTTCCCGCTCATCATCAGGCCGTCCTTCACCCTGGGCGGGGCCGGCGGCGGAATCGCCTACAACCGGGAGGAGTTCGAGCGGATTGTCGCGAACGGGCTCGATATCTCGCCGACCCACGAGGTTCTGGTCGAGGAGTGCCTCCTCGGCTGGAAGGAATTCGAGATGGAGGTGATGCGCGACCACAAGGACCAGTGCGTCGTGATCTGCTCCATCGAGAACGTCGATCCCATGGGGGTCCACACGGGCGATTCGATCACCGTCGCCCCGGCGATGACCCTGACCGACAAGGAATTCCAGGTGATGCGCGACGCCTCGTTTGCCGTGATCCGCGAGATCGGCGTCGAGACCGGGGGATCCAACATCCAGTTCGCGGTCGATCCCCAGACCGGCCGCATGGTGGTGATCGAGATGAATCCCCGGGTGTCCCGCTCCTCGGCCCTCGCCTCGAAGGCGACGGGCTTCCCGATAGCGAAGATCGCGGCCAAGCTCGCCGTGGGCTACGCCCTCGACGAGCTCCGAAACGACATCACTCGCCTCACGCCTGCCAGCTTCGAGCCGACGATCGACTACGTGGTGACCAAGGTGCCGCGCTTCACCTTCGAGAAATTCCCGGACGCGGACAGCACCCTGACCTCCTCCATGAAATCCGTGGGCGAGGCCATGGCCATCGGCCGGACGTTCAAGGAGTCGCTGCAGAAGGCGCTGCGCTCGCTCGAGACGGGAGCCCGGGGCTTCGGGGGCGGCGGACGCCTCGGCGGGGACGAGCGGCCGGACGACGCCGTGATCAAGACCCGGCTCAGCACGCCGAACGCGGAGCGGATCTTCTACGTCCGCCACGCCTTCAAGGCGGGCTACACGGTCGAGGAAATCTTCGACCTGACGAAGATCGATCCCTGGTTCCTGCACCAGCTGCGCGAGATCCACGAAATGGAGGACGCCCTGGCGGCGCAGACCCTGCCGTCGATCGCCGCCGGCGAGCTCCGCAGGGCCAAGCAGTTCGGATTCTCGGACGCCCAGCTCGCCCACCTCCTGAAGAGCGACCTCGCTTCGGTGCGCGCGACGCGCGAGCGGCACGGCATCCGGACGACCTACCGGCTCGTCGACACCTGCGCGGCCGAGTTCGAGGCGTTCACGCCGTACTACTATTCGAGCTACGGCGACGAGAACGAGGTGATCCCCTCAAAGAAGCCCAAGATCATGATCCTCGGCGGCGGGCCCAACCGCATCGGCCAGGGCATCGAATTCGACTACTGCTGCGTCCATGCGAGCTTCGCCCTGCGGGCGATCGGCTTCGAGACGGTGATGGTCAATTCGAACCCGGAGACGGTCTCGACGGACTACGACACGAGCGACCGGCTGTACTTCGAGCCGCTGACGCTGGAGGACGTCCTGGAAATCTACCGGCAAGAGGGCTGCCAGGGGGTGATCGTCCAATTCGGGGGCCAGACCCCGCTCAACCTCGCCTCCGCGCTCAAGGCGGGCGGCGCGAACATCATCGGCACCTCGCCCGAAAGCATCGAGCTCGCCGAGGACCGGAAGCTCTTCGCGGCGATCCTGCAGAAGCTCGGCCTCCGGCAGCCGGACAACCGGACCGCCCTCAATGAATCCGATGCGGCGGCGGCCGCCCGGGAGGTGGGCTACCCCGTCCTCCTGCGTCCATCGTTCGTCCTCGGCGGCCGGGGCATGTTCATCCTGTACAGCGAAGAGGAGCTGAAGGCCGTCGTCCGCCAGGCCTTCGACGTGATGCCCGGAAAGCCGGTTCTCATAGACAAGTTCCTCGAGGACGCCATCGAGCTCGACGTCGACTGCCTGAGCGACGGCGAGACGAGCGTGATCGGAGGCATGCTCGAGCACATCGAATACGCGGGCGTCCACTCGGGCGACGCATCCATGGTGATGCCGCCGCACACGCTGAACGCCGAGATGCTCGCGACCGTGCGTTCGGCCACGCACGCTCTGGCCCGCGCCCTCGGCGTCGTCGGCCTCATGAACGTCCAGTTTGCGATCAAGGACAGCCAGCTCTACATCCTGGAGGTCAATCCCCGCGCCTCTCGGACGGTGCCGTTCGTCGCGAAGGCGATTGGTGTCCCCCTGGCCAAGCTGGCCGCCCAGGTCATGACCGGAAAGAAGCTCGGCGAGCTCGGCTTCACCCGCGAACTGATCCCGAAGCATTGGTGCGTGAAGGAGGCCGTCTTCCCCTTCGTGCGCTTTCCGGGCGCGACCATCGCCCTCGGCCCGGAGATGCGCTCGACCGGCGAGGTCATGGGCCTTGACGAGGACCTTGGGCTCGCCTTTGCGAAGGCGCAGGCGGCCGCTCGACCCGGGCTGCCGACCAAGGGCAACGTCTTCCTGAGCGTCAAGGACGGCGACAAGGCCCATGCGGTCGAGCTCGCGCGCAGCCTGGATGCCCTCGGCTTCAACCTCTATTCGACGAGCGGCACAGCCAAGTACCTCGGCGACCGCGGCCTCGCTGTGAAGCGCCTGGCCAAGGTGAGCGAGGGCCGTCCGAACGCCGTGGACATGATCAAGAACGGGGAATTCTCCATGGTCATAAACACCCCCGGGGGCATGATCCCCCGCAGGGACGAGAACGCCATCCGCGCAGCCGCGTACGCTCACAACATCTGCCTCATGACGACGATCACGGGCGCCCGCGCCGCCATCGAGGGCATACGGGCGCTCCGCCGGAAACCCCTCGGTGTCCGCCCCCTCCAGAAGTACCGGGGGAACGTCACCACCGTCTAGCGAAGCCCGGCGGCGCCCGGTAGTGTATCATTTTGCCGGGAGCATGCCATCCAGAGGAGTTGCTGCCTGCATCCGACGCCTTTGTGTCCTCGGCTGCCCCAAGGGCACCCGCCGAGGCCATCCCTGCAGGACGCGACCTGCGGTCGCACCATCTCCGCGCTGTCGCGCTGCGTGGGCCGCCATCCGGCCGGCAACTGGCCGGCGGATCTTGGCGGCCGGCGTTGGCGGCGGTCCGGGGATTGGAAGCACCGACGATGGAGGGCATGCTCCCGGCAAAATGATACACTACCGCCCGCCCGGACTGGACTTTACACCGGGAGCGGCATCCGCTTAGCTGACCCTCCCCTTTTAAACCCATGCCCACGCCCGCACTTCCCTCCGACAACCGACCCCCCGGCGAAGCCGCCGCGCTCGTCAATCCCGACGAGGTCCTGGTGGGATTCTGGGAAAAGAACCGGCAGACGATAGTCGCCGCCTGCCTGATTGTCCTGGCGGCGATCGTCGGCAAGGGCGGCTGGGATTATGTTTCCTCGCAGAAGGAGGAGGCCACCGAGCGTGAATACGCGGAGGCGACCACGCCCGAGCGCCTGCGGACCTTCGTCGAGGCCCATCCCAGCCACATGCTCGCGGGCCTGGCGGAGCTCCGCGTCGCGGACGCCTCCTACCAGGCGGGGCAGACGGCCGACGCCCTCGCCGGCTATGAAAAGGCGGCGGCGGTCCTGAAGACGGGCATACTCGCCGCGCGCGCGCAGCTCGGCCTTGCGATCACGAAGCTCCAGTCCGGGCAGACGGCCGACGGCGAGGCCGGCCTCCGGCAGCTTGCCGGCGACGCCGGCCTGCCCCAGAGCATCCGCGCCGAGGCCACCTACCACCTTGCGAGCCTGGCCGCCGATGCGGGCCGCGCCGACGAGGTCCAGCGCCTCTCGACGCAATTGATGCAGATCGACCCCGCCAGCCCCTGGGCGCAGCAGGCGTTCGCATTGCAGGCGAGGCTTCCGTTCCCGGCGAAGGCGGCGGCCCCGGCCTCCGGCGCGATCGCGTTTCCGGCCGCCAAGTAACGGCCGCGAGCCGATGAAGTCGCTGGCCTACGCCCTGGAATTCGAGCAGCCGCTGCGGGATCTCTCCCGCCAGCTCGACGAATTGCGCCAGCAGTCGATCGAGACGAACGTCGACCTGGCCCACGAGATTCTCCTGATCGAGAAGAAGATCGATGCCATGCAGCGCGAGATCTATTCCGGCCTCACCGCCTGGCAAAAGGTCCAGATCGCCCGGCACCCGAAAAGGCCCTACGCGCTCGACTACGTGCAGGCCCTCTGCACGGACTTCCAGGAGCTGCACGGCGACCGCCAGTTCAACGACGATCGCGCCCTCGTGGGGGGCACGGCTTTCTTCGACGGGCGCGCGGTGATGATCGTCGCACAGCAGAAGGGTCGCGACACCAAGGAAAAGATCTCGCGCAATTTCGGGATGCCCCATCCTGAGGGCTACCGGAAGGCGCTCCGGCTCATGCGGATGGCCGGCAAGTTCGGCCTTCCCCTGCTCACCTTCATAGACACGCCCGGGGCGTTTCCCGGTGTCGGCTCCGAGGAAAGGCATGTCTCGGAGGCCATCGCCGTCAACCTGCGCGAGATGGCCCTCCTCGGCGTCCCGTCGATTTCCGTCGTCGTGGGCGAAGGCGGATCCGGGGGAGCCCTGGGAATCGGGGTCACCGACCGCGTGCTCATTTTCGAGCACAGTTATTATTCGGTCATCTCCCCCGAGGGCTGCGCGGCCATCCTGTGGAAGAACAGCGCGGCGGCGCCCCAGGCCGCCGAGGCGCTCAAGCTCAGCGCCGGGGACCTGGAGAAGCTCGGTGTCGTCGACGAGGTCATCGCGGAGCCGCTGGGCGGCGCCCACAACGATCCCGCCCAGGCGGCGCAGGCCCTGAAATACGCGGTGCATAAGCATCTCAACGACCTGATCGGCCTCACGCCGGAGAAGCTGCTCGAGGTCCGCTACCAGCGGTACCGCCATTTCGGCGTGTACGAGGAAGCCGGCGTGACTAAGGCCTGACCGCCCGCCAGACGGCGAGGCACCCGGCGACCAGGCCGGGGAATTCGGCGAGGGGCACCATGTTCGGGCCATCGCTGATCGCCTGGTCCGGCTTCGGATGCGTCTCGACGAAAAGGCCGTCCGCGCCCGCCGCGAGGGCCGCGCGGGCCAGAGCGGGCAGAAATTCGCGCTGGCCGCTGCTCTTTCCGTCTCCGCCGCCGGGAAGCTGCACGCTGTGCGAGGCATCGAAAATCGTCGGGGCCCCGTTCCGTCCCATGATCGTGAACGATCGCATGTCCACGACCAGGTTCTGGTAGCCGAAAGTCGTCCCCCGCTCCGTCTGCCAGATTTCCGGGGCGCCGCCCTGTCGCAGCTTGCCGGTAACATGCGCCATTTCCTGGGGGGAAAGGAACTGGCCCTTCTTCACGTTGACCACCCGGCCCGTGGCCGCGGCGGCCAGCAGGAGATCGGTCTGGCGGCAGAGGAATGCGGGGATCTGCAGGACGTCGCAGACCGCGGCCACGGCGGCCACCTGTCCTGTCTCGTGGATGTCGGTAAGGACGGGGAAACCGTACTCTCTCTTGACGAGGGCGAGCAGCCGGAGGCCCTCGTCCATGCCCGGCCCGCGACCGCCCGCGATCGAGGTCCGGTTCGCCTTGTCGAAGGAGCCCTTGAAAACCGGGAGCACCTCGGGATGGGCCCGCGCGACTGCCGCCAGGCCCTCGGCGACGGCCCGGCATACGGCCTCGCTCTCGAGCGAGCAGGGTCCGGCGATCAGGAGCAGCTTCTTGGAGTCGAAGAGCATGGGCTCAGCGTTTGCCCCGGCGGATCCTGCCCTTTTTCCCGGCCTTCTTCAGTGCCGCGGCGATGAAGGCGGCGAAGAGGGGGTGGGCCCGGCTCGGCTTCGACTGGAATTCCGGATGGAACTGGACGCCCACAAACCAGGGATGGTTCTTAAGCTCCATGATCTCGACCAGGTGGCGGCGGGGATTGATGCCGCTCACGATCATGCCGGCCCGCTGCAGCTGGCCGACGTAGGCGTTGTTGACCTCGAAGCGGTGGCGGTGGCGCTCGCGGATGCTCGTCGCGCGGTAGGCGCGCGCGGCGTGGGTTCCCGGAGTGAGCGCGCACTCATAGCTTCCGAGGCGCATCGTCGCGCCCTTGTCCGTGATCTTCTTCTGCTCCTCCATCATGTTGATGACGGGGTTGGCGGCGCCGGGATCGAACTCCAGGGAGTTCGATCCGCGGAGCTTGAGCACGTTGCGCGAGAATTCGATGACCGCGATCTGGAGCCCGAGGCAGAGGCCGTAGTACGGAATCTTCCGCTCGCGGGCATAGCGCGCAGCCGCGATCTTGCCCTCCGTTCCCCGGTCCCCGAAGCCTCCCGGGACGAGGATCCCGTCGAGGCCCTTCAGGCGGGACAGGCCGCCCGGCTTCTCGAGGTCCTCGGCGTCGATGCGCCTCACATTGACCCGGCAGTGGTTGGCGATGCCCGCGTGCGAAATCGCCTCATAGACCGACTTGTAGGCGTCCTGGAGCTCGATGTACTTGCCGACGACGCCGATAGTCACTTCGTGCCGGGGCGTGCGCAGGCGGCGGACGATCTCCTCCCAGATGTTTTTCCGCGGCTTCCGCAGCTTGAGCCCAAGGAGGCCGAGCACAATGTCGTCCATCCCCTCCTTCTGGAGGGCGAGGGGAAGCTCGTAGATCGAGTGCGCGACATCCCGGCATTCGATGACCGCCGTCGTCGGCACGTTGCAGAAAAGGCTCAGCTTGTCGCGAAGGTCCGGATCGAGCGGGTGGTCGCAGCGGCAGACCAGCATGTGCGGCTGGATGCCGATCTCGCGGAGCTTGGCGACCGATTGCTGCGTGGGCTTGGTCTTCAGCTCCCCCGCCGCCGCCAGATAGGGAACGAGCGTCACGTGGATGAAGATGACGTCCCGCGGGCCCGCTTCGTGTGCGAACTGCCGCATCGCCTCGAGGAACGGCAGGCCCTCGATGTCGCCCGTCGTGCCGCCGATCTCGGTGATCAGGACGTCCACGCCCTTGCCGCCCGCGTGGATCCGCTCCTTGATCTCGTTCGTGACATGGGGGATGACCTGGACGGTCTTCCCGAGATAGTCGCCCCGGCGCTCCTTCTGGATGACGCTCTCGTAGATCTGGCCCGAGCTCAGACTGTTCAGCCGGGAGAGCCGGCCGCTCGTGAAGCGCTCGTAATGGCCGAGATCGAGGTCGGTTTCCGCGCCGTCCTCGAGCACGTACACCTCGCCGTGCTGAAAGGGGCTCATGGTGCCCGGATCGACGTTGAGATACGGATCGAACTTCTGGATCCTCACCTTCAGTCCGCGCATCTCCAGCAGCGCCCCCAGCGCCGCCGCGGTGAGCCCCTTGCCCAGCGAGGAAACCACTCCGCCCGTCACGAAGACGTATTTCATCGAAGCGGATTAGAAGAGCGTGCCCCTCCGCGCAAGAAAAACGCGCCGGACGCCCGGCGCGGCGGCCTGCTAGGCCCCATGGACGGGACCCGGGAGCACATGAAGCGCCTGCAGTGCGGCCCACAGGGCGTATCCGACGAGACCCACAACCGCCGCGATCAGCAAGAGGTAGAACGCCAGCTTGAGGAGTTTTCCAAGGACCCAAAGGACGACGATCGCCACAACGATTCCGGCCACGATCACGAGCCAGGGGGGGTATCCGGCCAGGGCCTGCGAAACCGATGGGGAAAAATAGGAAAGCCAGCTCAAGCGAGAACGAGCGTGAGGCAAAATGCTTGCGGGTCAACGGGAGGGACTCCCAACTCACAGGCCGTGCAATCCAAGCCCCAGCTCCTCTCCTGGATCACCTGCGACG
>Ga0265313_10004037_pt1 | contig 11444 bp, 12 predicted proteins | sample 4123metaG_FD_203122 | JGI IMG/M metagenome (GOLD analysis project Ga0265313, IMG submission 203122) | Rhizosphere microbial communities from Carex aquatilis grown in University of Washington, Seatle, WA, United States - 4-1-23 metaG | ecosystem: Host-associated > Plants > Roots > Rhizosphere >...
TGCCGCTGCGGCAATGGACTGGCCGAAACCGGCGAGCATGATGCCCATTGCCTGTTCGGCATTCTTCGCGAAGGGGCGGCGGAGATCGAGAGGCTGCGATCCGAGAACGGCCGGCTCAGCGCCATGACCGTGCTCGGCGCTCCTGCGTCCATGCGCCTCGCCGATCGCAATCTCTGGGTCCGGCTGATGTGCTATTTCGACACCGCCGGGGTATGGAACAGCGACGATTCCAAGGCCGACGTGGCCCGTCTGGCCATCAGCAACAGCCTGCGGGCCGAGATCGTGGCCTGGATGCATTCCCTCGATCACGTGGAAACCGTGTCGCCCGCCGACATCGACTTCTACTCCACCCGGGCCATGAACGTCGCCCGGCGCATCAAGGAAGAACAGCCGGGATGGAAGGTGGTCTATATCGACCGCACCAAGTCCGGTGCCGACATCCGCAACAAGGACTATTTCGAGCACGAGGTGACGCTGTAGCGCCCTCTGTCCGCCGGGGGCTTTTGGCTTAAGTCAACGGGGTGGGGCAATTCGCCACCAAGACACCAAGAGGGCGTTTTCCTTGATCCATCATGCCCGTGCTCGTCACGGGCATCCACGCCGCGCAGCCTGACTTGTTATTTCCCATGATGATCCGGCCACCGCGTGGGCCCCCGGGACAAGCCCGGGGTGACGGACGAGAGTGTGGCCTCTTTGCTCCGTCCTCTTGGTGCCTTGGTGGTGAAAAGACCAAAGCCCCGCCACTCATCCGAATGAGTCCGTGCCCTAATCCCGCTTGACCAGATCGGTGACCGTCGCGACCCCGATGCCACTGAGGAACCAGCCGAGCGCGATGTGCAACCAAGTATAGACCTTGGCGATGACGCCGAACGAGACGTCGAAATCGGTCTGGTCGGGTCGGACGCGCTCGGTGGCCGGCCGCCATTCGGTTTCCTGGTGCAGATCGACGAAGGGAAAGAACACGTCGGCGGAATAGATGGCGGCGTTGAAGCGCGGATACCCGATCAGTTCGACCTTCTCCTGGCTGGCAGCCGCCAGAAGATGAGCTTTGGCTGAAAAATCTTCGACCTGTGTCGCCGGAGCCGCCAGGAAATTGGCATCGCACTTGTGGCATTCGATGCCGGCCCTGGTCCGGGCGGCCTTGAGCGGCTCGCCGCATTGATGGCAGCGGTCCACCAGAAGCACACGGTGATGCCGGCAGGCGGTGACGAAAGATAGCCGCCAACGGAGGCGGAAATACGGGGCCTGGTCGTCCGCCAGGCATAGCGGGCAGAATTGCTGTCCGTAGCTCGGCCGGGTGCGCTCCGTGCCCACCGAGGGAAGCCAGGGCAGACGGATGGGATGCTCCTCCGGCTCATAGAGGTGACCGGCCCAGCGCGTCAGCATGGTGTCGGCCAGGATTTCGATGGGGATGCCGGTTGTCGCTGCCAGCTTGACCAGCAGGCTCCGCTCGGCCAGCCGGTCGAGATCGCGGCCATGGAGATGGGCGCCCAAGGTCGCCACGTCGTCCAACTCGGCCGACGTCAGCCCGTTGGCTGCCGCCGTCCGTGCGGACCACGAGGAGAACGTCTCACCCGGCAACGGCCGAGGCCGCCCCGGCCACAATGGGGTTGGCCGTCCGGCGTTCATCGAAGGTTCCTCGAATATCAGATAGTGGACTCAAATGGGCGTGCCGAAAGCGACTTCAATACGCCCAAAATGGGCTTTCATCGGAATTTCGTGAAATCAACGCATTACAGATTTCCACCGCCATCGGGAATGCGGCTACCGCCATCTATAATCCGTTACCGCCATTTAAAGCCCGAACCGACACCCGACCTTGAAACTTGCCGCGCCGCATCAAATATGCAAAGACTTACCGAATTATCGGAGGTCTGCCATTGGTTCGGTCAAGCTTGATTCACCCCTTTGCGGAGCCGCCCGCCGCCGGCGCCATTCAGCCCGTCGCGCCGGGGATCGGTTGGGTGCGGATGCCGTTGCCCTTCGCGCTGGACCACATCAATCTGTGGGTGCTCGACGACGGGCCGGATGGGGTAGTGCTGGTGGATTCCGGTCTGGGTGATGACCGGACCAAGGCGCTGTGGCGGCAGATTCTGGCTGGTGATCTGGCGGGCAAGCGGCCCAATCGGTTGATCGCGACCCATTTTCATCCCGATCATATGGGGCTGGCCGGCTGGCTGTGCGACGAGCTGGGGGTGGAGCTAACCGCCACCCTTCGAGAATGGCTCTTCGGCCGCATGCTTTGGCTGGAAGACAGCGCCGAGTTCACCGCCAATCAGGTGGGGTACTACCGCAAGATCGGATTTGATGCCGAGCAGTTGGAGGGTGTGCGCAGCCGGGGCAACACCTACCGCGCCCGGATCGACCTCATCCCGGTGCGGGTGGTGGGCATCCGCCATGGCGACGTACTCGATATCGGCGGGCAGGAGTGGCGGGTGATCGAGGGGGGCGGCCATTCCCCCGAGCACGCGTGCCTCTATTGCGCCGAGGCCGGCGTGCTGATTTCCGGAGATCAGGTCCTGCCGCGCATCAGCCCTATCGTCGGCGTCTGGCCGCAGCAGCCGGAATCCGAGCCACTTTCGCTGTTTCTCGACGCCCTGGCGCGGTTGCGCGATGTCCCGGAGGACACCCTGGTCCTACCGTCCCACGGCCTGCCCTTCCGGGGATTACACACCCGCATCGCCGAGTTGGAGGCCCATCACCGGGAGCGGCTGGAACGCACCTTGTCGGCCTGTGGACAGCCGGTGACCGCGCTCGACGTACTGCGTGTCCTGTTCAAGCGCGAGCTGGATGCCCATCAGATAGGCTTCGCCACCGGCGAGACCCTGGCGCATCTCCATCACCTGATGAAGCAGGGGAGTGTGGTGCGGGAGGTGGCCGGCGACGGTGTCTGGCGCTATCGCCGCGCCTGATTATTCCGCGGCACAGGCGCCCTGAGGCTTGCAGTACAGGCCATAGAGGGTGTTGATGACCGCGCTGGCCTCGGCTCCGGCCAGGGAATAGAAGATGGTCTGGGCCTGCCGGCGGGTCTGAACCAGATTGTCGCGGCGCAGGCGCGCCAGATGCTGCGACAGGGCCGATTGGCTGAGGCCGATGATCCGCTCCAACTCGCCCACCGACTTTTCGCCCGGCAGCAACTGGCACAGAATCATCAGCCGATGCTCGTTGCTCATGGCCTTGAGCAGGGCGCTCGCCCGGCGTGCGCTATCCTTAAGCTTCTCAAGTTCCATGTCCGGCACGTCCTCTATCTCCAACGTCTCATATATATCATATCACTTAATCATGGGATTTCAATGTTTGCACAGCAGTGTAGGTGCGAATTGATCGAGGTCACGCAATAACAACACTGAAGTTTATGTTGTTATTGGCTCGAAAATCGGCGAGGTCCCCGGGGAGGGGCCTCGCCGAAAATTCAGGCGTTGACGGCGGTCAGCGCTTCGCCCAGGGCGGCCAGGGCCGTCTTGACGATGCCCGAGGCGTTGAGGCCGATGGTCTCGTACTGAACCAGCGGGGCGTCGTGCTCGACGAAATAGTCGGGCAGCGTCAGCGGCCGCACCTTGAGGCCGCGATCCAGCGCTCCCTTGGTCGCCAGAAATTGCAGGACATGGCCGGCGAAGCCGCCCACCGAGCCTTCCTCGACGGTGATCAGCACCTCGTGCTCGCGGGCCAGACGCAGGATCAGATCCTCGTCCAGCGGCTTCATGAAGCGGGCATCGGCCACCGTCGGCGCCAGCCCGCGGGAGGCCAATTCGTCGGCGGCCTTGAGTGATTCGGCCAGCCGGGTGCCCAGCGACAGGATGGCGACCTTTGTGCCTTCGCGGATGATGCGCCCCTTGCCGATGGGCATCACGCTGCCCCGTTCGGGCAACTCGACACCGACACCTTCGCCACGGGGATAGCGGAAGGCCGAAGGACGGTCATTGATGGTCGCCGAGGTGGCCACCGCATGCATCAGCTCGGCTTCGTCGGCCGGGCACATGATCACCAGATCGGGCAGGCAGCCGAGGAAAGCCATGTCATAGGAGCCGGCATGGGTGGCGCCGTCGGCACCCACCAGACCGGCGCGGTCGATGGCGAAGCGTACCGGCAGCCGCTGCAACGCCACGTCGTGCTGAACCTGATCGTAAGCCCGCTGCAGGAACGAGGAGTAGATGGCGCAATAGGGCTTGAACCCTTCCGTGGCCAAGCCGGCGGCGAAGGTCACCGCGTGCTGCTCGGCGATGCCCACGTCGAAGCAGCGCGACGGAAAGCGGTTGCCGAACTTGTCGAGGCCAGTTCCCGCAGGCATGGCCGCGGTAATGGCGACCACGCGGTCGTCGACCTCGGCCTCGGCGATCAGCGCCTTGGCGAATACGGCGGTGTAGCTCGGGGCATTGGCCTTGGGCTTGTCCAACTGGCCGGTGACCACATCGAAGCGACCAACACCGTGATACTTGTCTGCGGCGGCCTCGGCGGGCGGATAGCCACGCCCCTTCTTGGTTACCACATGGACCAGGACCGGATTGGTGTCCTCGGAATCGCGGATATTGCGCAGCACCGGCAGCAGGTGGTCGAAGTTGTGACCGTCGAGCGGGCCGATGTAATAGAAGCCCAGTTCCTCGAACAGGGTGCCCCCGCCCGACACCATGCCGCGGGCGTATTCCTCGGCCCGCTTGGCCGCCCGCTCCAAGGGGGGCGGCAGCAGATGCGCGAGGTCCTTGGCCAGATGGCGGACGGTGTGATAGGTCGGCGACGACAGCAGGCGCGACAGATAGGCGCTCATGGCGCCCACCGGCGGGGCGATGGACATGTCGTTGTCGTTGAGGATGACGATCAGCCGCGAGCCCATGGCCCCGGCATTGTTCATGGCCTCATAGGCCTGACCGGCGCTGATGGCGCCATCGCCGATCACGGCGATGACATTGGTGTGCTCGCCTTTGAGGTCGCGGCCCACCGCCATGCCCAGCGCCGCCGAGATGGAGGTCGAGCTGTGGCCGGCACCGAAGGGGTCGTATTCGCTTTCCGCCCGGCGGGTGAAGCCGGACAGGCCGCCGCCCTGGCGCAGGGTACGCATGCGGCCCCGCCGGCCGGTGAGAATCTTGTGGGGATAGGCCTGATGGCCCACGTCCCAGACCAGCCGGTCGCGCGGCGTGTCGAAGACATGGTGCAGCGCCACGGTCAGCTCGGCGACGCCAAGGCCGGCCCCGAGGTGGCCGCCGGTGAACGCCACTGACTGGATCATCTCCTGACGGACTTCGGCGGTAAGCTGAATCAGCTCTTCCGTGGTGAAACCGCGGAAATCGGCCGGGTCGGAGACACGGTCGAGGAGCGGAGACTTAGGGGGGGTACGGGTCATGTTCCGGAATGCCTCACGAACGGCGCTGGACGACATAGCGGGCGACATCCCGCATGAGGTCGGCCTTGTCACCGAAGGGATCGAGATGGCGGCACGCCTGATCCGCCAGCATGGCGGCCTGGGATCGGGCGCGGTCGAGGCCGAGCAGGGAGACGAACGTTGCTTTGCCGGCATCGGCATCCTTGCCGACCTTCTTGCCAACTTCGGCGGCGTCGCCTTCCACGTCGAGAATGTCGTCGGCGATCTGGAAGGCCAAGCCCAGATCGTGGGCGTAATTGCGTAACGCCAGACGCATCTCGCCATGGGCCTTGCCCATGACCGCGCCGGCCTCCGACGAAAACGAGAACAGTCGGCCGGTCTTCATCTGCTGCAGGCGGGTGATGCCGGCGACGTCGAGATCGAGGGTATGGGCCAGAAGGTCGATCATCTGGCCGCCGACCATGCCCTGGCCGCCGGAGGCGTGGGCCAGCTCGGCCACCAGCTCACAGCGCACCGCCGGGTCGGAGTGGGTCGCCGGATTGGCCAGGACCTCGAAGGCCTTGGTCAGCAGCGAATCACCGGCCAGCAGCGCGGTCTGCTCGTCGAACTGCCGGTGGCAGGTCGGGCGCCCGCGCCGCAGGTCGTCGTCGTCCATGCAGGGCAAGTCGTCGTGGACCAGCGAATAGCAGTGCACCATCTCGATGGCGCAGGCGACGCGGATGGCGGCGGCCTCCGAGACGCTGAACAGGCTGGCCGACTGCATCACCAGGAAGGGACGCAGCCGCTTGCCGCCGTCCAGGCTGGCATAGCGCATGGCTTCATGGACCCGGGCGTCGGGGCCATCGGAAATGGGGAGGAGGCGGTCGAGTTCGGCGTTGACAGCCTGGCTGGTGACGGTCAGGGCCTCGGAGAGGCGAGGCGAAAGCGGAGACTTGGTCAATGGGCTCACTCGGCTATGGATCAGGCTATATCGGCGGCTTGGGTGCCGACGCTTCCATCGGGTCCCAACACGATTCGGTCGACCTTGGCGCGAGCCTCCTCCAGTTTGGCCTCACAATGCTTTTTCAGCATTGCTCCCCGCTCGTAGGCCGCGATGGCGTCGTCGAGCTTTCCGCGCCCCTCTTCCAGTTGGCGGACGATGCGGTCCAGCTCGGCGAGGGCGTCTTCAAAACTCAGGGCGGCGATATCGGGCGGCAGGTCGGCCATGGATAAGGGTTCTAATACCTTGATCGGGGTGTCGGGGACCGACGAAGCGCGGAAGTTTAAGGGCGGGCCGCGCCGATAGCAAGCGTGGCGGAAGCTTTTACCGTCAATTAGTATGGTTGGCCATACTCGATATGCGCGAGGACTCGCGGTTCGGGTCTATCGCCGGCCCAGCGCCGCTACCGTATCGACCAAGGTTCCCAGCGGCTGGGCAATGCCGGCGGCCATCAGGGCCTTGGACAATCCGATCTGGGCATGGGCGAAGATTCCAACCTGGGCGGTGAGCACCGGGGCCTGGACGTTTTCTCCGTCCAGCGAGCGGCGGCAGAGATCAACGTCGAGCGAATTGTATCCCCGGCAGGCGAGGCCGCGTGCCGCATGGGCCAGACAGCCTCCGGCCTCGTCGAGTAGCGGGCAGGGGATACGCGCCGCCCACCATTCCCCGGGCCCCAGCCCGATGCCCCTGGCCTGGGCTTCGCGGGCACGGGCAAAAACCTGACTTTTCCGCTCGGCGGTCAAGGCGTCGAGGAATTGGGCTAGGCGTTCGGCTTCGGCGACGGTCAGCGTCACCACCTGATGGCAGCACGACGAGCAGCCGGCGCCGCAGGCCACCCGCGCCAGGACCGGGCCGAGATCGACCACCCGGCAGACCTCGGCGAAGAAATCCTCGGCCGCCCGGGTGACCGCTTCGGCGGCGGCGATGACCGAGTCCGAGGTGCAGCCGCTGGCCAAGGCCCGGGACGCGACCATGAAGGCGCGCTGCTCCATGTCGGAAAAGCGCGGCGGCGACGGCGGGGGCGAAGCGGCCATCACATTCCCATCAGGGCGCGCACATGCTCGCGGGCGCTAACCGCCAGGGCCCGCAGGTCGTAGCCGCCTTCCAGCACCGAGACCACCCGGTTGTCGGCGGTCTCCTCGGCGACCTGGAGCAGCTGGCGGGTGGCCCAGCCGAAATCGGCGGTGGTGAGCCGCAGGTGGGCCAGCGGATCGGCGGCATGGGCGTCGAAGCCGGCGGAAATGATCAGGAAGTCGGGGGCAAATTCCCGCAGCCGGGGTATCAGGATGTCGCCGAAAGCCATGCGGAAATCATCCGAGCCGGTGCCGGCGGGCAACGGTACGTTGACCATGACCCCCTTGCCACCGGTTTCCTCGGCCAGACCGGTATTGGGAAAGGCGTGTTCCTGGTGGGTGGAGCCGTAGAAGGTCCCCTCCTCATCCCACAAAATCTGTTGGGTGCCATTGCCGTGGTGGACGTCGAAATCCACCACCGCCACCCGTTTGAAGCCATGCGCATCGCGGGCGTGCAGGGCGCCGACGGCGGCGTTGTTGAAGAAGCAGAACCCCATGGCACTGTCGCGCTCGGCATGGTGGCCCGGAGGGCGCACGGCGCAAAAGCAATTGCGCACTTGCTTGGCCGCCACTGCGTCCACCGCCGCCACAACCGCACCAGCGGCCCGCAATGCCGCATCGCCGGAATGGGGTGACAGCAGGGTGTCGGGGTCGATATGGGTATGCCCCTCGGCGGGAACCGACTCCATGATGTATTCGATATGGCTGAGAGGGTGGGCCCGCATCAGTTGTTCCGTGGTGGCGCGGGGCGCCTCGTCACGGAGCAGCATCATGAATTCCTCGCTCTCGAATTGGGAGAGGACGGCCTTGATCCGGTCGGAGCACTCAGGGTGGTAATCGCCCGTGTCGTGCTGGAGGCAGACCGGGTGCGTGAACAGCAGCGTTGTCATTCTGTCTCGGACGTCTCGGGTTCATTATAATTTTGTATATTCTCAGGGATGGGGGGAGCAATTTCCATCCCTGATTTTGCAAAAGGTCCAAAATCCATGGGTGAGAAGAAACGGGTCGACCAATTGCTGGTGGATCGCGGGCTGGTGGAAAGCCGCGCACGCGCGCAGGCCCTCGTCATGGCGGGGCTGGTGTTTTCCGGGGAAAGGCGCATCGAAAAGCCCGGTTCGTCCCTGGCCGAAGATTGCGCGCTGGAGCTGCGGGGGCAGGACCACCCATGGGTGTCGCGGGGGGGGCTCAAGCTGGCCAAGGCATTGCAGACCTTCGCGATCACGGTGGATGGCAAGGTCGCCGTCGATGTGGGGGCCTCCACCGGCGGTTTCACCGACGTGCTGCTGGCCCATGGCGCGGCGCGGGTCTATGCCGTCGATGTCGGCCATGGCCAGCTGGCGTGGAAGCTGCGCAACGACCCTCGCGTCGTGGTGCTGGAGCGCACCAATGCCCGCCATCTGACCGCCGAGCAGATTCCCGAGGCGGTAGACCTTGTGGTCTGCGATGCCAGCTTCATCGGCCTGGAAACCGTGCTGCCCGCCGCCTTGGCTCTGGCGCGGCCCGGCGCGACGCTGGCGGCGCTGATCAAGCCTCAGTTCGAAGTGGGCAAGGGCCGGGTCGGCAAGGGAGGCGTGGTGCGCGAGCCCGAGCTGCATGCCGAGGTCTGCGAGCGCATCTCCGCCTGGCTGGCGGCCAGGCCGGGCTGGCGGGTGGAGGGACTGACTGAAAGCCCCATCCTCGGGCCGGAGGGCAACAAGGAGTTTCTCATCGTCGGACGGTTCGAGGCTGCTGCATGTGTTCCCGCTACGAGTTGATCGCCAATGGCCGTGAGCTGGCGGCCCGGTTCCGTCTGACCGGACCGCCGCCGCTACCCAATCGTACCGACAACCGTCCTACCGATCTCGGGCTGGTTCTCACCCCTGGGGGCCCATTGCTGCTGCGCTGGGGGTTGGCGGTGGAGTGGGACACCCGCCCCTTGATCAATGCCCGCGCCGAGACCCTGGCGTCCAAGCCCACCTTCCGCCGTCTGCTCGGCTCGCGGGTGCTGGTTCCAGCCGGTGGCTGGTGGGAATGGCGGGCGGAGGGCGAGTATCGGCGCAAGATGCATGTGCGCCGGCCCGATGGCGGGCTTTTCGCCTTTGCCGGATTGCTCGACGGCGAGCACTTCACTCTGGTGACCTGTGCCGCCGGCCCCAGCGTTGCCAAGCTTCATCACCGCATGCCGGTCATCCTGCCGCCCGAGGCGGAGGCCCCATGGCTGGACCCTGCCACTCCCTTCGACGCGGTGGCGGAGTCCCTGGCTCCCTATTCCGGGCCGCTGACAATCACGGCCGGAGAATTGCCCGCATCGCCGGTTCAGCCGGGGCTGTTCGACTGAAACCCTTCGACCAGATCCAGTAGCGTCGGGACTTCGATGACCGGTCCGGCGGCGGCATATTCGCGCGGAAGGCCGCCGCGGTTGACCCAGACCACGCGAAAGCCGAAGGCGGCGGCGCCCGCCGCGTCCCAGCCGTTGGAGGACTGGAACGAGACCTGCCAGGGCTTGGCGCCGAAATGCAGGTCCACCAGACCGTAGACGGCGGGGGTCGGCTTGTAGAGGCCGACCTCTTCGACGGACAGGATGGCGTCGAGAAGAGGGGCGATTCCAGCCACCTTGACGGCCTGGGCCAGCATGGCCGGAGTGGCGTTGGACAGGATTGCCGTCCGGGCGCCACGCTCCTTCAACCGCGTCAGGACATCGGGGACCTCTGGAAAGACGTCGAGGATCCGGTAGGCATCCAGGAGTTGGTCGCGCAGGTTGCCTGGCTCGGCCTTGAGGACGGCAAGGGCGTAGTCCAGGGCGCGTTCGGTCAGCGCCCAGAAATCGCTATGCCGCCCCATCAGGGTTTCGATCCATGTATATTCCAACTGCTTGGTCCGCCAGAGCCCGGACAGGCGCTCGAGGTCCATCTCCGGGGACGAGACGCGCCGGATCGCCGAGTGGACGTCGAAGACGGTGCCATAGGCGTCGAAGACGTAGATGTCTCTTCCGGCGATCATGATGCGGCTATCCTTTTCCCACCGGTGGATTGGTCAGGGCGCGCTCTACCAGGGCGGCCAGCAGCACCGGCGTTTCCAGCATGGAGTAGTGGCCGGCCTCGTGATCCACCGCCACGGCGAAGTTGGGGTAGAGCGGCTCGAACAGCTTGCGCACCGACTCCTCGCGATAGAGCGGCAGATCATGCTCTCCGACGATGGCGCTGACCGGAGTGGTCAGCCCCTTGGCCTGGGCGGCGAAATCGGTGCCGGTGAACATGTCGAGATAGCCCAGCATGGCCTCGCGGGTGGCGGACTGACGGGTGATGGCAAGCTTGCGGTCCAGCCATGCCCGATTATAGCGCTTCCCACCCCGTGCCTCGTAGGCGGCGCGGGCGGCGTCGTCATCGTCGATCACCGCCGCCAGACGTTTGCGTCCGGCATCGTCGGTCTTGAAGCCCGAGGCTGGCACCGGCGAAATCGCCACCACGCTCTTGACCCGCTCCTGCGCGGTCAGGGCAAGGTATTGGGCGATCATGCCCGACATGGAATGCCCGACCACGTGGAAGCGTTGCCAGCCGAGCCTGTCGGCCAGGGCCAGAACGTCGGCGGCTGCCTCGGCGGCGGAATAGCGCCCGGTCATGGCCTTGGACAGGCCATAGCCCCGCAGATCGGCGAAGGCGTAGCTGAAGCGGTCTTCGGACAGGTAGGGCAGGACCGGGGTGTAATTGGTGTGGTCGCCCAGCCATTCGTGCAGCACCACCACCGGCTCCGGCCCCTTACCATGGCGCAGATGACCGAGAGTGTCCGAACCGCTCCCGGTTCCGGCGCAGGCGGTCAGGAGAACGGCGTTGGCGCCGACCAGGAAGGCGCGGCGATTGAGGGGGGCGGCGGGCATGGCAAGCTCCGGGCAGAGGGAAGGAACGCCTAGTCTTGCCTGTTCCTATTTATGAGTAAAACAAGTTTTCCCGCCGATGAACATTCGATATGCTCATATTCATGACCCATTCCCTGGACCTGGACGGCCTGCGGGCCTTCGTCGCCGTTGTCGAAACCATGAGCTTTTCCAAGGCAGCCGACCGGCTGGGCCGCACCCAGTCTGGCATCAGCCTGCAACTGGCGC
>Ga0265313_10004041_pt1 | contig 11437 bp, 5 predicted proteins | sample 4123metaG_FD_203122 | JGI IMG/M metagenome (GOLD analysis project Ga0265313, IMG submission 203122) | Rhizosphere microbial communities from Carex aquatilis grown in University of Washington, Seatle, WA, United States - 4-1-23 metaG | ecosystem: Host-associated > Plants > Roots > Rhizosphere >...
ACGAGAAGGACGCCGATGAGTGCTTTGCGCGGGGCGATGCGCTTTTGATCAGGCGCAGAGTCGTGATGTGGGGCCGCCGGTTTTGTGCTGGGGCTCGATTTGTCGGTCATAAAAAGCAACTCCCAAGACGCGTGGACTGCAGTTGAGGCTAATCGAATTCGTCGAATGTCGGGGACTGAGACTCACGGCGAGCGGTACGTTGGCGAACCTCAAGCCAACCGTGGATGACGGAGAAGAATGAAGGCACGAAGAAGAGCGTGGCGACTGTAGCGAGGAGCAGGCCACCGATTACGGCGCGGCCCAGGGGCGCGTTCTGTTCGCCACCTTCGCCCAAGCCGAGGGCCATGGGCATCATGCCGAGAATCATGGCAAGCGCGGTCATCAGCACGGGGCGCAAGCGCACGAAGCCGGCGTTCAATGCGGCCTGACGCGCATCGCCAACGAGCTCTTCCAACTGCTCGCGGGCAAAACTGACCACGAGAATGGAGTTGGCAGTGGCTACGCCCATGCACATGATGGCGCCGGTGAGAGCGGGAACGCTGAGTCGCGTTCCAGTGAGGAAGAGGAACCAGACGATGCCGGCAAGCGCGGCGGGCAGTGCGGAGATGATGAGGAACGGATCAAGCCATGACTGGAAGTTGACGACGATGAGGAGATAGACGAGGAGGATGGAGAAGGCCAATCCAGCGAGCAGTCCGATGTAGGACTTCTTCATGGTCTCGCTCTGGCCGCGGAGGATGATGTGAGAACCCTTGGGAAGTTCTTTCTGGTGATTGGCGATGATCTTCTCCATGCCGCGCGTGACGGTGCCGAGGTCGGTGCCGTCGACATTGGCGTAGATGTCGAGCACGGGCTGGACGTCGTAGTGGCTTACGGTGCCCATTTCGGCTCCGGGCGCAATGGCGGCGAGGTTGCCGAGCACCTGAAGAGGACGCAACGCGGCGCCGGGAGCGCCGGTGGTCGCCGCGGTGCTGAGAGCGGGAGGAATGCCTGTACCAGTAACCGGCAAGCTTCGCAGCGCGGTCAATGTATCGAGCCCGTACTGGGGTGTCTGCACGGCGACGTTGTAGCTGACGCCGTTGCGGGGATCGAGATAGAAGCTGGGCGTGGTTTGAAAGCTGCCGCTCAGCGCGACGAGCAGGCTTTGCGCAACATCTTTCTGGGTGAGGCCGATGGTCTGCGCGCGGGTGCGATCGACATTGACCATCATGTTGGGGTAATCGAACGGCTGCTGGATGCGGGCGTCCGCGGCGCCGGGGACGTAGCGAACTTCATTGACCATGCGTTCGGCGAGGGCACGGTTCGCGTACAAGTTGGGACCGACGATCTGAATGTCGATGGGAGCGGAAAGCCCGAAGTTGAGAATCTGGGTAACGATGTCGACGGGCAACACATAAAACGTGATGCCGGGATATTGATGAGCTAATACGCCACGCAGACGCTCAATGTATGCGGCGGTCGGGTGGTGATCCGGAGTCAACTGCACTTGAATGTCGGCGTCCGCAGGGCCGATGGGTGCGGAGGTGGAGTAGGAAAGGTTGAGGCCGGAGTAGGGCAAGCCAATGTTGTCGACAATGGTGACCATCTCCTTTGCAGGGACATACTCCCGGATAGTGGCGTCAATGTGATCACAAAGGGCGGCAGTCTCTTCAATGCGCGTGCCGGTACGGGCGCGAACGTGAATCTTGAACTGGCCGGAGTCGACGGAGGGAAAGAAGTCCTGACCGAGCCAGGGCGTCAAGAGAAGCAAGGAACCGACAGCGAACAGCAAGAAGACGATAAGGAAGCCGGGCGCGAAATCGAGACAGAGGGTGAGCAGGCGCAAGTAGCCTTTGCGGAAACTCTCGAAGCCGGACTCGAAGGCGTTCTGAAATTGAACGAAGGGATTGCGGCTAATGCTCTTTCTCATTGCCAATGCGTCATCGTGTTCGTGCAGTAGATATTTGGCCATGGTGGGCACGACCGTGCGCGAGAGCAGATAGCTGGCCAGCATGGCGAAGACGACGGCCTCGGCTAGGGGCACGAACAGGTAGCGAGCCACACCGCTGAGCAGGAACATGGGCACGAAGACGATGCAGATGGCCAAGGTGGAGACGAGAGCGGGCGTCGCAATCTGCGCGGCTCCATCGAGAATGGCCTGCTCGATCTCCTTGCCCGATTCGAGGTTGCGATTAATGTTTTCGATTTCGACGGTGGCGTCATCGACGAGGATGCCGACGGCGAGCGCTAGTCCGCCGAGGGTCATGATGTTGATGGTTTCGTGAAGCAACGCCAAACCAGCGAGGGAACAAAGAATCGAGAGCGGAATGGAAACGGCGATGATGAGCGTGGAGCGCCAGCTGCCGAGGAAGATCAGGATCATGATCGCGGTGAGGCACGCTGCAATCATGGCTTCGCGCACCACGCCATTGATCGCGCCGCGAACGAAGATGGACTGGTCAGAGAGCGAGTTGATCTTCATTTGCGGGGGGAGATTCCCCTTCACTTCGGGGCTGTCGAGCTTTTCGTGAAGTCCCTTGATGATGTCGAGGGTGGAAGCGGAGCCGGTTTTCATGATGCTCATCATGATGGCGCGGCGTCCGTCGACGCGGACGATGTTGGTTTGCGGGGGATTGCCATCGCGCACGTGCGCAACATCGCGAATGTAGATCACAGCACCGTTGACCGCGCGGATGGGAAGGTCATTGAGCGTATCGATGATCGAAGGAGACGAGTTGGTTTCAATCGCATACTCGAAGCGGTCGATCTTCATGGTGCCCGAAGGCACAATCAAGTTTTGCGCGGAGATCGCATTGACGACGTCGGCCGGCGAGAGGCCCTTGGCCTGCAATGCGGGCAGGTTGATATCGACCTGAACCTGGCGCTGCTTTCCGCCATAGGGAAAGGGCGTTTGCGCTCCTTCGATGGTGGCGAGCTGTGTGCGGATGGTGTTGGTGCCGAGATCGAACAACTGCTGCTCGTTGAGGCCTTCACCGGAGAGGCCGAGCATAAGGACGGGGACGCTGGATGCGTTGTACTGGATGATGAAGGGAGGCGTGGTTCCCGGGGGAAGCTGGCGCAACTGTACCTGACAGATCGCGGTGACCTGGGCGACGGCATTGCCGATGTTGACGTGCGGTTGAAAGAAGACCTTGATGATGCCAACGCCGTTGAGCGACTGCGACTCGATGTGTTCAATATCGCTTACCGTGGTGGTCATGCCGCGCTCGCTATTGAACACGATGCGGGTAGACATTTCCTGGGCGGAGAGACCGGTGTAGTTCCAGACCACAGTGACGACAGGGATATCGATATTCGGAAAAATATCCGTGGGCATCGACACGATGCTGTAGACGCCAAGGATAAGAATCAAAAGCGCGAAGACGGCAAACGTGTATGGCCGCCGCAGCGCGAGCCGGACAATCCACATCATAAGACTGGTACTCGCTCCCGAGCCGACTTGTTTGCTGCAGTGATTGACGAGCAGCCTGATTAAGTCAAATCAAGCTAAATCAAGGCAAACAACGGCTCAACGGGATTCGGTTCTGAAGGCTCCGGGCCGGTCAGTTCCGCCCCACATCCGGTTGAACTAACAATGGTAGACGATGGCGCTCAGGCTTTTGCGTACACACGCGGCCGAGGGCAGGGCCGGTACGTTGAATAGGACGCGCGAAGGCGGTTGAAGGATTCAGTTGGAGCCGGAAAGCGTCTCAGGATGCGAGTTGCCTCAAGCCGCTTTAAGGTGCTGCCTCGGCAATCATTTGGCGTTGGCGAAGAGGTCTTCAGCAGCAACGATCTGCCATTTGCCGTTGCGTTTGAGCCAGGTGTCGGTCCAGACCAGGTTGCGGGTAGACTCGGCGCCGCTGGGGGCTTTCCTGATGGAACTTTCGCTTCCATAGAGGACAGCGACATTGTCCCCAAAAAAATGAACTTTGACCTCATAGGTCTGGCAATCGCGTGCCGTCTCTTTGGAATCCTTCGCCTCCTGGACGGCCTGCTGCCGCGTGTAGCGTCCCCCTTCGGGGGAAGTTCCAACAAAGTCTTCGGCTAGAAGGGTTTCTTCGATCTTGTTGTGGGTGCAGGCCGAATCGGTCCAGAGGTGTTCCATGTGAATCATGTATTTTGCCGTTTCATCATCGGGGCCGGCCCAATGGCTTGCCTGGGCATGCGAAGAGACGCACAGGGCGAACGCAAGCATGCACGCGAATGAAGCTGACCTAGCAAAGAGAAACCTGCAGTTCATGATGGTCTCCAAAGGAATCTTCGAGGGGTGGGGGTTACAAGGCCGCGATGGCCACGATCAGGACGAACACTCCCACGGCAAGACTAACGCGGTCGCGCATGGCAAAGACGACGGGGTCTTCATCCAATTCTCCGCGAGAGGCAAGCAGCCAGACGCGGGTCAGCCAGTAGAGCAGCAGGGGCACGATCAACCACAGGCGGGCGGAGTGCCGGTAGAGCGCGGTGACATCGGGCCGCGCAATATAAATCGAAAATACGAGCACCGCGGCATAGGCGCTGGAGGTACCGAAGGCGCGAATCTGCTCAAGGTCGGACACAAGATATCCGCGTCCGAGATTGGCGGAAGTACCCCGTTCGCGGAGATTTTCGAGTTCGCTGAAGCGCTTGACCATGGCGAGAGAAAGGAAGAGGAAGCTGGAGAATCCGGCTAGCCAGGGAGTGATCTCGGTTGCGGTGGCAGCGCCTCCGGCGAGCATGCGGAGGGTATAGAGAGCGGAAAGGAGAAGCACGTCGACGACCGCAATGCTTTTGAGGTAGAGCGAGTAGGCCATGGTCGATGCGATGTAGATCGCGATCCACATGGCGAAGGCGCGAGGCAAGAGGGGCAGGAGGGACAAGGAGGCCACGAGAAGAAGCAAGGCGATACCAAGGCCGCCGGAGACGGACAGATCTCCTGAGGCGAAGGGGCGGAGGCGCTTGGAAGGATGGCGACGGTCGTTTTCGATATCGAGCATATCGTTGACGAGGTAATTGGCCGAAGCCATGAAGCTGAAGCAGAAAAAGGCCTCGATCAGGGCGACCACCGAGCCAGCCGTGACCTTGTGCGAGAACAGCAGAGGCGCAAACAGGAGAATATTTTTGGCCCACTGATGAATGCGAATGGCCTTGAGGAGGGTTCGCGCCGTGGGGCGCCTGTCAACGAAAGTGCGGGAGACGGGGATCTTTCTGAGCCTCAAGGCCGCACGCAAGCCGGCAGTGGGATTGGCAATCATCGCGATGCGCGCATTGGCAAGCAGGGACAGGTCGGCCTCGGAATTTCCGATGTAGTCAAAAGCGCCGAAGCGGTCTTTGAGGCGGTGAAGCTTCTTGGATCGGGTGAGGTTGGTGGCGCTGTCGGAAGCGAGGACGCCGTCAAATATGCCTAGATGCGTGGCAACACGCTGAGCGAGGCCGCCGTCGGCGCCGGTGGCGAGATAAATTTGCCGTCCAGCGCGCCGCTGCGCCTGGAGGTAGTGGAGCAGTTCGACGTTGTAGGGCAGACGGGAGGGGTCGAGGGGTGCGCGCTGAGCGATTTCAAGCTTTAGGCGCGCCCTGCCGCCGGCCAGCCAAAGCGGCAGACGCCAGATTTGCAGGGGCTGGCGACGCGCAAAGAGGCAGAGACCATCCAAAAGCGTGTCGGATTTGACCAGGGTGCCGTCGAGATCGACGCAGAGGGGAGGATCGACCCCCGCGGAGATGGTGGGAGCGGCGATTTCGGAGTTCAAGGCCAAGACGTCCTCGTTTGGGGGACTGTGGATGCGACGGGGTCAATTGGAGAGGCACATGGACCGCTGGAAACCCACCGTTGGTAAACTTGCAGAGCAGCGATTCGTCCAAATTATATGGGATTGAATGGGAAGCCCTGCCCAAACCGCTTGTCCTGCCGCTTAGGACAATCACATCTTGAGTTTAATGGACTGAGTTCGTGGTTAGAAAACACCCTCAAGACTCGATTCCGCATCGAAACAATTGTTAAAACCGCTTCGTCCCTATAGAGTGAGCGCGCGAACAGAAGACACAAGCCGCCACGCCCGCATTCACTGACAACCCACGGGCGCTTCTGAAGCCAAAGACGGGAATAAAAACTATGCCAATTCAAAACGCCACAGAGACTCATTTGCCTAAAGTCGGAGAATCGGATCCGCCGGCCCGCAAAGGTGCTGCGGTGAGGATCATTGTGTATCTCGTTGTTGCCATTGCCCTGGCTCTGATCACATGGAGGGTTTACCAAAACCATCAGCAGGCCGCGGCAGCGACTGCCAATGCAGCAGCACAGCTGCAAGGCCGTCCGGTTCCGGTGCAGGTGATCGCCGCAGAACAGAAGCCCATGCCGATTTTTCTGACGGCGCTGGGCACGGTGACGCCGTACATGAGCGTTACGGTGAAAGCGCGGGTGAGTGGCGAGTTGATGCCGGTGAAGTTTACCGAAGGCCAGGAAGTGAAGCAGGGAGAGACGATCATGGTGATCGATCCCAGCCCTTACAAGGCCGCACTGGACCAGGCCAAGGGCACACTGGCGCACGATCAGGCGCTGTTGAAGAATGCGCAAGCGGAATACAACCGCTACAAGGCGCTTTTTGCGGCGGGGGTGGTGTCAAAGGAAACGATGGAAGCCGATGAAGCCGCGCAAGGACAATATCAAGGGGCGATCGAATCAGACAATGCGGCGATTGAGAACGCCCAGTTGCAGGTCGACTGGTGTTCCATTAAATCCCCGATCAACGGGCGGATCGGCCTTCGGCTGGTAGATCCGGGCAACATAATCAGCGCCAACACCACGAACCTGGTGATTATCAACCAGTTCAAACCGATGGCCGTCTACTTTACGCTGCCTGAGAACCAATTGCCGCAGGTGCTGCACAAGCTGGCTGCCGACAAGAAGATGCCCGTGGACGCGTACGACCGCGCCGACACGCAAAAGCTCGCGTCGGGAGTGCTGCTGACGGCTGACAACCAAATTGACACGACCACCGGCACCGCGAAGCTGAAAGCGGTTTTTGACAATGCCGATTCAGTACTGTTTCCCAATCAGTTCGTGAATATCCACCTTGTGCTGGAGAACCGGCCCAACGCGCTGGTAGTGCCTTCGGCGGCCATTCAGTCAGGATTGCAGGGAGCCAATTTCGTGTGGACGGTGGGCAGCGACGGCAAAGGTGGCCAGACGGTGAAGATGCAACCCGTTAAAATCGCCCTGGCCGAGGGGCAATCAACGATTCTGGACAGTGGTCCGCCGCCGGGCACGAACGTGGTGGTGGATGGTGCCGATCGCCTGCGGCCAGGCGGGCCCGTGACCGTGAGCGGGGCGCGCCAGGGACGCGGACAGGGAGGCGGGCAAGGTCAACAAGGAGGCGGGCAGGGTGGCGCGCCCGGTTCGCCCGATGCGGGAGGAACGCCCAAAGGCGGGAGAAAAGCCCAAGCCGACAGCAATAGCGGGGAGAAGCAGTGAGTCTGAACCCGTCTCAGCCTTTTATTCTGCGTCCGGTAGCGACGTCGCTGCTGATGGCGGCCATTTTGCTGGCCGGCGCAGTGGGCTATATGCAGTTGCCGGTCTCTGCGTTGCCCGAGGTGGATTACCCGATCATCCAGGTGTTGACGTTCTATCCCGGAGCTGGACCGGAGGTGATCGCGTCGTCGGTGACAGCGCCGCTGGAACGGCAGTTTGGGCAGATGCCGGGCCTGAAGCAGATGACATCGGTGAGCTCCGGTGGCGGGTCTGTGGTTACGCTCGAGTTCAACCTGGAAGAAAATATTGATGTGGCCGAGCAGGAAGTACAGGCGGCCATCAATGCGGGCAACAGTTTTTTGCCGACGGACCTGCCCAATCCTCCTATCTACAGCAAGGTGAACCCAGCCGATGCGCCGATCATGACGCTGGCGCTGACTTCGGATTCCCTTCCCCTGGACAAGATCGAGGACGCGGCAGACACCAACCTGGCGCAAAAGATTTCGCAGGTTACGGGCGTGGGGCTGGTGTCAATCGCCGGAGGCCAGAAGCCGTCAGTGCGGGTGCAAGCGAATCCGGCGCAGCTGGCCGCTTATAACCTGAGCCTTGAAGATTTGCGCACGGCCCTGGCCGCGGCCAATGTGGACCAGGCCAAAGGGACGCTCAATGGCGACCGGCAGTCCTACACCATCGGCGCCAATGATCAATTGGTTTCAAGCGGCGATTACAAGCCGGTGATCATTGCGTATCGCAATGGCGCGGCGGTGCGGACATCGGACGTTGCGACGATCGTGGATGCGGCCGAGAACTCGCAGCAGGCAGCGTGGATGGATCGGCAACCGGCGGTGATCGTCAACATCCAGCGCCAGCCGGGCGCAAACATTATCGCGGTCGTGGATCGCATCAAGGCGCTGCTGCCGCAGTTGCAGACGAGTTTGCCGGCCAGCGTGCAAGTGAAGGTGCTGACGGACCGCACGGTCACCATCCGCGCTTCAGTTAGGGATGTGGAATTTGAATTGATGCTCACCATCGTGCTGGTGGTGATGGTCATCTTCCTTTTCCTGCGCAATCTTGCGGCAACGATCATTCCGTCGGTGGCGGTGCCCTTGTCAATCATGGGCACGTTTGGCGTGATGTATCTGCTGGGCTACAGCTTGAACAACCTCACGCTGATGGCGCTGACGATTTCCACCGGATTTGTGGTGGACGACGCCATCGTGATGATCGAAAACATTTCTCGTTTTATTGAGCAGGGCGACAGTCCGATGCACGCGGCGTTGTGGGGCAGCAAGCAGATCGGTTTCACGATCATGTCGCTGACGGTGTCGCTGATTGCAGTGCTGATTCCGCTGCTGTTCATGAGCGACGTGGTGGGAAGGCTGTTCCGTGAATTTGCCATCACGCTGGCGGTAACGATTCTTGTTTCCGCAGTGGTGTCATTGACGCTGACGCCGATGATGTGTTCGCGCATTCTGCAGGACAAGAAGTCGGAAAAGCAGACGCGCTTTTATTACTGGTCAGAGAAAGTATTCAACTCGATCATTGCGTTCTACGGACGCACATTGACGACAGTGCTGCGTTTTCGCTTCATCACGTTGATGGTTACCATCTCAACGTTTGTGGCAACGGTTCTGCTCTTCATCGTGATCCCCAAGGGATTTTTTCCGGTGCAGGACACGGGCGTGATTCTGGGCATCAGCGAAGCTCCGCAAACGGTGAGCTTCGGGAGCATGTCAGAGCGGCAGCAGCGCCTTGTGGACATTGTGCTTCAGGATCCCGCAGTGGATAACATCTCCTCGTTTATTGGCGTGGATGGGACGAACACCACGCTCAACTCCGGCCGCATTCAGATTAATTTGAAGCCGCTCGATCAACGCAAAATCTCCGCGACGGATGTGATTCAGCGCCTGCAGCCCAAGGTGGCCAACGTCGACGGCATTCAGCTCTTTCTGCAACCTCTGCAGGATCTGACCGTGGAAGACCGAGTGAGTCGCACGCAATTCCAATATTCGCTCGAAGATCCAAATGCTCCGGAACTGGCGACGTATACGCGCAGGATGGTGCAGGAACTGGCGAAGGAGAAGACAGTCACGGATGTGGCCAGCGATCTGCAGGATCAAGGCCTGGGCGCATCGCTGGTGATCGATCGTGATACGGCGTCGCGACTGGGCGTTGCAATGGCTGATGTGGACAACACGCTCTACGATGCCTTCGGACAACGCCAGGTGTCGACGATATTCACGCAATTGAATCAGTATCACGTAGTGATGGAAGTGGGCCCGAACTTTCAAACCGATCCTTCAACGCTGAACAATCTTTATGTGAAATCGGCCAATGGCACGCAAGTTCCGCTGGGCATGCTGGCGCACTGGCAACAGACGCGCGCGCAACTGTCGATTGGCCACGAAGATCAGTTTCCGTCAACCGTGGTGAGCTTTAATCTTGCGCCGGGCAAGGCGCTGGGCGACGCGGTGACGGCGGTGCGCAACGTGGAGCAGCGCATCGGCATGCCGGCGAGCATCAATGCAAGCTTTCAGGGAACGGCCGCCGCATTTCAAACTTCGCTGGCAAATGAACCGATATTGATTCTGGCCGCGCTGGTGACTGTGTACATTGTTCTGGGTGTGCTCTATGAGAGCTACATTCATCCCATCACCATTATTTCGACATTGCCATCGGCGGGCGTGGGAGCGTTGCTCGCGCTGCTGATTACGCGCACCGAGTTCAGCGTGATTGCGCTGATCGGGATCATCCTGCTGATTGGCATTGTGCAGAAGAACGCGATTATGATGATCGACTTCGCGCTCGACGACGAGCGCCGCTTCGGCAAGCCGGCGGAGGAAGCGATCTTCACGGCGTGCCAACTTCGCTTCAGGCCAATCATGATGACGACGCTGGCTGCGCTGCTGGGCGGATTGCCACTGGCTCTGGGTGGCGGCGTGGGAGCGGAACTGCGCAAGCCGCTGGGCATCACGATCGTCGGCGGGCTGTTGTTGTCGCAACTGCTGACGCTCTATACGACTCCTGTTGTCTATCTCTACTTTGACAAGCTGGCGACCCGGCTGGGCAAGCACGCGCCGCAGGCGGCCCTGCAACAAGAACCAGTGACAGGCGACTGATATGCATCTGTCCGCACCGTTTATTCAGCGGCCGGTGGCCACCTCGCTGCTCAGCATAGCGCTGTTGCTGGCGGGCTCAGTGGCGTATTCGGTGCTGCCGGTGGCTTCACTTCCCGATGTGGATTTTCCGGTGATTGGCGTGGGCGCAGGATTACCCGGCGCGAGCCCCGAAACGATGGCATCGGCGGTGGCTACGCCGCTGGAACGCCAGTTTGGGCGCATTGCGGGCGTGAACCAGATGACATCGTCGAGTTCGCTGGGTTCGGCTTCGGTGACTCTTCAATTCGACATCAACCGCAACATCGATGCCGCGGCGCGCGATGTGCAGGCCTCAATCAATGCCGCTCGCAGTCAACTGCCCTCGTACCTGCCGCAGAATCCAAGCTATCGCAAAGCGAACCCTGCCGAAGCGCCGATTCTGATTTTGACGTTGACCTCCGACGTGGTGCCGAAGCGGCAGATCTATGACGTGGCCGATTCGATCCTGGCGCAGAAGATTTCGCAGATTCAGGGCGTGGGACAGACGTTTGTGGGTGGAAGCGCGAGTCCCGCAGTGCGCGTGGAATTGAATCCCATGCAACTGGGCAACAACGGGATCGGGCTTGAGGCTGTGCGCACGGCGCTGGCAGCCGCAAATGCGAATCGGCCGAAGGGCGCATTTCAAAACACGAATCAGCGCTGGACCATCGACGACAACGACCAAATATTCAAAGCCAGTGACTACGCGGGCATTGTTGCGGGATATAACTACCAGACTGGAGCGCCGGTGCGGGTTGCGGATCTGGGCACGGTCAGCGACAGCGTCGCCGACATTCGCACCGCGGGCGTTGCCGGCATTAATCCTGACAATGGGCCGCCGGGAAAGCTCAAGGATTCGATCTTGATCGTCATCTTC
>Ga0265313_10004042_pt1 | contig 11436 bp, 8 predicted proteins | sample 4123metaG_FD_203122 | JGI IMG/M metagenome (GOLD analysis project Ga0265313, IMG submission 203122) | Rhizosphere microbial communities from Carex aquatilis grown in University of Washington, Seatle, WA, United States - 4-1-23 metaG | ecosystem: Host-associated > Plants > Roots > Rhizosphere >...
CGGTCCAGACGGGACGTGGGGCCCCCCCTGGTCGTGCTCCACGGGGAGTTGCACGGCGGGCGCTTGCGCTAGCTCGACGACGTCCGGCACGAGCTGCCTGCCGGGCGGTCCGGGAATGGACAACTGTGGTCCGGGAGGCTTTGGGACCGAGAGCTGCTGCACGAGCTTGGAGGTGACGGGCGGGACCTACTACCGGACGTACGATCCACTCGATGCCGGCGTCCCCGTGCTTGCCGCTGACGGCGGCGCTGCGCACGAGGTCGACCCAGCGACGGTGAGCAGCTTCCGCCTGGACAAGTACTTGGTGACGGTCGGGCGCTTTCGCCAGTACATCCAATATCTGACGGGCAGCACGGGCGCGCCGCCCGTCCCCGGAAGCGGCATCCACACGCACCTCAATGGGGGTCTGGGATTGGCCAACGTGATCCCAGGGACCTACGAGACCGGCTGGGACGCAACGGCCTGGAGCCCATACATCGCGACCGGGTCAGGCGCGGCGGACGTGTGGAACGCGAGCTTGAGCTCGTGCAATATCTTGAGCCATGACGACGCCGGCAATCCGTACGTCGCCGAGACGTTGAGCACGTGGACGACGACGCCGGGCGCCCGGGAGAATCTGCCCATCGGTTGCGTCAACTGGTACGAGGCGTGCGCGTTCTGCATCTGGGACGGCGGGTTTCTGCCAAGCGAGGCAGAGTGGGGATATGCGGCGGCTGGGGGGAGCCAGCAGCGCGAGTACCCCTGGGGATCGACCGACCCCGGGACGGCCAGCCAGTATGCGATCTACGGCGACAACGTCGACAATTGTTATTACCCGACCGGTACGTTGCAGCCCTGCACGGTGGCGAGCATTGCGCCGGTGGGTACGCCGAGCCTCGGAGCCGGATACTGGGGGCAACTCGACATGGCTGGCGAGATGTCCGAGTGGGTCCTGGACTGGTATGCCGCGTACGTCGATACGTACGTTGTGCCGTGCATCGATTGCGCGAATCTCTCTCCGGGCCAGCGTTCGAAAGTGATTCGGACGGGCAGCGGCCCGAAATGGGAATTGCTTGCTCCGCAGCGAGGCAGCCTCTACCTGCAGAATCACGACCAGTTCATGGGCTTTCGGTGTGCCAGGGCTCCGTGAAGATTCGCGAATGGATCGAAGCTCTCTCTCCAGAAAGGGCCCTCGAAGCTTTCGTCGTCGGCTTCCCGATTGGCATCGGCTCACCCGGCTCGTAAAGTAATGCCCTGGTCGGAGGGTCCCCGATGAAGTCGTTTATGCTGCTGTTCTGGGCGCCGAAGAATCTCCTGGCGAAACCCCGCTCGCCGGATCAAGCGCGAGAGAGCGGCGAAAAGTGGCACTCGTGGGCTCAGGCGCTGAACGCAGCGGGGTGCTCCGTGACAGGCGCCCAGCTCGAAACTGGCGGAGTGTGCGTCACTGCGGACAAGACAACGGTCGAAGGCACCTTCGGTAACGATCACGTGACGGGGGGCTACTTCATGGTGAGCGCGTCGAGCCTGGACGAGGCGACAGACCTGGCCAAGGGGTGCCCCGTACTGCAAAGCGGCGGCACGGTGGAGGTGCGCCCCGTCATCGACGTGGACTGATTCCGAGATCCCGCCGTGCGGGAACATCCATTGCAACCGGTCCGCGCTCATTTCTCTGCCACTACGTCCCCGTTTTCTTCCACCTGCTCGATCGGCGGGGGCGGTCGCGGTGGGGGCGGTGCGATCCGGGGCCCGAACCCGGCGCCCCACCCGATGGCGAGCGCGCCCAACGTACGCCAAAGAAGGCGCCAAACTCTTGACCCAATCCAGCGACGTAACCACGCGACGACGCCGTTACGTCGAGCTTGTCTCGACATGTTCTCTCTCCTTTGCTGTTCGGCGGGCGACGAACGTGCGTCGTGCTTCTCAGCAGAGGAGCGCGCAGTGGCGAAGATACTTCCGGGCGATGCGTGCGCGCGGCGACGGCAGCTTCGCGGCGCGTAAATCGTCAGGCGAGAGGTCGTGAGCCGCCGGGGTTCGTCGCGATGGGACTCGCGACGGACTCGACGAGGTCTCTTCCGTGGCAGACGGTACCTCGGCAGCGAAGCGCGTGCCGGCGACCAGCACGATGCCATCGAAGGCGCCCGGTTCGGCCGCGGCGGGACGCGCCAGAACGAATGCCAGACACGTGACGAGCAGTCGCGCCAGACGCATCCAACGGCGTGACGGACGGCTCACGGCAATCAGTATAGTACGGCAGCAGCCCACTGCTTTTGCGGCCATCCCTCGCGCGGCTCCCAAGAGCCGACGGGTTGTCTTGCCCGACAGGGAGCGCCTGCTAGCGTTGGAGCGAGCGAGCATGAGGAGCATCGTGTTTCCGCTGGCTTCGGCAGCCTTGGTCGGCGCGCTGTCCGCATCTCAGCTGGCGCTGGCCCAAGTGTCTGCGTCGACTGCGCCGGTCGCGATTTCGCTTCCGCAGAACCCCTTCGGCGATCGAGCCGGAGGGGCGGGCGATTTCTCGGGGTTCCTACTGTCGGCACCTCTTCGGCTGTCGCTGGTCGGGAGCGTCATCCCCAAGGCGAGTGCCTTTCCGAACTGCGTTTCGCGCGAAGACGACGTCGGCAACTCCGTGGCTGGCATTCCCGTCCAGCACTATTCGGAATTGCGTCTGACGCCGAGGCTCGTGCTGAGCGGATTCACGCAGCTCGGTTGCCCTATCGACGCGGGCATCGGAGCCGCGTTTACGTACGCTCTTCCGCTTCGCCCTTCATTGCATCTCGTTTTCGGGGCAGGCCTCTACGTCGCTCCCGGGCAGATCGGGCTCTTCAGAAGTCCGCAGGCATCGGTGCTCCAGTACCTGGGAAGTCTCCAAGCCTTGGCGGTTCAGGGGCCACGATTTGACTCGCCGGTCAATGGGGCGGCGAGGGTTGATCTCGTCTGGAATGCCAAGGACGGTCACCCGTACAATGTCGGCGTGGAGACCGTGGCCGGGAGGCAGACCATCAAGTTCGGCGGCGGATTTTAGCCAGGTGGCACGCCATGCCCCGTGACCTTCCATCGGGTTCGGCAGATTCGGTCTGCATCAGGTCTGCACAACCACGGAATCGGCCTCGGCCGGCCATTGTCTCGTAGGATCCGGGCCGCACTGCGGCCGACGCCGAGTGGTATCCTTGGTTCGCCGGACCGCGATCACGCCGTCGCTGTGCGGCGCAAGTTGGCACATGTCATCGGGGGCAAGTCGTCGTTTTGACGCGAGGCACACTAGATGCTCCCAATCGCTGAGGGGTAGCCAGATGAAGAGCATCAAGAACGGATTGCAGATCGCTTCTCCGTGGGCGGTCGCGGCGTGGGCCGTCGGTACATCGATCGCGAGTGGGTGCACCTCCGCGTCGGTCGGCAACGCGTCCCCATCCCCCTCCGCTATGGAACCGGGCCCGTTCCCGGGGCCCTCCGCGTGCGGTCCCGGCCCGTGCGGGGGAGGTGTTACCGGAGTTGCCGTCGCCCCGATTGCCGCGCCGTCTTTCGGCGCCCTCGTGACGGCGACCACGCCCCCTCCGCCCATTTCCGGTGGCACGCTCCTCCTCTCCCACGACGGGCACACCGCAATAGCGGCTGACCCGGACCGCGACGCGGTGTATGTCGCCGATACCACTGCTCGGTCGTTGAAGTACACGATAGCGCTTCAACCCGGCGACGAGCCGGGCCGATTGGCCGAAGACGGAGCCGGGCGCGTGCACGTCGCGCTCCGAAGCGGCGGAGCGCTCGTGACCATCGACCCGAACGCCGGAACAATCGTGTCGCGAAGGGCGGTCTGTCCCGCGCCGCGGGGCGTCGCGTTCGACGCCGCGAAAGACTTCGTGTGGGTCGCTTGTGCCACGGGCGAGCTCGTGGCGTTTCCGGCAGCAGGGGGGCCTGCCGCGCGCTCGTTCTTCGTCGAGCGGGACATGCGCGATGTCCTCGTGCAGAGCGATGGGTCGCTGACGGTCTCGCTTTTTCGATCGGCGACGCTCCTCCATATCGCGAGCGACGGAACGATATCGGGCCGCGACATTCTCAGCTCTGCACATGGCCCGTGGCCAAACTTCGGCGTCGCCGCCCATGTCGCTTGGCGCACCATCGCTGGCGCGGCCGGCGGGACGATCACGTCGTACCAACTGGAATCCCTTGCGAACATCGACACCCAGGCTCCCGGGGGATACACCGGCTTCGGAGGGGGAGTCGGGTTTGCCGAAGTCTCGTCGGACGGAGGAGCATCGGACGACGACGCGTCGACGCCGCCTCCGCCTTTGCTGCCTCCCTTGCCGGGGCCCATCGTGGAAAGCGTCATTGGGTCGACGAGCAGCAGCGGGACCACCACCACCGCCACGATCCCTGCAGCCGTTCTTCCTGTGGACGTGGCGCTCTCGCCCGATGGAACGACAGTCGCTCTCGCGGCGGCCGGAGATGGATTCTCGGTGCTCGGCACCGTCTATACCATCGTGCAAGGCGCGGTGGAGAATTCTACCGCCGTGGGCAACTCCGTCATCGCGGTCGCGTACGACGGGAGCGGTGACCTTATCGCCCAGACGCGCGAGCCGGCGACGCTGGTTTTCGCTACGGCGCCAAACGAGGCGCCCATCGTCCTCTCCAACACAACGCGCGCCGATTCCGGCTTCGATATCTTCCACACCCAGGCGGGCGGTCTTTTGGCGTGCGCGTCGTGCCACCCCGAGGGCGGCGACGACGGCCACGTATGGCTACTGGACGGAATGCCTCGCCGCACCCCGTCGCTTCGGGGGACGATCGCCGGAACCGCGCCGTATCACTGGCTGGGCGACGAGACGACGATGGGAGTGCTCATCGACGACGTGTACACCCATCGGATGAGCGGCGTGGCGCTCGCGGCGACGCAGAAAGAGGTCCTCAGCTCCTGGGTTCAGTCGATTCCGGCTCCCCGCGCTCCGAGCTGGGTGGACGAGAACGCGGCCTCGCGGGGTCGCGTCCTCTTTCAGGGCTCGGCCGGCTGTACCCAGTGTCATTCGGGAGCCAGTTTCACCAACAATCAGACAGTCGACGTCGGTACGGCGGATCAAGGCTTACTGGCCGACGGCGGAATCTCGAATGCATTTCAAGTCCCGCCGCTCGTCGGGGTGGGCTGGCGGACGCCTTTGATGCACAACGGGTGCGCAGCGACCATCGCCGACCGATTCGGCGCGTGCTCGACCTCCGGTCACGGCACGACCGCGCAGCTCAGCTCTGCGAACCTTTCGGATCTGACGGCATATCTCGAAAGCTTGTAGCCGCGTTTTCCGCGGGTATCGCTTTCGATTGCTGGCGGCTGATCGACCACCCTTGATGGTTGACCGGTGCGCACACTTCGGTCGCCGTGTCTCGGTTTGGTGTGGTGGTAAGGCCACTTGACAGCCTGACCCCGCGACGCTACGAAAACAAGAGGGCAGCCATGAGCGATCCGCGACGCCGAGCACTCTTGACGGGCTTTCTCACGCTCGCCGCCCTTTCGGCCGCGACTGCGGCCGCCGCGGTGAGTTGCGCGAGCAACGCGACCCGAAGTGGATTCGACGTGGACGCAGGAGGAGGCGGCCCCCCGGGGGAACCGGGGCCCGCTGCCTCCGGCGCCGCGGGAAGCGGCGGATTTTCAGGGCTCGGCAGCCCGGGCGCGATCGGCGACGGCGGAGCACCGGCGCCCGGGCTGGACGGCGCGTGCGCCTCGACGGTTTCGCAGGCGAAGCAGGTCCCCGTGGTGCTGGTGTTCATGTTCGATCGCTCCGGCAGCATGGGCGATTCCATCGGCGGCGGACAGACCAAATGGAGCGCCCTGGTTCCGGCGCTCGAGGCCTTCTTCGCCGACCCGAAATCGGCGGGCATTTCGGCGTCACTGCAGTTTTTCATGCAGCCGGATGAGTGCAACGTGGCCGCGTATTTCGCTCCGCTCGTGCCGGTGACGGCCCTCCCGAACTCGACCGCATTCGCGACCGCGATCAACGCCATATCGCCGAGCGGTGAGACTCCGACCCAGCCCGCGTTGCAGGGCGCGCTCCAGTACGCGGCGCAGCAGGTTGCGCAAACGCCGGGAGCCAAAGTGGCGGTCGTCCTCGTCACGGACGGGGAGCCCAACGGATGCGGCAGCTCGGTACCGAATGTCGCCGGCACGGCGCAAGATGCCGCGCCGGGCATTCCGACCTACGTCATCGGAATCGGGAAGGCCTCCGATCTCAAGAAGCTCGCCACGATCGCCGAAGCGGGTGCTACGGGCCAACCGTTCTTCGTGTCCGCCGACGCGGGGGCGACAGGCGGCAGCTGCGGGGACGCCGGCTGCGCCGCGCAGCAGATCGAGGCCGATTTCGAGGCTGCTCTTGGTGTGATTCGAGGGGCGACGATCTCGTGCGATCTGCAACTTCCCACCTCTCCGACGAATCAAAAGTTGGACTTTGGCAAAGTGAACGTGGTGTATACGGGATCAGGCGGTCAGACCACGACACTGCCCTACAATCGCGACTGCAGCGGCGGCGGGGCAGGCTGGAATTACGACAATCCGCAGGCACCCACGAGAATCCAAGTCTGCCCCTCGAGCTGCGCGACGATCCAAGGCGATACGCTGGGCGCCTCGCTCGGCATCGCGCTCGGATGCGCGACCCAATCCGCACAATGAGCACGCGCCCGAGAGTCTTTTCGCGAGGCACGGTCGCTCGGTGTCCTCCGGTCGTGCCGCTCGGACCGTGAGGGCCGGGCGCCCCCGCCGCCCTCGAGGATCGCTGGCGTGCACCTCCTTTTTCTGATTCGGCGGCGCCGCCGATGCTCGTTCTGTCGGTGGCCTTCGCGACCGGTCTCGTCGCTTCGCCCGCTCGTCAGCTGGAACCGATCGAGGCGGGCGGTTGCCCGATGGCGTAGTACGACGTGCCCTTCTCGGCTCAGGATGGCTCTGCTACGTCATCCGCGGTGGCTATCGCGAACTCCCTTCGAACGCCTCGCCTGTCGTTGAGGGCCCTTTCCGGCGCTGTCGTGTGTATTGGCCTCGGATGGCCAGGAGTTTCGTGCGCGGCGCACGGGACCAACTCGCCCCCGTCGGCGCCCGCCGCGCCTACGCTTGCGGCATGGCTGGACCGCTCGCTCTCCCCCGACGAGCGCGCCGATCGCCTGATCGCGGCCATGACCCAAGAGGAGAAGCTCACTCTCGTCACCGGCTACTTCGGGGTCCAAAAGAACTGGAATCAGTACCGCTTTCCCGAGGCGAGGCCGCAGTCTGCGGGCGTCGTGCGTGGTGTGCCTCGGCTCGGCCTCACGCCGCAATGGCAATCGGACGCGGGCAGCGGTGTCGCGACCCAGGGCGAGGCGCCCCCCGCGCTCGAGCGCACGATCCTTCCCTCCGGGATTCTCGCTGCCTCGACATGGAACGCGCCGCTAGTCGAGCAAGGCGGGGCGATGATCGGCAGCGAGGCGCGCGCCACGGGGTTCAACGTCATGCTCGCGGGCGGCGTGGATCTGGTGCGCGAGCCTGGCAACGGCCGCAACTTCGAATACGGCGGCGAGGATCCGCTGCTCGCCGGCACCATGGTCGGTGCGCTCGTGCGCGGTATTCAGTCGAACCGAATCGTCTCGACCGTCAAACACTACGCGTTCAACGACCAGGAAACGGGCCGGAGCTCGGCCAACGTGCTGATCGACGAGGGGAGCGCGCGGGTTTCCGACCTGCTCGCCTTTCAGATCGCGATCGAGCGGGGTGACCCGGGTTCGGTCATGTGCAGCTACAATCTCGTCAACGGCGTCTACGCTTGCCAAAACGATTGGCTGCTGAATCAGGTCCTGAAGCGCGACTGGGGCTTCAAGGGCTACGTGATGACCGATTGGAGTGCGCAGCATGACACGGTGCTGAATGCGAACCATGGCCTGGACCAAGAGACGGGAGTCTCACGCCTCGGTCAATACGTTTGGCTCGACAAGCTCACGTTGGCGATCGCCAAGGGCGATGTCCAGCAGGCGCGACTCGACGACATGGTGCACCGCATCGTGCGCACGTTGATTGCGAAGGGCGTCATCGATCAGCCGGTGCAGCCCGGCCCGATCGATTTCGCCGCGCATGCCCGGATCGCGCAGGCCGCAGCCGAGGACGGCATCGTTCTCCTCAAAAACGATGGCGTGCTGCCGCTCGGGCCGCGTTCAAAGACGATCGCGGTCATAGGCGGTCATGCCGACGTGGGAGTTCTGACCGGCGGCGGGTCGGCCCAGGTCTATGCGCCGGGGGGAAATGCGGTGCGCGGCCTCGGCCCGCAGCACTGGCCCGGCCCACAGGTGTACGCGCACTCCTCGCCGCTCGAAGCGCTCCGCGCGGAGCTGCCACGAGCGGCCATCCGTTGGTCCGATGGGGTCGATCCCCGCGCAGCCGCGGAGACGGCTGCTGCGGCCGACGTGGCGCTCGTCTTCGTCACCCAGTGGACCGCCGAATCGATGGACGTCCCGCTCACCCTGCCCGACGCGCAGGACACGTTGGTCGAAGCCGTCGCCAGCAGCAATCGGCACACCGTCGTGGTGTTGGAGACCGGCGGCCCGGTGCTGATGCCATGGTTCGACCGCGTGCGTGGCGTCATCGAGGCGTGGTATCCGGGAAGCGCCGGGGGCCCCGCGATCGCACGCGTGCTGAGCGGCGCCGTGAACCCGTCGGGGCACCTGCCGGTCAGCTTCCCGCGCTCGCTTGATCAACTGCCGCGGCCGAGACCAGTCGGCGAAGGGCTGCCCAAGGGCCAGCTGTTCGACGTTCACTACGACGAAGGCGCCGCCGTCGGCTACCGCTGGTACGACAAGAAAGGGCTCGACCCGCTGCTGCCATTCGGTTTGGGCCTTACTTACACGAGCTTCGCGCACGACAGTCTCGTCGCCCGCGTCGAAGGCGGGGAGCTCGAAGTTTCTTTCCGCGTGCGTAACATCGGTACGAAACCCGGCAAAGACGTGGCCCAAGTCTACGTTTCGTCGGTTGGCGGCGGTTGGGAGGCGCCCAAGCGACTCGGTGCCTTCGCCAAGGTCGACCTCGCGCCGGGTGCGGCGCAAGCGGTGGCGGTTACGGTCGACCCGAGGCTCCTCGCCGTTTGGGATACGGCGCGCGGCGGTTTTCGGATCGCGCCGGACGAGTACCGGGTGACGCTCGCATCGTCCGCACGCGACACCGGGCACAGTGTGACGGTGGCGTTGCCCGAGCGCGTGCTGCCGCCGGGAGCGGGCGTGGTGCACTGACGCGACGTTTCTACTTGCCAATCAGTAATTCCAGTGGGACTTCAGGTAGCCTCGCACGAGAGACCAGTCTCCGTCGGACAGTGCGCTGTCATAAACGATGATCGCGGCGATTCGCCTCGGAATCGCCAGTCCACGGCCGCGGCCGTCGTCATGGCGACGGCTCGGCCAATGGCGCCCCCGGTTGCGCGCTTCAGCGCGGTCGTGTCGGTGTCGACCTGAATGGCCGCGCCGTTCGTCCAGATGCCTGCCCCGTAGGGACCACCGCCCACGAGCTCGCCCAATGCCGCAGCGCCGGCCGTGGCAAGGACCATCGCGGGCCACCCCCACGGGCCAATCCGCCCTAGGACGCGCCAAGTGACGGCCAGCGCGGAGATGGCCACGAGCGCGAGCACCATCAGGAAGAGCACGCGCACGACCCGCCCCAGCACTCCGCGCCTTTGGGCCACAGGTGGCGCACCCCTGCCCCCACTGCGAGCGGGATGATCAGCCGAGGAATGAGCGTCCAGATCAACGTGGACACAGACGCGCGCAGGTGAAGTGGAAACAGCGCGTTCAGGACGAATAGCTCGATCGGCAGCGTCACGAGCGCGGCGAGGGTCAGCGCGACCGCGACCGCAACGGCGAGCGTCACGTTGCCGGAGCCCGATCGCGCCTTGTTGATCATCAGCGGCGCGCCCGGCGACACGGACATGAGCACCAGGACCCCCCGCGCGATCGGCCCGAGTGGCAGCAGAGTCGCGATGAGGATCGCCAGCATGGGCACGGCCACCAGCGCGACCAGGAGCGTCCGCCACAGGACCGGGTCCTTGACCTCGTGGCGCACGTCCTGGATACGGAGAGCGAGCCCGACGTCCAGCGCGAGCAGCGTCACGAGTTGCGACGATGCCAAGGTCACGACCGTCCGGGCGATCTCGTGCATGCTTGCCTCGCTGCGAGGCAGAGGCTCTCTTCGCGTTACTAGAGCACCGAACGGTTTGGCGGACCGAGGATTTGCTGCGAACCCTCGGTGGACCGTTCGCCGGCGAGTTTCGAGCAGCGCGAGGCGCGACGACGAGAACTACTGGAGTAATTTGAGGAGGAGCAACGAAGCGATGCGAAGAAAATCGCGGCAAAGCCGACGGGAGTCAAACCGTTCGGTGCTCTAGGGCGGATTCACCACCACGTACTGCACGCCGCCGCCTTGGTAGACGGGCTGGTAGTAGTTGGCCCCGCACTGCTGGTAAGCGACGCCACCGGCAGAGACGACGGAGCAGCCGCTCGCGGGGAGGGTGGCCGCGACGGTGCCGACAGCCACGGCCGTCGCCGTCACGGCGGCTGCGGTCGCGATGGGGTGGCCCCAGTGGTCGTACCCGCCGTGTGTGTGGACGTTGACGTCGCGGTTCACGTTCACGTTGGTATTGCGGTTCACGTTCGTGTTCACGTTCCTGTTGCTGTTGGCGTTCACGTTGCGATTGCCGCTCGAGATGTCGGAGCGGGCATTCTGAACGTGGGCGCTACCCCCTCCTCGCGTGACGGCCGCGGCCGGATTCGCCGCGCTGGTCCACGCGAGGGAGGTGGCGAAGAGACCCGCGATGCCCAGGACTCGACGGTTCGTCTTGTTCATGGCTGTGCTCCTGTGAGAGTCGTCTCACTTCTTCTGTGGCTGCGGTTTCGAATTCTTCGGTGTCCCGGGCGACGGAGTGCCGAAGGCGATCTTCGTCGCACCATCGGGAGGCGTGAACGCGAAGGAGCCGTCGTCGACCCTCGGCGATAGATCCCAGGTCACGACGGCCGTATATGCCGGCTGGGTCGGCTCCTTCTTCGAGGTGATCACAAGCTTGCGCGGCAGCGGCTTGTCGCCCGCTTCGATCCACATCTGGTAGTCGACGTCCGCGGTTCGGTAGGCGTAGTGCTCGCAGTCGGCGCCCGCGACTCGGCTCTTCCCCACGTAACCCGCCGCGGTCAGGCCCTTGGCGAAGTCCTCGCCTGAGGCCAGCCGCACAAAGTCCGGCGCGGGAAAGTCGACCCCGTAGCGCGACTCGGCCGCATCGAGCGTGGCGGCGAGGGTGCCGGCTGCGTCCATCTGCGCGTAGTACTTCTTATTGGGCATGTACACAGTGAGCGTCTTGCCGTCGAAGAAGATCGTGTGGTTCTTGTCATCGTCGCCGACGACGTCGGCCTTGAGACGGTCGGGTCGGCGGACGAGGATGTCCGCGGAGGACGCTTTCTGCACTTTGAGGTCGCCGTTGATGACCTGCTCGC
>Ga0265313_10004043_pt1 | contig 11436 bp, 12 predicted proteins | sample 4123metaG_FD_203122 | JGI IMG/M metagenome (GOLD analysis project Ga0265313, IMG submission 203122) | Rhizosphere microbial communities from Carex aquatilis grown in University of Washington, Seatle, WA, United States - 4-1-23 metaG | ecosystem: Host-associated > Plants > Roots > Rhizosphere >...
GATGATCGATGCCCAGAACAAGAAGGGCGGAGTGCTCGGTAAGAAGCTGGAGGCAGTGGTCGTCGATCCGGCGTCCGACTGGCCGCTCTTCGCCGAGAAGGCCGCCCAGTTGCTCGAAAAAGACAAAGTCGCCGTCACGTTCGGATGCTGGACGTCGGTTTCCAGAAAATCCGTTCTGCCGGTCTTTGAGAAAGACGACGGCCTGCTCTTCTATCCGGTTCAGTACGAGGGAGAAGAGTCATCTAAAAACGTGATCTACACCGGCGCCGCGCCGAATCAGCAGGCTATCCCCGCCGTGGATTACCTGATGAACGAAGTCAAAGTGAAGCGGTGGGTGCTCGAAGGGACCGACTACGTCTACCCGCGCACCACCAACAAGATCCTCGAGGCTTACCTGAAGGCGAAGGGTGTGAAGGACGAGGATATTACGATCAACTATACGCCCTTCGGATTCTCCGACTGGCAGTCGCGCGTAGCCGCCATCAAGAAGTTCGGCTCGGCCGGCAAGAAGACAGCGGTGGTATCGACCATCAATGGCGACGCCAACGTGCCCTTCTACAAGGAGCTCGGCAACCAGAAGATTTCGGCGGAGGATATTCCGGTCGTCGCCTTCTCGGTTGGCGAGGAGGAACTCTCGGGTCTCGACACCAAACCGCTGGTTGGCCACCTGGCCGCTTGGAACTACTTCGAAAGCATCAAGACGCCGGCCAACACAGCGTTCATCAATCAGTGGCACGCGTTCATCAAGAACCCCAAGCGCACCACCAATGATCCGATGGAGGCCACCTACATCGGCTTCAATCTGTGGGTGAAGGCAGTGACGAAAGCGCAATCGACCGACGTAGAAAAAGTGCTCGCCGCGCTGGTCGGCACGGAGACGCCGAATCTGACCGGCGGGATCGCCAAGGTGCTCCCGAATCATCACATCACCAAGCCGGTTTACATCGGCGAGATAAAGGCGGACGGGCAGTTTAACGTGGTTTGGAGCTCCAAGGGTACGGTGCCGGGCGACGCCTGGTCCGACTTCCTGCCGGGCAGCAAGGACATTGACGCGGATTGGGTGACGCTGAAGTGCGGTAATTATAATAGGGTCACCAAGAAGTGTTCAGGACAAAACTACAAGTAATGAAATACTTCCCGTTAGGCGGGCAGTGGCTGCGTTTCATGCTGCTGCTCGCTCTTGCGGGTGCTGTACCGGGATTCGCCCAATCTCCGGCTCCTTCTTCAAGCGACGCAACGTTCCTGTCGACTCTCGGCGAGCTGCGAGAGGCCGATTACTCCGCTAAGGAGGCCATCGTCGAACGGCTCAGCCAGGGCGGTCATCCGAGCGTCCGTGCAGTCCTCACGGCGTTCCTGGAAGACCGGCTGTACTTCCGTAACAGCGATCAGAAAGTCTTCATCGCCAAGACGGCTGACGAGGATCCCCTCAATTTAATCGATCCAGTGTCGCTGAAAGATGCCGGATCCGCCCCCGCGGACGGCATGACCAAGATCGGCACCAACAACGGTTTGCGGCGCACGTTGAGGACCACCGTAGCGCACTTCGCGCTATCCAGCCCCGACGTGGCAGTGCGTTTGGCCGCGGTGCAAGACATGTTGCGGTCGCTCGACGACGCGACGCTGACGCTGCTGCGCGAGAGAATGAGCGTCGAGACGAATTCCGGCGTCAAGAAGGAAATCGCGACGGGCTTGGCGCTCGCTGCGCTGGACGGCTCCGACACCAAGGCACGCCTCGCTGCGATCGACACGCTCCGCACAAGCGTCAGCCAGGATGTGCGCAACAAGCTGGCGGACTTGGCCGGGAACGAAAGCGATGCCCAGGTGCGGAAGGCCGCCGCCACCGCGGTGCAGAGCATCGACCGCTGGCGCGGTTTTTACTCGGGCATCGAGACGTTGTTTTTCGGCCTGAGCCTGGGATCGGTGCTGGTTCTGATCGCCATCGGACTGGCCATTACGTTCGGAGTTATGGGCGTCATCAACATGGCTCACGGCGAGTTGATGATGCTGGGAGCCTACACCACCTTCGCCGTTCAGTCGGCCATGCCCGGGCACATCGGGATCTCGATCCTGGTGGCAATCCCCGCGGCATTTATCGTTTCCGGGCTGACGGGTGTCCTGATGGAGCGCACGATCATCCGATTTCTTTACGGAAGGCCCCTGGAGACGCTGCTGGCGACGTTCGGAATCAGCCTCATCCTGCAGCAGGCGGTGCGATCGATCTTTTCGGCGAATAACCGATCCGTCGTGACGCCCGACTGGATGAGCGGCTCGCTGCGGCTCAACGACGCCCTTTCGATTACGTATAACCGGCTCTACATCGTGATCTTCACGGTGATTGTCTTCTCCCTGATCTTGATGGTGTTGAAGCGCACCCGAATCGGTCTCGACATCCGGGCCGTTTCGCAGAATCGGGCCATGGCCAAGGCGATGGGTATTCGGACGGACTGGGTGGATGCGATGACGTTCGGGCTGGGATCGGGTATCGCCGGCGTGGCGGGCGTCGCGCTGAGCCAGTTGACCAACGTCGGTCCAAATCTGGGACAGTCGTACATTATCGATTCGTTCATGGTGGTGGTTTTCGGCGGCGTGGGAAATTTGTGGGGCTCGCTCATCGGCGGCTTGTCGATGGGAATCGTCAATGAGCTCCTGGAACCGTTCGCCGGAGCCGTGCTGGCAAAGATTTTCGTACTGGTCGCGCTGATTCTTTTCATTCAAACCCGGCCGCGTGGACTGTTCCCGCAAGCCGGCCGGGCGTCAGAAGATAAGTAGGCGAAAGACAAGTAGTGAGAGAAGACAAGCATTGAAATACGCAGTGCAGGAGCATAAGGAGTGAATGGCGACAGGCAGGTGCCTGGTATTTGGAGCCGGACGACCTTAGTCGCGCGCGGGGGCGATAAGCGGTTTGATCAGGGCGCGAAATGGTTTCTGGCGACGCTTGCCGTGGTCGCGATCGCCGTGCCCATCCTCAACCAGGCTGTGCCTGCGTCGTCCGCGCTGCACATCTCTGCCTTCGGAATCACCCTCATCGGCAAGTACCTGTGTTACGGGATGTTGGCGCTGGCAGTGGACCTCATCTGGGGCTACTGCGGCATCCTGAGTCTCGGACACGCGGCCTTTTTTTCCCTGGGCGGCTACGCCATGGGCATGTATCTGATGCGGCAGATCGGCCCCAGGGGCGTGTACGGCGATCCGATCTTGCCTGACTTCATGGTGTTTCTGAACTATAAGTCTCTGCCCTGGTTTTGGCACGGCTTCAACCACTTCCTGTTCGCGGCTGCCATGATGATTCTGGTGCCGGCCCTGCTGGCGCTGGTGTTCGGCTGGTTTGCGTTTCGGTCGCGCGTTACGGGCGTTTATTTTTCGATCATCACGCAGGCGCTTACCTACGCCTTGATGCTGGCGTTCTTCCGCAACAACATGGGGTTCGGCGGCAACAACGGATTCACCGATTTCAAGGACATCCTGGGCTTCGATCTGCACTCCGACCGCACTCACGTGGTGCTGCTGGTGATCACCGCGATCGCGCTGGGGGCCAGCTACATGGCTTGCCGCGCGATCGTCGAGTCGCGCGCCGGGCGCGTGGTACTTGCGATCCGCGATGCGGAGAGCCGGACCCGGTTTCTGGGTTATCCTGTTGAGTCTTTCAAGCTCTGGCTGTTCGTGATCTCGGGAATTATCGCGGGCATCGCCGGTGCGCTGTATGTGCCGCAAATCGGCATCATCAACCCGAGCGAGTTTGCGCCGATCAATTCGATCGAGGCCGTCATCTGGGTGGCGGTGGGAGGCCGGGGCACGCTCTACGGCGCGATCGCAGGCGCGGTGCTGGTGAACTACGCAAAAACCTATCTCACGGGTGCGTTTCCCGAGGTTTGGCTATACGCGCTCGGCGCGCTGTTCGTATTGGTGACGGTGTTTTTGCCGCGCGGGATCGTCGGCCTCGTTCAGACACGAGACCAAACACGAGACCAGGCCCGAGACCAGGCGCAAGGAAAAAAGGAATGAGCGTTCATAAGAGGCTCTATCTTGAAGACCTGACCGTCAGCTTCGATGGTTTTAAGGCACTCAACAAGCTATCGCTCTACGTCGATCCAGGCGAGATGCTGTGCATCATCGGCCCCAACGGCGCCGGCAAGACCACCATGATGGACGTCATCACCGGAAAAACCAGCCCGGATTCAGGAACGGCGTGGTTTGGCGACGATATCGATCTCCTCAAATTGTCGGAACCCGAAATCGTGGCAGCCGGCATCGGACGGAAGTTTCAGAAACCGACGGTGTTCGAGCAGTTGACGGTATTCGAGAACCTCGAACTGGCGTTGGCCGGCACCCGGTCATTTCTAAAAACCTTCCGTGCCCGCATCTCGCCGGCGCAACACAACAGGATCGACGAGGTTTTGGAGATCATCGGTCTGTCGGGGCAGCGCGATGCATACGGAAGGATCCTCGCGCACGGCCAGAAGCAGTGGCTCGAAATCGGAATGCTGTTGATGCAGAACCCCGAATTGCTGCTCGTCGACGAGCCGGTAGCCGGCATGACGCCGCACGAGATCGAGCGCACATCCGAGCTTCTGCTGTCGCTCGCGGGCGAGCACTCGGTCGTGGTGGTCGAGCATGACATGGCCTTCGTTCGATCGATTGCCAAGCGCGTCACGGTGCTACACGAAGGAAGTGTCATTGCGGAGGGCAATATGGACAAAGTGCAGAACGACCCTCGCGTCAGGGAAGTGTATCTGGGAGTGTAACCGGTGCTGGACGTCAAAACCCTCAACCAGTTTTATGGCGGGAGTCACACGTTGTGGGATGTAGATCTCACCGTCCCCGCAGGTTCGCGCATGTGCCTGATGGGCCGCAACGGCATGGGCAAGACGACGCTCCTCAAATGCATCATGGGTCTACAGGCTGCCAAATCTGGCGGCATTAGCTTCGAGGGAGATGATCTACTCAAACGCCCTGCCGAGCAGCGGGCCGGTCTGGGCATCGGTTACGTTCCGCAGGGACGCGAAATCTTCTCGCATCTGACCGTAGAGGAGAACCTGCGCGTGGGTTTGGGCGTGCGCAAGAACGGCCCCAAAACGATTCCGACCCGCATTTACGACCTGTTCCCGGTGCTGAAGCAAATGCTGAGACGGCGTGGCGGCGACCTTTCCGGCGGACAGCAGCAACAGCTCGCCATCGGCCGCGCGCTAGTGCTGGAACCGAAGCTGCTGATTTTGGACGAGCCGACTGAAGGGATTCAGCCAAATATCGTCCACGAGATCGGCGATATCATTTTGAGGCTGAACCAGGAGGAAGGTCTTACGGTGTTGCTGGTCGAGCAGAAGCTGCCGTTCGCGCGCCGCGTGGCGAGCGAGTTCTGCATTCTCGATAAAGGCCGGCGTGTCGCTGCGGGTCACATCGGCGAACTGACGGACGAAGTGGTGAAAGCGCACTTGAGCGTTTGACGCGAAAAAGGGGACACCTCCTAACTTCCGCAAAGCCAGTAGCGGAGCGAACATCAGGAGGTGTCCCCTTTTTCTTTTCACGAATGTCAGTGTGAGTGGTCCGCGGGATGCGCATGATCGTGATGATGATCGTGTTCATCATGACTATGGCTGTGCGGAATAATCGGCGGCTTTCCTGACGCGGTGAGACCGTGGGCTCGCTGATGCTCCAGCCAGTGCATGACCTTATCCAGCCCCTCATCATTCTTTAGATTCGTGAACACAAAGGGCCGCTCGCCACGCTGCCGACGCGCGTCGTGATCCATTACTTCGAGCGATGCTCCCACGTGCGGCGCAAGGTCGATTTTGTTAATCACTAGCAGCCCGCTGCGCTTGATGCCGGGTCCGCCCTTGCGCGGGATCTTGTCGCCGCCAGACACGTCGATCACGTAGATAAAGGCATCCACCAGCTCGGGACTGAAGGCCGCCGCCAGGTTGTCGCCGCCGCTTTCGACGAAGATCAGCTCCATGCCTGGGTGAAGCAACTCCAGCTCGGCGATCGCCTCCAGGTTCATCGATGCGTCTTCGCGAATGGCCGCGTGAGGGCAACCGCCGGTCTCGACGCCCAACACGCGATCGGGAGGCAACGTGCCCTGGCGGATCAGGAACTCGGCGTCTTCCTTGGTGTAGATGTCGTTGGTGACGACGCCCATATTCACGCCCGGCCAGAGCCGCTTGCTTAAACGATCCACCAGGGCGGTCTTGCCGCAACCAACCGGACCCGCGATTCCTACTCGAAATGCTCGCATGTGTGCTTCTCCTTAGAACAAAAAATACCGCTGAGCCAGCGGAAGGACCTCCGCCGGTTCGCAAGTCAACAACTGCCCGTCCGCGCGTACCTCGTAAGTCTCTGGATCGACCTCGATCTTAGGTGTCGCCGAATTGTGAATCATGTCGCGTTTGCCGATGGACCGGCAATTCTTCACCGCCACGGCGCGCTTGCGGAACAGCTTCCCGATTCCGCCGTCGAGCCCGGCTTGTGAAACAAAGGTCGCCGACGTGGATGCCGTGGCCCCGCCGAACGATCCGAACATCGGCCGGTAGATCACCGGTTGCGGCGTCGGAATGGACGCGTTGGCGTCGCCCATCACGCTCCAGGCGATGAAGCCGCCCTTGATCACCATTTCCGGTTTCACGCCGAACATGGCCGGTTTCCAGACCACCAGATCGGCGAGCTTTCCGGGCTCAATCGATCCCACCTCGTGCGCGATGCCGTGCGTCACAGCCGGGTTGATGGTGTACTTGGCGACGTAGCGCCGCACGCGGAAATTATCGTTGCGCGACGAATCTTCAGAAAGAGCCCCGCGCTGCGTCTTCATTTTGTGCGCCGTCTGCCAGGTGCGCGTAACCACCTCGCCGATACGGCCCATGGCTTGCGAATCGCTGGAGATCATGCTGAACACGCCCAGGTCGTGCAGGATATCCTCCGCCGCGATGGTCTCGGGACGAATGCGGCTTTCGGCGAAGGCCACATCCTCAGGCACCAGCGGATTCAGGTGATGGCATACCATCAGCATGTCCAGATGCTCGGCGATGGTGTTCACGGTGTAAGGCCGCGTAGGATTCGTCGACGACGGCAGGATGTTGGGCAGCGCAGCGATGCGAATAATATCGGGCGCGTGGCCGCCGCCGGCGCCCTCCGTGTGATACGTGTGAATTACGCGACCGGCGATCGCCGCGATCGTGTCCTCGACGAAGCCAGCTTCGTTGATCGTGTCGGTGTGGATGGCGACCTGCACATCCATATCGTCGGCGACGCGCAGGCAGGCGTCGATGGCGGCCGGAGTGGTGCCCCAATCCTCGTGCAGCTTCAGCCCGCACGCGCCCGCCCGCACCTGTTCGACCAACGGCTCGCCGGTACCCGCGTTGCCTTTCCCGAGGAATCCAAAGTTCATCGGCCACGCATCGGCGGCTTCGAGCATGCGCGCCAAGTTCCAGGCGCCCGGCGTACATGTCGTGGCGGCGGTTCCCGTGGCAGGTCCCGTGCCGCCTCCGATCATCGTCGTGATGCCGTTCGACAGCGCCTCATAGACCTGCTGCGGCGAAATGAAATGGATGTGGCTGTCGATGCCGCCCGCGGTCACAATCATGTTCTCGCCCGCGATCACCTCGGTCGAGGCCCCCACGACGAGTTCCGGATCGACGCCCTGCATCGTGTCCGGATTGCCAGCTTTGCCCACTTTGACGATGCGCCCGTCGCGGATCCCGATGTCAGCCTTCACGATGCCCCAATGATCGATGATCAGAGCATTGGTGATGACTAGATCCAGGGCACCCTGCGCACGCGTTGCTCGTGCACTTTGCCCCATGCCGTCGCGAATAACCTTGCCGCCTCCGAAGGTGATCTCATCGCCATAGGCCGCGAAGTCTTTCTCGACCTCAATGATCAGTTCGGTATCGGCCAGCCGCACCCGGTCGCCCTTGGTCGGCCCATACAAGTCCGCGTAAGTCTTTCTGGGAATCGAGAGGCTCATTTGTTTGGCTCTTTCTTGCCACCCCGGCCCTGGTGGCCCAGCACGATCTTCTCCCCCGCGAATTCCACCAGGCGGACTTCCTTCTCTTCGCCTGGCTCGAATCGCACCGAGGTGCCTGCGGGGATGTTCAGACGCATCCCGCGAGCGGCTGGCCGATCGAAATCGAGCGCGTTGTTCACTTCGTAAAAGTGATAGTGGCTGCCGACCTGCACGGGCCGATCGCCGGTGTGCCGAACGACGAGCTTCGCGGTGTTCCGCCCGACGTTGGCCTCGATGGGCGCGGACTCAAGAAGATATTCGCCTGGTTTCATCATTGACTTGTGCTCATTGAATCGGATCGTGCACCGTCACTAGTTTTGTTCCGTCGGGAAACGTGGCTTCCACCTGGACCTCATGGATCATCGCCGCGATCCCTTCCATTACGTCGCTCGCACCCAAAATATTCGCTCCCAGCGTCATGATCTCGGCCACGGTCTTGCCGTCTCTGGCCCACTCCAGGATGTCAGCCGTGATAATCGCCACGGCTTCCGGGTAGTTCAGCTTCAATCCTCTTGCTCGTCGCTTGCGGGCTACATCGGCGGCAACGTAGATCATGAGTCGTTCTTGCTCTCTTAGTGTTAGGTGCATCTCGTTAACTCAAAGCCTCAGTAGATCTTCCTAGGCGGCACCGCGTCTTTGCCGGTAATCGCCTGGCGCGCGGTTCGCCAGAACTCGATCAGCGTCTCGTGGATGAAGCATCCGCTCATGCTCAATCCCCGCACGGCAACTCCGTCCGACGCGAGCATGCTCGCGCCCCATACGGCTTTCCCATGCTCTGTTCGCGATCGGGCGAGTTCATTCAATCGATCCTCCAGAGCTCGCCAGAACGCAGGCGGCCGCCCTTCTTGAATCGCGCACAGGCTGGCGGTGTGCGTGTATTCGAACATGCGCGCCGTCGCGGACAGATTTTTCTTCTTGGGCTCGAGGAGATAGTCTTCCCGCAGAACCGGCCGCGATCCGGCGTAGACTTCTGTCTGGACGCGCAGCCGCTCGAACGCGAAACGCTCTCCGGCCGCCAGCCTGCCGGGAGCCAGCACTTCCCACCAAAACAGCGTCGACCCGCGACCCAGCCGGATCTCCGTCCGCTGTACGTGACGGGATCCCGCATATGGGATCACGGGATCCGGAAGATACTCGAGCAGAGCTCCATCGCCGACTGAGAGGCGCGCGCGCTGTTCGGAGTCCGCGGCGCCCGCGCGATGACGATACAAGCGAGTCGCTCCCGTAGTCGTGATTTGCGCCGCTGCGCCCGCCTGGACGTCGACGTCCAGCGCCAGTCGATCTCCCGCCAGCACGCCTCCCGAAACGTTGTTGAGATGCACAAGGGACCCAAACGCACGCACGACCTTCCATGGAGGATCCTGCCGCGTTACCCGGAACCGTTCTCGCTCGAAGCACAGGCTTAGCTGATGAACAGGCGCGTCTCGAGCGATCCGTGCCGCATCGATGCCAATTCCAGATACGGACTGAAGCACGAAACCTCCTCGGTACCCGAAGCCCTTTGGGAAAGTGATGCTCGAACGATCGCTGGTTTGAGACCCCACAATATCTTGCTCGCCGCTAGCTGGCCCAGCGGCATCAGACGTTGACACGAGGAAACCAGCCCGGCGATCGACTGATTCAAATAAGCCAGCACTACGGCATCCGCCGGAATACCCAGGGCCGCTCCCGCAGCGCCGAAAGTGATGCAGTAATGCAGCCCCGTTTCAAGCAAGGGTTGTTCCAGCATCCCGTTCACCAGTTCTGCGAATCTGCGTCCCAGTTTCAGACTTGCTTCGCGCGATTCGCGAGCCAGTTTGCGCGCGCTCAATTCCGCACTCAACGCCTGCAACTCGACTTTTCTATAAGCCCGGCGAACAAAAGCCGCCTCCAAGGCTCCCCCTTCTTCCAGATAAGCGCTCAGGAAAGCCTCCACGCCCTCCGGCGCCAAAGCATCTTCGTCCGCCAGAGTTTCGAGTCCAAAAGAGTGCGCCGTACCGCCGATGGGGAGAGCCGAGTCAGCCAGTTGCAGCAACCGCAGCAGCGCTGTTTCGCCCAAGAGCATTCTGTCGCTATCACTCCTTTCATTCATGTATGCGGGCATGTATGCGGGAGCTGAACATGCACAAGAACGGAGTGCATACGCGGCGTGGCGAAAAGGACGCTCAGCGTCTATTTGTGTAGTCTATACGCCCGCAGTACCCGTAAGCAAATCTACTATTCCATGCCGTAAACTTTCAGTGAGTATTCAGTCCGATCATGGCCAGTACATTCAAACGTCGTCAGCCCGATAAGCAACTGCTCGGCTACCTGACTGCCTACGACCCCACCATCGCGGACCTCGCGCTAGCTCTGCGTGAGATCATCCTCGAAGAAGCGCCGGACGCTTCCGAATCGATCTATCAGGTTTACACTGTCGCCATCTGGTTCGGCTTCAGCGGGAAGATGAAGGACATGTTCTGCTACATCACCACTCACGCCCGCCACGTCAACCTCGGCTTCCCGCGAGGCGCGGCACTTCCCGATCCCAACCGCGTGCTGGAGGGCGAGGGCAAGGCGATGCGGCATATCCAGTTCAAGAGTATGAGCGACCTGGAGCGGCCCTGGGTTCGCCGCTACATCCAGGCTTCGATCGAGCAGGTGGGTGCAGCCGCCGCGGCAGGCGGAAACGGCAAAACTGTTGTCAAAAAGACCTCTGTTAAGAAGTCGGCTAAGAGGCGGCGCGGTATAAGTGGGTGATGGAAAACCGGACTGAGCCGAAGACGGCCCGCGAATGGATTCGCTACATCGTTGTAGCCGTGATCGCGGTATGGCTCGTGATCTGGATGCTGCGAATATCCGGCATCAACATCCTGTAAACCGTCCGTTTTTATTTGAACTGAAGGTTACGTGGTAAACTACTGTAGCAGTGGGCCTGTGGCGCAGTTGGGAGCGCGCTTCCATGGCATGGAAGAGGTCGACGGTTCGAACCCGTCCAGGTCCACCAAGCTTCAGCTCCTAGACAAGCACCGGCTCTTGCGCGGAGCTGGTCGTAATAGCGTTGAGCTGGCCAAGGATCTCTTTCAGCGTGCGTTCCGCGGAGTCGTTGGCGATCTGGCAGGTCCCCGCCGCGTCGTGACCGCCGCCGCCGTAGGTGAGCAGAAGATCCCCAATCTTGATCTTGGAACTCCGGTTGAGAATCGACTTTCCGATGGCGAAGACGGTGTTCTGTTTCTTCAGTCCCCAGAGGACGTGTATCGAGAGTTCGCACTCCGGAAACAGGGCATAGATCATGAAGCGGTTGCCGGCGTAGATTACTTCTTCGTCGCGCAGGTCGAGAACGGCTATGCTTCCATGCACCTTCGTGCAACGCAGAACCTGAGCCGCGAATTTTTCGGATTGCTGCCGATAGAGATCGATCCGCTCCCGAACGTCGGGGAGATTCAGAACCTCCTCAATGGTGTGCTCCCGGCAGGTATCGATGA
>Ga0265313_10004046_pt1 | contig 11429 bp, 14 predicted proteins | sample 4123metaG_FD_203122 | JGI IMG/M metagenome (GOLD analysis project Ga0265313, IMG submission 203122) | Rhizosphere microbial communities from Carex aquatilis grown in University of Washington, Seatle, WA, United States - 4-1-23 metaG | ecosystem: Host-associated > Plants > Roots > Rhizosphere >...
CTTCGCCCCGCGCGCGAAAAAAAATTCCCCGCACCCGCGCTCGCTCCTCGCCTGCGCCCGCCTGCTCCGCGCCCGCCGCTACGACCGCGTTTACATCCTCCGCCGCTCCTTCTCGAGCGCGATCCTTCCACTGCTTGCGCGCATCCCGCACCGCGTCGGCTTCGCCACCGAAGGCCGCGCGCTGCTCCTCCAACGCAGCACCCCTTATCGCGACACCCAGCACGAGGTCGAATGCTTCCTCGACGTGCTCCGCGCCGACGACATTCCCGTCGCCGACACGTTTAACGAAAACTGGTCCGACCCCGCGACCGATGCCCGCGTCGCCGCCGCGCTCGCGCCCTCCGGCCGCCGCCGCATCTTCGTCTGCGCGAAATCCGTCTATCTCCCGAAAGACTGGTCGCCCGACCGCTTCGCCGCCGTCATCGCCTGGCTCGTCGCCGAACGCCGCGGCGAAATTCATTTCTGCGACTCGCCCGCCAACTCCGCCTACTACGCGGAAATTCTCTCGCACGTTCCCGCGCCGCTCCACGCGCACATCCGCGACTGGAGCCGCGAACTCCCGATCCGCGACGTGAACTCGCTCTTCCGCCACATCGACCTTGCCCTCGGCATCGACACCGGCCTGCTCCACATCGCCGCGTCGTTTCACATTCCCGTCGTCGCGCTCTTCGGCCCGCTCGATCCCGTGCGCTGGCATCCGTGGGACACCGCGCACACGATCCTCCGCCCCACCGACCTCTCCGGCCCGCAACCGCTCCTCCGCCTCACCGTCGGCGAAGTCCAGTCCGCCCTCGACCAGCACCTCGCCGCCATCGCATGACGCCCGCCCCGCTCACTCCACTCGTCATTCGCTTCGGCGCGTTCGGCGACATGGTCCTCATGATTCCGGTGTTGAAACTTCTCCGCGAACGCTACGGCCGCGCCTGCGATGTCGTTTCCTCCGGCCCGTGGACCGAGCCACTGCTCCAACGCGTCCCCGCCGCCGGCGAACGCTTCTATCTCACCAGCCGCCGCGCGCCGTATTGGTTCAACCGCAGCCAGCAAAAACTCGTCCGCTGGCTCCGCGCCCGCCCGCCTGGTCCCGTTTACGTTTTCGAGCCCGACGAAAAAACTTTCTCCCTCCTCCGTCGCGCCCGCATCGCGCCCGAATGGATCGTCAGTTTCCGCGATCATCCTCGTCGCCCCGGCGAACACATCCTCGCCCATTCGCTCCGCCTCGCCCGCGCCACGCCCGCCGCGCTCGCTCCCGCGGTCCCTGATACATCCGCAACTCCCGACGCCCGTCCGTCTCTCACCGATGCCGATCGCCGCGATTGCGCCGACTGGCTCGCCCGCCAAAATCTTTCCGATTCGCCGCTCGTGCTCATCCAGCCCGGCAACAAAAAAACCATGCGCCGCGGCCGCCGCCGTCGCCGCACCAACCTCAAATACTGGCCCGAGGAAAACTGGGCGCGCGTCATCGCCGCCGTCCGCGAAAATTTTCCCGCGACGCGCGTGCTGCTATGCGGCTCGCCCGCCGAACGCCCGCTTGCCGAGGACATCCGCCGCCGCGTCCCAGCCGACGGCGTGATCGTCGCGACCGACGACTTGCCGATCCCGCGGCTCCTCGCCTTGCAGGAACGCGCCCACAGCATGATCAGCGTCGATACCGGCCCCGCGCACAGCGCCGCCGCGATGGGCTGCCCGCTCGTCGTCCTCTTCGCGCACATCGATCCGCAACTTTACGCGCCGATCCCGACCACCGCGCCCGTGAAAATTCTCCGCCCCGACACGACCGCCACCGAAATTCCTTTCGCCAGCATCGCCCCCGAAACCGTCGTCGCCGCGTGGCGCGAACTCGCCGGCCGCTGAAATCTCGCCTGTAATTTTCCCGATGCCGCTGCTGACCGTCACCGACCTCCGCGCCTGGTTTCACACGCGCTCCGGCATTTATCGCGCGGTCGATGGCGTCAGCTTTTCCCTCGAACGCGGCGAGACGCTCGGCCTCGTCGGTGAATCCGGCTCCGGCAAATCCGTCACGTGCTACGCGCTCATGGGCCTCGTCCCGCAGCCGCCCGGCCGTATCGAAAGCGGCACCGCGCTCTTCGACGGCACCGACCTCCTCCACTGCCCGCCGCGCCAGTCGCGCGCCATCCGCGGCAAACGCATCGCGATGATCTTCCAGGATCCGATGACGTCGCTCAACCCCTACCTCCGCATTTCCGAGCAACTCATCGAACCGCTTCTGATTCACGAAAAAATCTCCCGCCGCGCCGCCCTCGCCCGCGCGCTCGCCACGCTCGAAGCCGTCGGCCTCAACGACCCCACCCGCCGCCTCCGCCAATATCCGCACGAATTCTCCGGCGGCATGCGTCAGCGCGTCATGATCGCGATGGCGCTCATCACGAAACCCGAACTTCTCATCGCCGACGAACCCACCACCGCCCTCGACGTCACCGTTCAGGCCCAGATCCTCGACCTCATCAAAACCGCCCAGCGCGACCTCGGCATGGCCGTGATCTTCGTCACCCACGACCTCGCCGTCGTCTCCGGCCTCTGCGATCGCGTTCAGGTCATGTATGCCGGCCGCATCGTCGAAACCGCCGACACCCGCACGCTTTTCCAGTCGCCGCGCCACCCTTACACGCGCGCCCTCCAGCGCTCGATCCCCGCGCTCCAGCCGAAAGGCGCCGAACTCTACACGATCGCCGGCCTCCCGCCCGATCTCTCGAAACCGCTCACCGGCTGCCCGTTTTCGCCGCGCTGCGAATTCGCCGCCGATCGTTGCCGCATCGAAACGCCTGCCCTCCTTCCTGTCTCGACGACTCATTCTCACGCCTGCCTCCGCGCTCAAGCCGGCGAAATCTGACCAACTCGTCACAAGTCACATGTCACTTGTCACACCGACCGAGACCATCCTCGAGCTCCACGACGTCCAAACCCATTTCGCCACGCGCGCCGGCGTCGTGCGCGCGGTGGACGGCGTCACGCTCTCGCTCGCGCGCGGCGAAGTCCTCGGCCTCGTCGGCGAATCCGGCTGCGGCAAATCCACCCTCGCCCGCACCATCCTCCAACTCGTCCCCACCACCGCCGGCACCGTCATCCTCGCCGGAAAAAATCTCACCGCCGCCTCTGCCTCCGAAATCCTCACCGCGCGCCGCGACCTCCAGATGGTTTTTCAGGATCCCTACGCGTCGCTCAATCCGCGCATGACCGTCTTCGCCGCGCTCGCCGAGCCGCTCCTCGTCCACCGCATCTGCCCACGCGCCGAAGTCCCTGCCCGCATCGCCGAACTCATGCGCCTCGTCGGTCTCGCCCCGCGTTTTTCCCAAAAATACCCGCACGAATTTTCCGGCGGCCAGCGCCAGCGCATCGCCATCGCCCGCGCACTCGCGCTCAAGCCGCAGCTCATCGTCGCCGACGAACCCGTCTCCGCCCTCGACGTCTCGATCCAGGCCCAAATTCTGAACCTCCTCGCCGACCTCGTCCGCCGGATGCGCCTCTCGCTGATCTTCATCGCGCACGATCTCTCCGTCGTGAAACACATCTCCGACCGCATCGCCGTGATGTATCTCGGCAAAATCGTCGAACTCGGCCCCGCCGCCGACGTGATCGAGCGCCCCGCGCATCCCTACACGCGCGCCCTCGTCAGCGCGATTCCGACACCCGACCCCGACCGCGAACGCGCCCGCCCGCGCCTCGTCCTCGCCGGCGACCCGCCCTCGCCGATCAACCCGCCCGCCGGCTGCGCGTTTCATCCCCGCTGCCCCTACGCCGAGGGAAAATGCCAACTCGCCGTCCCGCCGCTCGTCCCCGCCGGCCCGGCGCTCGTCCCCGCCGGCCCGGCGCGTGAAGCGGCCTGCATCCGCTTGAACGAAATCTAAATTCCTCTCGCCAGCGTTCCGATCTGCCGCAGCGCCTCATACGCTGCCACGCCCGCCGCCGTGCTCAGGTTCAGCGAACGCAGCGCCGCATTCGCGTGCGGAATCGTCACCCGCCAGTCGCGCAGTTCCTCGTGCAGCCACTCCGGCGCGCCCACGCCTTCGTTGCCGAACACCAGCCCGTCGCCATCCGCGAAACTCGCATTCCAAAAACTCCGCTCCGCCTTCGTCGTGAACAGCCACAGCCGCTGCGGCGCCACCTCGCTCGCCCGAAACGCCGCCCAGTCCGCGTGCTCGTGCACGTCGAGCGCCTTCCAATAATCCATCCCCGCACGCCGCAGGTTGCGGTCGTTGATCACGAAGCCCAGCGGGTGAATCAAGTGCAGCCGCGAGCGCGTGAGCGCACACATCCTCCCGATGTTGCCGGTGTTCGGCGCGATCTCGGGCTGAAAGAGCACGACGTGAATCATCGCTCGATCCTCGCCGCCCGGTCCGGCTGAGATCAAGCCTGCCCGCCTCCCGCCGGACTGCTCCTCGCGTATTGCTTTTCGCCTGCACTTCCGGCAACTTGCTTTCTCCAGCCCCCGTGAACTCGTCGCAAAAAGCGATCGTCCTCGTCGATGACGAAAAAGCCTACATCGATGTCTTGGCCAGCCTCCTGACGGCAAATCTCGGCTGCCCGGTCTTCACGTTCACGCGTCCGCGCGAAGCCCTCGCCGCGCTCCCCGACCTCAATCCCGCCGTCATCGTCACCGACTACTACATGCCGCAGTTGGACGGATTCGAATTCATCCAACGCGCCTCGCAACTGGTGCCGGGCGTGCCGTTCATCCTGATCAGCGGCCACACCATTCATCTTCCGGAAGACGATTTTGCCACCTTGCAGCCACTGCGCACAATCCTGCCGAAACCATTCAGCTGGCGCAAACTCGCCGACGAGATCGCCCTGCATGTGCCGGAATTCGCCGCCTCGCTCGCGAAGCCGACCGTCTCCCCGTTCCCCGCACAGTCCTGATCTCGGAGCGCAGCGCGCCCGCGCCCCGTCACGATTCGCGCGCGGTTCACCCGCGGCGATACGCCTTCAATGCCTTCTCCGCGTCGCGCAGCTCGACTTTCTTTTTCAACGTCTCGCGCTTGTCGAAAAGCTTTTTGCCCGTGCAAAGCGCGACCTCGACCTTCACCAGCGCGTCCTTGAAATACATCCGCAGCGGCACGAGCGCCCGCCCGCCGCTGTCCAGCGCCTGCTGGATTTTGCGGATGTCGTGGCGGTGCAGCAGCAGCTTCCGCACGCGCTTCGCGTCGTGGTTGTAGATGTTGCCAAACGCGTATTGCTCGATGTGCGCGCCATACATCCACACTTCGCCCTTCTCGACCCGGCCGAACGCATCGTTGATCTGCGCGCGCCCGGCGCGAATCGACTTCACCTCCGTGCCGCGCAACTGGATGCCCGCCTCGAAACGCGCATCGACAAAATAGTCGCGGAGCGCCTTCGAGTTCCGGATTTCCGTGTAGCGGTCGGCGTCTTTTTTCTTCGCGCTCATGGTGGGTCGATCGAACTATGCACGAAAAAGGCGGCTCCGGCAATCGCGGGGCCGCCCGTCCGGTCGAAAGCCTTCGCGGCTCAGTTTTCCCCCGCCTCGAAGCTGATCTTGCCGTCGATAATCTCGCGCAGCGCGACATCCTCCGACGAAAGTTTCTCGAGCGACTCGACCAGCGGCCGGTTGCCGCGCCGCAGTTGCTTCACGCGGCGCGAGACCACATTGATCAACAGGTTCGGGTCGGGAATGACCTTGAGCGCTTCCTTCACGTAATCGTCTCTCATGGTAGGCGGTTCTTTAAGGTGAAAACCGTTCAGAACAAGCTTCGCCTCCCGGCCCGTCAATGCCAATTTCCCGGCTTGCGGCCGCCCCGCCCGCGGCGACCCTCCGTCCATGTTCATCGCGTGGACCACCGTCGCCAGCCGCGCCGACGCCGAGCGCCTCGCCACCGAGATCGTCGCCCGCAACCTCGCCGCCTGCGTGCAAATCGACGGCCCGATCGTCTCGCACTATCGCTGGCAGGGAAAGGCCGAGCGCACCGAGGAATTTCGCCTCACGTTCAAGTTCACGCCCGACACCCTGCTCCCGCTCGAAGCCCACGTCCTCGCCCACCATCCTTACGACACGCCCGAGTGGATTGTCGTGCGCGCCGAGCGCGTCGGAGAAAAATACTTGTCATGGGCGGAGGCGAACTCTAGCACTCCGCCCCTTTAACAACTCGCAACCCTCCACTTTTCGCCGCCATGTCACAGCACAAAAGCCTCCAAGGCACCTCCGGTCTCGTCATCAAACGCAACGTCCTCAAACGCTTCGAGCGCGTGGACATCCTCAAGAAACGCGGCCAGTGGAAGACCGGCGACCGCGTTCAGGGCCTCCGGAAAACGAAGCCCGACGTCTGAGCCGCTCCGCTCTTTCCGGCAGGCAGTCCCCACTGCCTGCCTTTTTTTTGCCCGTGCACGATCTGCTGAAGGAACTCATCGACTGGTATCTCCGGTCGCTCGAATCCGGCGGCTATCCGCTGATCGTTCTGCTGATGGCCATCGAGAGTTCGGTCCTGCCGCTGCCCAGCGAATTCGTGATCCCGCCCGCCGCGCACCTCGCCTATACGCAGGGCCACCTGAGCCTCACCGGCATCGTCCTCGCCGGCGCGTTCGGCTCGTGGATCGGCGCGACGGCGATGTATTGGGTTTCCCGCTGGGCCGGCCGCCCGCTGGTCCTTCGCTACGGAAAATATTTTTTCACCCCCGCCGCCAAAGTCGAAAAAGCCGAGCGCTGGGCCGCGCGCTTCGGCAGTTTCGGCATCTTCGCCTCGCGGCTGCTGCCCGTCGTCCGGCATCTCATCGGCATTCCCGCCGGCGTCGTGCGGCTGAACTATGCGAAGTTTTCGTTCTACACGATCGCCGGCTCCGCGCTTTGGTGCGCCGTGCTCTGCTGGGTCGGCATTAAGGCCGGCCAGGACGAGGCGCTCATGCGCGGCGAAATGCGCGCGATCACGATCTGGGCCGCCGGCGCGCTTACCGTGCTCGGCGCGATCTACTATTTTTTTGTTCACCGGCACATGCAGGCCGAGCGCGATTAGCCCGTCTTCGCGCCGGTTTATTTTCCGCCGGTCCGATAAAGTCCGAGATACCAGACCGTGTGCCGCTCGCCGGAAAAACTCCGGCCGGCGCTGAAGAGCAGGCTGAAGTTTTCGGTGAAATTAAAATAGCCGCCGAAATTAAAAGCCGTGAAACCGCGGCCGTTCGCAGTGCTCGCGCCCTGCGAAAAAATTTCTCCGCCAAGCGTGAGACGCGAACCGAAATCCCGCTGCACGAGCCAGCCGCCGTAACGATAGTCGCGCTGGCCCGGCGCCGAGTTCAGCGTCACGCCGCCGCCGCCATAGGTTTTCCACGGGCCGAAACTTTTTTGCAGCCACAATGGCAGTCGGAACCACGCGCGGCCGTTGCCCAGCCCGCGGTCCGCGTCGCCCGTCGGCAGTTCGATCGCCGGGAAAACTCCCACCTGCGGCTGTTCGCTCGTCTCGTGCACGAAGCGATATTTCACGCCGAGTTCCGTGTCGCCGAGCCCCGTCGCCGACGGCTGATCGTTCGACGTGACGTGCGCGACCTGCCCGGCGATGTGCAGCTGTGTGTCGTGAAAAGCCCCGTAGTTCGCCTCAAACGCCGGCCCGCTCACCGCGTCGCCGCCATTCGTGCGATCGCCAGTCGCGAAGCCGTAAACTTCCCAGTGTTCGTAATCCACCGGCTCGGGATCGTCGGTCAAAAAAGGCGGACCCGCCCGCGCCCGCCCGCCGAAAATCAGCGCCATCGCCGTCAGCAGGAAATATTTTGTCCGTTTGTGCATCGGCGCTTGTTCGTCGCAGGCGCACAAAGCGTCCCGATGGTTCTTTGTCAAAGGCTGGTGCGAGCGCCGGGAGTCGAACCCGGATCGACGGCTTCGGAGACCGCTACACTATCCATTGTGCTACGCCCGCAGGGAGCCGTTGACGTGACGCGATAGCTTTCGGCTCCGGCCGGCAAACTCAAGTCGTTTCCCGGCCAATCGCGGTCAGCCGTCAGATGTGGATCGCCTCGCCGCTCGTCGCCACCTCCATCACCGCTTCGCTCAACGTCGGATAGGGCTCGCGCCGGAAGATTTTCCTCAGGCCGCGCGTCGCACCGCCGATCACTGGTCTATGAACGTGGTGCAGTTTTCCGTCGAGCCTCTCCTGCGCGTCGCGCAGGCCTTTCCCGCCACGCCCCGAATCATGGCCGAGGTCGGCCGGCTGCTCCGCGAGCCGAACGTCAACCTCGCGGACATCACTGCCCAGCTTAAACACGACCGCGCGCTCGCCACCCGCCTCCTGCGCGTGGCCAACAGCGCGGCCTTCGCCCAGAGCGAACACGTCGCCTCCATCGATGCCGCCGCCGTCCTGATCGGTCTCCGTGAAATGCATCGCATCGTCGGTGCCGTCGCCGTCGATCAGTTCTCCCTCTGCAATTATCCGCTGTATGGCTTCGCTGGCCGTCGCCTGCGCGAAAACGCTCTGCTCGTCGCCCTGCTCATGGAGGAATTCGCCGCTCCCGCCGGGCAGGATCCGCAGGTGGGCTACACCACCGGCCTGTTTCGCTCGCTCGGAAAACTCGCCCTCGAAAAACTCGCCGCCGAGGCCGAGCCCATTGCGACGTTCCAAGCCGACCGCGATGCCGACCTGTTGCAATGGGAGAAACATTCGCTGGGCATCACCGCCAACGAGGCCACCGCGATCATCCTGCAGCAGTGGCATTTTCCCCGCGAAATCGCGCGCGCCATCGCCGAACATTTTCAGCCCGAGAGCGGCAGCCATCTGCTCGCGCACCTCCTCAACTTCGCCGCTGGCACCGCCGACCGCCTCGGCTACGGCTTACCGGGCGAGAAGCGTTATTGGCTGGAAACCGAGGAGGCCGGTCGCAACGCGGGCGCGGATTCGCGCGACCGCGAGCGCCATGTCGAGCGTGCTTTCGCCGAGTTCGATCGCCTGAGTCGCACGATCGGCTGAGGCTCAGGTTTCAACCTCCGGACAGGCACGGCGAAGCGCCGCTTCGCGGCCTCCGCCGATCCGGCTCAGATGTGGATCGCCTCGCCGCTCGTCGCCGCCGCCGCCTCCATCACCGCCTCGCTCAACGTCGGGTGCGCGTGGATCGTCTGGTGCACCTCCTCGACCGTCGCTTCGAGTTCGACCGCGAGCCCGTATTCGGCGATCAATTCCGTCGCCTCCGAGCCGATGATGTGCGCGCCGTAAATTTCGCCGGTCTTCGCGTCGCTGATCACCTTCACGAAACCCTCCGACTCCGCCGACGCCACCGCCCGGCCCGACGCCGTGAAGGGAAACTTGCCCACCTTGTAGTTCAGCCCCTTCTCCTTCGCCGCCTTTTCGGTCAGCCCCGTGCTCGCGACCTGCGGCTGGCAATACGTGCAGCCCGGAAAATTCTTCACGCGATACGGCTTGTCGTGCCCGAACATCCCGTTGACCGCGCTCACCGCCTCGAACGTTGCCACGTGCGCCAGCCACGGCGGCCCGATGATGTCACCCGCCGCATAGATGCCCTTCACGTTGGTCTGATAATCGTCGCCGACCTTCACGTAGCTGCGATCGAGTTCGATCTTCACCTTCGGCGGAATCACGCCCTCGATGTTCGCCACCACGCCGATCGCGGAAAGCACCGTCTCGGCCTCGAGCTCCTCCGACTGGCCGTCTTTCACGACGGTGAGCTTCACCGAATCCTTGCCGACGCGGAAGTTCTCGCACTTCGTGCCCAGGCGGATCGCGATGCCCTGCTTCTCGAACGCCCGGTGCAGTGTCTTCGCCACCTCCTCGTCCTCGATCGGCAGAATCTGCGACATCATTTCGACGAGCGTCACCTTCGTGCCGAACGCGTTGAAGAAATACGCGAACTCCACGCCGATCGCGCCCGCGCCGACGATCACCATCGACTTCGGCAGCACCTTGTTCGCGAGCGCCTCACGCGACGTCATCACGCGCACCCCATCGACCGCCACATCGGCGATCCGGCGCATCTTGCAGCCCGTCGCGATCAGGATGTTTTTCGTCTTGAGAAACTTTCCTTTGCTCTCGCCCTCGGTGATCTCGACCATCCCCGGCACCGTGACCTGCGCACGGCCGATGATGTAATCGACCTTGTTCTTCTTGAACAAGAACTCGACCCCCTTCGCCATCTGCCCCGCCACGCCGCGCGACCGCTCCATCACCTTCGCGAAATCGAAGCCCACGTCCTTCACCGTCAGCCCGAACGTGTCGGCCTTCTTGATCTTCTGGTAAAGCTCCGCGCTCTTCAGCAGCGCCTTGGTCGGGATGCAGCCCCAGTTCAGGCACGTGCCGCCCGCGCGCTCCATTTCGACGCACGCGACGCGCTTCCCGAGCTGTCCCGCGCGGATCGCGCCCGCGTAACCCGCCGGCCCGCCGCCGATGACCACAAGATCGTATTCAATGGTTTCTGGCATGCCGCGAAAGTCTTCACCCCGCCAAAACCGTCAAACGCAAAGCGCGTCCTCAGATGTCGATCGCGTCGTCTTTCTTCTCCCGCGGCGGCAAACTCGGCCGCCGCTTCGTGAATCCGCTCAGCAACAAATTCGTGATGCTCACGATCAGCGCCCCGCCCACCGCCGACCAAAAGCCCGCGACGTAAAACCCGTCCACCAGCCGCCCGACGAACAGAAACAACAAGGCATTGATCACGATCACGCCCAGCCCCATCGTCAGCAAAATGAACGGCAGCGTGAACAGCACCAGCAGCGGCTTCAGGATCGCGTTAAAAAAACTCAGCAGCACCACGACCGCGACGAGCGCCACGCCATCGTCGCAACGAATTCCCGGCACGAGCTTCGTCGCGAGCATCACGCCCACCGCCAGCACCGCCCACCGCAGCAAAAGTTGAGTCAACGCACTCATCGGTAATGCCTCCACTCTTTCCCCGCCGCCGCCTCCGGCAATGAAAATCCTCATCGTCCAGGATTACCTCCGCAGCGGCGGCACCGAGCGCCAGTCTGTTCTCCTCGCCAACGCCTTCGCCGCCGCCGGCCATGCGACCACGCTGCTCACCTTCCGTCCCGCCGGCCCGCTCGACGCCACCGTCTCGCCCGCCGTCACCCGCCGCACGCTCTTACCTTTCGATCTTCGTCTCGACTGGTTCGCACCCCGGCTCATCTCCACACTCGCCGCCGCCGCACCCGATGTCGTTCTTTGCATGGGCCGGATGGCCAACTGCTACGCCGGCGGCATTCAGAAAAATTTTCCACACACCGCCGTCATCGCAACGATGCGCACCGGCAAACCGCTCCCGTGGCTTTTTCGCCGTTCGCTCCGCCGGTCGCGCCACATCATCGCCAACAGCCACGACGCCCACGACAACCTTGTCGCGCACCACGCCATCGCCCCCGAAAAAATCACCGTCATCCACAACTCCCTCGTCTTCCCATCGGAAGTTGCCGCAGGCGACGCGGCGCTTTCGCCGCGCCAAACCCTCCGCGCCCCCCACTCCGCCTCGCCCGCGAC
>Ga0265313_10004047_pt1 | contig 11424 bp, 9 predicted proteins | sample 4123metaG_FD_203122 | JGI IMG/M metagenome (GOLD analysis project Ga0265313, IMG submission 203122) | Rhizosphere microbial communities from Carex aquatilis grown in University of Washington, Seatle, WA, United States - 4-1-23 metaG | ecosystem: Host-associated > Plants > Roots > Rhizosphere >...
CTATTGCTGAACGGCCTTCAGCAGATTGAGAAGTCCATAGCCGAAGGTGTTGTCCTGTAAGACCAGCGGGCCGCGGCAGTTGCCGACGGCCTGATTGTCGACCAGGTGAGTGGCGGCGTGCTCCATGTTGGCCTCGGTCTTGGTGATGTTGCCAACCAGACTGGGATTGGCCTGCCACAGCAGGGCAACACCACCCGCGATATGGGGCGTCGCCATCGAAGTGCCTGACCAGCCCGACTGATAGCCATTTCCGGGCACTGCGCCCCGGATGTTTACTCCCGGCGCCGAGATGTCGGGCTTGGTACGGTTGCTGCCGTCCACCGTGACCGGTCCGCGGCTACTGAAGCTGGCGATGTTGTTGTTGATGTCGGTTGCGCCCACGGTGACGGACGCGGCGTAGATGGCGGGCGGGTCGGTGATGGACGAACAGTTGGGGCCAGAATTACCGGCGGCCACTGCGGGGAAGATTCCGGCAGCGCGTACCGCTTCCACGATGCTCTTGAGCGTGTCGTAGGAGCAGCCTTCGCTGGGCGGGCAGCCCCAGGAGTTGTTGATGGAATCAGGCGCCTTGGTCGGGTCGCCTTGGCCGCCGCCGACCGGGTAGGGTGCGATCAGGAACTGGAAGCACTCGGTGTAGGTCGAGGGAGAGCCTGTGCCGTTGGCGTCCATGTTGCGGCAGGCAATCCACTTGGCTCCGGGAGCCACGCCGACCTGGTTGCCCTGGCCGTCGTCGCCCACCATTTGGCTGACGGTGAACGTGCCGTGTCCAAAGGGATCGACGGGAGTCTGGGAATGCTGGCTGGTGGCGTCGTGCCAGTTATAGTCGTGATTCACCTGCTGGCCATCCCAGCCACGGTAATGGTTCTTCAGCGCGGGATGGTCCCACTGTACCCCAGTGTCTGCGCCGGCTACGACCAGTCCGGTGCCGGTGTATCCCAGGTTCCAAACATCGGGAGCTTTGACCTTCGTAACATTCCACTCGATGCCCGCGGGCTGCAAGGAATCAGTTCCGGTCTGCACGGGTGGAGCGGCTTTGACATAGGGATTGGCGTCAATCCGGGCGACATCGGCGCGGGCAGCAAGTTCTTCCATCAGGCGGCGGTCGCCGGTGACCTTGATCATGTTCACGATAAAGAACGACTGATAAGGAATGCCGCGCTGTTGCAGCAAGCCAAGAATCGGACCCTGGGTGCGGCCTGCTACGATGCGCAGGGCATTGACTACGAACTGGCCCTTTTCCAGCTTGGTGTTCATGGTGTACGCAGCACTAAGGTCCGCTTGTTGTGTGAGCACGACCAGCGCCTCGGTCGAGGCGCCATTCGCCGTTTCGGACAGGACCCGGCCTGCGATTTTTCCATTCGTCTGAGCAGAGGCGCTGATTAGACCAGCCAAAAGCAGCGCCACAAGTGTTCCCAGCATGTACCGCCGTGAAGTCATTATTAGTTCTCCAGTAAGAATTTCGTAGCTGAGTTCCGGTTACCTGCGACCGCCTTGGTAGCAGGGAAGGTGTGCGGCTCCGCGTTTAACGGAGCCGCCACATCGAAGGGCTATTGCTGTACAGCCTTCAGCAGGTTAATGAGCCCATAGCCAAAAGTATTGTCCTGAAACGCTAGCGGGCCACGGCAGTTCCCGACGGCCTGATTGTCGATCAGGTGCGTAGCCGAGTGGTCCAGGTTGGACTCGGTTTTGGTAACGTTGCCCACGAGGGCCGGATTGGCCTGCCACAGCAGAGCTACGGCTCCAGCAACGTGTGGAGCAGCCATCGAGGTTCCTGACCAACCCGACTGGTAGCCATTTCCGGGCACTGCGCCGCGAATGTTGACTCCCGGCGCAGAGACGTCCGGCTTGGTACGGTTGCTGCCGTCCGCCTTTACCGGGCCGCGGCTGCTGAAGCTGGCGATGTTGTTGTTGATGTCGAGTGCGCCCACATCATAAGCACTGGCAAAGATGGCGGGCGGCTCCTGGATCGTGGAGCAATTAGGGCCGTAGTTGCTGGCGGCCATTACCGGAACAATTCCGGCGGCCCGTACCGCGTCCACGATAGCGTGCAGCGTGTCGGTGGAGCAGCCTTCACTGGGCGGGCAGGTCCAGGAATTATTGATGGCGTCGGGGGCCTTGGAGGGATCGCCCTTGTCGGGCTGACCGATGGGCCAAGGCGCGATCATGAACTGGAAGCACTCGGTGTACCACGCTGGTTTGCCGTTGCCGCCGGCATCCATATTGCGGCAGGCAATCCACTTCGCTCCCGGGGCCACGCCAACCTGGTTACCCAGTCCGTCGTCACCCACTTCTTCGCTGACCGTGAAGGTGCCGTGGCCGTGCGGATCGTTGGGATAGGTCGTTTGCTGGACCGCGTCATCCCAGTTGTAGTCGTGGTTCACCTGCTGGCCATCCCAGCCGCGATAGTGGTTCTTGAGCGCGGGGTGGTCCCACTGCACTCCAGTGTCGGCTCCCGAAACGACCCTGCCGGTCCCGGTGTAACCCAGGTTCCAAACGTCAGGCGCTTTCACCTTCGCAACATTCCACTCGATACCCTGGGGCTGGAAGCTGGCTTGCTTGCCGTCAGGGTTCGGCAGGGCAGTGTGCACCAGGGGGTTGGCATCGATGCGGGCCACATCGGGGCGGGCGGCGAGTTCGTCCATCAACTTGCGGTCGCCGGTAACTTTGATCATGTTGACGATGTAGAAGGACTGGTAAGGCACGCCACGCTGCTGCAGCACGCTCAGGATCGGGCCCTGGGTTCTGCCGGCAACCGTGCGCAGTGCGTTGAACACAAAGTAGCCCTTCTCTAATTTGGTTTGCAAAGTGTAGGCGGGACTCAGGTCAGCCTGCTGAGACAGCACAACCAGGGCCTCGGTGGAGGCGCCGTTGGCGGTCCCGTTCAGAACGAAAGAGGAAATCTTGCCGTTGGTCTGCGCATAAGCGCCGGCCAAGCCGGCCAGAAGCACCATGAGAAGCGCTCCCAGCAGAAATCTGCGTGAAATCATAGTTTGTCTCCAATAGAACGTCTTAAGAGCTGAGGTGATATTGTGGGACGCTGAGCAATAGGCAGAGAAGTAAACGCACCACGCTGGCAGGATTGTTGTTTTCGCCCCCGTACGGTCAAACCCCTGTACTACCCGACTGACGGCACAGGTCCTCTTTGCCTGAAACGACTCCGCGAAGCGGATAGAATTATACCGCGCCCTATGGCAGCGCATGTCATGAAAGCAGCAATTTTGAGCGCCCCCCATCCCGTCAGCCAGCAACCCCTTCGCATCGAGGACGTTCCCCGCCCCACAATGAAACCCGGATACGTGCTGTTGAAGGTGCGGGCCTGCGGTGTCTGCCGCACCGACCTCCATATCGTGGAAGGCGAACTGCCACTGCGGCATGAGCGCCTGATTCCCGGACACCAGATCGTCGGCGACGTGGTCGAGGGGGCCACCGGCGAACTGGCCGTGGGCACGCGGGTGGGCGTCTCGTGGGTTGGGGGCACCGACGGCAGTTGCTGGTATTGCCTGCACAGCATGGAGAACCTGTGCGACTCGCCTACCTTCACCGGCTACATGGTAGATGGCGGTTATGCGGAGTATGCCTTGGCCCGCGCCGATTTCGTGTTTCCTCTTCCAACGGCGCTCGATGATTTGCACGCTGCGCCGCTGCTGTGCGCCGGCATTATCGGATTTCGCAGCCTGCGGGTGGCCGGCGTCGAACCCGGCGAGCGAGTAGGGCTGTTTGGCTTTGGCGCATCGGCCCACCTCGCCATTGAAGTCCTGCACGCCTGGGACTGCGACGTGTATGTCTCGACTCGTGGAGAGTCGCATCGCCGTCTGGCGGAATCGCTGGGCGCCAAGTGGGTCGGCGCCGAAACCGACAAGCCTCCGGTCGCGCTCGACCGGGCTGTTACTTTCGCCCCCAGCGGCGATGTGGTGGTGGCGGCGCTTGCCAGTCTGCGCAAAGGTGGAGTCGTTGCCATCAACGCCATTCACCTCGATCGCATTCCGCAATTCGACTACGACACGCTGCTGTGGGGCGAGCGCCAGATTCGCAGCGTGGCCAACATGACCCGCGCTGACGCCCGCGACTTTCTCCAACTCGCGGCCGAGATCAACCTGCGGCCCAGGGTGACGGCGTTCTCGCTCGACCAGGCCAACGAGGCGCTGCTGGCGGTCAAGAACGATTCCATCGACGGCGCTGCAGCCATCATTCCGTGAACGATGGATCGTGGCGGCCCGAGCGGCCGGCGTCATAGGCGGCACGCGTAGAGCGGCGCTTCAGCGCCACGTTCAAGCGGCCCGGTTGGTAGGAGCCGGCTTCACAGGCTGCTGAAAAACTCGACTCGTGCACGTGTTGTATCAGGGCATGACTTTAGTCGTGCCGATAAGTCGTTTATTTAGTTTATCCGGAGCCGGCTTCAGCCGGCGGTAGATCTTCCTTGCCGAGTTTTTCAGCAGCCTCTTCAGCCCGCGGCACTCCGCAGCCCAATCCCCAAATTGTCCCGGAATTCGATCTACGAAGCCACCTTCACGATAGACTGTTCAGGGTTTGGCACCTGATTCCCAGCTTTGGAGAGAACCATGACTCAGCGTAAGACTTCCGTCCTTGCTTTGATGATGATCGTGTTGTGGATTGGCGCCGAGACTGCTCAGGCGCAGTGGGTCATGGTGGCCCGCGCCGTGGCCGGGCGAGTAGAACAGATGTCGGACCGTTCCAAGGACGGTCATGGCTTCGACGTTGCCACGGTCGTGCTGGAGGCCAGCGCGGACAAGGTTTACCAGACCGCGATTGCCCGCTTGAAGACGCATGCCGATATCACCATCACCAAGCAGGACGCCAAGACCCGCACGGTGTCGTTCTCCAAAGGCGCGCAGGTGGCCAGCCTGAAGGCGACGCCGCTCGGCGACAACATCACGCAGTTAATGGTGGCCGCCACCATCTCCGGCGATCAGACCATGCCGAGCGAGATGCCAGGCAGTCAGCCTGGGCCGGCGTCGATGGTGGTGGACGGCATACTCAACGTCTGCAAAGACATGAAGGTCGAGTGCACCGTACAGTCGCAATAGGAGAACCATCCCTATCTCATGAATCCGCCTTGAAGGGGCCCGGCTTCAGAGTCTGCGGAAAAACTCAACACTGCTACTGCTCGGGTAGTGCGGGCCTTCAGGCCCGCGTTTAACCGGAACCGATGAGCGGCGGCTTTAGCCGCTAAGGTACCTCGGTTCGAAAGTCTGCAAGTACGCAGGTCTCAGCGACATCAAGGGCACGTACCTCAGGGACTAAAGGCCAGATTCTCGACTGGCGGTTGACGCGGCGCTGAAGCGCTGCACTACCCGAGCCTCCCTTCACGAAGACTTTTTCCGCAGCCTGTTCAGCCGTGCCGTAAAGAGCGGTTTCACGACGGGGCTTTAGCCCCTGAGGGACCTCGATTTCGCAGATCTGCGGAATCTGCGAGGGGCAAACTACTTATAGCTCCAGTTCGGCTGGCTGTTCTCCCCGCCCGCCGTCAATGGCTTCTGCTCGCTGCCGTCTGCCAGCATGCTCCAGATCTGCGTCCTGCCGGCGCGGCTCGACTGAAATACGATGTGGCGGCCATCGGGCGCCCACGATGGGAAATCGTTGCGTCCGCCGTCGTGGGTAAGCTGCGCCCACTGTTTGCTGGCCAGGTCCATCACGTAGATGTCGCTGGCGCCGGGCGCGCCCGGACCGTAGTGCCGGACCCACGCAAAAGCCAGGTACTGTCCATTGGGCGACCATGACGGCGAGACCGCGTACCCCTGGTCGGTGACCCGCACAACGTTCGTCCCATCGGAAGCCATGGTGTAAATCTGCGGCAGCCCGGTGCGGCCGCTCACCCACGCGATTTGCGCGTTGGTCTTCGGATTCCAGGTGGGTGAGATGTCGGGGGCCTTGCCCTCCGTCAGCCGGCGCGAAGTCCCGCCACCAGCGCCCACGGAGTAAATCTCGGTGTTGCCGGTCCGGGAAGAAGAGAACGCAATCGTTTGTCCGTCGGAGGACCACGCTGGCGAATAGTTGTCGCCTCCGAAGCGGGGGAACGTCACCTCGCGTCCCAGTTCGAGCGAGTACATCAGAATCTGCCAGCCTTCTTTGGTCATGCCGGAGAAAGCCACGCGCGAGCCGTCAGGCGAAACATGCGGCGAGAGCGCAATCGTGCCCAGATGCGTGAGCTGCTTCTGGTTGGCGCCGTCGTAATCCATCGACCAGACTTCTTTCGAGCCGCTGCGATTGCTGACGAAATAAATCTTGGTCTCGGCGATTCCAGGGATGCCGCCGCCCAGCCGGAAGATGATCTCGTCAGCGAAGCGGTGAGCGATCAGGCGCGCGTTGGCGTCGGTGGCCTGCTCGCGGTACTGCTTGCCCAACACCTGCGGCGACTGCGGGTTCTTCGTGTCATACAGCCAGCCTTGAACGCTGATCGAACCGCCTTGCACGCCGACATTGCCGAAGGCCAGCATGTTGGCGTTGGGCGGCGGGCTGCCCCATTCCGCCAGATGCACCTCCTGCGGCGCGCCCGGGGTCGACAGAGGATAAAAGCTCTTGGACACCACGTCGAAGATTCCCGCAGCCTGCAGGTCGTTCCACAGCGTGACGTTGAAGTTCTCCGTCTGCTTGGGCGTGGCCGGATCGTTGCTGACCGCCTTGAAGTCGGGAACAGCGATGCGGATTTTCTCCACTCCCAGGCCCGTGCCGGTGCGTATCCAGTCCTGGGCGTGCAGGCAGGTGACGGAGAAAAACAGAAGCGACAAAATTGCGGCAAATCGTTTGGTCATGAATTGAGGTTCCTGAATCCTGATGCAGTTTCCATTAATGCGTTTAGGTCTTGCTGGGTCTTGAAAGGGCACGGCTTCAGCCGTGCCGTAAAAGCGCATTCTTGTATTCGGCTTTAGCCGCTGAGGAGACTCGCTTTTAAGTTCGAATTCCCTCAAGGGCTAAAGCCTATTTCTCTATCGCACCGCACCGGCACGGCTGAAGCCGTGCCCCTTCAAACATGGTGCAACCCTGACCTCTTCCTTACCGCCGGTAGTCAAACCAGAACTCCACTGCCACATAGCGCCCGTTATACTCCGGCGGAAGCGGTCCAAAGGTATCGATGCGCTGGAGCGCCCGCAGGGCTGACTGGTCGAGCGACGGAATTCCGCTCGACTGCTCTACCCGAACCTCGGTCGGCTGGCCCGAGCGATTGATCTCGAAATAGATGTACACCCGGTGCGCCGAGTCAATGCGGGGATCGATCTCATACTTCAGCCAGTTCTCCGAAACTTTGCGCCGTACCCCATCCACGTACCATCCGAAGCGGCTGCCGAAGTCGCCGGTGCCGCCAGTGAAGCTAAGGCCGCCCTTGGTTCCGCCCACCGCGAACGATCCATAAGGTCCGCTGACCGGTCCGCCCTGGCCAAATGGAATCTGGTTCTCCTCGACTTTCGCCACTTCCTTCGGTGGTGGCTTCTTCTGTGTGGACGTCCGCCCTTTCAGCTTCGTCTCGCGCTCGGGAATCGGAATGGCTTTCGGCTCTTCCTTCGGAGTTTCTTTCGGCTGCGACTGCGCCAGTCCCTTCGATTCGTTAGCCAGAACGTTCTGAGTTTCGGTCTGTGGCGCCGGTAACGGGATGCTGCTGACCAGAGTAGCGCTCATGGCTCCGCCGCCTCCAGTGGTTCCACCCCAGCTTTCGCCCCGTCCGCTGGGCAGTAGATACCCGAACAGGGCCAGCGCAAACAGAGCTGCGTGCAGCACAACAGACCCGATGAGCGGCCCGCGAACATTGTCGCCAGCGGGGAATATGTCAACGTCCGCCTGCATGGCTCTCCAGCGGCTGGGTCACGATGCTGACGTTGGTGATGCCAGACTGTTTCACCGCGTCCATGACCGTGGCGAATGCGCCAAAAGGAACGTTCTCGTCAGCGCGCACAAAGATCGCTTGACCTTCGGGATCGCGGATCTTCTCATGCAGCTTGGCGCCAATCTGGTTGATGTTGACCGGCTGGTTGTTCAAAAAAACGCGCTGCTGGCGGTCGATGGTGATGACCAGCCGCTCTTCCGTGATTTCTTTCACCGTCTTGGTATGCGGGATGGCGACCTCGATGCCCGACTGCAGCACCGGCGCGGTCACCATGAAGATGATCAGCAGTACCAGCACCACGTCCACCAGCGGGGTGACGTTGATGTCGGATAGCGACGATTGGGTGCGGCCCTGTGCGTTGGTGAACGCCATTACCGCCGCTCCACGCTCTCGGGCACGCGCGCGGCGCTTTGGGCCCGCTCCACTTCGTTGATCAGCTCCAGGCTGAAGTCGTCCATGCGCGAGCCGAACTCGCGAATGTGCTGGGTGAACATGTTGTAGGCGATGACCGCGGGGATGGCGGCGAACAGTCCCGCGGCAGTCGTGATGAGCGCTTCAGAGACGCCGGGCGCAACGGCGCGCAGCGTAGCCGCGCCTGCCGTGCCTAAGCCATGAAAGGCATCGATAATGCCCCACACCGTCCCGAACAGTCCGATGAACGGCGTGACCGCGCCGGTCGTGGCGAGCCATGGGAGCCGGCTCTCCAGACGCGTGAGTTCTTCCGATGCTGCGATCTGGGTAGCGCGTTGCAGCGCGGTCATGCGAATGGGATTCGGCGCTTGTTTGCGCAACTCACCGTAGGCGCCTTCGAAGACCGCGACTAGTGGGCTGGGCTTGAATTGCTCCGCTACCGCAGCGATGTCCTGCAGCCGCTCCGACTTGCGAAACGCGCGCATGAAGCGGTTGCTCTGCACCCGCGCCCGCCGGAACAATCCCCACTTGGAGAAAATGATGGCCCACGATGCCACGCTGAATACCAGCAGAATTACCAGCACAGCCTTGGCGACCAGGCCGCTGGATTCGATCAGCCCGGTAATTTCACCGCCGATGGCCGAGGCGAAAAGATAAGAATACAGAGTCATTTTGATTGCATTTCAGGCGCTCTTCACGCCGCTTCGATTATAAGCATTAGACGCGGCAACGGCGGTTCCGCGTTGTGATGTGCCTTTGAAGTTAATGCAGACAGCTGTCAGTGGGGCTTTTAGCTCTTAGCTTTTAGCGCTTAGCAACCTGCCGGCTAATAGCTAAAGGCTAAGAGCCATTGAAAGCTGACGGGTGAGAGCTTTGCTGCTACACTGCCCCTAACTTCGCTGCGTCGGGAACTCACGTGCTGCTGGAACTGCGGGTCGAAAACTACGCGGTCATCGACAACATCGCCGTGGAGTTCGCCCCCGGTCTCAACCTGCTGACCGGCGAAACCGGCGCCGGAAAATCCATCCTCATCGACGCTCTCGCGCTGCTGTTGGGCGACAAAGCCTCCAGCGACGCCATCCGCCACGGCGCGGACAAAGCTGTGGTCTCCGCCGTGTTCGAGGCCGATTCACCCGCCATGGCTGCGGTCCTCGAAACCAATGGCATCGATTCCGAAGACGAGCAACTGATCCTGCGCCGCGAGATTGCCGCTGGCGGCAAAGGCCGCGTCTTCATCAACAATCAGCCGGCGACCGTGACCGTGCTCAAGCAGCTGGCGCCGTATCTCGCGGTTATCCACGCCCAGAACGTAGCCATGCTGGCGTTCGATGCGGCATCGCGCCTGGCGCTGCTGGATGCCTTTACCGGCGCTGATACTTCGGCAGTGTCCGCAGCCTTCGACAACTGGAACCAGGTGCGCCATCGCATCGCCGATCTCGAGCGCGACGAGCATGACCGCCTGCGCCTGCTCGAGCTGTGGAATTACCAGCGCAAGGAAATTGCCGACGCCCGTCTCCAGCCCGACGAAGACGCCAAGCTCGAAGCTGAGAAGCGCGTGCTGGCGAACTCCGAGCGGGTGCAGGGCGCGGCCATGGCCGCTTGTGAGGCGCTCTACGAAGGTGACGCCTCGGCGTCGGCGTCCATTCGCTCCGCTGCGAAACAGATTGAAGACCTATCGCGATTCGATGAACAGTTTCGCGCGAAGCTGGCAGAGCTGGAGTCGGCGCGTATCACCGTCGAAGACATCGGCCAGACCTTGCGCGACTATGCAGCCGGAATCGAAGCTTCGCCCGAGCGCCTGGCCGAAGTCGAAGACCGGCTGGCGGCGCTCGACCGGTTGAAGCGTAAGTATGGACCGAAGCTGGAGGATGTCATAGCGCTGGGCGCCGAGCTGGAACGCAAGCTTAACGAAATGGAAAACAAGGATGAGGTCTTGCGCCAGTTGCGAATCGAACTGGCGAAGGCCGCCGATGCATACCTTAATGCAGCTCGCACCCTGTCGCGTCGACGCTACGAATCTGCGAAAAAACTGGAGAGGCTTGTCGAGAGCGAAATCAATGAGTTAGCCATGGAAGCTCGCTTTAAGGTTGAAGTCTCAGGCGCGGACGAGGAAGGGAACTGGACGGCCGCGGGCTTCGACCATGCGCAGTACCTCATCTCCGCGAACCCGGGAGAGCCGCTGGGCCCGGTGGAGGAGATCGCCTCCGGCGGCGAACTCTCGCGTGTGATGCTGGCGCTCAAGACCACCATCGAAGCCGGACAGGGTAGCCGCAGCAAGCACAACGGTGCACGCGGCGGTTCGGCGCAGCGGACGCTGGTCTTTGACGAGATCGATACCGGCATCGGCGGGCGCGCCGCCGAGGCTGTCGGCAAAAAGCTGAAGCAGCTCGCGCGTACCAAGCAAGTGCTGTGCGTCACCCACCTGCCACAAATCGCGTCGTTTGCCGACCAGCATTATCTGATCGAGAAGCGCGAGTCAGGCGGCAGAACGAAGACCTCGGTTCGCCTGCTCGACTCCGAAGATCGCACACGAGAAATCGCACGCATGATCAGCGGCGCCAAGCTGACGGACACGTCGTTGAAGCACGCTGAGCAAATGCTAAAAGCTAATCAGTAGTCAGTTGTCCATTGTCAGCGTACCGCAAAGATCGCCTGCTGCCGCTCCGCTGGATTCAACGACATCCTCGGCTGAACCTCCTTATGGCTGACAACCGATAACTGACAACCGGCAACTGTTCTACTTGATCGCCCCTTCTTTTCCCGCCAGCCTGCGCAGTAGCCCAATCTGCCCGTTGTGATAACCCTCGTGATAATGCAGCCGGATCAGCGCCTCGCCTAGCGATCCTGTGAGCGGCGGCCGGCGATGCTGCTCCGGCACCGGCGCAGCCAGGTCTTCCTCGGCCATGGCTACGACAGCCGGAATCAGCTGCTGTTGCGAGTCATCCAGCAAACCGCGTAGGGTGCCAATGTCGAGGACGTTGTCGCCCGTCTGGATCGGACTTGAGCCGCGGCGATAATGCTCGGCCTGCTCCGGCATCAGCACCGGAGCGCCGCCCGTCATGGTCAACAACATGCCGCGGGCAACCAGAATGTGTCCCAGCACCCAGTTCAGGCAGTTTCCGCCGGCGTCGGGAATTATCAGGCTCTCGTCTTGGGTCACGCCGTCAAGGTTGCGC
>Ga0265313_10004050_pt1 | contig 11420 bp, 7 predicted proteins | sample 4123metaG_FD_203122 | JGI IMG/M metagenome (GOLD analysis project Ga0265313, IMG submission 203122) | Rhizosphere microbial communities from Carex aquatilis grown in University of Washington, Seatle, WA, United States - 4-1-23 metaG | ecosystem: Host-associated > Plants > Roots > Rhizosphere >...
GCACCATCGTGTTCCAGTCGCTCACCGCCGCCAACGCGCTGGACGTGTGGAATCCGGCCGCCACCAACCGCACCTCGGCGGCGACCATCGCGTCGCTGCTGGACCAGGAGGCCAACAACAACCTCAACCACGGCGTCAACTCCTACCAGCAGTTCCGTCTCACCGGCAACGGCACCCTGTTCAGCACGGGGGCGGGACCGATCAAGGTCGCGGCCGGCGTCGAGGAGTACATGCTTGAGCTCTACAATTATGTGCTCAATCCGCAGAATGCCGGGCCCTCGCGCCTCAGCTCCAACTACAACGCCTACAATTTCAACCGCCGGGTGACCTCCGAATTCCTCGAGCTGGATATCCCGATCGTCTCCCCCAGCATGGGCATTCCCCTGATGCAGAAGTTCGAGGTCGATCTGTCGGGCCGCCATGACGGCTACAGCGACGTCGGCGCCACCACCAATCCCAAGGTGGCGCTGAACTGGGACATCATCGACGGCTTGCGCTTCCGCTCGAGCTGGTCGACCTCCTTCGTCGCAGTGGCGCTGGAGCATGACCTGCAGGGCGGCCTGGTGGGCAATTCCGCGGTCACCACCGGCACGCCGGGCGCGCTGCCGGTGGCGCTGTTCCCGCAAGTCACCCAGCTGGGCATCGCGGGCTGCACCGTCACCTCCGTGACTTGCGACACCTCTTCCCTGCAGGGCATCAATTCCAGCGGCGCCTCGGCCAGCCTGGTGCCGGAACGCGGACGGGGCTGGACGATCGGCTTCGACTTCACCCCGACCTTCCTGGAGGGTTTCAATTCCTCCGTCTCCTGGTGGCATGTCACCTATCTGGGCGGCGCCACCGCGGCGACGCCGCAGATCGACGCCTTCAATCCGCTGCTCAACAACCGCATCCAGCTGTTCCCGGGCTGCGCCACCCCGGCCCAGATCGCCGCCATCATCGGCAACACGCCGGTCAATTCGGTGATCCCGTCCTGCGTCTCGACCTTCACCAACACCGCGACCGGCAATCTCATCAACTTCTGGGCCTCGGGCATCGACTTCAGCGCCGGCTATCACTTCGACACCGACTATGGTGCCTTCGCGGTGGACGACGCGCTCAGCTACCAGACCACCTTCCTGCAGGGCTTCGGCACCACCGTGCCGAACGCCAATTACCGCTTCGAGGCGAAGAACTCGGTCGGCCTCAACACCACCTTCCCCAATATCGGCACCCAGATGCGCAGCCATATCGGCTGGGCGCTGGAACCCTTCACCGCCGATTTCTACATGAACTATGTCGGGGCCTATAAGAATGTCAGCTCGACGGCGACCAACGCCATCGTCACGACCGCGTTCAACGTCTATAGCGGCCAGGGCGGCGACCATGTCGCGTCCCAGGCGACCTTCGACATGCACCTGGCCTATACTTTCGACAGCCCGCTGTCCGGCCAGGACGAGGTGTCGCTGACAGTCAAGAACATATTCAACCAGTACCCGCCCTTCATCAACGGCGCGGCAGCGGGATCGAATGGCGGCGGTGGTTACGGCTTCGACGCCTATGTCTCCAATCCCATAGGCCGCATCATCACAATCGGCATCGACGCGAAATACTGACCGCGCCGCAAGTATCAGCGCCGCTTCCTTCGGGAGGCGGCGCTTTTTTTGGCAATCAGGCTGCTGCGGGCTAGTGTTGCCGCCATGCTCACGCCCTTGCCCCAAGACACCGATGCGCTGCTGCGCCAGGCGATCGCCCAGCATCAGGCCGGGCGTCTGGCCGAGGCCGAGACGCTCTACCGGCAGGTGCTGGCGGCGCGGCCGGGCTTTGCCGAGGTGCATTGCAATCTGGGCGTGGTGCTGATGTTCCGCGGCCAGCTGGCGGCGGCGGAGGCGGCCTGCCGCCAGGGCGTCGCGCTCAAGCCGGGCTATCCCAAGGGCCATAATTATCTCGGCGACGTCCTCGCCTTCCAGGGCCGGCATGGCGAAGCGGCGGAGGCTTACCGCAGCGCGCTGGCCCTCAAGCCCGACTATGCCGAGGCGCATAACAGCCTGGGCACCGCCCTGATGCAGCAGGGCGAATGGGACGCGGCGTTGGCCTCTTTCCGCCGTGCCCTGGAATTGCGGCCGGATTTCTTCGGCAGCCACATCATGATCGGTCATGTCCTGCTGCAACAGGACAAGCCGGCGGAGGCCGAGGCCGCGTTCCGCCGCGCCCTGGCGGCGCGTCCCGATTCCGTAGAGGCCTTGAGCAATTTGGGCGCGGCGCTGGGCAACCAGGGCCGGCTGGAGGAGGCGGCGGAATGCTGCCGCCGCGCCATCGCGCTGCGGCCCGGCCATGCCGAGGCGCACAACAATCTGGGCAATGTGCTGAAGGAGCAGGGGCGGCTGGACGAAGCGGAAGCCTGTTATCGCAAGGCTATCGCCCTGAAGCCGAGTTTCGCGGAGGCGCACAAGCAACTCGGCGCCGTGCTGTGCCAGCAGGACCGCATCGCCGAGGGCTTTGCCGAATTCACCCGCCATGCCGAGCTTGCCTATGGCGCGGGCGCGGCGCTGCGCCCTGGCGATCAGTCGTCGCACAAGCTGCGCCATGACCGCGAGCAGCAGGACTATATGGGCGCGGCGGCGGACGGGCATCTGCGCCTGGCCGATGGCAGCCGCATCGCCGGGGCCGCGGTCAATCCCGGCAACGACATCGCAGCGATCAGCGCGCAATGGCAGGGTTCAAAGCCGCAGATGGTGGTGATCGACAATCTGTTGACGCCGGCGGCGCTGGAAAAACTGCGGCGCTTCGCGCTGGGCTCCACCATCTGGCGCGCCGTCTATGAAGGCGGCTATCTCGGCGCCATGCCGGAGCATGGCTTCGCCTCTCCCCTGCTGGCCCAGATCGGCGAGGAATTGCGCGCCGCCTATCCCGCCATTTTCCGCGGCCATCCGCTGCTGCATTGCTGGGCCTTCAAGTATGACAGCAGCCTTTCGGGCATCAAGCTGCATGCCGATTTCGCGGCGGTGAATGTCAATTTCTGGATAACCCCCAATGAAGCCAACCGCGATCCCGCAAGCGGCGGCCTCAAAGTGTGGGACAAGGCCGCGCCGCTGGACTGGGATTTCATGAAATACAACACCGCGGAAAAGGACATCCGCGATTTCCTGGCCCGCGAAGGGGCGCAGGCGATCACCGTGCCCTATCGCGCCAACCGGGCGGTGATCTTCGATTCCGACCTGTTCCACGAAACCGACCGCATCGATTTCAGGGACGGCTACGAAAATCGCCGCATCAATATCACGCTGCTGTATGGACGGCGCGAGACCGACGGGAAAGCTCAATAACCGCTGCGGCCGTAATACGGGCGCGGCACGATTTCCGGCAGGAATTCGGGCTTGACCTTCAACAGACGGAACACCGGCTCGGCGGCGGCGGTGATCTGCTCGGGCGCCAAGTCTACCAGCACATAATCGACCCGCCGCCCGTCCTCGCTCCGGGAATAATTCGCCAGCGCCCCGATCAGGCGGAAAACGCCCTGCAGCCGGTCATGGAATTGCGCCTCGCCCACCAGGGGGTTCTGCGCGGCGTCCGGCATTACGATCTTCATCAGGAAGCGCATCGGCCTGCCCTAGAGTCGGTTGTGATCAGGCTTACCCAAACTTGTCATCCCGGAAGGCGCGATAGCGCCTGTCCGGGACCCATCAAGCCGGTCTTGAAATGGGTCCCGGCCCGGCGCGATGCTTGCGCATCGCTTGGCCGGGATGACAAGCGGGATTGGTTCAAAGAGAAAATAATCCGCTCTAGTCATAAGGCTGTTCCAGGAAATCCCGCGCCAGGCTTTCCACCTCGCGCGCATCGGCCAGCATCTCGCGCAATTCCGCGACCAGTTCGGGCAGCGGACAGGCAGCCATGCCGCCCACGCCGCTCACCGTGCCGCGCCAGCGTTCCGACCGCGCCAGACGGCGGCGCAGCCCCACCCGCATCAGGTCCAGCCACATCGCCGGGCTGTAGGAGATGTTGAGCGACCAGCTTTGCTCGCCCGCCTCGGTCGCATGCACCGTGCCGCGCGGCACATAGAGCAGGGTGCCGGGTCGCATCTCCACCGTGCGGCGCGGCGGCTCCTTCGCCGCCAGCAGCCCGGCCAGCGAAGGCGGCGGCGTCTGCCCCAGGATGAGGCCGTCGGGCGGGCTGGCCACCATCGGGGTTTCGCCAACATGCCAGCGCTTGGCGCCGGTCAGCTGGATGGTGAAATTCTCGTTCTTGTCGAAATGCGGCGAGGCGCCGCCCGCCGGTGGCGTCAGGAACAGGCTGGCAATCACTTTCTGCCGCGGCGCGCCCAGGAAATCGGCGAAGGCATCGGTCAGTCGCGGCAGGGGGACATTGACGAAATAGAGCGTCGCGCCGATGGCGGCGAACTGGCTGGCATTGGTTGCATCCACCGGCACCACGCTGTGGGCGACATACTGGTTGGCGATCCAGGCCTGGGCGCCCTCCTGGGCCGAGGCCGCCAGACTGGTGACATCCAGCGGCCCGACCTCGGCCTGGATGGCGGCGAATTCGTCTGCCGCCAGCGGGAAAGACACCATGCGCTTCTGCCAGTGGTCGGCGAGGAATCTTTCCGCTCCGATCGGTGCGAGCAGCCGGCGGGGATCGGGCGCGGCGGTCATTTCTCGAAACGCTGGCGCGGGCCCTGGCGGCGGCCATAGAGCAGGGTGACGTTGATGCGCCGGTTCTCATAGCCCGGCTTGAACGAGATCGTGTCGGTCTCATGGAACAGGTCGGAATCGAAGATCACCGCCCGGTTCTGGCGATAGGGAACCGTGAGCGGTTTGGATTTCTCCCGCTCCAGGAAGGCGCGGATGTCGTCGCCCGCCGCGTTGTAGCGGGCGAAATCCCAGTCCAGCGGCGCCGCGGCATCCCACACCACCAGCCCGCCATGATCGGGATCGAGATTGGCCTCGTCCGGGGTTATCCAGAAATTGACATTCACCGCCGCGAAATCGGCATGCTTCTGGATGCCGGTGAGGCTGCTGTCATATTTGAAGGCCCAGAAATGCAGCAGCGGATGGTCGCCAATGATCGCGGGATAGACGCTGCGCAGTTCTTCCGCGATCTGGGCGATCAGCGGCGCGGCGAAACCATGCTCTGGGAAGGCGCCCAAATAGCCGCCATCATAGACCTTGCGCCAGATGGTCGAGTCCATGCAGAAGTGGCGCAATTCCGCCAGTGCCTGCGGCGTCAGCAGATCGTCGATCACTACGATCTGTGGTTTGGCGGTCCGCCATTGTTCGCTGATCGCCGCCACATCATTGGCGGGATTGACTGCCGGACCGGCCAGCCGCGGCGCCTCCGCGATGAGAAACGGCGCGGCGCGCGCGCCCAGCCAGGCCTGCTGCTCGGCATCATGCCTGCACTTGTGTTCCGGCTCGTCGGGCGCCGCCGCCGCGCGGCCATACACAAGCTCGGCATGGCGGTTGAACTCGGAGAAGGATTCGTCCAACCGGCCCTGTTCCTCCAGCGCCATCGCCAGATGCTTGTGGCCTTCGGCATAATCGGGCCGCAGGCGAACCGCCTCGCGATAGGCGGCCTCCGCCTCCGCCAGCCTTCCTTCTTCACGCCGCGCATTGCCCAGCGCGTTGTGACCTTCGGGTGTGGTGGGCGCCAGCCGCACCGCTTCGGCGGCGGCGCGTTCGGCGTCCGCGATCTTGCCTGCCTCGAACAGACAGGCCGACAGATTGATCTGGGCATCGGCATAATTGGGCGCCAGGCGGATGGCGGCGCGGAACTCGCTTTCCGCCTCCGCCGCCCGGCCCAGGTGATGCAACGCATTGCCCAGATTGTTGTGCGCCTCGGCATAGTCGGGGGCGATGGCGATGGCGCGGGCGAAGGCCTCGCGCGCCTCCCCGAAGCGGCCATGACCGAGATGGATATGGCCCAGATTGTTGTGCGCCTGCGCCAGGCCGGGCTTCAGCGCCACCGCCTTGCGATAGGCGCCCGCCGCCGCCTCGCTCTCGCCCATCAGCAGCAGCACATTGCCCAGATTGTTGTGTGCCTCGGCATAGTCGGGCTTCAGCTGCACCGCGCGGCGGTAGCAGGGCGCCGCCTCGCCATAGCGTTCCTGGAAGCTCAGCACGTCGCCCAGCAGGAAATGCGCCTTGGCGAAATCGGGCTTGGCGGCGATGGCACGGCGCAGGGTAGCTTCCGCCTCGCCGCGCTTGTCCTGGCCAAGCTGGGCGAGGGCGCAATTGACATGCACCTCCGCAAGGTCGGGGCGGAAGGCCAGCACCTGGCGGTACAGCACCTCCGCCTCGGCGAGGCGGCGGGCCTGGTGCAGGCCCAGCGCCTGGCGCAACTGGGCGTCGATCATGCCGGGAGCGGACATGGCGCCAGCTTACCGGCCCGGAACCGGGCAGGCCAGCGGCGACGCATTGTTACCAATGGCGGTTTGACCGGCGCCGGCGGTTGGGGTCTATTTTTGGAAACCATAAGACCCGCGCGGGACAGCCGCACCAGCCAGGGGACCAATCAGGGGATCAATCATGACCATCCGACTTGCTCTGCCGCTCGCCGTTCTTGCGCTGGGCGTGTTTGCCATCGCCGCCACGGCCCAGAATGCGCGCCCGGCGCCGCTGCATGCCTGGGCGCCGCAGCCGCTGAAACCTGCGCCTTATCTGGATGGCAACAAGCCGCTGAAGAAGATCGCCGACATTCTTGCGCGCCATGCCGGCAAGGGCGACTGGGCCGAGACCGAGGTGCTGACCCGCGATTTCATCGGGCAGTACATCTCCCTGGGCCCCGGCCAGAAGACCAAGACCCAGTTCTGGGCCGACGACAGGGTCTATTGGTGGGTCCAGTCCGGCCAGATGAAAGTGAGCATCGAGGGCCAGGAGCCGTTCGTGGCGACCAGGGGATTCCTGGTGCAGGTGCCCTATCGCGTGCCCTACAGCATGGAGACGGTGGGCAGCGAGCCCGCGATCCGCTTCGAGGTGCGCGCCGCCAAGGCCATTCCCAATTATCCGATCAGCGAGACCCCCACCCCGGTCAAGGGCTGGAAATTCGTCGATGCCCAGTATTCGGGCCGCGGCAAGTATGACGACGCCAACAAGCCCTATCTGGATTTCCAGAAGGAGATTGTCGAAGGCGGCGGCAAGGGCGGCGGCTTCGTCAAGGACGACCATACCTGGGCCAATGTGATCCGCAGCGCCGCCGTGCCGACGCCGCCGGACAACCAATGGGGTCACTTCCACGAGAACTTCGCCGAGTTCTGGGTGGTGATGGAAGGCCGCGAGGAATTCCTCATCGAGGGCGAGCCGCTCATCAAGGCCGATCTCGGCGACATCGTCTTTGCGCCGGAAGAGCGCTGGCACCGCGCCTTGGCCGGCGGCAGCGGCATGGGCACGCGGCTGGCGATCACCCCGCGCCCGCCGAGCCTGCATTACTACCAGCCGGGCGCTGCGGGCGGGGACTAACGCTAGTGGTAATTAGAGCGTTTGCGACTGTGGTTCTTTCGCTTGCACTCTGTGAAGCGTCCGCCGCCGAATTTCCTGTCAAGGATGCGAAGATTGCCGTCGCCATCGCCAAGGCAGTATGTCGCGGGAAGGCCAAATCTTCGCTGAGGTGGCGAGCCGATTTAGGCAAAGACAAGAAGTGGTCCGTCAGCACTATCCCGAGCCTCGGAAAGGACAGCGATAGGCTTTGGGTAGTGAAGATTCCTCTCAATGGGCCATATCCAAGGAATTGCGAGCAAAGTCTTTATGACTTTATCCCACCGGTGACGTCGAAAGAGTTGGATTGCATGACCCTGTTGTTACCCGACTGCCCGAACAGGAAAAAGCGCTGACGCGGCGATCCAACTGGCACTGGATCAGCGCGCGCTGATGCAATACTGTATCCTATTGTCTGTATACAATTCCGCCAAGCATTTGATAATATTCAGGGAATTCAGGGATGGACAAAGAGGATGCGGCCCGGGGCATGACCTCGCATGGGTTGAGCGCCGAAGAACGCGGCCGGCTGGAAGATGTGGGTTTCATGACCTGCATGACCCTGGTGCTGCTGGGCAACTATGCGCAGACCGGGCATTTCGGCGGGCCGCTCGCCTACACCCCGCTCAATGTGATGGCGCATCTGCTGGGGCCTGAGCGCGGCGGGTTGCGCTATGACTATCGCCGCCCCAAGCATCCCTTCGGCGACAAATTCATGCTGGCGGCGGGCCACAGTGCCCCCACCATCTATGCGCTGTACATGATTTTGGGCCAGGCGCTGGCGCGGAAGGAAAAGCTCAGCGGCGACCGCCGCTATCATGTCGATCCGGAAGTGGCGATCCTGCCGATCGACGCGCTGGGATTCCGGCGCGGGGCGGGTGCGCTGAAAACGTTGCTCGCCGATCAGGGTCTGGCGGACGATCCGCTGTTCGCCCAGGCCAAGCTGCGCGGCATCAAGGCGCTGAGCGGCCATGCCGAAAGCATCGACGTCACCAATGACGTCAATGGCGGGCCTTCCGGGGTCGGCGTCGCCAGCGCGGCGGGCAAGGCGGCGTTCTGGGACATGATGGGGACCGAAGACACGCCAAAGATCATCGCCTTCGAGGGCGAGTTCGCCATGACCGAAGGCCATGCCCAGGAACTCAAGACCCAGGCGCTGGCGCTGTCGGTGGGAAAGCGGCTGCGCATCGTGCTGTCGGACAACAATGCCGGCATCGACGATGTCTTGCTGGGCGGGGTGATCCCCAACCGCTTCACGGGCTATGACCTGGTCGAGCAGTGGACCTCCTATGGCTGGAACGTGCTGAGGGTGGAGGACGGCGCCGATTACGGCCAGATCGCCGGCATGTATGCGGCGATGGAGAGCTGGGACGCCGCCGACCGGCGGCCGATGATCGCCATCGCCAAGACCACCAAAGGTTATTGGCCTGGTGCGGTGGGCGGCCAGCTGGGCAATCTGAAGCAGATCGTCAGCTACCAGAGTCACCCCTACAGCCAGAAGATGAATTCGGACTATTTCGTCGCCCTCGCCGAAAGTTTCGAGCGCCGCTACGGCATCGAATTTTCCGGCATCCGCAACGGCGCGGTCAGCGATCCGAAGGAGCGCCTGGTCCAGTTCAAGACCAATATCGACAAGGTGATGTCGGTGCTGGACAAGAATGGCCTGGGCGACTGGCTGGCCGACCGGCTGGTTCAGATCGGCGATGAAGTGCGGGACGACCGCAAGATCGGCATCGACAACAGGACCGATCCCTTCCTGGACGAGCGGCTGCGCGTCGCCAACCTCCCGGGCGAAGCGGTGAAAGTGAAGGCGAAGAACCGTCTGTCAGGCGCCGAAAAGGAAGTCTCCATCGCCCTGTTCAAGAAGCCGGGCGAGGCGGCGGGGGCGCGACGCGCCATCTCCGAGATCATCAAATGGATGAACTACGTCACCGACAACCGTTTCATCACCCTGGCCGCCGACCTGTCGGAATCAATCAATGTCGAGCATGGCGCGCTGTGGGGCCATTACGATCCCCTGACCAATCCCCTGGGCACCCGCGTCAAGGCGGCGATCCAGGAGGCGGGCAATGTCTCCACCGCCATCGGTCTGGTCAGCCAAAGCGCCAGCGTCGATCCCAAGAAATTCTCCGGCGTCTGGGCGCTATCGGGCACCTATGGCGCGTTCACGCCGCTGATGTACACGCCGGCGCGGGTGTGGAGCCAGCAAAACCAGGACAGCCGCTTCCGCATGGGCGTGCTGCATATCCTGGCCGGTCATTCCGGGCCGGAGACGGCGGCGGACGGGCGCACCCATTTTGGCATCTTCGCCACGCAAGTGTGGAAGCTGTTTCCCCGCGGCCAGACCATCCATCTCAATTTCTGGGACTATAACGATGTCGCGGCGGGCTATTTTGCCGCCGCCGAGATCGCGGCCCGCGATCCCAAGGTCGGGATCATCTCCATCGAGGTGGCGCGGCCCGACAATCCGGTGGCCGACCGCAGCGGTTTCGCCGACAAGGATGCGCGCGCGGCGGCCAGGGGCTTTTATGTCATCCGGGACTTCGCGCCGGGAAAGCCCAAACAGGGATATGTGATCTGCCAGGGCGCCAGCTCGACGGTGAACACGGTCAAGCTGCTGCCGCGCATCGAGCAGGCGGGGCTGAATGTGAAGATCATCTCCGCGGTGAGCGAGGAACTGTTCGACCGCCAGCCCCAGGCCTATCGCGACGCGGTGCTGCCGCCAGAGGCGATGTTCGACGCCATGGTGGTCTCCACCGGCACCCGCCGCGTGATGCCGGTGAAGAATCTTGGGCCGCTGACCGACGCCTATTCGCTGACCTCGGACTGGGACGATCAGTGGCTGACCAGCGGCCTGGAGAAGGAAGTGATCGAGGAAGCCCATCTCGATCCGGAATCGATCTTCGCCGGCATCGAACGCTTCGCCAAGGACCGCGCCCGCCGCATCGCCCGGCAGGCCGCGGCACTGACCTAGATGAAATCGATCTCGAAGACATAGCCGCTCGCCGGGCTGTGGGTGAGATCGAAGCCCGGCGGGCCGACGCCGGCATCGCAGCTGATGAGCTTGCCATTGTGGAAGGCCAGGCCGTGCGGATCGGCGGTGCCTTCGAGGAATTCGGCAGTCTCCAGCACCCGGCCGGTGGCGGCGTCGTATTTCACCAGCCCCGAAGTGGTGGTGTGGTGCAGCTTGCCGTTCACCATCTCATAGCGGTCCTTGTCGGAACTGCCGGTCACCATCCAGATCGCCCCGCCCGGATAGCTGTCGTCCCAGGCGATGCCGTGCCAGCGGTCGGTGGTGATGGGGATGATGAATTCCGGCGCCCAGCTCTTCGGGTCCACCCGCAGGATCGCCTTGAGACGATTGGCGACGATCCACAGCTTGCCCGCATGCCACATCAGACCGTGGCAGCCGCCGCCATTGTCGGCGGGGCCCAGCGGAATCTGCCGATGCGACACGGTCTTGGAATTGAGGTCGGTCTCATAGATGCCTTCCGCGCCGCCATTGGCGCCCATCCAGATATGGCCATCGCCATAGGCCATGCCGGACGTGTTGCTGCTCTCGGTCATCACCGTCTTCAAGAGCTTGCCGTTCCAGTCCACCAGCCAACAGGCCTCCGGGACATGGGGCTTGCCCGTCACGCCATAGCCTTGCGCCTTCTGCTCGGCGATCCACAGGCCTTCCGGTGCCACCGCCACGGCATTGGGATAGCCGGGCGGGGCCTTGAATAGGTTTTTGGTGGTCACCTTGCGGTGGGGAATTTCCCGCTTCTTGGCGGGCGGCGCCGCGCCCAGCTCGGCGCCGATCTCGGCAGCCGACGCCGCGCCCAGCGCGAGCCCCGCACCGAGGCCGAGGCCCGCCAGAAAATCCCGTTTGCGCATGGTCATCGATGTTCCTCCCCGTAATCTGTTGTTGTCCGCGCCCCAGAAATGCCGCGGGCGCGTGCGGGTTTTCCCGTCACGCGCCTGGCGACACTAGAT
>Ga0265313_10004051_pt1 | contig 11419 bp, 17 predicted proteins | sample 4123metaG_FD_203122 | JGI IMG/M metagenome (GOLD analysis project Ga0265313, IMG submission 203122) | Rhizosphere microbial communities from Carex aquatilis grown in University of Washington, Seatle, WA, United States - 4-1-23 metaG | ecosystem: Host-associated > Plants > Roots > Rhizosphere >...
TAGCACGAGGATCAGACCGACAGCCTATACTCCTTACTTCATGCAGAGCGCGCCGGTTCGGCACTTGTCGTAACGCGTGAGCGTGTCGAACGGATGGCTACACTCTTCGCTCGTAATCGCCGCCATGCAGCGATTCAGCGCATCGCGGTCGATACCGCGCGGGCAGTTGTACCCGTTCAGATCGTTGCTCATCCTTCCCTTCAGCTGGTCCATGCAGATTTCGCGTGACCCGAACTTCGCTTTGGGACCGATGTTATTGCATGTTTGCTCTTGGTCGCATCGCGCAGATGCCAGCTGGTGAACGACCGCCTTGTCGACGCTCTGGGCGCTCGTCACGCCGGGATGACTTTCGACGGAAGTTCCTGCGATAGGTACCGGCTGACTCTCGGAGCTCGCCGTATTCGGGGGTTCTTGGCTTGCGCCGCCGCACGCGAGGAGAGGTCCCAAAGTCGTGAGCGAAAGCGCGCATAGGGATCGAAAGGTTTTCATGTCCCGCAACCATGCATGCGCCGCGCCATGACTAACTCGATGCCCGCGGCCCAGATTGACCCGAGGCCTGGACTCGCCGCTCCGGCAGAAGGCCTCTGCGTCGCGCGTCGCGAAGTCGCGCGTTGGCAATGTGCGGGTCATCGAGAAACGCTTCTAGAGCCGCCGCGAATCGAGCGGGAACTTGTCGGTGCGGGAAGTGACCCACCCCCGGGAAGCGTGTCAGCGCGGCGCCCTCGATGAGAGACGCTGCTTCGATCCCATGGGCCACAGGAATTAGCGGGTCGGCCTCGCCCCAGAAGATCGCAATGGGCGGCAGCGAGACCAGCTCGTGGGCGCGGTCGAGGAAATTCCGGTACTGTCCCGAGCCGTTGATGACGTCGCGAACGCTACGCGAGAAGGCACGCGCAGTACCAGGGGTCGCATTGAAGCGCGCGAGAATTGCGATTTCCTCATCCGAGAACGCGCCTCCGGCGGCATTGAGCGCGCGAGTCGTGCCGAACGACATGAAGCGTTGCCCGAACCGCTCTACGAGAAACGGAAACGAGGCCCACCGCAGCGCCGGCCCCACCTCACGACCAAGGCCACCAGTCGATTCGAGGCCGAGGCGTCGAATGCGCTTCCGATGGTGCAGCAACATCCAGAGCGCAACGCCGCCCCCGAAAGAATGGCCCACGAGTTCGACCTCGGCGAGGCCTACCGCGTCGAGCCATGCAGCGACGATATTCGCGTGCCAGTCGAGCGCGTAGCTCGCGTCCGGACGCGACGATTCACCATAACCGCCGAGGTCGAGCATGAGGACTCGGCGCGAGCGCGCGAGCGCGGGGGCTACCGTGAACCAACTGCGATGCGAGTCGCAGAGCCCGTGAAGCAGAAGGAGCGGGCGTCCGCTACCGAGCTCGGCCCAATGGAGCTCGACGTCTCCGACGTGCACCAAATGACTGCTGGGGGCGACGGGCTTGCCTAAAGAATCCGCGGAGGTGACCATTTTGGGGGCATCGGTAGAGGGTTTATGTTGCGAGGGCTCAATGCCCTGGGGGGGCCGCCCGTACTTTGAGGTTTGGCATTCCAGCGGAATGCTAGCGTACGAGGTGCAGACGAGCACTAATACTCGAAGACCGCAGCGCCTCGCGCCCCGACGACTTCCTCCGTCCACACTTTGAAGTCGGTCAGGATATTGGGACCAAACGTGGTGCTGATGGCCACGTCGGCGGCGTCTCGGCCGCGCGCAATCAAGACTCGCCCGATGCGCGGAGTATTGTGTCGCGCGTCGAACGTGTACCAAGAGCCCTCTAGATAGGCCTCGAACCATCCCGAGAAATCCATCGGCGCGTCCACGCGCGGGACCCCAATGTCCCCCAAGTAGCCTGTGCAATACCGTGCCGGAATGTTCATGCAGCGGCAAAAGGCGATGGCCAAGTGGGCGAAGTCGCGGCAAACGCCGGCTCTCTCCTGGTAAGCCTCCCAGGCAGTCTTCGTCGGCCGAGCGTACGCGTAGCCGAACGCGATGTGATTGTGAACGAAATCGCAAATCGCTTGCACCCGACCGCTTCCGGCCGGCGCGTTTCCGAAAAGGTGCCAGGCGATGACCGACAACCGATCCGTTTCGCAGTACCTGCTTCCCAGGAGAAAAATGAGAGTCTCCTCCGGAAGAGCCTCGACGGGAGTTTGGACTGCCCGGGCGACAACGTCCGGAGTTCCAGTGTCGTTGATCAACGCGTCCGTGAAGACGCGCGTTTGGCCGGGGGGCGCGACGATGCGGCTGCACCAGTTGCCGAACGGATCGCGATACGCGTGAATCGGCAGTGGCGGGTCGGTGCGGAGATAGTCAGAGATGACCAGATCCGAAACGCGGCTTAAGTGAACGTTGAGCGCCAAGATCATGGGGGTTGGCTGCGGACACTCGTAGCTCAGCTGGTAGCCGATCCGGATTTGCATGACTTTTCTCAGGACGTGGCCGCCGTCAGTCGCCGCAGGCCCATAATAAATTCAGCACGGGTTCCTCTCTTTTGGATGACTACAAGTTCGTCGAAAAGCAAAGGGCCCAACCTCGGCGCTGAGCGACCGAGCGGTTTCACGCACCCGGTCTGACCCAGCACGATGCGTGCCATCAACCTGTCCGGTGCCGGCAATCGTCGGGGGCGAAGGGGCCTTGTTAGGTCGTATGCCCCGTTGCGCCTACGCGCATCGATTGCGTCGGCGTCACGGGGACTGAATGGCGAAATCGCGTGACAGGCTTCTCTGCCTTGAAACATAGATGAAACCGCCTTCCGCGGCTTCTGAGCGCCGCCGATCCGGCGACAGGCAACACGAAGCAGTCTCGTCTTCGAAACGTGACCCGTTTATGACCAACCATCAATTGTAGTCGCTGCCATGCTGCGGCCCGAAGTCGCCCGGATCGACGCCGCGCCTGGCCGGTCCACCGGAGGCTGTATGCAACCCGAGACGGATCGGTATCGGCTGTTTGCCGAAGAGCTCGATGCCCTCAAGCAGCGGACCTTCGCTGGCGTCGGTTCCGATGACGTTGCCTACGTCGTGCAGCTCAATCGCTTCTCGCGCGCGATGGAGATCGTCGGACGCGTGCTTATTCAGACGAGTCTGGACCCGCGTCGTTCGTCGTCGGCGTTGGCGCGCTGTGGGTCCATAAGCAGCTTCAGGCGGCGGAGATCGGTCACAGCGCACTGCACGGTGCGTGGGAGGGCCTGCCCGGCGGCGAAGAGTTTGCGGCCAAGACGTTTCGCTGGGACACCCCTGTCGACGAAGAATCGTGGCGATACGGCCACAACGTACGCCACCACGGGAGCACCAACGTCGCCGCAAAAGATCCCGACATCCACTTCGGCCCCGCCCGCCTGACGGAACAAACGCCGTATTCACCGTGGAATCGGATCGCGATTCCTTTCGTGTTCACCGTGCTGTTTCCTAATTTTTTGTTCGTCATCAATTCGCATGTGACCGGCTTGAACGACGTTTTCGTCGACAACGGTCGCCCCGAGAGGTTCGACTTTCTGCGCGACCGGTCGTGGAAGAGTGTGGGCGGGGCGTGGAGGAAGGCACTGCGCAAGTATCTCCCCTATTACCGATCTTTTGCGGTCATGTGGGCGATGACGTGAAGAGCTGGCCGGCAGGCACGCGCGCGCACGGCCGTGGCCAGTGGTACGCGATGCAAGTGGAGGCGGCCAACGACTATGAGGTGAGCTTACCTGTCTCGATACTCTGCGGAGGCCTCGATCGGCAGATCGAGCACCACCTCTTCCCGACGCTCCCGCCGCAGCGACTGCGCGAGATCGCCCCCGAAGTTCGGGCGATATGCGCGCGTCATGGCGTCGTGTACAGGACGGATACATGGGGAAGGACGCTCCGAAAGGCCTTCGCCCACATCGCGCGCCTTTCACGATCGGAAGGTGTGCGCGGTGTCGTTCGGGCGATGACGTGAGGGCGTGCACTTCAAAAGAAGCCTTGCGCAAGAGTGTCGCGCTGCTTCCGCGCTTCGCCGGTGGGCACCTGACCCAAACAAGGAGCGCTTCTAGAGCACCGATCAGTTTGAAACCGTTTGTCGCTCTAGTGTGCAAGCTTTCTGTCCACGCAGATGCTCTCCTGGTCGGCCACGGGTATGCGCACGGCGTCGAGCAGCCGCTCGGAGAGCTCCTGGGCGTCCAGGTCGTTGAATTCCTTGTCGACCGTCGCCAGCAGGTGCTTCTCGAACTCGCTCGTGAGCTCCTTTCTCATTTGCCCCAGGAAGTGTGGCGGCGCCACCAGCACCCACTTCTTGAAGCGCGCGGAGCGCAAGCCTTGGTCGAGCGTCGTCGCCAGCGTGTGGGCGAAGCCATCTTTCTCGACCTCCTTGGGCGAAGAGGCAGGGGCAAGCGCGTTATGATGCACTGACCTGCCCTCCGAGGATCGGCTCCCGGACCGGCCGCTCACGAACTCGCTCGCCTTGCTGCGCGACCCTTCGTGAACGACGAGATCCACAGCGTGCCAAGTTGGAACTTCGTGTCGAATCTCGAAGATCCTGCCTTTTTGCGGCGTCGCTGACCAGGATCCAGACGTTGTTACGAGGCCCTCGTGTTCGCTGATTCGTCGTGGCGTTGCACGCGCTCGTGCCTTGCCCACTCCTCTATTTCCCGCAAGGCGTCATAAAAGGCCCGGTCGACTGCCGCGTACACGGTCTCGGGCCCCTGGTCGTCCGACCGTGCGTGCTCGACGAGGATCTCATGCCCGGGAAGATCGAGGTTGATGGAGACGTGGAAACGATCTCCGTGGCGGTGATGGTGGCCCACCAGCTCGACGACGACGCGACAGGAGACGATGCGGTCAAAGAGCTGCTCGAGCTTCTCGGCGCGAAGCCGGACATGGGCATCTAGCGCGTCCGAGTACGCCATGCCTCGGAACGTGAGCTGAACGGGGACTCGCACTTGGGAGGACCTCGTTCCTCCGAGCGAAGCAGGTTTCGTGCGCGCGGCGGCTGGCGGTTCGCTACGCGTACTCCTAGCGGTCTATTCTGGCGCCTCGGTCGCGAGCGCGTCGAACAGCCAGTCGCTCACGCGGCCACCTGCGCCGCTTCCTCCCTCGCGCGGGCGAAGGCGCGCATCTCTGCGAGGAGGGCTGTTCAACAGACCTGGTCGACGCTCGCGGTCGCGACAACGAGTGCATGTCCCTCGACGGCCTTCGAGGTTACGTCCAGGCCGGGGACGTCCGTGCGCGCTTGCGCAAAATAAGCGTCAGCCTTGGCCCCGACTTGGCCTCAGAAGGAACCGCCGATGCCGAGGGTCGCGCCGCTGCCACGTGGAGCGGGAGCGAAATCGACCCAGACGGGCCGAGTTCCGCGTCGGTGCAAGTGCGGGACAAGCACGCCGACGGAGGCGCCCGCGAGTGCTCCCATGATGACGTCCGTTGGGAAGTGCGCCCCGGCTCGGACACGCTCGTAGCCGACGAAACCGGTGAGCAACGCGCCGCCCGCCAGCGTGAGCCACGGGCGAGGCGAATCCGGCGAGTGAATGAACGCTATGTAAGTCGCCGTTGCGGTGAGCGACGAGAGCACCGCCTCGTGCCCCGAGAAGAACGACAGGGCCAGGTCCGTGTTCGTGGTGTTCCCCGCATTCCCGGCGCGGTAGTCGATAGGGCGGGGTCGCCGGACAGCGATCTTGACGAGGTCATCGATCGCGAGCGTGAGCGACAACGACTCGGCGTACATCACGAAATCCGTGAGCCCCGCCTCCCAGCGGCCGCGAAGGGCCGTCGAGAGGGTGTCTACGACCGCGAGGCCGATGCCGGTGTACAAGCCCACGTCCGAGTAGGTCGCGGCGTGTGGGTCGATCGTCTGAGTGACGGCGATGCGGTCGATTCCGAGAAGCCTGCTCTCCGCTCCCGGCTGGACGGACAGAGGCTGGATTTCCCCCGTGTCCAGGATCAACCCCAGAAGCGTCGCGAAGCCTGCTCCCGTGACGATGACTGCGCCATCGGCGACCGGCTGAATCGCGAAGTGGTCCGGTGTTGCGTCGTCCGCCCGCGCGACTGACGGGAAAACGAAGAGGCCCAGCGCGGTGAGCGCCCACGGAAGTCGTCGGGTGTGCACGTCACGGCCACAGCAGGATTCATTCCGGCGCGGATTCGTTTGCGGCTCGTTGCGAACGCTCGCCAGCAAGGGCTGCGCGCCGGCGCGCCCGCGCGCGTCGTCGCCCGAAGTTCCCCGCCTGGAGTGCAGGGATCGACCGGTTCGAGGTTTGCAATCAGAGCGCTGCGGATCCCGTGTCGAATACGAACAACCTGGTGACCGCCGGCGGCATTCCGATGCCCGAAGACGCGAACTCGCCCACGAGGGACCCGCCCGCAGCGGACCCGTGCGATCTCTCCTGGGGCGCATTCGCTGGCGAGGGTCGTCAAGCGGGTACTGCTCACCATCGTGATTGCGTGCGTATCGTATCTCGTCATCGCCAACGTCCTCTTATATTCCCCTCGGCTCCGCAACGTCGTCAGCGGTGCGTCGATGAACTTCGCTGTGATCGGAAGCTCCTCGACTCTGGCGGAGGACCCGCCACTGCTCATTCTTGTGGGCGCGTTCTCTTCATAGCGACCGCATCACCGGCTCCGAACGTGTGCGGTTTGCACGAGCGCGCGGGAGATCGGGAGATGCGGTGAGCAGGTCACAGCCCAACGGCCGTTTCTCGGACCCCATCGTGCTAAGCACGAAGGCCAGGGCTCATCTTCGTCGCCGGGCCCCGCGCGAAGGAGCATAATCATGGAAGCCAAGAATGCCGCCGACAAGATCAAAACACTCGTCAAGAGGGGCGGGAACCGGCTCCACGAGAGCGCCGAGCGGGCGAGGCACGCCGTCGAGGAAGTCGCCGTAAAGATCGTTCACGCGGGAGAGGAAACCGCACAGAAGGTCATCAATCGTGCAAAAGGAGCTTGCCAGCAGGGCCGGCCACCAAGGCCAGGAGCGCGCGGACAAGCACGACGACAAGGCCAACGCGGACCCGCGCTCCCCGAAGGGAGCGTGAGACGATACCGAACTTGCTCGCGGGATCAGCCCGAGCCCCCCTATCCGCGAGCCCCATCGTCGTCCTCACGGCGTCGAGTGGAACACAGCAGTAGCGGCGCCTTCTAGGGCAAGGCAGCGGCGTGGATCGGTTGAACGTTCGAGCCAGCCGCTGCGCCGGGCTTGAGTGCCCGGCCGGAGACAGCCCTCATCTGCAAGCCTTCGGTGGCATGCAAAGTCGTGCGCGGCCCGCAGATCGCATCGCTAGCGTCATCACGCATGTTTTCGCACGTGGGCGACGGAGATGGCCCGCGTCGCCGCCGGAAACCCGCCGCGCGCGACGCACCCACGCCGACAATGCACCGCGGCATGCGCGTTGCTAAGGCTTTCGGTCAGTGGGAGGTTCAGACATGAACGCCGTCGTGACTGGCAAGCAACGGGCAGGAGAACTGGCCGGAGCGCATGCGCGGGTGCTGATCGTGGACGACGACCCTGAAATGCGCGACGCACTCCAACTTGTGCTCTCGGCCGACGGGCACGTCTGCGACGTCGCGGACAATGCGGTTTCTGCCATGGCGGTCGTCGACCGCAAGACGTTCGATGTTGTGATTAGCGACATCCGAATGCCGGGACTGAGCGGACTCGAATTGCTGGACCGTTTCAAAGGGGTTCATCCGGATTTGCCCTTCATTGCCATCACCGGGGCCGGCGGTACCGAGCAGGCCGTCGATGCCATCTAGCGTGGGGCCTTCGACTACTTGGTGAAGCCGTGCGAAGCCGAACACATACGACGAGTGGTTGCGGCCGCACTCGACCTATGGCGGCATCCGGGCGACGGCGCGCGCCGCTCTCGCCCACCTGCCGCGGTCGGAAAGCTGGGGCTCGTCGGCAATGGACCGTCGATGCGAACGCTGCGGACTGCCATCGACTTTGTCGCTCGATCGACTGCACCAGTGCTCATCACGGGCGAAACCGGCGCCGGCAAGGAGCTCGTCGCTCGCGCGATCCACGAACGGAGCGCGCGTGGCCATAACCCATTCGTCGCGGTGAACATGTCCGCCATCCCGATGGAACTTCTGGAAGGAGAACTCTTTGGACATGTGCGCGGGGCGTTTACGGGCGCGGCGCAGCCGCGCAAGGGGCTGTTCACGGTGGCTGACGGCGGGACGCTGCTGCTCGACGAAATCGGCGACATGTCCCTTCCTCTGCAAGTGAAGCTTCTGAGGGTCCTTCAATCGGGCGACGTTCGTCCGGTCGGGAGCGACCGGACCCACCACCCCGACGTTCGCGTGATTGCTGCCACCCATAGGGATCTCCCGCTTCTCGTCAAGCAGGGTCTTTTCCGCGAGGATTTGTTCTTCCGGTTGAATGTCCTGCCGGTGAAGGTGCCGGCCCTGCGCGACCATCGGGAGGACATCCCGGCACTCGCCGAGCACTTCCTCGCGGAGGCCCGTCAGCGCGCCCCGCTGTCGCCGGTTCGATCGATCGACCCGGCTGCGCTCCGCATCCTGTCGGACGCGCCGTGGCCGGGCAACGTGCGCGAGCTTGCGAACGCCATCGAACGGGCGGTTGTGTTCGGCGTCAACGAGACCGTCGAGCTTGGCCAGGTTTTGTCGGTGGGGGGCCCAGTGCCACAGCTCGGCGCGCCCGCGCCGCAGGCATGGCCATTCCCGACCCACGCTCCGTGGACCCTCCACCGATTGAGCCGCGCCTATGCCGAGTGGGCACTCGCCGAGGCGGGGGGAAACAAGGAACGAGCCGCGAAAGTTCTGGGGATCAATCTTTCGACGCTGTATCGCTGGCTGCGCAGCGAACGGCCCGCCGATCAACTTGGGCGAACGAGCGGCGGACGCACTGCTGACATCGAAGTCGCTGGCGCCGCGACAGGTTGACCGGTTGTGACCGGCGCCCGCGTCCTCGTGGCCGACGACGACGAACACGCTCGTGCCGCGCTCGAGAAGGTGCTGCGCGCGGCGGGATTCGAGATTTCGACTGCGCCGGATGGCGGTAGGCGTTCGGCCGAGCGCGTCGTGACGCCGGTCCCTTCGGCGCCGTACGCGCGCAGGCATGACACACGAAAATGGGGCATCGAGTCGGACTCGGGAGCAATGGCGACAACTGGTGGCGGCGTGGCGGCGTAGCCGTCGATCGGCGGCCGATTTCGCGAGGGAGCTGGGCGTCGTCGAGTCGACGCTTCGCTGGTGGGCGTGGCGTCTCGAGCGAGACACCAAGCGCGCCGCACGGCCGGGCGCCCCGGTCGCACTCGTGCCGGTCCGCGTGGTCGGGGAGCCCGCGGGCGGAGGCGAGGAGAGCGAAGGCGGCCGGCTCGCGTGGACGCTCCGCACGTCGCGCGGCGAGCTCACGGTGTACTCGGCGGGCGAGAGCGCGCTACTCGCGGCGGTGGCGTCGTTGGTGGGAGGGGACACATGATCCGGCTGCCGCCGGTCATCTACCTGGCGAGCGCGCCGGTCAACCTTCGGCTGTCGTTTGACCGCCTCGGGGGCATCGTGCGCGACGTGCTCGGGCACGAGCCGCGCACCGAAGCGGCGTTCGTGTTTCACAACAAGGCGCGTACGCACGTGAAGATTCTCTGGCATGACGGCCGCGGGTACTGCGTCCTGTTCAAGCGTCTTGATCGCGGAACGTTTCGTATTCCACTCATCATCGCCCCTGGCGCGCGCGAAGTGATCCTCACACCGCGCGAGCTCGGCGCTCTGTTCGAGGGAATCGACGCGTCGATGCTGCGGCGCGCGCGCCAGATCGTGAATGAGTCGCGAGCGATTGGTTGAAAAGTGCCATACGTGATCCCACGTGACCACATACGATTGTGGATTTGCCAGTACACAAAACACATCCATTCATCGTAGAAGTCTCTCTGTGAAACGTGGCATCTCAGCTCCTGAGACCACGGCGCGCGAGGCTGCTCTCGCCGCCGAGGTCCAGCGCTTGGGTGCCGAGAACGCCGAGCTGAAGTCGCTGCTCGCCGAGCAGCAGAAGGCGCTCGACGCGGCAGAGGCCGACGTTGCGCGGTACCGGGCGCTCTTCGAGCAACAGCGCCCCAATTGGCCGGAGCGTGTGGCTTCGAAAGAGCAACAGCTGGTGCTGGAAGGCCTACTCGAGGCGTTCGCAATGCCGCTGGCGCCTGCAGCCAACGACCAAGCCGAGAAGCCTCCCGGGGTCCGGCTCCCATGGAACGCAGGAATCATGGGTCATTTGACGCGTCGAAGAGTCTGCAGTGGATGGGGGATGGTGGCGTCGGCATAGTGGACGGCGTGGTTGCGTCGCTGTTCCTCTCGTAAGTGGACCTGCCAATAGGCATCGAAGTCGCCGCTAGCGCGGAGCGCACGCAGACGAAGGACGGCCTCGGCTCCGGCAAGTGTCCAGCGAGCGCCGCCGCGCTCCATGCGGTCTTTGACGAGGTAGCGGCACGCTCCTTCGATGACACCCGTGGCAATGGGGAGTCCCCACGAGAGAGCTTCCGCGTAGCGCATGTGCGGCGCGTATTTCCGAATGTACTCGGCGGCCCCGACGACGGCAGGCCGTACGCGTTCGTGCAGCGTTTGACCCCGGATCGTCCGCCGCAAGTCGGCCGCAACAGCCTTCGCTGGCTTGCCACACAGAAGCTCTAAAAGGCGCCCTTGTACCCAGGTCTCCGCTTCGGGCGTGCTCTCCCCGTAAAGACCGTGCCCGGCACGCCAGAGGTACTCGAGCACATGCATCAGATCGACGATGATGAAGACTGGCCCGTACTTCTTGGCTGCGGCCTTGACGAGCGCCAACTGGTCTTCGTTGCCATCTAGCAGGGCGACCCACTGCCGCTTGTGCTTCGGGTCGCGCGCAAGGGCCTCGCGGAATGTCTCCTCGATGATGGCTTTCGCCGGTTCAGCCACGCTCGCCCACACGCGCTTGTTGCGTACCTTCGGGCGAGCTGGACGTGCTTCGCGGTCGGCGCATCGGTTCAAGTCAGCGACGACGTTCTCGGCCGTACGTGGATAGCTCGGCACGGTATAGATGGCCGCCACTTGCGCCATCCGCTTGCGATTGCGCTTCTCTCCCGAGGTCAGGCGCGTCGCGAGCTTGCGCACGGCGTTGGCGGCGGCCTTTTTGGTCGCCGGGCGCAGGTCCCTGGGGACCATCACGATGCCTTTGCCGTCGAACGTCATCACCAGCGGGTCTCGCGTGTGCTCCTCGAGCTCTCCGCTTTCTCGACGCTCCGCGTAGAACAGCTCGAAGTCCGCGGCGGCGCGTACGGACATCTCCTCGACCTGCCGCTTGGCGACTTGGGCCCCCGTGTGCGAGACGACTTCCCGCTGCACGTCGTCGAACGACTGGATGGCGGCGTGCTCCGCGACGAACCGCTCGACGCCGTGCGAGTACGTCTCAGGCGGCAGGTTCAGCACCGAGTCCATCGGATGTAGACCGTTCACGTCTCGCGCCTGGTAGGCCAGCCGCGGC